>Ga0207433_10012996_pt1 | contig 12333 bp, 13 predicted proteins | sample YelNatPaOPGAMG01_FD_187559 | JGI IMG/M metagenome (GOLD analysis project Ga0207433, IMG submission 187559) | Hot spring thermophilic microbial communities from Obsidian Pool, Yellowstone National Park, USA - OP-RAMG-01 (SPAdes) (version 3) | ecosystem: Environmental > Aquatic > Thermal springs...
CCCTTTGTTTAATAACGGTGTTGAAACAACCGGCAACCAAATTCAAAAAGAACCCGGTTTTATAAGCGGTGAGACGGTGAATAAAAATTTATCTTTTATAATTCCTACTCCTACCCCTGCTTCTATCCAGACTCAACCTAGCGGTGGAGGCGGTGGTGGAGGAGGTGGAGGGGGTGGAGGTTGGGTATTAACTCCGACACCAACACCAACACCAACTCCGAGAGTCATGGGTGCGACAATTGTTCGTGGGGATCCTGCTAGTTTGGCAAAATATAACCTCAAGGAGGGTGATGTGGTTAGTGCTAGCGGTTCAAACGACCCCGATGTTTATATCATTAATGTCTTTGGGTACAAACGGCTATTCCTAAACCCAATCATCTTCAATTTCTACGGCCATCTAACAGGAGGGTGGAAGAAAGTAAAAAAGATTACATCCGAAGGCCGCGATGCTTTCCCAACCTCTGGCTTATTCCGCAATTGCGAAACAAATGACCCTAAGGTTTATGCTTTAGAAGTAACCGGGGAAGATGAAGGTGTGTTGCACTGGATTAATATGACTGGCGATCAAGCCGTTGCCCAAGATCCCGAATTCTTCAAAAAAGTGTTCTGTATCAACAATAACGAATTTAGTTGGTATACCAAGTCATCAATTTTCTATACCTCCTTATCGCAAGTCCCCGTATACAACAGAAAGTAATATCTAGATAGTTGAGTCAAAATAAAATTGGTTGAAGTTGCCTTTCAATAGATGTTAGATCAGATATTAAATGTAGTCATTGCTTTTAGGTGGTTTTTTGTTCTTGTTGCTGTGATTTTGATATGGGAGTGGCTTGTTAGTTATATTCGCCAAAGAAACTATCGGGAATGGTTAGAAAAACAGAAAACATTAAATGATCTCATTCATAACCTTCGCCCCGATGAGTTTGAAGATTATGTCGGTAATTTATTTAGAAAATTGGGATATAAAGTAACGGTAATTGGGGGGATTCATCAGTCGGACGGAGGGTTTGACATTAAGGCAGAAAAAGATGGTCAAAAGTACTATATCCAAGTTAAAAAATACAATTTACACCATCCTGTGCGTGTTCAGCAGATAAGAGAGTTCTATGGCGCCCTAAAAGCTGACCATCCTGACTCTAAAGGGATTTTTGTCACAACTAGCTTTTTTACTTCCGGGTTTATCCATAGCGCTGAGTCGTTTGCAAAGAAGGTTGGCATAGAGCTAATTGACGGCAAGAGATTGGTTGAGAAAATAAATTTGGCAAACTCTAGTCTACCCGAAATGTTAGACAAGGGCCAGTAGCTGTTTAACTTGGCTCAAAATAAGCTCCGGAACGGGCAGAGCCTTACTCCAATCATAGGTTCTAAAGCTGTCCCACCAAGCGAGCCAACAAAAAATCGCCTGGTGGGCGATTTTTTGGTAGAATAAAGAGATGGGTATTATGCCGGTAACTCCTTTGGGTAAATTATCAGTATGGTTAAGCACCTTTTTCTTGGTAGTAATTGCTGCTTCTTGCGTGCTTGTTTTGTTGCTTAAAATACTTAATTTTGACGATCGCTGGTGGGATGTGACGGTAGCCGTTACATTTCCAGCCAGTATTGTTGCTTTGATCGCCGGAGTGTTGGCAGTTAAAAAATACGAAGAGCGCTCTATCTTGGTAAAAGTATCTATTTTCGTAGGGATACTTACAATTCTTTTTATTCTTTTGCACAGTTTGTTTATTAGCGATTGATTAATTTTTGATAACAATGAGGTTATGAAAAATTATCCTCTTGTTCTATACGTGGTGGCAATGGTAGCCGTTATAGTCGGTGTAGATTTAGCGTTCTTCAGAAATCATCTCCGGGAACGGTTGATAGTGAATATCGGCATTGTGTTGGTGTTCACAGCTTTCTACTTGAGATTCCTCGGGCGATAGTTCCTCTTTGTTATTGTTGAGTTACCAAAAATCTATTCAACCTTTTTGAAGTAAATCAAAATTTCCAAACTCATTGACTTTCTCCTGCGCTAAGGCTACAGATGAGCGCAGCAATCAATCTGTCTGAAACCTGTTTACCAGCTTGTCTGCCGACAGGGTAAGTAAGACAGGTTGCCCTTCAGGACAACGACAGGGTGCTAAAGTTGGCTGTAATAAACGAAAGGTGGTAAAATATAAAAAGGTCGATAAAATTATTAAAAGCCATCTTAATTATGAATAAAAAAACTTTATACATTGTTATTGGGGTTTTGGTTTTAATTATTGTTGTCGGCGGGTTATTTTTCTTAACCAATAATAAAAGCGGACAGCAGAGCACGCAATCTCCTGCGTCAAATCAGCAAACCCAAACTCCAGTTGCCGATAATACGATGGTTGATTGCGGCGAATTAAAAAACCCGCAATGTTTTCTTAATAGAATGAGCGGCTGCTTGCCGGTGAAAGCGAGATTGACGGGCAATGACGGCTCGTCTATTGAAATGGCAATTTTGGGAGTGGAAAATGAAAAGTGTCATTTTCAAAGAAAAATAAATGGCGAGTTGAACCTTAATTGCTTTTTCCCGAAAGGGACATTGAATTGGGAAACTATTGACCAGACATTCGGCAATGATCACGGCTTGCAAAAAGTAGTTGATGATGCCTGTAAACCAACAGGGTGGTAAAAGTCAAAATAATTTTTTGAGGCTTATGAAAATTTATTCAATTATCATCACTATTATTGCAATAATCGCTTTAGGATTGGCGGGTTATTTTTACTGGCAGGGAGGAGAGACGAGAAATAATTACAGTATTTGCCAGTCAGAAAGAGATGCTATCGCAAGAGATAAGGCGGAATTGGACCGCAAGTTCAATCTTATTAGTGAACAACTGGATAAAATCAGCCATACTGCCGCCGCTTTGAATTACGCTCTTAATTCGTTTATGTTTGCCGGCGATATTAAGGCGTTGACTATTGGTTCACAGGAAGCCAAGAAAGTGGAGGAAGCATTGAGCCAAATAGACGACGGTAGCGAGAGAATGATGTCTGAGGGGCACTGGAATGATTTCAAGTCTACCCGTTTATTTAATCCGCTTTTTGGTCTTTTAAGAGGTTTGGCAGATAGTATTAACAGAGACGCCGGTTCAAGGCCGTAATTTTTTGTTTGCTACTTGCTATGAGAAGAAAAATTTTGATTATTTGCGGGATAACTGCTTTGATTTTAATTGCGGCTGTTGTCTGGTTTTTGCTTTTCGGGCAGAAATATAGAATTTACCAAGCGCAGGATTTTGAGATTAAATACCCGAACTGGCCAGATGTTGAGAAAAGAAATATCCTTGAACCGGAAAAAACTAAACTGGCGGTGGTTAATAAAGGATGTAATTTTGTTATTAACGTAACCGCCATTCCTGCGAGTACCACTTTTAAGGAATACACCGAGAAGCTGGTTCAAGAGCAGATTGCCAAAACTAAAGGCAAAATCATCACTCAAGATATTCAAGACAAAGTTGCTTATTTTGAAGGTGAAATACCAATAGGCAATACTACTTTACACAGCGTTTCTTATGGCTATATGACAAGCTTAAGGCAGTCCTATGGCATTGGTTTTATTGCCCCAAAAAGCACTTTTGAGACCGTTTGCCGCCCTATTATCAGTGAAGTGGTAAAAAGCGTAAAAGTAAGGTAGGTTTGCCAAAATAGTGAGCAGTGAGTTGGGATAAAACTGGCTAAATCAAAGAAAAAATGATATTATAAAAATGGCGATGAGGTTCGCCTAAATGTCCTCTTTGGACTAATGACCTCTACCTTTTGGTGGAGGTTATTTATTTTTGTGTTTAACTTGTCATTTTCTAAATATGCTCAATTCTTACGCTGAAAATAAAAATAAATTGAGTAATGTCTTGGCTGAATTAAATGCTATTGCCGTATCTAATTTTTCGAAAGAGATGATACGGCTAGTTGGTAGTAAGCTTGAAGCAAATATCTTTACGCTGGTGGTTGTGGGGCAATTTAAAAGAGGCAAGACAACATTTATCAACGCCTTACTCAAGGCAGACATCTTGCCGACGGCAATCATCCCTTTGACCTCGGTTATTACCATTGTTAGATATGGCGACAAGGTTGAGGCTGTTGTTTCTTTTAACAATGGTTCAAAAAAGGTGATACCAATTGAAGAAATTCAATATTATGTAACGGAAAAATTTAATCCCAAGAACGAAAAGAATGTAAAGAAGGTGGAAATATTTTATCCCTCATCCTATCTCAAAAATGGGGTGTTGATTGTTGATACACCCGGCGTGGCTTCTGTTCATGAACATAACACAAAGACAACTTATGATTATCTGCCGCAGGCCGACGCCGCTATCTTTTTGGTGAGTGTAGACCCGCCGTTAACCCAGGCTGAATTGTTATTTTTGAAAGATTTGAAAAAGACTGTTTCTCATATATTTTTTGTCCAAAATAAGATAGATATGGTAAGCCCTCTAGATCGCGAGGAGGCTTTAAATTTTACAAAAAGGATTATTGAAGAGAAGGCTGGTTTTGAAAACATAAAAATCTATCCGCTTTCTGCCAAAACAAAGAGCGGGCTTTCTGATTTTGAAAAATCGCTTGAGCAATTTCTCTTGGAGGAAAAAGGCAATGTTTTGATTAATTCGTCTGTCGATAAAATTAGGAGTGTTATCTCCGAAGAATTGCTTTTAGCCGAACTTGAGAAGAAATCCCTTATTACGCCTCTTAAAGAGCTTGAGGATAAATTGTCTAATTTTAAAGAATTTCTTTCGGATATAAATCAGGAATGCCTTGATAGCGGACGCTTGCTGACTGAAGAAATTAAGGCGATTCAAAAAGATGTTCTTGAGAGAGATTTAGAAAAACTAAAAGAAGAAAAAACAAAATGGCTTGTTGAAAAAGTTGATGAATTTGCGGTTGCAAATAAGAAAGAGAGCAACCAAAAATTCATCAAACTACTTAATGAATTTATAGCTGCCCAAATCAGAGACATTTTTTCCAGTTGGCGCAATAAAGAAGAAGAAGTCTTGAGGCAGCAACTTGAGAAAATATTAAGCCGTTTCGTGAATAGAATGAACGCTCTTTTTGAAAAGGTTTTTTCCTCCTCGTCGGCGCTTTTTGGAATTACTCCGAGGACAGTTAGAATCCAAGAGACCCTCCCGGAGGAGATAGAATTTAGGTTTCAAGTTGAAGACGAAGCTGATATGTTAAGTATGACCCTTGATATTGTAAAGAAAATGATGCCCAAGGTGATTGCTCATAAGATAATTTGGAAAGAAGCGCGGGAAAGAGCTGAGATGCTTGTCGACCGTCATTGCGGGAAACTTCGTTATGATTTCTCGCAGAGGATGGAGAGGCTTGCGAGAGATTACAAGAGCTTATTTGAAAATGCCGTTACGGAAGTACAGAAAGACGTCTTGCAAGCTCTGGAAACAGGATTGACCATAAGGCAAAAGACCGAAGTAGAAGTTCAAGAACAAAGAAAGAGACTCGACGATAGGATTACAAAATTAAACAAATTAAAAACAGAAATTCAAAACTTATGAGCTACGGCATTTATTTTATCCTCCTTCCTTTTACCCTGATAGGTTCAATTATGGCATATCTCATTACTTACAACGAGTATATACACCACTATCAAACAAAAAAAGAACCAAGGAAAATAGCTCTCGAAGCGGCAGTTTTTGCTTTTGTTTTATTTAACGTTATTTCTATTTTTATTATTTTCATATTAACAAAACTATATTGAAAGGTGATTCTAGAAAGGTCATTATCTTAAATCCGGGATTTGAGAGTGCTTATTTCGTTGTTTAGTTATTGTTTAATATCGCTTTCAATTTAATGTTTTCTTGATTGAAAGCCCCTAAATCCCGATTTATGTGGGTTATTTTTTTATGCCTTTTGGAGAGTTAGAACTTTTTGAGAAATAGTAAGTAGCAGCATGGTTATGAATAAGCTGGAAGAGTGAGATAAAAATTGATAAAATGCAATTGCTATGGCATTAGATGTAAAATTGCTCTATTTTTTCAATGATTTCACGGGTAAATCACGGGTTTTTGATACTCTCATAGTTTTTCTTGCCGAATACTTGCAATACATTCTTATTGTTGCTTTTCTTCTGCTTTTATATTTTTCAGCATATTCAAAGCGAGAAAAGCTTTACATATTTGGGGTAACAACTATATCGATTATCATCGCTCGTCTCGGCATAGTCGAGATTATCCGCTTCTTTTACCATCGTCCTCGCCCTTTTCTTACGCTCCCGGTTAATAAGCTCTTATCAAACGGCTGGTTTTACTCCGATACGGAGTGGTCATTTCCTTCTGGTCATTCGGCTTTTTTCTTTGCGATGGCAACGGCAATTTATCTCTACAACAAGAAGTGGGGTGTTTGGTTTTTTATTGCTGCGATTTTGATGAATATTAGTCGCGTTGTTGCTGGCGTGCATTATCCATCCGATATACTCGGCGGAGTGATTATTGGAATAGTTGTGGGGTATGCTATCTTTTTCTTTGCTAGAAAGAGGAGGACAAATGAAAAAGAAATCGACCCCTAAATTTTCTATCATAATTCCAGTGCTAAATGAGGAACGCTTCCTAGCGCGGTGTTTGCTTTCTCTTCGGCAACAAGATTATGCCGGTTTCTATGAAATAATTGTTGTTGATAATGGTAGTAACGATCGGACGGTTGAGATAGCCAGGCGATTTAACGTTAAGATTGCGCAGGAGTTCCAAAAGGGCGTATCACGGGCGTTGATTGCCGGCTGTCTTGGGGCAAAGGGCGAAGTCTTGGTCTTTACCGATGGCGATACGTGCCTGCCGAATCATTGGCTGAAAAACATTGACTTAATTTTAAGCGAACATCCAAATGCGTCAGCGGTGGGCGGACCTTACACATTTTATGACACCAATATTTTAATCCGATTAATTACTCGGAGTATAATTTATCTCTATTCCACTTATCTTTTTCGTTTTATAAAGGCTTTGCCCTGTGCCAATATGGCCGTCAGGAGAAATTGCTACTTTAGAAGCGGCGGTTTTGACCCAGCGATTAACTGGGGCCAGGACATTGATCTCTCTCGACGGTTATCCAAATTAGGACCGCTTGTATTTGACAAACGACTTTTAATAGAAACATCGTTTCGCCGATACCGAGGAAATCATATAAACCCTCTAATGCAATTTTTCCATGGCTTAAGAGAGTTTATAATCCAGACATATCGTCTTGCCCGGATGAGCCGAACCAATAAAATATTTCCTGCGCGCCCAGTCATTCGTGGTCCTAACTTCGTGGTCTCCTTAAATAAAACGCTCGTTTCTTTGTTTACAATTGTTGGCCTTGTTTTGTCAATTTTAATTTATGGTTTTATTAGTCCCGCTAGTCAAGTGTTTGGCAGTATAGTTAATCATGGCTTTTCTAACAAAAAATATGTCGCTTTAACCTTTGATGATGGGCCGTACGGAGACGCGACCTCCCAGATTCTTGATATCCTTAAATCAAAAAATGTCAAAGCAACTTTTTTCCTAGTCGGCCAAAACGCGCTTAAATATCCCGATTTGGTTCAACGAGAGATTAAAGAGGGCCATCTCATAGGTAATCACAGTTTTGATCACAGCCGTTTTCTCTCGGTTGAGCCGTCGAAAAGAGTGGTAGCCAATGTTCTATTGGCTGATAGAGCGATTGCCCAAGCTAGCGGCGGGCTTCATCCTCGCTATTTCCGGCCGCCTTATGGCCTGAAGTCTCCGTTGATGATTAAAGCGCTCAAGCATTTGGGCTACGAGATTATTTTATGGAACGATGCTACTGATGATTATGATAATGACCAATCCGCCGAGGCCATCGCCGCGCATATCACTAAACTTCTTAAACCGGGCGCAATTATCGATCTTCATGATGGCCGAGATACCAAAACTGACTATCCACGCGACAATTTAATAAAAGCCTTGCCAATTATACTTGAAGCAATTACAAAAAATGGTTACACTCCGGTAACGCTGGACGTTCTTTTAGAGACCAGACCGTATAGTCAGTGATTAGGTGAGATTAATATGAAAGTGGAGGAAATATTGAGCCGAATAGACGACAGTAGCGAGAGAATGATGTCTGAGGGGCACTGGAATGATTTCAAGTCTACCCGTTTATTTAATCCGCTTTTTGGTCTTTTAAGAGGTTTGGCAGATAGTATTAACAAAGACGCCGGTTCAAGGCCGTAATTTTTTGTTTGCTACTTGCTATGAGAAGAAAAATTTTGATTGTTTGTTGGCTCAACATTCCGGCCGCCTTCAAATTTTTATAACCGTTCTGTCGAATTTAATCCGTAAGTCCAAAATCCTCCTTTGCTGAAGCTGCGAAGAAGCGCAGAAAAAATCTGGAACAGCAGATTAACTGCCGTCTGCGCAGAACCGGATAATTTACAATGACCTTCAATAGAGGTATTAGGCAACATTATAATGAAACCTATCAGAAATGTAAAATCTAGTATACGTCGTGAAATAATACCCATTGGGGGTGGTTTATTACGTTTGGGCGAGACAATTGTAATAGACAAATTTATTATTAGAGAAAGCGGCAGAAAAAATCCGAGGGTCTTGTTTATACCAACCGCAAGTAAGGATTTACCTGCATACTCTGATGCTTTTCGTCGGCTCTATAAAAAATTAGGGTGTCAGGTCAAAGTTTTACACTTATTCAGCAAGAGGAAATTTTCTCCGTCAACATTAAGAAAGACCATTACAAGTGTTGATATTATTTATGTTGGCGGTGGTGACTATGATATTATGCTTTCTATGTGGAAGAAGTATAAAATAATTCCTCTCATAAAATTGGCATATCAACAGGGGACTATTCTCACCGGCTTAAGTGCAGGATGCGCTGTGTGGTATGAATATGTCATAGACAGCGATGATAACAAAAAAAACCGCCTGAAAAAAGGACTTGGCATACTTAAGGGCATTGTAATTCCTCATTACAAGTCCCAGAATCCATTACCCCCTGAAATTCGTAAAACAAAAGCCACCGTTACTGCGATTGAGGATAAATGCGCTGTTATATACATAAATGAGGACTTAAAAGGTTATATTTCAGGCAGCGGTAATAATGCCTTTACAATTTATCCCCCTTATGTTAAGAGAAAAAAAGTACCTTTATATTTTATTGAATCTCGTTAGGCTAAAAAGGAGGTTGTAAGTGATCGCGAAAATCCCGCGTCCTCTTCAGTCTGGAGATATGGTGGCTTTGGTTAATCCGGCAGGTATACTTCCGGAACGCTTTAAAAACCAGTATGAGTATGTCAAAGCACATCTTGAGGAACTCGGATTTTTGGTTAAGGATATGGTAATTAAAAGCGGTTGGGAAGATGCCCGAAAGCGAAGCGAAATACTACAGAGGGCATTCGGCGATCTACAGGTGAAAGCAATACTGCCTCTTTGCGGCGGTGCGCAAATCTACGATGTCCTTCCGCTAATTAATTATAATATGTTGGTTAATCATCCGAAGATTATTTGCGGTTCGAGCGAACTTTCGGCTCTTATGGTGGCAATTGCTGAGCAAGCTCGCATGGTAACGTTTTTCGGTCCGCATCTTAACTTTTTAAACCCAAAGGCGTCAAAACTCGAGAATAGATTCACGGTAAGGAGCTTCTGGAATATGCTCCAGTGGGATTGGCATGGCAGAAATGGTTTAAGTAAAAACGAGGCCTACCACTTTTTTGCTGCCCCTCGCAGGCCAACACTTCCGGTGACAATCCATAATATTTACCTTGATCCGGCTCGTATCGCAAACGAGAAGTATAGGGATAATTTTTACTGCTATCGCGTTCCTAGCTCGAATCGAAGTATAACTGGACAACTTTTGATCGGATCTCTCGCGGCGCTGATAAGACTTTGTGAGGAAGGATTAAGCCCTGATGTGGTGAATAAGATTGTTATGCTCGATTCGCTGGATATGTCTTTTGAGCAAGTCGTCGAGTTGCTCCGACACTTCAATGATTACTGCAATCTTAGACGGGCCGCGGCTGTTGTTTTTTCTTCGCTCGCCGAGAGGACAGATCGAGTAAATTTGTTATACCCGGAATTGCGAGATCCTGCTCGGATAAGAGATTTTCTTCGAGAAGTTTCGATATTACTCGGCGAGGAGATTCCTCTCTTTCACGGTTTTCCTGTCGGACACTGTGCCTACAAGCTTACTCTGCCAATCGGAATTATTGCGACCATTATTGTTGAAACCGGCGATCTACTACTTACGGAGTCCCCCTACCAACAAACAAAGGCCGAATAAAATCAATTCTATTCGGCCTTTATCACTTCTGTAAGTAATTCATTGATGAGTTGAATATCTTCATTTCCTATTCCATACCCTGAATTTAAGGCCATAATTTGAAAACGTCTGCAAAGTCTGGGGTCATGATTCAACCGATCGGCAAGCTTTTCTAGTACTTCTTTTGTTTCTTTTTTATAGTTTTGAAGTTTGGCATATACTACGTTTCGAAAGAATATAACAAGATTGAGGGTAGAAGCGTTAAGAGAGTAAAACTTTACCCGGTCAAGTTCGTAAGCAAGTTCACGGCGTATGACAAGCATAAGTTCAAGGTATGCCGATGAAGCCTCTTGAAATTGCCGTGTTCTTATTGACTTAACAAGATGTGATATTATGATACCGATTGTGTTGCTTGGAAAAATTTTGCAGCCGAACGATATGGTAATATCTTCATCAGAAAACGGAGCGTTTTCTTTGATGAAATTATTTACTTCATCTTTTAACAGGAAGAAGAAATCATTTACAACCGATTGGTTGTTTGCTACTCCTATAGCAAAGATTTCCTCTCCCGAAGGAATCATGCAAAACGCTGGGATTACTTTCGAGTGCTTTTTAATGAATCTATGCATAAATGCACCAATTAGGCGATTATAAACGTCTACAAGATTTTCTGCCAGTGGACGCCCATGTCGTGACACAAAGACCCCGAGATTGTCGATGTCGCCGGTAACTCCAAACAGAAGTAGCTCTCGGTTTCGATCGTATGTTTCAATAACTTTTAAAACCTTTTTACTCCAAATGCGCTGGTGTTTTTTCATAGCCTGTCTCCTTTATATGTTGTGAAGGTACTTTTTTAACTAGGGTTATAGTACCTTGTTTCTTTAATTATATCAAACCTACTTACGTTATTTCTTGCCCGAAGGGCAGGATAAGAACTTAAAGGGAAGAGATTTTTTGCCCGCAAGCCGTCAGGGTTTTTGCCCACCTCTGGCAGGCGGGCAGTTCTTTAGGTCAAGTTTCGCTTCTTGGATTTGGGTATCAGATTTGGTAAAATGATTTCAAAAGCATACCCCGTAAGAACTTGTTCTCATTTGGGTTTTTTCCTGTTTTAATTGAGGAGCCATTCACGACAAACATCTTTTGCCAAGTGTGGACTTTATAAATTTACCCCCGCCTAGAACAAAAATGGACTTACACTGCTAACCGCGATGTCTAACCAGTTTAGGACTTTGGTCAACTTTATGATATAGTAAGTTTTAGTGATTTTATATCTAGAACATAAACCTGAACTTATGTTAAAGATATATCTTAGATTGCGTTTAATTTTGGTTGTTAAAATTGTGGGTTAGTAAAAATTTTACACAAATTTATAATGTCTAAAATCAATACAGAGTATGAAGGAGTTACAGGATAAAATAAATAAGTTTTGTAAAGAATATAATTTAGAGTCGCCAGCGGAGCATAGAGTTTTAGATACAATGTCCGAGCTTGGTGAAGTTGCCAAAGAAATTCTAAAGATGAGCGACTATGGTAGAAAGCCAATCAAATACAGAGAAGAAATAAAATCCGAACTTGGCGACTTGTTGTATTCGGTAATTACAATTGCTAATTCATTTGACGTTGATTTAGAAGAAGTTTTAAATATAACTCTTGAAAAATACAAAAAGAGGTTGAGCAAGGGTTCTGCTGGCTCCGAAAATGATTAACAGGCTAGCTTGTAACTTTTCTTTCTTTCGTCTGTTATCACGTTGCACCTTGGTATTGCTTGATTTACTTAGCGGTCAGGAAAGTTTTTCTGATGGCGAATGAGAATATATTTGCGAGTGAAATGGCGATATTACAAAATTTGAGGGACATGAAAAAATTCTGTTCAGAAAAGAAATTGTTTTTTTACTCATGAGTTCTTAGGCGGTTTAATTCTTGCCCGAGAGAACTAGTATCTTTATTCAACCACTGGCGTTTTTACCTGCCGAAGTTTGAGGGTTTTGAGGGTAGGGGATTTATTTTTGAAAGCGGTTGCCTAGCCCCGCCTTCGGCGGGGCTAGGCTTTTTAAGACGCGCGGCTTGCGGGATAAGAGAAAAACAAACCGCAGCTAAGCAGCGATTCAGGCGGGG
>Ga0207433_10013002_pt1 | contig 12328 bp, 10 predicted proteins | sample YelNatPaOPGAMG01_FD_187559 | JGI IMG/M metagenome (GOLD analysis project Ga0207433, IMG submission 187559) | Hot spring thermophilic microbial communities from Obsidian Pool, Yellowstone National Park, USA - OP-RAMG-01 (SPAdes) (version 3) | ecosystem: Environmental > Aquatic > Thermal springs...
ACTCAAGGCCAGGGGTGTTGACATTGTCGACCTGAGCGCCGGCGAGCCGGATTTCCCAACGCCAGAAAACATCAAGCGAGCCGCCATACGGGCTATTGAAGAAAATTTCACCCGGTACACAGCCGCCGGCGGGACCGATGAGTTAAAGGAAGCCGTTTGCCAGCAACACGCCAAAGAATTTGGAACCTCTTATACTACTCCAGAGTGTGTGATCTGTTGCGGCGGGAAGCATGCAATTTTTAACACGGTACAAGTCCTCGTCGACAAAGGCGACGAGGTAATCATTCCCGTTCCGTACTGGGTGACCTATGCGGACGTGGTTCGCTACGCGGGCGGGATCCCAATTTTTATTCCCACCGATGAAGATAGCGGCTTTTCGCTGACCGCCTCGATGGTGGAGAGACATATCACACAAAAAACGAGGGTGGTGATTATCAACTCACCGTGCAACCCCAGCGGAGCAGTGGTTGACCCTGAAGAATTCAGCAAAATCTACCGAGCAACCTCGCAGAGGGACATCTGGTTGCTAACAGACGAATGCTACGCGCACCTCGTTTATGATGGCAAGCCTTTTTCCATCGCTTCCTTGCCGGGCGCGCGCCGTACGGTCATCGTTGCCGGCTCAGTCTCCAAGACCTACGCAATGACGGGGTGGCGGGTGGGGTATGCGCTCGCTCCCGCCAAAGTTGCCTCTGCAATTGCCGTGTTACAAAGTCAGTCCACCTCCAACCCGAATTCCATCGCCCAGAAAGCGGCTGTCGAAGCTCTCGTCGGAGCTCAAGAATCCGTCATGGAGATGCTGGCCGAATACCGGAAACGGCGCGACTTTGTCGTCGAGCGCCTGCGTGCGATACCCGGCGTGCAGTGTAGAGAACCGAAAGGCGCCTTCTATGCTTATCCCAATATCCGGTGCGCACTGGGCAGGCCGCAATGCGAAGATACCACGCAGTTTGCCCAACGACTCTTGGATGAAGGCCGGGTAGCTGTAGTTCCCGGGGAGGCCTTCGGGACAACGGACCACATACGGATTTCGTTTGCCGCCTCCATGAAAGAATTGGATCGCGGACTCGCCCGTATCCATGACTTCATTGGGAAGGTATCGGTATGAGCCGATTGATCCGCCTGAGCCCTTCTTTCCGAGAAAAAATCTGGGGAGTGAACGACCTCAGGCCGTGGTTTGCACCGCGACCGGAGCGTATCGGAGAAGTCTGGTTTCTTCCTCCCGAGCCTCTTCCGCTACCCATCCTCGTAAAGTTTATCTACACCTCCGCATTGCTTTCTGTACAGGTCCATCCCGACGATGCCTACGCCAAGGCCTGTGGCGACCTATCCGGAAAAACGGAGATGTGGTATGTCCTAAGAGCTGATCCAGGATCAAAGCTTGCCATGGGGTTAAAAACGAAGGTAACCCGCGAACAGCTTCGTCAGGCGGCAACCAGTGGAGAGATTGAGAACCTGCTTCAATGGTTCCCGGTTACAAAAGATCAAGTGTATTTCATTCCGCCTGGTACGCTTCACGCTCTGGGAGCAGGTATCGTTGTTTGTGAGATTCAACAAAACGCAGACATTACTTATCGCCTGTACGACTACGGACGACCGCGCGAGCTCCATTTGGAAAAAGCTTTGGGCGTCGCCAGCTTAGAGCCCTATCCCGGACCGATAATGCCCGAAGGCAGTCAACTGGCTTCCTGTGATTATTTTATCGCCGAACGCATTCGGCTTGAACCGAATGACAGGACGGTTCTGCGGCCGCGTCGTTGCGATTTGCTTATCGTGCTAGAAGGACACGGGACTGCGAGTGAGGCGGTGGTATCCTCCGGTGACGTATGGCTGCTGCCTGAAACTCAGCAAGAAGTCGTGATCACTGCAGGCACACCTATCGTGGCACTCCGCGCCTTCCTGCCGTCCTAATGGGATCCAGCACTGCCGTAACCGCCAAAGTACCACCTTACCCCAACGGTGGTATTCAGCCCGTAGGGGCCGTCCGGACGCGAGGTGACAGCCTTGCGTGAGTCTCCATATCTACCTAGCAGCCGTACCCGGTGGTGCGTCACGCGCACCTCAAACTGCCGCGGGAGCTTGATGCCTCCACCTAGAGTATCTTCCCAAAGGATAGCTGAGCCGGCTGCCGTGTACCGCTGCTGCGGAAGATTATCTCCGCCGAAAACCTTTGGCTCCGTGAAGACGAACAAGCGGCGCAATGGTCCCCGACCGAATACTTGAGCTTCAATGTATCCGTTCCAGATGTAACGCGCGTACGCGGCGCACTCGGGCACAGAGGGGTCGGTTGCAACACCAGGTGTACATAACCCCAGATCCACTTCGTTGTGCGACGGCGCTACCTGGAACTCAAAATAACCACGCACAAAATTGTGCGGCAACCAGAGCCTGTCTTCAGCACTGGTAACCTCGGTCTTTCCTTCCCCGCCACCTGCCAGAGTAATAGCGGCGCACCACAGCATCATTCCCCACACTAGTGCAGGTCTCATTGGGCAACTCCTTTTCACGGCATAACTTTGTGCGTATGCGCCAGGTGCGCCCAACCTACCACACTGACTGTGGAGCTTTCCTGGTGGCTTTACGCGCTTGTGAACCGGCCGGTCAGGCCAGGAAGGGCATTGTACACTTTTTTGCAAGTTCCCCGCACAATCTTTCGCTGTGGCTTCGCAACGGATTGCTAGACTAAATTCTTTAGTGGAAATGTAATGTGGAAACGTGCTGTTGCTGGCCTGGCATCTATCCTTCTAATGGGAGGATGTGGTTCCCGCTCACGCTCGGAGCGGGCAATCGGCGAAGCGTATGTTGCGCCCGCAACCATCAATTTGCGCCGGGAATTAAGCTCCGGAAACCATGAAGTGGTCGCCACAGCTAAGCGGGGCGAGCGGCTTCAAGTGTTAGCTAGACGGCGCGTGTTTGTAAAGGTTCGCACTTCTGCCGGACTGGAAGGCTGGACAGATGGTCGATTGCTTTTTACCCCAGAACAAATGGCGGACTTACGTTGGCTAGCGGAACAGGCAGCCAGGCTACCCTGCCAAGGCATAGCAACGACTTACACGCGATTGAACCTTCACACCCAGCCAAGCCGGCAGGCCCCTAGCTTTTACCAAATGAGAGAAGGCGAGCACGTGGAGGTGGTGGCTCACCGGCTTACACCGCGGAACCTGTCACAGGCTCTCAAAGAGTCTTTGCAAACGGGCATTCAGGGACCGGCAGACGACTGGAGTTTGGTGCGAACAAAGGATGGCAAGGCAGGGTGGGCCTTATTCCGGATGCTCACCATGAATGTTCCTGACGAAGTCGCTCAATACGCCGAGGGTCATCTGATCACTTCGTATTTTTCACTTGGAGAAGTAAAAGACACGGACAAGGTAAAACCGGTCTGGTTGTGGACCACCATTGCAGGCGGCCAACAACCCTATGAATTCGACAGCATCCGTGTTTTTGTGTGGAGCCTCCGGCGTCACCGTTACGAGACCTCTTATATCGAGCGGAACCTCGAGGGCTATTATCCCGTTGTGGTCCTTCCGCCAAGCGCGGCAAACAAGCCGCCGATCAACAGAGGGAGCCCGGCCCCACAGGATTTTTCCGGGTTTTCAATCATAACGCGTGAAAAAGACGGACGAACATACCGGCGCACTTATGGATTTCAGGGATTTCGCGTCCGACTGATAAACAAGGAGCTAGTGAATTTCTCCGAGCCCTTATTTACTCGTCCGGCGGCAAGCGCGCCGGAGCTGAGCGAGTCTTCAACAGAATCCTGGCGCGAACTTTTTGAGAAGTGGATAACGCGATTTTGGCGCCGCCGTCATTGAATGCAGAGCCCGGCGCCGTTATGATCAACGAATAGGAGAAAGTTGAATGGCAATACATTTAAGCAGCAGGCGGACGTTTCTTGCCGGCGGCATGGCGCTCGCTGGTGTGCGCAGATTACCGGCGGCAACAGCTCGTTTGCAGGACGATTTGAAATTGGGTGTGGCAACGTATTCTTTCCGGAAGTTCACGCGTGCTCAAATGATCGATATGGTCCGGCAGCTTGGAGTTATCTATCTGTCCGTCAAAGATGTCCATTTGCCATATAACAGTACACCTAAACAGCTCGCAGCCGCCCGGAAAGAATTTGCGGACGCTGGGCTGAAGGTATTGAGTGGCGGGGTTATATACTTTGAGGAACCCGGCCGGATCCGCTCCTTTTTTGAGTACGCTAAGGGCGCCGGCATGCCCATGATTATAGCCGGCCCCACTCACCAAACTCTGCCGATGTTGGAGCCTATGGTCAAGGAATTCGATATCAAAGTGGCCATCCATAACCACGGGCCTGGAGATCGCAATTTCCCCACACCACAAAGCGCTTTAGAGGCCATAAAACATATGGACGAGCGGATAGGCCTGTGTATCGACATCGGTCACACGGCTAGGGCAGGCATAGACATTTTAGAGGCCATCCGGCAGGCCGGCCCGCGGCTGCTGGATCTGCATGTCAAGGATCTGAAGGACACCTCTGTAAAGGGGGAGGCAGTGCCCGTGGGCGAAGGAGTTTTGCCGATTGCGCCTATGTTCAAACTCCTCCGGCAGCTCAATTACCAGGGAGGCGTGATGCTGGAGTACGAAGTTGACGCGGACAATCCTTTGCCGGGAATGCAGAAATCTTTCGCGTATATGCGTGGAGTCCTCGCGGGACTCCGGGCATAGTCAGCTTTGCTGTTTAGCAGCTTTGAGCTTTTCTCGCTGTTCACGCAAAACAGCCTTGCGGCTCAATCGGATCTTGTTCCCTTCGAGGGCGAGAACCTTAACAAGGATTTGATCGCCTTCTTTCAGTTCGTCGTGAATGTTCCGGATCCGGTTTTCTGAAATTTCGCTGATGTGCAACAAGCCGTCGGTACCGGGGAAAATCTCAACAAAGGCGCCAAAATCCACAAGGCGCACGACTTTTCCAAGATAAGTCTTGCCGACCTCCGCCACGGCTGCAATGTCGCTCACCATTTTCATCGCCCGGTTAGCGGAGTCGCCGTCGGAGGCGAAGATGTTCACAGTGCCATCGTCTTCAACATCAATCTTTACGCCGGTTTGCTCCACGATACCGCGAATCACCTTGCCGCCGGGACCGATCAATTCCCGGATCTTCTCCTGCGGAATGTTCATGGTATATACCCGCGGCGCATAAGGCGACAAAGACACCCGCGGCTGAGCGATCACTTCCTGCATCTTGTCCAGGATTAGCAAGCGCGCCTCGCGTGCTTGCTCCAAGGCTTCCCGCATAATCGTCGTAGTGACGTTGGGAACTTTGATGTCCATTTGGAGCGCAGTAATGCCCATGCGGGTGCCGGCCACCTTGAAATCCATGTCGCCGTAATGGTCCTCGGCTCCCGCGATATCGGTCAAAATAGCGTACTGATCGCTCTCCTTGATTAAGCCCATGGCGATGCCCGCGACTGGGACGCGTATCGGCACACCGGCATCCATCAGCGCCAGGCTGGCTCCACATACCGTAGCCATTGAGCTGGACCCGTTTGACTCCAAAATGTCGCTCACTACCCGGAGAGTATAAGGAAAAGTGCTTTCGTCCGGGATCACCGCGCTCAGCGCTCGCTCGGCCAAGGCGCCATGCCCAATTTCACGCCGTCCGGGCCCCCGCATGAATCCCACCTCTCCAACGCTAAACGGAGGAAAGTTGTAATGCAACATAAAGCGCTTGGAGGTCTCGCCTGTTTCGAGCAACTCCAAACGCTGTTCGTCTTCCTTGGTGCCCAAGGTTACCGTAACCAAAGCCTGCGTCTCACCGCGCGTAAACAACCCTGAGCCGTGCGTGCGCGGGAGCAACCCCACCTCCATTTCGATATTACGCATTTGGTTAAAGGCACGGCCGTCAGGTCGCCGGTGGTTGTGTATAATGTCATCTCGAAAAATGCGTTCTTTCAGGCGGTCAAACAGGAGTCCCGCTTCTTCTTTCTGCTCATCGGGGTAGGACTCAATCACTTTGGCCCTCAGAGCAGCCACCCGTGAGTAGCTTTCGAGCTTCGCATATTTCGCGGTATTCAATGCGTCCGCCAGCTCGGAGCGGTACACTGAGGCGATCTCATCATACAGTGCTTGATTGATCGGTGGCGGGACAAACGATCTCTTCGGTTTGCCAGCCTTTGCCACCAGTTCACGGATGCCAGCCGTGACTTTGCGGCAAGATTCGTAGCCGAACTCAATCGCCCTAAGAACGTCATCCTCGCTCGCCTCGGCAGCCTCTGCCTCCACCATCACGATGCCATCGTCTGTGGCCGCCACGACGATATTGAGTTTCGACTCGTGAGATTCCGAATACGATGGGTTTGCGATTACTTGTCCATCCTTGGCGCCAACACGAACGGCTCCAAGAATGTGATGGAAAGGAATGTCGGAAATAGCCAGCGCTGCACTGGCGCCTACGATAGCAAGTGTGCTCGGATCCTGATCCGGATCCGCCGATAGCACCATACCGATTACTTGCGTCTCACAGGAATAGCCTTCGGGGAATAAGGGCCGTATCGGCCTATCAATGAGGCGACTGGTAAGAATTTCTCTTTCGGTGGGACGGCCTTCCCGTTTGATAAATCCACCGGGAAACCTCCCCGCCGCATAAGTATACTCACGGTAATCGACGGTCAGCGGGAAAAATGTGGCGCCAGCTTTTGGCTGCTCTTCGCTACACGCGGAAACTAGCACCACGGAATCGCCACAACGAACTACCACTGCTCCGTGGGCTTGCCTGGCAACTTTGCCTGTTTCCAGGGTGATAATTCGACCACCCAAATCGATGTCTACTTTCTGTGTCATTAGGATCTTCTCCAACCTCAGCCGGACGGTCCATCCGGCCATACGGTGATGGCTTCAATCGCAAGGATTGGCTGCAATGTGAGACTGGAGTTGACAATAGTGACGCAGACATCCCCGTCCGGGATGCCGCGCTGCGGCTTAGGAACCCCGGCGTTCTCCAAGTTCCCAGTTCGGGTTGGATGACGAATCTCAATGGGCTCTCGCCCGCTCCTGCCTGAGAGCCCCACTACCGGCGAAGGCCGAGCCTTTGAATCAAAGTCTGATATCGCTCAGGACTTTTCTCTTTCAAATATCTCAAAAGCCGGCGACGCCGAGCCACCAACGACAACAGACCTCTTCGCGAGTGATGGTCCTTCTTGTGCGTCTTGAAATGCTCGGTAAGCTCAGCAATACGCTGGCTCAAGAGCGCAATTTGCACTTCCGGCGATCCGGTGTCCGTGTTGTGGACCCGGTACTTCCCTATCGTCTCGTTTTTGACGTCTGCCGCCAGGGCCATCTACAGTGGGTGCTCCTTGTCTTCTCTATCTCTTAATCGTTCACATATAGCATACCATAATCAAGCCAGTTTGCACCCCCCACCGCCAACATAAAGTATTCCTTCCTTTTCTTTTCTTCGCGCTGAATAGCTCCTTTTCCTTGTTCCATCTTACAACCAGCCCCATCCCATGTTCTTTCGCGCCAGTCAGTCCACTTCCCGTCGGTCAAGCTCGGAAAATATCGGCCAGTATACCGAAAAGGCAGACATCCTTTTTCAATCGAAAATTCGCCGGACCATGTGCGCTTGGCTGAGTCTTGCTAAACGCCGGGCTGCTCGCTTGCCCCCATAAATACCAGGTTGACGTCAGCCTTGACCCCAAGCTGTAGTTCTGAGAAAATCTCGTAGGCGGTTGTAACTTTTGTTGTGTGGCGTTTGCGAGCCACAGGTATTAGGAGAATCGGTAGTGAAAGAAAGAGGAGTTGTGAAGTGGTTTAACGCCGCTAAGGGCTATGGTTTCATACAGCGGGCTAGCGGCGAGGATGTGTTCGTACACCATTCCGCTATCGCGATGGAAGGGTATCGCACCCTAGACAATGGCGTCGAAGTGGAATTTGAAGTCAAACAGGGTCCGAAAGGTTTGCAAGCAGAGAACGTCACCAAAGTTTGAGTTCCAATTCCGATTCGCTATCGCAGTTCAGGTTCCGCCGCAGTTGCATAACGGGCGGCATAAGTGTGTAGGAACCATCGTAGTGTGTAAGAATGATCGTAATGTAACGTTGCTGCTCCCGGAAGAGGTAGGTCTGACAGGGCTCGCAAAGGAAAACAAATTTTGCAGGGGCTCATAATTTGGGTTTGCACGCCAGCACAACCATACCTACCAGCTCCCACGCTATCCAATAACAGGCGGCGAGTGTCTCGTTCGCCGGCCCTCCCGTAATCTGCCCGTAACGGCTGGGGTGATGTCGTGTGCTCGCTTTGGGGCCAACGCGGCGTGGCTGCGCTTGACGGTGATGACGCACAATGTGCTGACGGGCCTGAAGAAAGCGGCATTGCCACCGGAGTATCTGCGGGCACGGCCGAAGCGGCTGCGGCTTCAGACCTTCTGCTCACCGGGCGGGCTGATTTATCACGCGCGGCGACTGTGGGCGCGGGTGTGGGCGGAAGCCTGGGCGTTGCTGCCCTCGACAGGGTAGACCAACGCGCTTAGGGAAGGAGTATTGGGCCTTTTTTGAAACGCGATCAGCTGGAGGTGTGCCAGAAAGCGCATCGCGGAAGGGCGGGCGAGAAGGTGGATAAACACCGGCTGACGCAGGTGGAGAGGGCGATGAGAGAGTTGGGTGTACAGATGATCCCGGCCTATTCGCCGCAGGCTCGGGGACGCGGAGGCGGACAAGTTGACATATAGTTGCGTAGTTGCGGCTTGACATCAATGCCCCACTGTAGTATATCCACAGGCAGATTATTGGACGCTCTGTCCATCGGGGCTCCAAACATTAAGACTTGTTCACGGCCGGGCAGGCTTGCTCGGAAGAAAGGAGTGGTGATGTTTCAACAACGGAAACACAGAGCTCTCACAATGTGCGCTGGGCTGCTGTTGCTTTCCTCCTCCGCATTGGCGCAAAGTACCTTCGGTTCTATCACCGGCATCGTGGCAGATCCAAGCGGCGCCGTTGTACCCGGCGCCCAGGTAACTGTGACCAATGAGGGGACCGGCGCAGTTCGCGAAGTAAGCACCAGTGCCCTGGGCACCTTCAACGTGCCCAACCTCGACGTCGGCAGCTACCGGATCCGCGTGAGCGCAAAAGGGTTCACCACGTACCAAAGGTCAGGCCTTAACCTCGCCGCCAACCAAGTTCTCAATGTCAATGTGCAATTAGCGGTGGGACCAACCACTTCGGTAATAGAAGTTCAAGCAGCTACGCCAACTATTACGACCGAAACAGGTACGATTTCTGGCAGCATGACCAACGAGGCGGTCCAGAAACTGCCGCTGGTGACACGGCATTATGGCGATCAGGGAATCAATACCTATTTCGCATTTAACACTGGCGCCTCAACCGTGCCCACCAGCAGCTACGTATATCTCCAAGGCACGCGGTACAGTGGCAGCGCACCCACCCGAGACGGGATCACGATCATGTCCTACATGCAGGGTGTGGGCCCTGTGCAGCCCAGTATAGAGAGCGTTCAGGAACTCACCTTCGAGCAGTCGGTCGCGCCACCGGAGTTTGCCACGCCTGGCAGCCGTGGTGCAGTGACTAAGTCCGGCACCAATGAATATCATGGCGTCGCGTTTTGGGATTATAACGGCAACGCTTTGAATGCTCGAAATTTTTTCAGCGCCAAGGTGCCTTTCCGCGTTTACAACAACTTTGGAGCAGCCGGCGGCGGGCCCATTGTGAAAAACAAGTTATTTTTCTTTTCAGCTTTTGAGGGATCCCGAGAATCGGCAACCACCGTTCTGACTGAAGATGTACCGCTGCCCGAATGGCGGAACGGAGACTTCAGCGGCTTGCTCAAGCAGAACATTGTGATCAAAAACCCTCTCACCGGGCAACCTTTCGATAACAACCGGATTCCTCCTGGCATGCTCAGCCCCGTCTCACAGGCGATCCAGGCGTACTTCTATCCATTACCGAACAGTGGAGCGCCCGGAGCTCAGGCCAGCAACTGGGGCGCACAGTATCCCGGCACCACTGGCTTTACCCGGTACAACCATCTCGATGTGCGCGTGGATTACAACGTTGGTAACAAAGATCTGATTTTTGGTCGTATCAGCTGGCGCCGTCTACCGCTCGATTACACGGACATCTACCCACTCCACGTTACACAACTGCGCCATGGGCAGAGCGGAGTGTTCACTTGGAACCACACCTTTTCACCAACCGTGGTAAATGAGTTTCGTTTTGGTGGTACTTATCATCGAAACTTCTATCAAGCGGATGTTGTCGGCAGCGATTTGGTGAAACAGTTTGGCATTCAGGGAATTTCGACTACCGGCATTCACGACGCTCCTATCATCAACATTACTGGAGTTACCGCCATAGACCTTGATGCCATGAGTGACTCATACCAGGACAATCCCTCCATAGGAATGGAATGGATTGATAACTTGAGCTGGACCCACGGGCGACATTTTCTTAAGTTCGGTTTTGATGCCATCCGGGACCGGTACCTCGGCAACAATATTTCCTCTAACGTGTACGGTTCCTATAGCTTTAGCGGCGCTTACACGGGATTTGGGTATGCGGATTTTCTGCTTGGCATTCCTCAAACCACCACAGTGGGACTTCCCAACCCATCGCGAGACATCCGTGGGGTGACTTACGGATTTTATGCGCAGGATCAGTTCAAGGTGAGTCGCAGTTTGACATTGAACTACGGAATTCGCTGGGAGCTGGAGGGCCCGTACGCGAGCAATATCGGCGCTACATACAGTTTCAACCCCAACACCGGCTGGCTTGTGGTGCCCGATAAGGGCATGAACAGGCTCAACCCACTCTACCCCAAAAACATAACTGTGGTTCCTGCCTCCCAGGCTGGATATCCGCAGAATTCCCTGGTCACTTTTAATAAGACGGGGCTGGCGAACATTCAGCCTCGAATCGGATTTGCCTACAAGCCATTTGGCAGCGATGCAACGGTGATCCGGGGCGGATACGGCATTTACGGTAACCTCATTTACGGCGAGCTGGCACGCAGCTTCATGACAGGCGGACCCTTCTCAGGAACTGTAACTTATACCAACGCCATCGTGAACGGAGTCCCTCTATTCAGCTTTCCATCTCCGTTTTTGTCCTCGGGGAAGACTTCTGTTCAGAACGTCAACGGTGTGAATCCTAGTCTGAAAACGCCGTACACACAGCAGTGGAACCTGACGATCGAACGGCAAGTAGGTTCGGTGGGCTTAAGAGCTTCGTATGTGGGAACCCGGAGTGTCAATCTGGTGTACCGCCGCAACCTCAACCAGCCGCCGCCGAGCACGATTCCTTTTTCGACCGACCGGCGCGCTTATCCTATCTTCAACCAGGTCATCTATGCCGATAACGGAGGCTATGAGGCCTACAACGCTCTGGAACTTGCCGCGCAGAAGAAATTCGGACAAAACCTGACGTTCAATACGGGATGGACATGGGCAAAAGACCTCACCGACACTCAGGACACCGGTGGCGGAGGCGCGACCTATGGGGGCCAGATAATTCAAAACCAGTTTTGCCGCAGATGCGAGAAGGCTAACAGCCAAGTTTCACTCCCGCAGCGGATTTTCGGCTATGCCGTGTACACATTGCCTTTGGGCCATGGGCAATACTTCCTTTCCGATGCCAAGGGAGCTCTCCAGCAGATCGCTGGCGGGTGGCAGACGGTATGGACTGTAATATTGCAATCCGGCCAGTGGTTTACACCCTCGTTTTCCGGCTTCGATCCCTCCAACACGAACACCATTGGAGGCCGGCCGGATGTGGTTCCGGGAGTTAGCCTGTATCCTTCTAACAAGAGCGTGAACATGTGGTTCAACCCCAACGCCTTTGCGATTCCGGGGTGCCCGGCCTCCAACCCGGTGTGTAGTAATCCCGCTAACGTTGGCAGGTTTGGGAACGCGGGCTTGAATATCATTGCCGGCCCTCCGATTCGGAACATGGACTTTGCGCTATTGAAACTTTTCCCGATCAAGGAAGACAAGCGGTTGGAGTTCCGCATGACGATGTCCAACGCGCTCAATCACCCGAATTTTGCGAATCCTCGGGCAAATATCAGCTCCCGGAGCACCGTAGGAACTATCAATAGCCAGGCGCGAGCTGTGGTAGGCGCTCCTGCTCCGCGTGAAATAGATTTCGGCTTGCGGCTGGAATTCTAGGGCTTGCGTTCGAATCCTTAATCCGCCGTGGCGCTTCACAGCAGAATGGAAGTTGAAGCGCCCTTTTGCTAAAAGCCGCGGCGATTTCCGTACAGATCGATTTGAAGGCGCGGGCTGAACCTATAGCCTTCCTGCTTACAAAGCTCAACCAGCCACAGGCTTTTCTGCCGGAGTAAAACGGGATCAGTCCCTTC
>Ga0207433_10013006_pt1 | contig 12325 bp, 8 predicted proteins | sample YelNatPaOPGAMG01_FD_187559 | JGI IMG/M metagenome (GOLD analysis project Ga0207433, IMG submission 187559) | Hot spring thermophilic microbial communities from Obsidian Pool, Yellowstone National Park, USA - OP-RAMG-01 (SPAdes) (version 3) | ecosystem: Environmental > Aquatic > Thermal springs >...
CTCGATATGCCTCCTCGTCCTTTCCTGCCTCAAGGCACTCCCGGTAATACCGGTTGGCGGACTCGAGCACCCGGAACAGCCGTTCCCGTTCCTGGAAGGACGACGACGTCCCCCGAAGGGCGGAAGGAAGCTCCACTCCACAGCGTTCCGCCAAAAACGCTACAGCTTCAGGAAAGGTCAGGCGCTCCATGCGCATGATGAAGGTGAAAATATTCCCCCCCGCACCACAGCCAAAGCAGTAGAAAATGCCTTTCTCCGGAGAAACGGTAAAGGAGGGTGTGCGCTCCTCATGAAACGGACAGAGGGCCCGGAAATTCCGGCCCGAGGGACGGAGCTCCACATACTGAGAGATGAGCTCCACGATATCCACACGGGCTTTAATTTCCTCCAGGTACTCCTCAGGGATGAACATACGCTCACCCTGTGTTGCCCCGGAGGGGCAGCTGCCCCTCCGGGTGAGGACTACCGCATAAAGAGGGGGGCAAAGACCAGTGCCACGATGGACATGAGCTTGATGAGGATGTTGAGGGAGGGTCCTGCAGTGTCCTTGAAGGGGTCTCCAACGGTATCGCCCACGACCGCTGCGGCATGCGTTGGCGTACCCTTGCCACCGAGATTCCCCGCCTCGATGTACTTTTTCGCGTTGTCCCAGGCACCACCGGCGTTGGCCATCATGATGGCGAGCATGAGCCCACTGATGATGGCCCCCGCCAGAAGCCCACCCAGAGCCTCACGGCCAAGCACAAGTCCCACAGCAAGGGGTACCACCACGGCCAGAACGCCAGGGAGAATCATCCGGGAAATGGCCCCGCGGGTGCTGATGTCCACGCACCGGGCGTAATCCGGGCGAGCCTTCCCTTCCATGAGCCCTTTGATTTCTCGGAACTGCCGGCGGACTTCCTCAACCATCTGGAACGCCGCCCTTCCCACCGCCTTCATGGCAAGGGCAGAGAAGAGGAAGGGCATCATACCACCGACAAAAAGACCCACCACAGTGTGGGGATGCAGGAGATCCATGGCTCGAAGCCCCACAGCCTGCCCGTAGGCAGCGAAAAGCCCCATGGCAGTGAGTGCTGCAGAGCCTATGGCAAAGCCCTTGCCGATGGCTGCAGTGGTGTTCCCAAGGGCATCCAGAGAATCGGTGATCTTTCGAACCTCATGACCCAGACCGGCCATTTCGGCAATACCTCCGGCGTTGTCGGCCACCGGCCCGTAGGCATCAACAGAGACAATGATACCGGTGATCGAAAGCATGCCGAGACCGGCAATGGCAATCCCGTACATTCCGGCTGCCCAGTAGGCCACAAGGATCGCACCACAGATGACAAGGAGCGGCAAAACCGCGCTCTCCATGCCCAGGGCAAGGCCGCTGATGATGGTGGTTGCCGCCCCCGTCTGCGACGCCTGGGCAAGTTCCCGGGTGGGTTTGAACTCGCTTGAAGTGTAGTACTCAGAGAGGAGCCCGATAGCCACACCGGCAACGAGTCCCGCAACCGTGGCCACAAACGGCCCCAGGCCCCGGAAAAGGAGAAGGGAGGCAATGAGGCTGAAGACCACGATGAGCCCACTGCTCACGTAGGTCCCCCGGTTCAGGGCCGCCGCAAGCCCTTTTTCGTCCTTAGCGCTCACGAAGAACGTCCCGACGATTGAAGCAATAACGCCAAGACCGGCCACAAGGAGTGGGTACAGGATACCAGCGACGTTCTGGGCTAAGGCGGTACCGAGAATCATCGCTGCGACGATAGACCCAACGTAGGACTCGAAGAGATCCGCTCCCATTCCAGCCACGTCTCCGACGTTATCCCCCACGTTATCGGCGATGACCGCGGGGTTCCGAGGGTCATCCTCGGGGATCCCCGCCTCAACTTTCCCCACAAGATCCGCCCCCACATCGGCAGCCTTGGTGTAAATCCCTCCACCAACGCGGGCGAAGAGAGCCACAGAACTTGCACCCAGGGCGAAGCCATTGATGATCTGGGCATCCCGGATAATGGCGTAGAGTATCCCAAGGCCCAGGAGCCCAAAACCCACCACGCACATCCCCATGACCGCTCCCGCCGAGAAGGCAACTCGCAAAGCAGGATTGGCCCCCTGAGTTGCGGCCTGAGCCGTCCGGGCGTTGCTGCGGGTGGCAATACGCATGCCCACAAAGCCAGCCATGATGGAGCAGAAGGCGCCGACCACGAAACACCCTGCCGTCACCCAGCCACGGGCAAAACCCAAAACCACAAACATCACCGCAACGAACACCACGAGGAAGCTGTACTCCCGCTTCAGGAAAGCCATGGCGCCTTCCTGAATGGCCCGGGAAATCTCCTGCATTTTCTCATTCCCGGGACTGAAAGCGTTGATCCGGCGGATGAGCGTTACGGCAAAGAGCACAGCAATGAGACCGGCAATTGGGGTAAAGTACACGACTCCTCCCATACTGGACACCTCCCTTTAGCGAATTCTCCATCCCTCTTGCGGCCACGAAGAGGGGATGAAATACTTCCGGTAGATGTACAGGGCGTAACGGTCGGTCATCCCCGAGATGAAATCGCAGATGACCGTTCCCAGGTCTTCCTGCCTTTTCCGGGCAAAAGTATACTCTGCCTCGAGGACCTCGGGGTGCTCGGCAAAGAACTCATAGAGGTGCTTCACCAGGCGCTTGGCCTTCTCCCGTTCCTGCCATTGCTCAGGACCGAAGTACACCCGCTCGAAGAGGAAATTCCGGAGCGTTTCTGTGGCTTCCTGAACTTGCTCGCTCATGCGAACTTCCGGGCGATCGAAGCTCTCAACGACGATATCCCAAACCATGGTGTTGATGCGCTCTCTGTGGGTCTCCCCCAAAACGGCAATGGCGTTTTTTGGGAGTTCCTCAAAGCGGATGACCCGGGCCCGCAGGGCGTCATCGATATCATGGTTCACATAGGCGATGACGTCTGCCCAGCGCACCACCTGCCCCTCAAGAGTTGCCGGAAGGTCCTCAGGGGAAGCAGTGAGGCATGCAAGATGCGTTTTCGAGTGCTTCACAATCCCATCCCGTACCTCCCAGGTGAGGTTCAGACCCTCCCCATCCCGCTCAAGATAATCCACAACCCGGAGGCTCTGCTCGTTGTGCTTGAACCCTCCCGGGTGAATCTCATTCAGGGCTTCTTCTCCGGCATGGCCAAAAGGAGTGTGCCCGAGGTCATGCCCAAGGCTTATGGCCTCCACCAGGTCTTCATTGAGACGAAGCGCCCGGGCAATGGTGCGGGCAATCTGGGAGACCTCAAGGGTGTGGGTGAGACGGGTCCGGTAGTGGTCTCCTTCGGGACTCAAAAACACCTGGCTTTTGTGCTTGAGGCGACGGAAAGCCTTACTGTGGAGAATGCGATCCCGGTCCCGCTGGAAACAGGTCCGGAGCTCGCATTCTTTTTCTTCCTTTGCCCGACCCCGCGTTCTGGTGCTCAAGGTAGCAAAAGGAGAGAGTAGCTCTCTCTCCTTCTCTTCAAGGAAACGCTTGATACTCTGAACGTCCACCATAACCTCAAAGCAGGCGGGGTCACCCCCGCCTGCTCCCTCTCACAGATTGAACTTCGCTTCTTTCTCGACGTCTTCAAGCGCAGCATGAGCGGCAGCCAGCCGGGCAATGGGCACCCGGAAAGGCGAACAGCTCACGTAGTTCAGACCAATCTTGTGGCAGAAGGCCACGGACTTTGGCTCTCCACCATGTTCACCGCAGATGCCGCACTTGAGGTTTGGACGGGTCTTGCGGCCTTTCTCAACGGCCATCTGCATGAGCTGTCCCACACCCTCCTGGTCGAGAACCTGGAAGGGATCTTCAGGAAGGATGCCGTTCTCTTCGTAGAAGAAGAGGAACTTCCCTTCGGCGTCGTCACGGCTGTAGCCAAAAGTCATCTGAGTGAGGTCGTTGGTGCCAAAGGAGAAGAACTCAGCGTACTCGGCAATCTGGTCGGCGACAAGTGCTGCTCGGGGTACCTCGATCATGGTGCCGAAACTGTAGTTCACGGAAACACCCTGCTCTTGCAGGACCTTCTGGGCGACTTCATCAAGCTTCTCCTTGAGGATTTTGATTTCGTTCCTGTGGCCCACAAGCGGGATCATGATTTCGGGAATGACCTTGACACCCTCTTTGGTGAGCTCGCACGCTGCTTCCATGATGGCACGAACCTGCATCTCGGCGATCTCAGGATAAAGAATGACCAGACGGCACCCCCGAAGGCCCATCATGGGGTTAGCCTCATGGAGGTTCCGGACAACCTTCAGGAGTTTCTCTTTCTCCTCAAGCTCCGGTCCGGTGACGCCCTTGGCCCGGAGAGTGGCAACCTCTACGAGAAGATCTTCAAGCCTCGGCAGGAACTCATGGAGCGGTGGGTCGATGAGCCGGATGGTGACCGGTTTCCCTTCCATGATGCGGAAGATTTCCTTGAAATCGCCCTTCTGCATGGGCTCAATGTGGGCAAGGGCTTCCTTCCGCTCCTCCAGGGTCTGGGCCATAATCATCTTCTGGACCCAAGGGAGACGGTCCGGAGCCATGAACATGTGCTCGGTCCGGCAAAGACCGATGCCTTCCGCGCCGAATTCCAGCGCCTTCTTCGCATCAGCGGGCGTGTCGGCGTTGGCCCGAACACCGAGCTTGCGGAACTTATCGGCCCAGGAAAGGAGCACCTTGAACTCTTCAGAAAGTTGGGGCGGAATGGTGCGGACCTGGCCAAGGATGACCTCGCCGGTGCTCCCGTCAATAGTGATGTACTCGCCCTCTTTCACCACCACGTCGCCGACGGTGAACTCCTTTCTTTCGAGGTCGATTTTAATGGCCTCGCATCCGGCCACGCAGGGTTTCCCCATACCCCGGGCCACGACGGCTGCATGGCTCGTCATACCACCACGGCTCGTGAGGACACCCTGAGCCGCCACCACACCGTGGATGTCATCAGGGGTGGTCTCCGGACGAACAAGGATGACCTTCTCGCCGGCATTACCGAGTTTCTCTGCCTCATCGGCGTCAAAGACCACCTTTCCGGAAGCGGCACCGGGAGACGCAGGAAGCCCCTTGGCGAGGACCTTGAGAGGCTGGCTCCGGTCGATTTGCGGGTGGAGGAGCTGGTTGATCTGGTTCGGCTCAACACGTTTGACCGCGGTTTTCTCGTCGATGAGCCCTTCCCGCACCATGTCCACGGCAATCTTGATGGCCGCCTGAGCCGTACGCTTTCCGGTTCGGGTCTGGAGGAGATAGAGCTTACCGCGCTCGATAGTGAACTCGAAATCCTGCATATCCTTGTAGTGCTTCTCGAGAATCTCGTAGACCCTCTTGAGTTCCTCGAACGCCTGGGGGAGTTCCTTCTCCATTTCCTTGATGGGTTTCGGGGTTCGGATCCCGGCAACAACGTCTTCACCCTGGGCGTTTAAGAGGTACTCACCGTAGTACTCCTTTGCTCCTGTGGAGGGGTTCCGGGTGAAGCCAACGCCCGTTCCGGAGTCAAAGCCCATGTTGCCGAAAACCATCATCTGCACGTTGACGGCGGTCCCCCAGTCCTCAGGGATATTGTGGATTTTCCGGTAGGTAATGGCCCGCTTGTTGTTCCAGGAGAGGAACACCGCGTTGATCGCCCGCCGGAGCTGCTCCCATGGATCCTGGGGGAAGTCTTCACCAGTGCTCTCCCTGTAGAGCTTCTTGTACTTCTCGACGACCTTCTTCAGCGCCTCCGCATCGAGATCCGTGTCCTGCTTTGCCCCAACTTCTTCTTTCACCTCGTCGAGAATCGCCTCGAATTTCGAATGGTCCACACCCATGACGACGTTACCGAACATCTGGATGAAGCGGCGATAGCAGTCATAGGCGAAGCGCTCGTTGGAGGTCAAGCGGGCAAGACCCTTCACAACCTCGTCATTGAGCCCCAGGTTCAGGATGGTGTCCATCATCCCAGGCATGGATGCGGGAGCCCCGGACCGGACAGAAACGAGGAGGGGATTGCTGGGGTCGCCGAATTTCTTCCCGGTCTTCTCCTCGAGGGCCTTCAGGCTCTTCTTCACCTCTTCCTCGAGCCCCTCAGGCCAGGCCTGGTTATTCTTGTAGAAGTGCGAACACGCCTCCGTGGTGATGGTAAAGCCAGGAGGGACAGGAAGACCAATTCGGGTCATTTCCGCAAGGTTTGCTCCCTTCCCTCCAAGGAGGAGCTTCATCGAAGCGTCTCCTTCACCAAAGAAGTACACGTACTTCTTCATGCCTGTTCCTCCCTTTTCTTTTTGATTTGTTCAAAAATCTTTCCCACCACGTCGTGCACCGAAAGGCGGGTGATGTCGATGACCGGACAACGAAGACGCCGGTAAATTTCCCGGGCAAAGGCGAGTTCTTCCTCTACCCGTTCAAGGCTTGCTTTCTCCACGAGACAGTACAGCCCCAGTGCCCTGATCCGTTCAAGACGGAGCTCGCTCAGATACTGGGGGTCCATGTCGATACCCACAACGAGCGCTCTTGCGTTCCCCCCCACCACCTCCTCAAAGTTTATCGGAAGAGGGAGATTCGGGTCAAGCATAACATACCCACACTTGATGCCCTTTTCGGCCAGTCGCAGAATGCACTCATCCCGGTGCGGGTACCAGACGGTGAGCAGAATCACGTCGGCCTGGTCCAGATTCGACACACTGAACCCAGTGCTCTTTTCCATAGCATACTCGATGGCCTCAAGGCGTTCAGCCACGTTCTCTTCTCGCTGGAGAATCCCGGGAATTCCCCGAGGCTTCCGGAGGCTTATCCGCTTCAGCGCCTCCACAACTGGCCCAAGGACATCCAGGGCGATGACGCTGCGGTTCGCCGCCTCTGCTCGGAGCACCCGGGCAAGGTCCTCGTTGACCACCGTGTAGACCACGATGTCCTTTCCCACCCGCACCATGTCCATGATATTGTAGATTTCCTCTTCGCTCCGCACGTGGGTAAACCGGAGGACGTTCACCCGGGGGAGCTCAAACTGCAAAAGTGCAGCCTGCACCACAGAAAAAGCGGTCTTTCCTGTTCCGTCGGAAATCACGAAAATGTTAAAGTCGTCGCTTGCTCCTTGGATCTCGTGGTCCTCGAACTCAGGCAACTCCTGCTCCCTCCTCCACCACGATGAGCGAAAGGTCGGCAAAATCGGCGAAGAGCTCGACGATACGCCGCATGAGCCCCAGGCGATTCCTCCGAAGGGCCTCGTCTTCACACATGACGAGAACCCTGTCGAAGAAGCGGTTCAGAAGGGGGATGATGCCCTGGAAAACCTCCACGGCCTTCCGGTACTCTCCCTGGACGAGCAACCTCTGCATCTCTCCCTCGATGTTCTGGAGCGCCCGGTACAGGTCCCTTTCAGCCCCCTCCACAAGAAGGGATTCCTGAACCTCCCGGCCCTCAAAGCCCCGGGAAATGTTGTACGCCCTGGTGAAACCGGTGACGATTTCGGCAAGGAGCGCCCGGTCCCTCTCGAAAAGCCCTTGCAGGAACTCAACGCGCCGTGCAAGTTCATACAGGTCATCGGTCTTTCCGGCGAACACCGCGTTCACCACCGAGTAGTGCTTCCCTCCCTCAAGGAGGAAGGAGCGCAACCGCTGGAGGAGGAAACGCCGCACCTCTTCTTCAGGATTAGGAATTCGGGGGGCGAATCCCTGGGCAGCAAGGAGTGCCAGGTTCCTGGCAATCCACTCCGGCAGGGGACAGTACCACTGGCGGACAAGCAGAATATCGACGATCCCTTGCCCCAGACGACGCAATCCCAGAGGATCCTGAGACCCCGTGGGGATTCTCCCGAGGGCGAAACTCGAAACGATGGTGTCCATCTTGTCGGCCAGGGCAAGGATGCTTCCCAGGGTCGTTTCGGGGAAACGGCCATCGGATGAAGGGAGATAGCTCTCTTCAATGGCTAAAGCCACCTCTTCCCGTTCGCCCGAGAGCGCTGCGTACACCCGCCCCATGTACCCCTGAAGCTCTGGAAACTCCCGCACCATCGACGACACCAGATCAGCCTTGGAGAGGAAAGCCGCCCTCCTCAACAGGGCGATTTCTGCCTCACTGCGCTGCAGCACCTCCCCAAGATACGTCACGAGCTCCACAAGACGTTCGGTCTTCTCGTACATGCTCCCCAGGTCTTCCTGGAATACCACGCCCTTCAGGGCTTCCACCCGATCGGAAAGACGGTGTTTCTGGTCTTCCTCGAAGAAAAAGAGCGCATCCTCAAGGCGGGCCCGCAGAACTCGTTCATTCCCCTGGATGATTTTCTCCGACCCATCGCAGGGGCGATTGACCACCACGAAAAAGAAGGGACGGAGATTTCCGTCACTGTCGCAAGCGGCGAAATACCGCTGGTGGTGCTTCATGACGGTGATCAGAAGCCGGGGCGGCAGGGAGAGGTACTTCTCGCTGAAGTTGCCCACTAAAACGTCAGGGTACTCCACGAGGAAGTTCACTTCTTCAAGGAGTTCTTCGTCCCGTAACCAGTGCACACCGGCTTCCTGAGCACGCCGGGAGAGGGCTTCCTCTATGCGGGCTCGCCGTTTCTTCGGGTCCACCACGACCCAGGCCTCCTGGAGCACCTTTTCATACGCCCGCGCCTCGGGAACAGGTAGCGGTGCAGGAGCCAGGAAGCGATGTCCCCGAGTCTTGCGGGAAGCCACAACCCCTGCAACGGAGAGGGGGATTTCCTCCCTGCCAAGGAGTGCCACAAGCCACCGGATAGGACGAACAAAGCGGAAATGCCCTTCTCCCCAGAGCATGGACCGGGAAAACTCCAAGGAGGCGACAAAACTCGAAAGTGCCTCGGGAAGCACTTCTCGCACAGGCCGTCCTTCCTCAAACCTCCGGCCGAAAATATACGTCCCCCGATCGGTCTCCCGGACAAAAAGGTTCTCCAAAGCAATACCCTGGGTCCGGGCAAAAGCCAGCGCCGGGGGCAACCAGGTGCCGTCCTCGGCTATGCCCACTTTCTTCGCCGGGCCCTTGATTTCCCGAACGATCGGCTCCTGGGAGAGCCCCACACCCCAGGCGTACACGGCAATCCTCCGGGGGGTTCCCCATACCTGGAACCTCTCACAGGGGATGCGGAACTTCTTAAGCATCTCCCCGAATTTCTCCTCGACCTCGGGAAAAATCTCCTGGATGAGGCTTGTGGGAAGTTCCTCAACACCGATTTCAAACAGGAGGTCTTCTCTATCCATGAGTCACCGTCACCGCCATTTTCTGACACCACGGGAATCCCAGAGCCTCTCGCTTTTTGAGGTAAAGCTGGGCACATCGGTTGGCGAGCTGCCGAATCCTCCCCATGTACTGGCTCCGTTCAAGGACGCTCATTCCCCCCCGGGCATCGAGGAGGTTAAAGGTGTGGGAGCATTTGAGAATATAGTCATAGGCAGGAAGCACGAGTTCCCGCGCAAGGAGTCGCTGGGCCTCTTTCTCGTAGAACTCAAAGAGGGCAAAAAGCGTCTCAGGATCGCTTTCTTCGAAGCTGTATATGGAATGTTCCCGTTCCTCTTCAAGGCGAATGTCCCCGTAGGTCAGATGCACATTCCACTGAACCTCGAAGACATTATCCTTCCCCTGGAGGTACATGGCGATGCGCTCAAGGCCGTAGGTGATCTCAACCGAAATCGGCTTGAGGTCTATGCCTCCAGCCTGCTGGAAATAGGTGAACTGGGTGATTTCCATACCATCAAGCCACACCTCCCACCCAAGTCCCCAGGCTCCCAAGGTCGGCGATTCCCAGTTATCCTCCACAAAGCGGATATCGTGTTCTCTGGGGTCAATACCGAGGGCAAAGAGGCTCTCGAGGTAGAGATCCTGAATGTCGTCAGGGGAGGGTTTGATGATGACCTGGAACTGGTAGTGCTCATAGAGGCGGTTGGGATTCTCCCCATACCGACCATCGGTAGGACGGCGAGAGGGCTCGCAGTAGGCTACCCTCCAGGGCTCGGGACCGAGAACCCGGAGGAAGGTGGCAGGGTTCATGGTTCCTGCACCGACTTCAATGTCGTACGGCTGCGCAATGATACACCCCCGCCGCTTCCAGTAGTCGCTCAAAGCGAGAATGATATCCTGAAAATACACAACACTCCCCCCAGCTCCATCAGAGGAACACTATATCAGGGAGTGGATTATCTGTCAACTCAGCGAAGACTTCAGGATAGCGTCAACTTATTGTAGGGATATTTTTGAAAACCTTCTCCATGGTTTCATTTCCTGATCTCCCTTCCTTTCCCTTACCCATCCAGATTACAGTCCCTCATATCACAGGAACCCAGGACGTACTCTGTACCAGGGCCTTGAGGGTCATACGGAGAGTACTCACCGGTTCTCGCATCACCGGGATGTTGTTCGAGATTTCCCGGAAGACTTTTCTTCCCCTCTCCTCCTCTTCCTTTAGGGTCTCAGGGGAAAGGGTGAAGGGAGGGAGATTCTGCCTTTGGGTTCTCAGGAAGTCGTGCCGCACTGAGTACCTGTTGAACTTCAGGGCTTGGAGATAGCTCATACGGTCTACTCCCTTCCTCCCCAGCCCATGGGACAATGGGAGAGTGAGCTTAGAGGACATGGCTCACATGAGCTTCGGTACTGATTCGCAATTCCAGCTCTCTATAGTGCCTGGCATTCTGGATTCCCTCTCGAGTTTCCGGGAGAGGTAGATGTAGAGGTTTCCAAGGCCTCTTTGGTCTCTGGGATTCTTCCCCTGGGAGAGGGCCTTGAGGAGCAAGGCTTCGACTTCCTCCCAGGAACCCTCCTCGAGAGCTTTCCAGAGTTCCCCTCTTTTATGAGGTTCAGGGCATGCTCCCTGGATTCTCTGTGCCAGGTGGCAGCGAGGGAGGACGAGATGTCCTGGGGGATGATCTTGAGTCCTTTCTTGAGGAGGAACCCCATCACCGTAGAAGCAGATGGCTTCCACCGATTGAAGGTCGGAGTCCTCCTCCAGGTACTCGAGGACCTCGAGGAAGCTTCGGCGTCCTCGAAGCGGCGAGCAAAGTCGTGGGGATTCTTGAGCCCTGTTCTCCCTGAGTCTCGAGCTTCCTTCCCCTCATGGACGTAGACGAGTTTGGCGAGGATTCTGGATTTCTGCTTTCTCCTCTTTCCTCCTCTCCTCTTCTCTTTCAGGGGGACATGGTCCTCGTCTTTTTCGATGACGAGGGAACTTCTTTTTTGTCGGTTACCACTTCTTCTCCGGAATCTCTTCTGCCTTCTTTTCCTCTTCCCTCAAATGGTGGACCAGCCGCTTCACCACCTCAGGGCTGACGGTGAGTTCTTGGTTTTGGGGAAGGATTGCTCTTCCCGCTTTCTGGGAGGAGAGCTCTGTGGCCCTCTCAAGGATGAGGGCTTTTAGGAGGGGATCAATCCTTTTCTTCTTCCCAAAACCAATCTGGTCATCGAGGAGGTGCAGGGATTCTCTGGTGTCTTCGTGCTTGTAGGAGGTCCTTCCTTGAGGTGACATCCCCAAAGAGGGTGAGGATGGTCCTTGGGGCACTCCTTCGGACCACCTGGAAGGAGGTTCTGTCCCTTTCCCGGTGAATCTCTTCATCTTTGGCTTCAAGGACAACCCTCAGTCTCCCCACACTGTTCATGGTTTCCCAGAGCTTCTCCGCAAACTCCTGGAAATCCATCCCCTTCTCCAGAAAGTGGAGGGAGCATTCCAGAATCCTCTGGAACCCTGATACCCATGGAACCTCGCCTCCAGGGTGTTTTTGGTGGTGTTACACCAACAAGACTTCTCCCATACTCTGGATGGTGAGGTTAACTTTTGGTCGGAACCCCTACGATGAATGTACACTAACCATCCCGCCTCTGTGGTGGACCGGGGATCCTTTCTTCGACGCTTCGAGATTCCTGCTCGCTTCCAAGGGCACTTTCATTTCTCCTTCCACCACATCGAGTCTACAACTCGGGAATTCCAAAAAGCTGGACAAGGATTGGAAACGTGTCTTCTCACCCTTTCTTACTCTTCGAGCCATAACCCGAAAACACAAGGGACCCCCCTGGAATGAACCATGGCCGAGAAAGAGGGTGAGCACGAAACTCTCAAAACACCTCATCCCGCGACCGACGCGGAAAGAGGCAATTCCACGCTCACTTTAAGCTCTCAAACCACGCTTCAATAATGAAGTAACTCGAGGCAGCTCCGGGGTCAATGTGGCCGATGCTCCGCTCTCCGAGGCGACTTGAGCGACCTCTTTTCGCAAGCATTCCTTTCGTGGACTCCATGCCCTGTCGTGCCGCTTCTTTTGCCTTTTTGAGGGCCTCTTCGAGGGATTCCCCCGCTTCATAGGCACCCTTGAGGGCAAGAAGGGTAGGATAGAGGGTATCGTACATGGTCTTGTCCCCGGGCTCAGCTCCTCCCCG
>Ga0207433_10013008_pt1 | contig 12322 bp, 12 predicted proteins | sample YelNatPaOPGAMG01_FD_187559 | JGI IMG/M metagenome (GOLD analysis project Ga0207433, IMG submission 187559) | Hot spring thermophilic microbial communities from Obsidian Pool, Yellowstone National Park, USA - OP-RAMG-01 (SPAdes) (version 3) | ecosystem: Environmental > Aquatic > Thermal springs...
AAAAGACACCCAAAAGACTATTACTTTCTTATTTCTTAATTTTTCAAGCGGGGTTAGCTCAGGAAATATGGTCTCTTCAATAAATTTATCAAAATCTTCCATTGTTATTTACCCTTTTTTTCATATTTACTCTTTAAAAAGCTTCTTAATATCAACATTTTGCCTTTCACCTTCAGGTATAGAAAAAGAGTCCATTTGTTTAAAATTAAATATGCCAGCCACTATGTTTGAGGGAAATCGCATTACTGAGTTATTGTACTCCATAACCGAAGCATTAAAAGCTCTTCTTGCTGCTGCAATTTGCTCTTCTACTTCATTTAACGCTGCTTGCAGTTGCAAAACATTTTGGCTGGCTTTTAAATCAGGATAGTTTTCTGCAGTTGCAAATATACCCCTTATTAGTGTTTTAGATTGGTTATCTATGTTGTCAAGCTCTTGTGGTGTCATGGCACCAGGTTTAAATTGGGTTCTAAGCTGAGTAAGTTGGTCTAGGACACTTTTTTCATAATTCATATATTCTTTAACAGATGAAACAAGATTTGGGATTAAATCAAATCGCTTTTTAAGCAGAGCATCAATGGTTGAAAGACAGTATTTAACAGCGTTTCTTTTAGAAACCAAAGAGTTGTATAAACCTATAAATATAAAAATAAGCAAGATACCTGCAATTAAAAAAATAAAACCATTTGTGTCCACTTTTCTAAACCTCCGTAAATTGTTTTAAAATTACATTAACAATCCAAACCTTTTTGTCAAGCTTAAAAACTCCTTTCACCAATTCCACTAACGAAAAATGTTTTAAAATTAGACAAAAAATATAAACTTTATATTTTTAACTTTTTACTTAAAATCCTATTTCTTAATACCACAAAAAAATAAATTAATCCATATTTAGCTAATCAATTGATGAATAAAATCTGTAGAAAGTATTTTATTGTATAAATTTTTTACTTGACAAAGAGTTTTAATTGTTGTATTAAGAAAATTAACGGTTTGGCAGTGTGTTTTTAGCAAGACTTAATTGTCAAAAAGTCTGTCAATAACCGCGTTCTTTTAAAAGAAAATATGCGCTATTCCCTACAGATTTGATTAATAAGTTTATTTTATTAAAACAGCATAAGCGTTATGTCTAATAAAATGTTATCAAGTATAAAAATGCTGTATTAATAACATTTTTAAATAGAGACTGTTGGAGTCTTTCCCGCTTTGAAGGGAATTACGACCCTTTTCCCCCCATTCTTGCTGCCGTAGATATCATCGTTGGAGTCTTTCCCGCTTTGAAGGGAATTACGACTTAGATTTTAAAATGGTACGTCTTCATCTACTGGTGCAACTGTTGGAGTCTTTCCCGCTTTGAAGGGAATTACGACGATAAATGGATATGCAGTTTTGACCGTTTTGGTCAGTTGGAGTCTTTCCCGCTTTGAAGGGAATTACGACCTGATTCTGACTGGTTGTCATCTAAAACGACCCACTGCGTGATCATATCACGTTGGAGTCTTTCCCGCTTTGAAGGGAATTACGACTGTAATAATCCTTAATTAGCTTTCATATATATCATCATGAAACAGCATAAATTAGAAATAAGAAATTAGAAATTTTTAACTTGACAAAACTAACAACTCAAAGTATAAAAATTTTACAAAAGCTATGGGAATTATGTCAAAAAATAAATAGAGTGGCTATAAATGAAGAAGTTTTTTAAGCTACCATGGAAAGCGATATTAACTGCCGTAGCTACTATAATAGCTTTTGATATTGGAGGCAATGCTATCTTTCAATATCCCATTGTAGGCATAATATTTTTAATTTTGGGCTTTGTTCTTTTTGTTATTTTATACCATCTCAGAAATGCATTTTTAAATACTTATTTGCTTTGCAGGCACCATTGTAAGCCACATGAAGGCTTAATAATGCTGGTATCAACCCCTTCTTTTGCCCCTCAAAAATCTGGTGAGTATTGGAAAGTTAAAAATGGCTCAACTGAAGTTACTCTTACGGGAGATTTAGAGAACGACATAAATAACTTAGAAGAAGCAAAAAATATGAACCCCCCTTTGAGATGGAATTGGCAGCAATTATTAAGGGCTCTTAGTCCTCATGCAAAAAGCTTAAAGGTTATATATATCATTGGCTCTCCTGAGCCAAATGGCTCTTATAAATGGCTAAAAGAAGCAAAAGATATAATAAATAGTTATATAATAAACGCGAATATAGAAATATACGAAAATCCTATAGAATTTGAAGACTTTGAAAACTTGCTAGAAAGCATAAATGATTGCATAGAAAATCTTAGGGAAAAAGGCATCAAAGACAAAGATATTCTAATAGATATAACAGGAGGACAAAAAACGGCAAGCGTTGTAGGAGCAATAGCGACATTGGGTGCAAGAGTAACTTTTCAATATGTGGAAACAACTCCTGATCCTCTAACAGGAAAATACAGGATTTGGGCTTATGATGTTGCTGTTCAATCTCCAATTTCAATATAGGGTTTATACTCAATTTCCTATTTTCATTTGAGTTTAAAAAAAGAGGTAATTTACGCTTGAGTTTGATTAAAATTCGGTGGATTCTGAATTTTTTGCTTAAAAACCTGCGTGCGTTTAAGCATAACAGAAGGTAAGTGAAACAACCACCTCTTATAATTAATCAAAGAAAATATTGACATTCGTAAAAAATTTAGCATACTTAGTCTTAAAAAGAGGTGCAAGATGACCAAATCAAAACTTGCAGTAATTTTACTTAGCGACCAAACGGTACCAAATGCACTATTTTTGAAAGATTTTGAAAACAGTTGGGATAAAATTCTATTTGTAGGCACCAATAAAACAAAAGAAAATAATATCGGTAACGCTGTTCTCAGCGTACTGGATAACCCTGATTATAACGAAATAATCGTTGATGAAAATAAAACACAAAACATAAATGAAAAGCTAAATGAATATTTTAGTAAAAACCATTTCAGCAATATTCTTGTAAATATTACAGGCGGTACAAAAATAATGGCTCTTGCTGCTTACTACTACTTTAAAAACAATCCACCATTAAATTCAAAAATCAAAATTTACTATTTGCCAATAAAAGCTGCTTACTATATCGACCTTGATACTAACGAAAGCATCAAGCAAAACTATGAGTTTAACCTTCCAGACTATATTAAAGCTACAGGCAATATAGCTACCATAGATAGCATTGAAAATGAAGAGTTAAAATCCAAAATTGCAAGTCATTTATTTGATTTATATGTGTATAAAAACAATTACGAAATAATAGATAAAATCACTGCAACTCTTAGAAATTATCGAGGCAGCAATAATAAACCTCTAAGAAAAAAAATATACGAACAAGCTGAATATGAAACAGAAATTAAAAATCCACTAATAAACCAATGTCAAATAAATGAGCAAGATTTGGCAAAGTTTGATTTTAGAAGCGAAGACACAGTAGATTTTTTTACGGGTGGGTGGCTAGAGTTTTATACATATAATGAGCTAAAGCAAATAATACAAGAAGAACAAATAGCCACCAATGTTAAAATTAAAAATCTAAGTAAAGAAGAAAGTGTAGAAAACGAACTTGATGTAGCATTTGTGTTTAAAAATGAACTGCATATTATAGAGTGTAAAACTGGTGATGTGAAAGAAATTTTAAATGATGTGATGTATAAGGCTGCTCAAATTAGAAGCAGTTTTGGTTTAACAGCTAAATCCCATTTATTAATACTAAATCCATCTAAAGCAATATCTGATTCTCAAAAGAAGAGAGCCAAATTATACAATATAGATTTAATTGATTATGAAACCTTAAAGGCACTACCATTGAAAACTATATTTGAGAAAAAATTAAACAAATCATCATAATGGGTAATTTTGATTTTTCTATGATCAACATAAAACACGACAGCGTGGACAAAGATTACTTATTTTACGGCTCTTACTACAGAGGAATGCTTGGTAGAAACTTAAAAAAGCGCTTTTGCATTCAAAAAGATTCTACATGCGAAACCTGCGTAGTAAGCGATAAGTGTTTGTATATGTTATCATTTGAGAAATATAAAGATAGTTTGTTTTTACCGTATGTCATTAATAGGTGTTCTGATAGTGAACTTAGAATTACTCTTATTGGAGTTTTTTCTAAATTTTCCGAAGCATACATAAAAGCGTTTGAAAGGGAGCTTAAAATAAAAAGAGCTGGGTTTTATGACCCGTTTGAAGATGCAATTCAAAACAAACAGCTGATTTTAAACTCACATATGTTTAAAGAAATAAAAGCAAGGGATACTTTTGAAGTTGAAATTAATTTTGGGCGTTTTAAAAGAGATTCTAAGGTGCTAGATTGTGATAAAATTACTTTTTATGATATTACCAAAGCTGTTGAAAGAAGGATTTACCTCATTAATAAGTTTTACGGTAAAGAAGATGAATCTATATACATAAATGAGCCATTTGAAGCTAAAATGCTTTCATGTCAATACTACAATATCAAAAGGTATTCAAATAGGAAGCAGAAATCTATGAGTATACCTAGTTTAAAAATAAAGTTTTTTGTTAAAAGCACCGAAGCACTATATAAATATTTTTACCTTGCGAGTTTTTTTAATATTGGTACAAATGCTTCAATGGGGTTTGGGCAGTTATATGTATATTAGTGAGATTTTAATTAAAAATTTTATATCAAATGAGTTACAAGAAAACACATTATGGCTTATAAATGCACTAAAAGGCGAGAAAAAACTTTCTATTTATTTAGGCTCAAACCAAAATTCAGGGAAAAGAAGGCCTTTTGTAGTTGTTAAGATAAACCATGAAAAAAACACTGCATGTGTTATATTTTTTTCTAGTCAACATTTTTATTTTGACCAGGTAAGTTTTAATCTTAAGGATAATTGTACAAATCAGTGTAAATTTACTTTTTTGGAAAATGCTTATGTATATAACAACCATAAAAAGCAAAAGTGTGTGTTTGCTGTAAGCAAAGATTATTTTGACTTTGATTTGGTAGAGCATTGTGGTGAGTGCAAAAATATTGATTATTTATATGCTAAACTAAAACCTCAGGTGGATTCTTGCAAGTAGAACAATTTTTGGCTGAATTCTTAGATGGAAAAACAGATAATATAGAAATTGTAATTAATGAGCTGTCGCTTTATATAGCAAAAGTCTTTTACAAAACGCACATGTTTGATAGTTTAGATGAAATAAAAAGCGAACTGTATATCTTTTTGGTGCAAAAAAAATCCAGTTTTGCAACATACAATCAACCAAGATGGGGTGTTGTTAAAAGATCAGCAATCAATTATTTTAAGGATGTTTTGAAGAAAAAAAGAGTTCAGCTTCTTGATATGCAGGAAAGCGATCTTTCAGATCTTATAGACAAAACAACCCTTCATCACACCGAATTAAGCTACATTATAAAACTTTCTGCTACCGAAAAGTTTGAAAGCTTTAAAAAAGCATTTACAGAAAAAGAAAAACTTACACTACTTGACATTTTAGGTAAAACTAAATTAAACTTTGCATCAAAGCAGGCTGAATATAAAGCTAAAGAAAGATTAAAAAAGAAGCTCAAAGATACGATTTTTAATCTAAATTTAGATTATGAGACAGCTGATTTGTTATTGGATTTGTTTTGGAAAAATACAATGTCTAATGATTACAAAAATATCGTTAGTAAGACAAAGACAAAAGGTGAAAAGAAATAATGGATTTTTTAAATCAGCTTTTTAGTGTGTATAGGCAGGCAAACAAAAACAAGATAAAATTAAGCACCCAGTTGTTAAGCAATAAAAAACCAGAATTTGGTGATATACTTGAGATTTATGTGGATAATAGCCTAATTATAGGAGTAGCAGTAAGTGAATCTGAAGCTATACTAATGTCTGAGTTTTGGGAGTTAGCCACACATACAGACTTTATAGTCCAAATAAAACACGCAATCGCTGACAAATGGATAATTGAAACAGACAAAAGGCTTTATCTTACACCACAAATAAAATACAATATATGCTGCACTTTAGACAAAAAAGATAAAACCATATTAAAAGATATAATTATTGAAGGCAAAAGTGTGCCTGCTGAAAAAAGTGGGCCCAAAATACCACCAAACCCTAAAGATCCACGATATAAGTTTAAACTTGAAGAGCTTAAAAAAACTATGCTTGTTAATAAGCATCTCTTTTTTGAAGAAGAGGAAGTTATAATACCTTTTAGTTTTAAAAACAATTTGTTTAAATCCGAAAAAAAAGCAGCAGCAGATGGGCAAAAATCTTTTAAAAAAGATGATGCAGTAATACTTGTAAACCCAAAAGAAATTGTGATTGATGTTGGTGATAAAAATATTGGCAAATCCATAAAAATTTATTTAGCGCAAGAAAAACCTATTGTTTTATTTGAGGGTATAATTGAGATTCCTACATTTGTAATTACCTCAAAAAACATTATAAAAAATCCATATTCAGTTGTAGATTTATTAAATATTGAAATATATGACGATAAACCTTGAGTGCTTAGATAATTTAAACAACAAACGCAGAGAAATTCTAATAGAACAAATAAAAAATACACATGATGTAGAATCACTAAAAAAGATACCAAAAAGTGAGGATTTGCTGTACTACTGTGCGCAAAAAAGATTATTGGAGCTTTACAATAAGCCTTATAAAGAAGCAGAGTTTGTGGTGGTAGGTAATAGACAAAATAAATTTATTAAACTTCTTGTATTTGAGGGCAACAGTGAAGATATTCGCACCAAAAAAATTAAAGATTTCCTAAAATGCACATTTGATGTAGTTTTTGATGATAACAATTTTGCAGGCGATTCTTACCAATTAGCTATGTATGCAGCTGTGTATGCGCTTATTTATGATAGAAACATAATAGAAAACCTTGTGTTTAGTGGAGAGTTAAAAACAGATCATTTTTATACATCTAAGTTTGAAGAAAAAAATAATTTTTGCACTAAAAATAAAAAACAGCTGATTGGCGGAGAGTTTTTGAGCATTACAGAAGTCATCAATAAATCATTTGAACTAAGAAAGGTATTAATCTGGGCAAAAGATGATGATTCAAAAATACCAGATGGCTTTAAAATAATCAAAATCGGCATTCTACCTAAAGAAAGCTGGGTTAATATTATTAAAGAAACCGCTTCTAAAATCCTGCCTGATGATTATTTAGCTCTTAATGGACCTTCAACTTTTGCTTTTGGTTTAGGAGCCGAGCTTGGAAGCACACGCTCTTATACATTTTTAAACTACAGCACTGGTGATTATACTTCTCCAATTGCAGCAACAAGAAACTTAAAGGAAATAAATAACAAAATTGATAAAATAAATATCGATGATACAAATGTAGATAACACAGCAGACAAAAATATCAATATACTGTTTTATATTGCAAGCCATGCACCTAAACCACCAACAAATAAGCAAAACATTATTATCGAAGCAAAGGATAAAAAAGGCCTTATACCTTTAGAAGAGTATGGAGAAATTGTGCGTCAAATAAACAGTGCTATAAATATGATAAAGATGCGATACAAGTTTGATTCTTTTAATTTAGTATTTTCTATGCCTGTAGGTATGGCTTTTTTGCTAGGGTGGGCAGTTGGAAAATTTCTAAATGCAAATGTTTATAACTATTTTCCAGATACATCTCAATACTACAAAGTTTTTAATCTCAATGAACTAGGACACTAAATTAAACTCAACCCTAACCCAACCCATTGGCTTATTATCCACATACCAAAATGAGGTTTGCGAAAATTGAGTTTTTAATTCACCCCTTGACCTTGTTTTTATTTCCCGTAAACCAGCTACTGTTTTTGACACAGCACCAGCATGTTTTCCTAATTTAACGAGACAATCATTATCTAAGTAATTAATTTTATTCTTTATTCGCTCACAATGATAAACTTTATCCTTATAATGTGCTCTTATCCATTTTTCTAATGTTTTTTTATTAAAATCTTTGTAATTTTCTTTGTTAAATTCCTCTAAAGGAAAATCTTTCACCTCTTGTTTGATTTTATCAAGTAGTTTATTGAAATTATCAAAAAACTCTTTTTTAAAAGTAATTGTTCCCTCAAATGAACTCTTTGGCATTACACATTCAAGCAAAGCCTTAATATGATGGTTTTGATTATCATTTACTTTGTTAACAGGAAAGCAGATTTGAGTTTCAGCTATTATAGGAGAAAAGTCAGACACTAAAACATACTTTAGTATATCATACTTTGCATCAAAGCCCAGATAACTATTAAGAATAGTTTCAATAATTCTTGTTTTTTTTTCTTCTTTGTTTCTTTCCTGTTTTTTTGGGTTTATTGACTCTAAAATTTTTTCTCTCTTATCGCTTTTTTTATTACACAAATCTTCTTTTATGTTTAGTAATTTTCCAAAAATTACTTCTATAATAGAACTCCTGATTGCACCTTTTATCGTAGATCCCGGTATATAAACTGTATCATCTAAATTATTTCTTATAAATTTATCAATGAGCGCTCGGCTTATCTTGCCTGGATCTCTTGTAATGTAGTCTTTAGCTTTTTCATCTATTTTAACTGTATATTTATACAAATTTTTAGCTTCATGCCTTATAAAATCTAACAATTCCCTGTTATTTAAAGTAAATTCTCCACATTTTTTCAAGAAATCATTGTATAGCATTCTATCTGATGATATTTTTTTTAAAAACTTTTTTTGATCAATGACATAAAACTCATTACCTTGTATATCATAATCTGTTGGTGTGTAAAATTCTGCGTTTCCAATGTGAATGGGTGTTTCCACTGTGAGTTTTACATTAAAATGTTTTGGTTGCATTTACTCCTCCACATTTATAAACAAAGGCAGCATATAAGCACTGTGCATATGGGTTTCATACGATGAAAGGTTAAGCCCTAAACCAAAAACAGGTTTTTCTTTTTTGATTTTAAAGGTAGACCCTGCTTTAAACAAAATTACAGGTTTTTTAAATGGGTTTGCTATATTAAACCCTCCGTGTTTACCAAATTTGGTAAATGTTTTACCAAAAAGCACTTCGCAGTCATCACAAGGCACTCCGCAGGATAAACTTACAAATGTATTTGTGGATTTATATTCTAATATTGAAGGGTTCTTTGTTATGCTGACTACTTCAAACCTGCCTTTGCCTGTTGATTTATCTTTTCCAAAACCCATTAAACCTATATTTACAAAAACCTCTTCAATCTCTTTATCTGTAATAATGCCTTCGTCGTATTTAGAGTAGATATCTATTTTTGTATTTTCTCCAAAAAAGGTCTCAACGGTTTGATATAAACCACCATCTATCGTGGTATTTGTTAGTCTATTAATGCTGTTTTTTAGCAATATTTGCTTTTGATAGTAATTTTCTTCATTGGAGCTTAATGCTGGTAGTAAATCTTTTGCTTTTAACGGTGATTTTAGGTATTTAATATCTATTTCTTGTAATTTCTTAAACTTTTTAGTGTTCTCATATTCTACATCATCAATTGAAAGAGGCTTTAATATAGGCATTGCTACATGGTTTTTTAAAAAGCCGTTTGAAAAAACAATAAAAGGTTTTTGTTTAAAGTCTTTTAGGGCTTCTTCTAAACGATTTATCGTAAACAAATAACCAAAAACCCAGCAAAATTGGCCAAATATGGTGTCACTGTGCAAATCGCTTGCAAGTGGGCTTTTAAATTGTATTGTAATTTTAAGAGACTGCACTTTAAGCTCCCTGTTTTTCCCATTTTTTAAAGTAATCTGGAGAAAGCTTAATGTTTTTAAATTTTTCTTTATTATTGTCTATGCTTACATCTTCAAACTGTATTCTTCCATAGCCTCTTGATGTAGAGCCACCTAATGCATCATTTTCTAAGAGCTTCATACCTAAAAGTAGTAGTTCTAAATTTTCTTCGTCTTGTTTATCAAATACTTTATATGTGATTTCAAATTCAAACTTTGCGCCAGCTGGTACACGCTCTGTTGATCTTAGTCCAGTAGATAATGCTGTACCTGTTCTTCGATTTATTACAACCTCTGTTTTAATTTCTGTATATCCTATATCGGCTAGCTTTTGATCGTCGATTAAAAAGCAGTCAGAAAAACTCGCTCTTGTAGGTCCAGCCGAGTTATTTGCTTCTGCTTTGCCGTTCCCAAAGATTCGCACAATTGGATCGTAAAAACCATTTTTATCATTATAAGGTTTTCCATCGTCAATTACCCTATTGGTAGCCCACTCAAGTAGTGTCCTTATTTTTCCTTTAAGCGAAGAACCTGGTATGTAAGGTTTTTTCTTAATAGGGTCCTTTACTACGGTATTATCTACACCCCCTATCTGTATATTGTCGTTTCCTGACCCAATATGCAAACCAGTTTTTACTCGAATGTTGCCTGAAATTTTAATTATTTTTTCTAATTTCATTTATTCCTCCAAATTAAGTATCTTTACAATATTCTTTGCAATATGCTACAACGCACTCAAAAAGGTCGCAAAATACAGTAAATTTTCGAAGTTCATTTATATCTTTTATGCTTTCTATAAATTGCTCAAAAGCTTCGTTTGCATTACCTTTGTTTTTTGAATACACTACTTTAGGAATAAGCATTTTAATATAAGGTAAAATTTCTTTAAACTTTTCCTCTGGGTTATTCGCGCTTTCTATTTTCAATTTAAGTCTTAACACTTCATCGTAAAATTTTCTTATTTGAGTATTCTTTATCTTTTTACTGTTGTCATCGCTACTAAAACTTTGGGCTATTTTTTCAGCCTTATCTTCGAATAAATCGGTTCTTACAAAGTCGTTTGCATCAAAGTAATCTTTAGGCGAAACTATAGGAAACGATTTGTTCCTACCCTCCTGGTATTTTTTATCCATTTTTACTCCTCCTATGTCTATAAACATAATTGCTTAATGCAACTTTAAAATCGCCTTTAAATTTATCAAAGTACTCTAGCATACTGTCTAGGAAAAAGGTGATCGCTTCATTTCTTTTAGATTTATCAAGCTTATCAAAATAGCGGTAAACATTATAGACAAACAACGGCTTCCACATAAGATCTCTTCTTGATGTGGAACCATGAGATATATCGATGTTTTCAATCATATCAAGATATGTAAAAAGTTTGTGAATAAAACTGCTAGAAACTGCTTCTTTTTTGCCTTCTTTCTCCTCCTTAAAAAGATTTTCAAAATCAATACCCATAAGTTTTTCAAACGTTTCCCACTTCATTGTTTTGCCAAACAGCGTGATTGCGTTTTTGCCTTTTAAAATTTTTTCTTCTTGCAAGAGGCCGTCTAAGTTTTCTTTGATTCTTTTGCTAGACTCTAGTGCCTCTTCTGCCTCGCGTGCCATTTGATAAACTGGTATTTTATCCTTAGCAAAATAAATCCCGCAAGATAAATGAAAATAATCGTTTCTTGTATATTCTTTTAGGTGTGAGTGTATGTCTTTTGCAACATCAATTATTTGGTCAAATGGTCCAATTAAAAACAGATCGTCACCGCCAGAAAATACAGTATAAATAGATGGATATTTAGTTTTTATTGTATGCTGAAGCCAACCTGTAAAGAAAAAATCCAACATACGAGATAGCGATGCAATCTTTGATATGGATATACTAGCAAAGCCTTTGGCAAAGATGTAGCCTAAATTGTCAACATCTGCCTTTAATATACCTAAAAACTGACTTCCTTTAGAATCTGCCGCTATTGCAGAAAATGGCTTTATATCACCTTCTTTAAGAGTTTTAATGTCTTGTATGTCTTTATAGGCTTCACAGCTTGACGGGTCTTTGCCTAAGCGCGGCACATATGTGGAAATTTTGCTTCTTGCAAAACCCCTAAATTCTAACTCATCTTTATTATCTTTGTTATTATAACCTATATCAAAAATCAACAAAGCTTTACTTAGGGTCTCATCAATGCGTGTTTTGTCAAAAAACCTTATTTTATAATCAGCAAATATTTTAATGTCACTAGTATCATCGGAGTGTGTAACAGCAAAAAAATCGCTGTTTACAAGTTTGCTACCAATATCTATCATATCGCTGCACACTGTGCATACAGGTGTTTCGTCTTTTTCCTTTGCTGCTGGGTGCTGATTGCATATCCTACAGATGCCTTTATCTTTGTTAATTTCATAATCATCAAATACATAAGAATCTATTTGTGGTTTTAACTTTTTAACTTCAAGCTTCCTAACAAGACAGTTGTATTTTTCTGAAAAAGCGCTTCCGGTTTTGTTGTTATCTTTTGTTTCATTTACTAAAAAATCTTTGGGAGAGAGTTCCTCATAAGCTATCTCAAAGCGCGTTTGTCCATAACTAAGGTT
>Ga0207433_10013017_pt1 | contig 12318 bp, 9 predicted proteins | sample YelNatPaOPGAMG01_FD_187559 | JGI IMG/M metagenome (GOLD analysis project Ga0207433, IMG submission 187559) | Hot spring thermophilic microbial communities from Obsidian Pool, Yellowstone National Park, USA - OP-RAMG-01 (SPAdes) (version 3) | ecosystem: Environmental > Aquatic > Thermal springs >...
GCTCCGGGATGCGCTGGTCCCAAGCAGGCGCTGAGGCGATGCTCAACCTCCGCGCATCACTGCTGAGCAATCCCGACATCAATCTCGCGCGATACGCAGGGCCTTACCTTCAATAAGGGATGCACCCGACGGCGAACGCCATATTGACGCTACGTCGGTAACGACTTCGGGAACCGGCGCCGCCCTCGACCCGCTCGGCCTATCCGTCTGTAAGCTCGGCGGCGATGGGCTCGAGTCGGCACGCGGCCTGAGCAGCGTCGGCCTGCTGGTGCGCGTTTGGGGCCGCGTGACCGAGAAGGCCACGAGCCCGCAGCCGTATCTAGTCATCGACTGCGCGGGCGCGCAGGCCAGAGTCGAGGGCTCATCAACGGCCGCGATCGGCGATTACGTGATCGTGACCGGGGTATCATCGTCCAGCGCCACGCTGCCCGCCATCCCGACGATCCTGATCAGGCACTCGTCGGATGTGCGGGTAATCAGCGCGGCTCAGTAGCCCCGCCGCGTTACACGAATTCCCTCGCCACGTCGTTGAGCAGCAGCAAGCCCTGGTGCGTAACACGGAGGTGGGTATCGGTGAGTTCGATGAGGCCGCGGGCGGTGAGGTCGACAATCTGGGAGGCATATTCCGCGAGGGGATCGAGGCCGATCTCGTCACGGACGCGAGTTAGGTCAACACCATCGAGCATCCTCAGGCCAAGCACCATCGTCTCGCCCAGTCGCGCCCGTGGATAGAGCGTCTCGGAAGACTCGATGACATCCGATCCCGACTCTATCGCGGCGATATAGTCGCGGGCGTGGGCAACGCGGCGGGCACGGGTACCATCGATGTAGCTGGTCGCTCCGGCGCCGAAGCCGTAGTGGGGCTGATTCAGCCAGTAGACCGTGTTGTGCCGAGAGCGATAGCCGGGGCGGGCGAAATTGGACACCTCGTAGTGCTCGTAGCCGGCGGCGGTGAGCTTCTCGATGGCAAGCTCATACATGTCCACGCGGACGTCCTCGTCCACCCGCTCGATCCTGCCGTTTTCGCACAGCTCCGCGAACCGCGTCCCCTCCTCTATCGAGAGCTCGTAAAGCGAGATGTGTTCGGAAAGGAGGCCGGCGGCCGTGTCGAGCGTGGCGCGCCAATGGTCGAGCGTCTGTCCCGGCAGCGCGAAGATCAGATCGATGCCGATATTCGCGAACCCGGCTTTGCGTGCGGCCGAGTAGGCGTCGATGGCCTGCGCGCTGGTGTGAGCACGGCCGATGGAGCGTAGGAACTCGTCATCGAACGACTGGACGCCGATGCTGAGCCTGTTGAAACCCGCTTTCCTCAGCGCCGAGAGTTTGTGGGCATCGACGGTGCCTGGGTTGGCCTCGACGGTCACCTCGCCGTCCACCGCCACGCCGAGCGTGCGGCGGATGGCGTCGAGTATGTTCGCGAGCTGCCCGGCGCGCAGCGTGGTCGGGGTTCCTCCGCCAAAGTAGACGGAAGTGAGGGGGCCAGAGGCCCCGGATGGCTCGCCTGGAGGGGCCGGAGTCCCGCCCAGAGCGTGCTCGTGGGTCCGAGTCGCCGCCAGATCATGCGCATGCTGGATCTCGGTGATCACCGCGTGGACGTAGTCGTCGTAGACCGGCTCGAGACCGGCGTAGGAGTTGAAGTCGCAGTACCAGCACTTGGAGACGCAGAACGGGATGTGGACGTATGCCGCGCGAATCACGTGGACATCCGGCCCCAGTCGTCGGTGGCGGGGAGCCTGACCACATAGGAGTATGCCCCGAGCGCGGCCTTGGCGCCGTCGCCGGCGGCGATGATAATCTGCTTCTCGGGCACGTCGGTCACGTCCCCTGCCGCGTAGAGCCCAGGGATGCCCGTTCTGGCCGCGCAGTCCACCGGCACCTCGCCGATGGGGTTGAGCCGCAGGACCTCCTTGACGAAATCCGTGTTCGGCACCAGGCCGATCTCGACGAAGACCCCTTCGACCGGGATGTCCCGCATTGCGCCGTCGTCAAGACCCTTGAGCGTAACGCCGGTCACGAATGTCTCACCGCGAATCTCCACTACGGCGGTGGCCGTTAGTATCTCGACGTTCTCGGCCGCGGTCACCCGGCTCACCATCACCGCGTCCGCACGCAGCTTGGGGTCGCGTTCGACAAGGTAGACCTTCGGGCATATCTTCATAAGCTGAACGACCGCGTCGAGGCCGGAGTTGCCTCCGCCCGCGACAAGCACTTCCTTGCCGGAGAACAGCGGCCCGTCGCAGGTGGCGCAGTAGGTGACGCCGCGGCCGGTGAATTCCTTCTCCCCCGGGACTCCCAGCAGCCTGGGGGATTTGCCCGTAGCCACGATGACGGCACGCGCGGTGAAGGTTCGGCCGTCGTCGGTCTCGATGGCGAAATTCGCACCGGGTCGCGAGAGCCTGGTTACTCTGGTGAACTCATGAGGAACGTTGAATTCGTTGACGTGCTCCTCAAACTTGCCCACAAGCTCCGGGCCGGTGATGAACTTGTAGCCGAGGTAGTTTTCGATCTCCGCGCTCCAGGTGGTCTGGCCACCGACGTTCTCGGAGATGATCAGCACGTCCATCTGCTTGCGCGCGGCGTAGACGGCGGCTGTCATGCCCGCCGGCCCCGCGCCGAGTATTATGAGTTCGTAATATGTCTTGTCCGGCATTATCCCAGCAGTTCGTCGAGTTTGCCGCGGTTGAAGCCTACCACTACCTGCCCGTCAACTTCGATTACCGGCACGCCTAGCTGCCCCGACCTCTGCACCATCGTGTTGCGCGCATCCATGTCTGTCGCGACGTTGAGCTCGGTGAACTCGATGCCCCTGCCGGACAGATAGTCCTTTGCCTGCCGGCAGTAGGGACAGGTGGGGGTCGAATAGATGGTGACTTTCTTGGTCGATGTCTCTGCCATTTTGGCCTCCTACAGGACGCGGAGAAGTACGCTCTCGCCGCATTTTCCGAACATAGCTATACCCCGACTCGCCTGAACCTATTGCAATTCGCGCGCGGAACTGATATACTCATAGGGTTGTGTCACTATCAATGTCCCCATCGGCGTGACAGGGGGTGAGAATCAGTTGCCGAATATCAAGTCAGTTGTCAAGGACGTTAAGAAGTCTCGCGAGCGCAGGGTGCGAAATCTGGACGCGAAGTCCAAGATCAAAACCTTCGTCAAGAAGACCAAGACGGCGCTGGACGAAGGGTCCGAGCAGGCCACCGCGCTGCTGAACGAGACTGTGAGCATAATCGACAGGACCGCTAAGCGCGGGATCATCCATCCCAACGCAGCAGCCAGGCGCAAATCCCGGCTGATGAAGCGGGCGAATGCCAAGGCTGCCGAGCAGGCTTAGCGTTCGGACTCAGTATACCAGATTTGCACTAGAGAGGCGAGCTTTGCCGCCTCTCTTTTGTTGTGTACGGAGGTAATCCACGCCCTGCCTCCGAAGGAAAACGCAAGATGGTTAGCAAGCAGGATATCGTTAATGGACTTCGCGAACTCGGGCTGGCCGCGGGCGATACGGTGGTGGTCCACAGCGCGCTTTCCAGCTTCGGGGAGGTAGACGGCGGCGCCGATACGGTTGTTGACGCGCTTCTCGAGGTGCTCGGGGCCAAGGGAACGCTGTTGGTCCCGACCTTCAACTTCGAGCCCGGCGTTTTCGACCACGCCGCGACGCCCTCGATAGTCGGCAAGATCACGGAGGCCGTGCGCGCACGGCCGAACGCGATCCGCAGCAACCACCCCACGCACTCCGTCACCGGCATTGGCCCACTTACCGAAACCGTGATCGAGGACCACGAGAAGGTGGACCCTTTCGCGCGGGGATCGGCGCTGTGGAAAGCGGTGCAGGTCGGAGGGAAGATACTCCAGCTCGGCGTTACGCACACGACCAATTCGACGATACACGTCGCCGAGGAACTGGCCAGGGTACCATACCTCGAAAGGCAGAGACATGTCGGCATCAAGCAGCCGGACGGAAGCGTGATATACAAATGGATCCGCAGGCCGGGCTGCAGCCAGGGGTTCGATGCAATCGACGAGCTTCTTTTCGAGCGCGACGCGATCAGGGAAGTGATGATCGGAAGCTGCAAGGCGCGGTTGATGAGCGGTCGGGCAGTGGTTGAGGCGGCGATGGAGATGCTAAGGGAGGATCCGACGTCGCTGCTGTGCTCCAGACCCGAGTGCGGGATCTGCGCGGAATCGCGAGCCATGATCGCCGGCACTGAGGCGGAGATGCAGGAGCGCGAAATCACGGAGATGGCCGAGGAGGAAGAGCGCATACGCCGGCAGGCCGAGAGGCAGCTTTCCGGGGACGTGAGCTACTTCGAGCCGGACGAGGGTGATTACGGGCCGAACTAGTTACGAACTGCAAGTTGCCAGGTGGTTTCCGAGGGAATCAAGTTCAGCATGACAATCTATGCAAGTCTGCTGGCGTGAGTTACTTAGTTACGAGTTGGGAAGGACAGGCTCATGAGCAATAGGATTCGGATAACAGCCGGGGATGTGAGTTTGACGGCGATGCTCAATGACAGCGCCTGCGCCGGTAAGATTTGGGACGCGCTTCCGCTGGAGGCCAAAGGCAGCACATGGGGAGACGAGATCTACTTCAGCATTCCCGTGAGCGCCGAGCCGGAGGACCCCAAGGAAACCGTGGAGTTGGGCGACCTGGGCTACTGGCCGGAGGGGAGCTGCTTTTGCGTCTTCTTCGGACCGACGCCGATGAGCCGGGGTCACGAGATCCGCCCGGCGAGCGCAGTCGAGGTATTCGGCAAGTTAGAAGGCGACGCAAAGGAGCTCAGGAAGGTGGCGAGCGGGGCGCGCGTCGTCGTGGAGAGAATTGAGCAGGAAGGTTGAGCGGGGGTCAACTATGAGGGCTGGTATAGCAACGACGAGCATCACGCCGCCGGTGGGTGTTGATCTGACCGGATACGTCGGGCGTACGGGGCCGTCGAACAGGGTCCACGACGAGCTGTCGGCGACGGCGCTGGTACTTGATGACGGCGCGACGCGGATCGCAGTGATTTCGGTAGACATTCTGGGAACCGATCTGGCGCAGGACGCGGCTCTGCGCGAATCGATATCGGACGCGACCGGCATAGCACCGGAGAACCTCATGGTCGCGTCAACGCATACGCACTCCGGGCCCGCGATCGGCGTTCTGAGGCAGTGCGGCGAGCCGGACGACGCCTATGTGCGCAGGATGTTCACGCAGATCGTGTCGGCGACCAAAGAAGCGTGCGCGAACATGGCCGACGCGAGAATCTCGTATGTGCGTGGGGAGTCCGAGCTTGCGTGGAACCGGCGAGAGTGGGTCATCAGCGCCGGCGTGCAGCAGAGCCCGGCGTCGGGAGTGGTCACAGACCCGGAGATCGGCGGACTGCTGATCGAGATCGAGGGACAGAAGCCCGTTATGCTGTTCAACTACGCCTGCCACGGCGTTGTGATGGGCGGCGACAACCTCGAGATCAGCGCGGACTGGATCGGCGCCGCCCGTGACGCACTGGAGTCCAGCGGCAAGATCGGTACCGCGATCTTCCTGCAGGGCTGCTGCGGGAACATCAACCCCCGGTGGCGGGGATCGTTCGATGAAGTGAGGCACGCGGGCGAGTCGGTGGCGAACCCGCTGCTGGCAGACTTGCCCAACGCCAAACCTCTCGAGGACCCGACGATCAGGGTCGCGTGGGCGAGAGTGGACCTGCCGTATATGCCGCTTCCCAGCGAGGAGTCACTGGAGCAGGAGATCAGCTTCCAGCGTGGCGAGATCGAGAAGTTCCAGGCCCAGGGCAACACGGTTCATCTGCAAGTGGCCAAGGCGATGGCCGGCTGGGCTGAATCGTCACTCGCGATGCTCAATGACGGGGGTGGCCCGGAGTCGGTCGCAGTTGGCCTGCAGGTGATCAGGATTGGCGACGTCGTGCTGGTGACGCACCCCGGCGAGGCGTTCTGTGAATTCGGGCTGGCGTTTCGCAAGATGACAACCCACGCCGTGCTGCCGGTCGCCTACGCCAACGGCAACATCGGCTACATTCCCACTGCCGAGGCCTACAAAGAAGGCGGATATGAGGTAGACAACGCGATCCGTTTCTACGGAGAGAAGATGATCGGCCCGGAGAGCGAGGGGATCATCCTCGATGCCGTGCGGGGTCTGCTGGCGGAAGTGGGAAAGCTTGGCGGCAGAGCTTTGCGCTCGCCGCGGATTGGAGCAGGCGTGAGGCCGAACAGACGTGAGTTTCTGACAATGTGCAGCGTGATAACCGGAGGTGCGCTGTTGCCGAACGCAGTGTCGTCGTCTCCTTCCGCGGGCACGTCTGAGATGCGCCTGCCTGAGAGATCTCATAAGGCGCAGTTCTGTGTGGTGGGCGGCGGGCTCGCGGGGGTCTCGGCGGCGGTGTGCGCGGCACGGCACGGCACGAAGACCGTGCTGATCCACGAACGACCGATGCTGGGAGGCAACTGCTCGTCGGAGGTCCGAATGTGGGTCTGCGGCGCGCGAGGCGCGAACAACCGCGAGTCGGGCCTGGTCGAGGAAATGATGCTGGACAACCTGCATCGCAACCCCGGCGGCAACTGGAACATCTGGGACAGCGTCGTCTACGAGAAGGCGGCATTTGAGCCCAACCTCACGCTGCTGCTCAACTGCTCCTGCAACGGTGCCGTGATGGACGGCAATCGCGTCAAGTCGGTCCGCGCGTGGCAGATGACCACGCAGACCTGGCACATCGTGGAAGCTGATCTGTTCGCGGACTGCTCTGGTGACAGCATCCTCGCGCCGCTGACAGGGGCCGAGCACCGCGTAGGCCGCGAGGCGAGATCGGAGTTCGGCGAAGACATCGAGCCCGAGAAGGCCGACCGCAAGACGATGGGTATGAGCTGCCTTATCCAGGCCCGGCAGACCGACCGGCCGCAGGAGTTCACGCCGCCGAAGTGGGCGAATGTCTACGAGTCCGACGACGACCTGCCCAACCGCGGCCACAGCCTCGCGGGCACTCAGAACTTCTGGTGGATCGAACTTGGCGGCGAGCAGGACTCGATCCACGACACCGAGACCGTGCGCGACGAATTGCTCAAGGTTGCGTTCGGTATCTGGGACCACATCAAGAACCGTGGCGACCACGGCGCGGCTAACTGGGAGCTGAGCTGGGTCGGGTTCCTGCCGGGTAAGCGTGAGAGCCGGCGCTACGTGGGCGACGTGATAATGAACCAGAAGGACGTCCGGGCGGAGGGCAAGTTCGAGGACCTGGTCGCATACGCGGGCTGGACTATGGACGACCACCACCCGGCGGGCATTCTGTATCCCGGCAAGCCGACGATCTTTCACCCCGCGCCGTCACCGTTCGGCATTCCCTATCGCAGCCTGTACTCGCGCAACGTCGAGAACCTCTTCTGCGCGGGCCGCAACATCAGCGTCACCCACGCGGCACTGAGCGCGACTCGCGTTCAGGGGACGTGCTCAACTATCGGTCAGGCTGTGGGCACGGCGGCGTCGATCGCGGCGCGTGAGCATCTCTCGCCGCGCGGGGTCTACGAGCACAAGCTTAGCGAACTCCAGCAGGCCCTGATGGACGACGACGCGTATCTGCCGTGGCATAGGCGCGCCGTTCCCGTACTCTCGCTTGTGGCGAGGCTGATCGCATCCGAGGGAGATCCCGAACCACTGCGGAACGGCATCGACCGGCCGGTCGGTGAAGACGACAACGGCTGGACGGGCGCGTTGGGCGGCTGGGTCGCGTATGAGTTCGGCAAGCCCGAGCGCCTGACGCAGGTCCGGCTGGTGTTCGACAGCGATCTGAATCGCACCGGGCACAACGCCCGCGCGCTCTACACCCTCGCCGACGAGCCCCGCGCGGTGCCGAAGACGATGGTGAAGTCGTTCAGAGTCGAGGCGAAGTCGGGTGAGGGCGAGTGGAAGACCGTCGCACAGGTGACCGACAACCATCAGCGCCTCGTGCGGGTGCCGCTGGATGTCACGGCGACGTCCATCCGTCTCGTGCCGGAATCGACCTGGGGCGCGGAGAATGCGCATCTGTTTGGATTCGAGGTAAGGTAGACATTGCCGGACACAGCTTTGGACAGAACGGTAATTGAGCTGGATGCATCGGCACTCGCTCTCGGGACCGTGGAAGGCGCGATGACCTCTGCCGAAGGCGGTTTCAGCCTGAGATGCGCGGGCAGCGGAGCGTTCGAGTCGGCGGCGATCGACGCTGGGCAGGCCGTCGTATGGGAGCAGGTCGAGTGGGATGCCGAGACCCCCGAGGGCAGCGGCGTCACGCTCAGGACACGGTTCGCGAGTCTCGCTGAGAGCCTGACGAGCACCCCCTGGTCGGTTCCATACACAGCGAGTGGTGAGCAGGCCCAGGCCGTAAGCAGTGGCGTGTGCGCGACGCGCTACGCTCAGTTCAGGATGGAGCTTTCGGCACGCGGCGGCGCAGTACCCTCCGTCGGCAGACTCCGCATCCACTTCAGGCTGCCGCAGCCGACCGGCTTCTGGCCTCTGGACAAGAGCGCCGTGCACCCGGATGACCTTGAGCTGCGCTGGATTCCAGTCAGGGGTGCTGCGAAATACCAGCTTCAGACTGCCGGCGATCCGGAGTTCGCCAGGGATATCGCCACGTTCGATGGACTCAAAGACCACAGGTTCAAACCGCCCGCAGGCGTCACGCCGGATTCCCCGCCGCTCTACTGGCGAGTGCGGGCCGCCAGCGGCACGGGCAAGTGGAGCAGTTGGTCCTCCGTCAAAGAGGTGCGGTTCTCTCACAGGCGCATAGGGGACGAGTATAGCTTCGGGCCGCATCCGCGCCTGTTTATGGATCGGGCGCAACTGGAGATACTCCGTGAGAAGGCGCGGTCCGACCAGGCGGTGGCGGAGTGTGTCCGGCTGATCAGGAAGCAGGCCGACGCCGCGCTCGACCTCTATGTGCCAACGCCGCAGGAAGCTGACGAGACAGAAGATCTGCACCTGAAGTTATTCGACCTGTGGATCAGCCTGCGCAACGGCGAAGCCTTGGAAGCGCTCGCCCTCACGTTCCTGCTCAGCGGAGAAGAGAGATATGCGCGGTCTGCCCGCCGGATCATGCTGGATCTGGTGGTCTACGAGAGATGGACGAGCAGGCACTTCCGCGATAGCAATGCGTTCGACCCGGAGTGGGCGGCGACGCTCGAAACCGCCGCGATGACAAAGGGGATCGCCATAGCATACGACTGGCTGTATGATTGGCTGTCGGAGGCCGACCGGGAAACCATACGGGAAGGCCTCGTACGTGTCGGCGTCAAGCCGCTCATCCACGACTGGTGCGACCCGGACACATACTGGCGGATACCGGCGCATCAGCAGCCATTCGGGAACTGGTGGGGCGTCTGCAACGGATGCGCGGGGATCGGCGCGCTGGCTGTCCTGGGAGAGGAACCGGAAGCCCACAAGTGGCTCCGCCTGGCCGAGGATGCGGTCTGTAGCCACGTCAACTACGGCGGTGGCGACGTCATCAACAGAAACGCCAGAGCGGACGCGGGGTACGAGGAGTTGTACCTCACCGAGCCAAACTTCGGCATCGACTTCGGGTATCCGGAGAGCATAGGATACATAATGTACGGGCTGACACACGACCTCTACCTGGTTGAAGCGCTCGAAAGAGCAACGGGCACGGACGTGTCGGGCTGCTTCGATCCGGACCTCCTCATAGAGCCGCTGTATGGGATGTACCACGACGTAGATCGCGGCTGGGGAAGCCTGAGCTTCAACGACAGCGGAGACGGGCCCGTCCAGGCTGACGGCTCTGTCCTGTTCGCCAAACACACCGGCAACCGACGTTTCCAGTGGATGTTCGAACAGTGTCAGGGCGCCCCCAACAGCATCCACTCCCTGCTCGCATACGACGGCGCGCTCAAGGCACAGCCGCCGGACGACATGCCGAAGATAAAGCTCTTCCGGGACATCGGTTGGGCAATCTTTCGAACCGGCTGGGGCCACACGGACTCCATGTTCGCGGCGAAGTTCCACCAGGGACGCGGGCATGCCGACCTCGGCCAGTTCGTCGTGCACCACAAGGGACGCCGGCAAGTCATGGAATCGGGGACTGTTGACTACCACAGCCCTGTCTATCAGCAGTTCCTGGCCCATACCCAGGCCCATAACGTGCTGATGATCGACGACCAGCAGCAGAACCGGCGCGACGGCAGGATCACCGGCTTTGTGGCGATGGAAGGCGCTGGGCTGGTAGCCGCCGACCTCACGAGCGCCTATCGTGAGACGGTTGGCTCCTGGCATCGCGGGCTAGGGTTCTTCGATGAAGGCATCTACATTGTGTGGGACCGGGTACGCGCGGATGCACCCCACAAGTACTCATGGCTGCTCCATCCGGAGGCCGGGTTCCGGGCCGACTCAACGAGGGTCGAGATGGGAACCGAACAAGCCGGGCTGAACTGCTGGGTGCTGAGCAACGCGGAACTGCAGGTTGAGACTCCGCCAGGCTATCTGTCTTTCGCGCACGTGCCCGAAGAGCATCCGTATCTGTCTTTCGACTGCCACGGGAGCGGCGACGCCGACTTTCTGGCGGTGTTCGCGGACGGCGACTTCACGGCCTTCAATCGTCTCGACAAGACATCGGCTGAGGTCGTGTCGTCAGCGAGAAGGTGCTTCGTATCGCTGGGCGACTGCACAGGCGACGAGGCAGTTGAGGACTTCAGGGGGACCCTGATCGCCGCCGTCGGCGGCGAACCGGGCGAACTGCCTGAGAAGCTGATCGCATTCGGCTGCGAGCGCATCAAGTTGGCAGGAGTTTCGTTCTCCGCGCCTGGCCCGGCGGATCTGGTTGCAGTCCGGACCGGCGCGGTCCTGCGCGTCAGAGCAAGCGCCGGTATCGAGATGTCGGCAGATGCGGGACTGCAGGTCATCGTCGAACGGTAGGGGCGGCCCCGTCGGCCCGCGGTTGCTCAGCAAACTCAGCCTTGGTATACTCGCCTCAGCCCGGCGTGGGTCAAGCTCGGCGGCGGCACGAAGTATGAGATGCGGGCCGAGGCGGAATGAGAGTTCTCGACTACTCCTCGAATGCCTCTGCGACTTCCTTGAGCTGCTTGATGATCTCTATGCGCTGCGGGCACTTGGGTTCGCATTCGCCGCACTCGATGCAATCGGACGCTTTCTTGCCGCGCTTCGGTTTCTCGGGATTGCTGAGGCGATTATACATCCCTCGAGCGTAGTCTGTCAGGCCGTAGACCTTGTGGAGATTCATCAAGTGGAAGCACTCTGCAATGTTGACCTCGTTCGGGCATGGCATGCAGTACTTGCAGCCTGTGCAGTAGAGCTCGGAGAGCCGCTTGTTCTCAATGAGGGAGGCCTCGATCGCCTGCTTCTCCTCGGCCGAAAGCTGCTCCGTCCGGCTGGCAGTCGCGACGTTCTCCTCGACCTGCTCGATAGTGCCCATGCCTGAGATCGCGGTGCTGACGCCCGGGTTGGCAAGCACAAACCGCAGCGCGACTTCGGCGGAACTGGCAACCGGCGTGCCGATCATCTTCCTGATCTGCTCGGAGGGCGCGCCCAATCTGCCGCCGCCGACCGGCCCCATGATGACGATGCCCATGCCCGACTCGTGCGCGTGGGCGATCACGTCCTCGTTGGCGCGGTCGAGCAGGTTGTATTGAATGGTCATACCGTCGAACTCGCCGGTGTCGATGAGGTGCATCATGTTCTCGGGCGAATCATGGCAGCTAAAGCAGACATACTTTATGATGCCCTGGTCCTGGGCCTTGCGGACGGCCTTCATCCCGCCACCGTTGAGCAGGAAGTCGTTGTAGCGCTGCCAGCCGAGGCCGTGAACGACCTGATAGAAGTCGATGCGGTCGGTGTCGAGCTGTTCGAGAGACGTGTTAAGCCTGCTCCACCAGCCTTCAGTGGTGTTGTCGTCTCCGAGTGGGTTCTTCGTGGAGAGATATATCTTGTCGCGCCAACCCTTGAGGGCGACCCCGCACTTCCGCTCGCTTTCGCCGTAGACGCGAGCGGTGTCGAGGTAGTTGACCCCGAGCTCGAATGAACGCTGCATCACGCGTACTGCCTCGTCAGTGTCCTGAGGCAGCCTCATGGCCCCGAACCCCAGGGCCGATACCTTCACGCCGGTCTTGCCGAACTCTCGATATTGCACGGATCCTGCTCCCTTGCCGTTGATTCTGCCGCTATGATACCCGCGCTGGTGCACGCGGTCAAGCAAATGCAGCAGACCGGGTGCATGTCAGACTTACGGAATCAGGCTGCAATTTTGGCAGCCTCTAGTATTGTGTTGATTCTGCCATTGAGAACGGCCGAGCGCAGGTGAGCAATCGCCTCGATGCCCGGCTTCTTCCAGCGCA
>Ga0207433_10013018_pt1 | contig 12318 bp, 12 predicted proteins | sample YelNatPaOPGAMG01_FD_187559 | JGI IMG/M metagenome (GOLD analysis project Ga0207433, IMG submission 187559) | Hot spring thermophilic microbial communities from Obsidian Pool, Yellowstone National Park, USA - OP-RAMG-01 (SPAdes) (version 3) | ecosystem: Environmental > Aquatic > Thermal springs...
TTCTCGGCCATCGTCACCAACACTGGGTCCCTCAGCCTCCGGGGGCTCTGGATCTTGTCCAACGGTCGATACTCGTAGCGCCGCGGAGCGTGCGCGTCTTCCCGATACACACTCACATACAGCTCCAGGTCCGGTCGCTCCCGCCCCAGCCGTTGAAAGTCCGCCTTGGTCGCATACCCGCAGTCGGCCAGCACCACCGTAGGCTGGCCCAGCTCTTGGGGAATGCTCTGCACATCCGGCTCCAACTGACCTGCGTCAGTGGCACTGTCGCTGACCCGCTGGCCCACCATCAACTGGCTGCCTTCGGCATCCACCACCACCTGCGCGTGGTAGCTCTGGCTGTAGCCCTCCCGCGGGTTCTTGCGCATCAGCCGCGCGTCCGGATCCGTCAGGTTGACCTGTTCCTCGGGCGCCGGAATGTGCAGATGGTGTCATGATCCGGATGGGTGTTGCCGGTCAGGTAGCGCACCGCAATGTCGCGATAGGTGGCCCGCTCGATGCGGCGGGAACTGAAAATGCCGTTGGCGTAGCAGTCAATCGGCAACGCCAACATCATGTGGGGGTGGATATTGTTCATTCCCACAGCCCTTGGAGTTGACCGCGAAGGTTGACAGCGGCAGCCGCTGGACAGCGTGGATGACGAAGTGGACCAGATCATCCTGGGCTACCCAGTCGCGCAGGTCTGGGGGCAGCAGCAAGGCCGTGTTGCGGTCGATGGTTTTGAAGCGCTGTGCCATCTTGCCTGACGGACCATCCTGGCCCCGCGGTTGTTCAATTCACACCCATCTTCCCTCCAAAAAAGTCCGACAGGCTCCTAGGCCGTTGTCCTGCTGACCTCGTAGCCGCCGACGTCAGTCGGCGGAAGAATCGGGAGCCGCCGGCGTAGGCCGGCGGAAAGCAAGAGAAACGAGATGCGTCCCTGGCTCAGGGTGCGTTTGAGTGGCTGGGCGTAGCCAGCGGGGTGAGCCTGGTATCGCGTGGAGGTGCTGGCAGGCCAGAGCTCAGAGGCTGGCGGCTTCGTCAGGCCACGGGCGACCGGGCCACCGACCCGTCGGCCTGTAAGCGCCTCGCGCCAGCCAGCCGCATGCCTGCATCGCCAGCGGCGCCTCACGCGCCATGGCATCCGCTATGGGCGTTGAGAAGAATTGAGTTCTGCCGAGACCTTTGGTGACGGTCGCAGGTGCCGAGTGGGCAGGAATCAGCCCCTCACTTTGCTTGATCTGAGATGGACAGGGGGCACCTGGGTCTGGCGCTCTGCAAGCCTGGCAGCTCAACCTGCAACCGGCCCGAAGCTGGTCGAGAACGACCAGGCGCGTTGGTCGGCCTCAGCTCCTCCAGCTCATGCGGCAACGTCTGGGGCTGGAGCTGGATTGGACCGTCAGCCGGCACGGTGAGCAATAGCCAGCCTTCGGCCTGCTTGCCCTTGGGTAGGCCGACGGAAACCGGGCGGGTGGTCAACAGAAGCATTTGCCCAAATTGATTGGTCAAGTCGCGGTGTAGATGCCCGCTCAGGACGGCGCGCACACCTGCTTTGGCCAACGTTGCCAGCAAGCGCGCCCGGGGCTCCGGATCCACATTCCAGTACGGGTGCGCGGGTTCGTCCGGCCTTTCTTCAAAGAGCGGATAGTGTGTCAGAACCAGCGTAGGCTGGCTAGTGGGCTGGGCTAGCTCTTGTCCCAGCCAAGTCCACATGGCTCGTTCCTGAGGCAAACCGCTGGCCAAAATAGGTGAATTGAGCCCGATGACCCGCACGCCAGCGCGGCAGCGAGCGAAATACGACCGGCCCAGCCAGCTTTCATACAGCCGCACCCGCCAGCTCGAGGTGCTATCGGGTTTGGTTAGGCCTTGGAACCGTTTGTTGCCGACGTCGTGGTTGCCCGGCACCACCCAGACCGGCGGTTTGAAGGCGCGCAGGTGTTCCTGCAACCGCCGCAGCTCGCCCGGGCTGCCAAACTCGGTCAGATCGCCCGCTATAAGCACCAAATCAACGCCAGCAGCATTGACCTGGTCGATAGCGCGATGCAGCCGGGCATGTGCAGCCACCAGATCGTCGTTGGTCATGGCCGTCACGTGCAAGTCGGCCAATAAAGCAATGCGCGTCGGGCGGGCCAGCAGTTGAGCTGGCTCAGTGGGCAGGGCCAGCAGCCCTACCAGCCCGCAAACTGTAGCCCCAATGAGCCGTTGGATCATGTGCCGATGCTGCGCACAGGCCGCTGCCCAGACGAGGTCAAACCCATTTGCACTGAGCTGGTGCGGGTCGGGCACGAGCCTGCTTGACAGCAGGCCCTTGGCCTTCCATGGCTGCGATTTGGGTTTGGGGCGATGGTGCGGCTGGACCTGCCGCAGCCAAGCTGGGTCGGGCTACTGCTCAAATCTCGATCCATCGCCCGGGCACGGGCGCCGGGTACCGGCCTTGCGCATCGGCCTGCACGGGGGCGGGACTTTCGGCGGTCAGCCGGTCCACGTCGGGACAGAACTGGAAGTCAGAGGCCAAGGCTTCTTCCCAAGTGATCACCCGGCCCATGTGGACAGCAGCCCGGCCCATGATGGCTGCCAGATTGGCCAAGGCTGCACGGCGGGTCTCGTTGTGCGGGCGGTCATGGCGGATGGCAGTCAACAAAGCATCCCACTCCGCCTGCCAAGGATTCACGGTCTCCTTGGGCGGGCGCCAGGCCACGTTGGCGCGGTCGAGGCGGTGGTCCTTGCAAATCCAGCAGTCCGGCGCGTGGACGTCGCCTGAGAACTTGGCCGCGCAACGGGTGCCATGGATGTAAGTGGCAAAATCGGTATGGCATTTAGGGATGTAGCGCCCGGTGACCAGCGCCTTGGTGCCGTCTGGGAAAGTGAATTCCACCGAGTAACTGTCCAGGTTCTGACTGCAATCGGTGCTGCCGGCAAACCGGCCACCCACACCGTGGGCCGACACCGGCCAAGTGTCCTTGATCCAGAAACACTCGTCCATCTGGTGAATCATCAGCTCGATAAAGATGCCGCCCGAGGCCCACAAAAACTGGAAGGGCCGGCCCGGGCTCAGTTGCCAGAGCAATTCGTTTTGACCGCGCGGGAACGGCCCCATCAAGTAGCCTGGGTCCATCCGATATGCCCGGATCAACAGCACCTCGCCCAGGGCGCCCTGGCGAATCTGCTCGATCATAGCCTGGCGCGCTGAGGAATGCCGACACATCAGGCCGGCACCGATTTTGAGGTTCTTTTTTTCGGCGGCCTCGCCGGCTTTGAGCAGGCGCTGGATGCCGCCTGGGTCCGGGGCAAAGCTTTTCTCCATGAACACATGCAGCCCTTTCTGCACTGCATACTCCAAGTGGGTTGCCCGGAAGGCCGCATGCGTGGTCAAGATCGCCACGTCCCCAGGCCGCAAACAGTCCATGGCGTGACGATAAGCGTCGAAGCCCACAAACCGCCGGTCCGGCGGCACGTCCACCCATTGACCCAATGATTGGCTCAGGCTCTTGTGCGCCGCTTCCAGCCGGTCGGCCCGCAGATCCGCCATGGCCACCAACTTGACCGGCCCGGCTGCGCTTCGGCTGGGGCCGGATTGGCGGCCGGACTTATCCTCCAAGACCAGGCCGCCGGCCGACATGGCATTGGCTACCGCACCACAGCCCCGGCTGCCACAGCCAATCAACGCCAGGCGAATGGTGTTGTCCTCAGCCGCATGCACCGGAGGTAACGCTACGCCCGCCAACGCCGATGCGGCAGCCAACCGGCCAGTAGTCTTGAGAAAATCACGACGTGAAGAACGGGGGCTGAACCTTGAATCTGAGTTCGTCATGGCGGCCAGCCTGACGACAGCCCGCGCGCCTGTCAAAGCATTCTGTGCAGCAGGGGTCTGCGTGGGGTTCCAGACACTGGAATGACTTGAACGGTAGATCAGGCCATCGACGCGCATCTCATTTTCTTGAGATCCGCCGGCTTACGCCGGCAGCTACGGATTTTCCCGCCGGCTCACGCCGGCGGCTACGGGGGCCTGCCGGCTGGAAGTCGGCGGTACGGCCGGTTGGGGAACCTGCGCTACGCCAGTCACGCCAACGCGCAAATTAAAGCGATATCGGTCCGGGTCACCTGGGGGCCGGCCGCTGGGCTTGACGTTTGGGCGACGGCTGCGGCAACAATGAGCCGCTGATGCAACATCGAACATTGTGGCTGTGGCCTGGAGTCAGTCTGGTTGTGGCTCTGCTATGCGGCACTGTTGCCACCGGACGCGGCGCTGAGCCTGCCGATTGGCAACCGCTGTTCAATGGCAAAGACCTGACCGGCTGGGTGCAGATGCACGAGGCCACCTTTCAGGTGCAAGACGGCTGCGTACGGTTGGTCAAAGGCCACGGCTGGCTACGGACCGAAAAGGAATACGGGGACTTTGTTTTGGAGCTGGAATTCAGACCGTTGGAAAAGCAATACGATAGCGGCATTTTCATCCGATGCACCGCCGAGGGTAAACCCTGGCCAGAGAATGCGTGGCAAGTGAACCTGAGCTATGGCGCTCTGGGCGGGTTGGTTCGCGGCTACAAACCGGTCGTGCCAGCTCCGGGCGAGCGGGTGCCGGTCAACCAGTGGGCCAGTTTGCGGCTGGAAGTGCGGGGCCGCACGGCCAAGCTGCAGCTCAATGGCGAACCGGCCTGGGCGTACGACAAGCTGGATACGGACCGCGGCTACATCGGTATCCAAGCCGAGGACAAAGCCTTCGAGTTCCGCAATATTCGGCTGCTGGAACTGAAGTAGGACTGCCTGGGCAAGGGCAGCCTGGCCAGGCGGACGCTCGACCTTTTAGCCCTGCGGCCAGCCATGCCGTTTACCATCGACTCGGTTTGCGGCCTAGCAGCCGGTCCAACGCGTCCGAGGTGTAGTAAATCAGCGCCTCGGGATAGTGAGCGAATGGACGGAAATACTCGAAGGTCAGGTAACCGCGATAGCCGACTTGATCGAAGGCTTCCATCACAGCCGGCCAATTGATGGTGCCGTCCAGCAACACCCGGAATGTTTCCAAGGAATAATCGGTGCTCTTCCTGTTGAATTCCTTCAGGTGCACGTTGCGGATGCGTCGGCCCAGGATGGAAATCCAGTGTTCCGGATGCTGGAACATGGCGATGTTGCCGGTATCGAAATGCACCTGCACGTGCGGGGTATTGAAGCTATCCACAAAGGCATTCAGCTCGGCGGGCGACATGAGGTACCCGTTGAAAAAGATGTTTTCGATGTTGAGGACCACGCCGTGCTTTTCGGCCAGCCGCGCCAACTGGCCTACTGCCTCCCGAGCGCGGCGGTCGCACACATCGTTGGGCACCGGCTCGTAATCGGTGCGCCAGGGAATGTGCACCGCGCCCGGCACCACCAACACATTCTCCACACCCAGATCATGCGCAGCCTGGATCATCAGGCTGGCCAGCTCGATGCCCCGGCTGCGTTTGGCCGGGTCATTGCTAGTAAGCGGGTAAGGCCAAAACAGGAACGAACATAATCCACTGATGGCAATGCCGATTTGGTCAGCCAGACGGCGGATGTTGTGGTAATCGCGCGTAGTGGCTTTGGGCGACAGATCATTCTCCAGGTCGTAGTTGAGCTCTACGCCATCAAACCCGGCGTCTTTAGCCAAACGCAAACATTGTTCCAGCGACATGCGTTGCGGGTAAGGAAAAGCCCACAGGTTGATGGACTTTTTCATGTCGTAGCGTTTGGGTGGGGCTTGACCTGGCTGGGCAGCAGCCGGCTCGGCCCCTGAGCCCAACGCCGGCGCCAAAGCCGCGGCGCCGGCGGCCAACAAGGCCGATTGAAGAGCCTCACGGCGAGAAACGCCTCGTGCCCAAGTCGGTTCTGTTGGGCGCAAGGCATCCTGGTTGTCAGACGACGACTGGTTGTGGGTAGTGGTCTGCATAGGTGACTCAGCTTGGGGTTAGTGACGCATCAAACGCAAAGCCAATTCGCCGTCATTGGCGGGCGCGGTCAGCCGGTACACCCCACCGGCATGGTCAAAGGTGTCGGTCTTGAGGCTGTGACCCGTGATCGGGCTGAGCCAGGTAGCTCGGTAACTGCCTGCCGGCAAGCGCAAGGCCAGTACGTTGAGCGCAGTCGGTTGCTCAATGGCCACGGGCGGCCGGGTGCCCCAGGCGAAATTGACCTGCCGGTCGGTGCGGCTTGTCCAGGGCCTGTTGAACTGCGGGCCTCCGAAGTATTCGGCTTTTAGGCCGTGCCCCGAGCCATCGGGTAGCCACAGCGCTGTGGCTGGCACCGGTTGCTTGGGCTGACCGGGTCTGGACCAGCACAGTCGCATCACGGCCTGGCCGGTGTTGTAAAAGTATTCCAGCTTCAGGTCGTATCGCCGGCCTGCCACAAGGGCAACGGTGGCGGTGTCCTCGGTCTCGCTGTGTTCGGTCCAATTGTCGATCAGGCGGCGACCATCGATCCACAGGCGCACCCCGTCGTTGGAGAAGGTATGGAAGGTGTAGTCGCCAGAGTCAGGAGCCTGGATCTGGCCGGTCCACCGCGCCGAATAGGGCCCCACCGCACCGGGCCGGCAATAGATCGCCCAAGCGCGGCCCGGCTCGACCAAAGCCCGAGCCGACAGGCCCTCGGGCAACGGCTCGGCTAAAACCGAGTTGTCCGGCTGCATGCGGGTGAAATTGAAGCTGTTGATGAAGTCGGCCAGCACGCGGAGCTGCTTGCGCAAGCCAGGGTTACCGCCCCCGGGCTGAGTAGCCGGATAGACGAATGTGCCGTCCTCATACCCCACAGCAAACGAGTAGTCCAAGTGATTGAACAGCCCGCCCCCGGCCACGATGAAATCCCAAGCTTCACGCCGATACGGCGCGTCGTTGGTGCCCTGGAAACCGGTCTCGTTGTCGCCGATGACCTTGTTGAGGTGGTAATTTTGGGCCACCGCATCAGGCGGGCTGGCGTAATGAAAATTGAAAATGGAGACATTCGGGTCCGGATCGGTAATTCGGGCGGACTGATTGGCGATGTTTTGCGAGATGAGCTGTTTACGGGGCCGATCCCGTTGGGCCTGTTGGATCAGAGCCGCCATGTGCCGTTGCCAAGCCAGGGTCACCCCGCCGAAGTAGGGTTCGTTGCAAAGCTCGTAATAGACGTTGTCGAACTCGGCTAGTGCGTGCACCATTTCGCGCACGAACCGTTCCTGCACCGTCAGCAACGGGCCGCTTTTGTCCAGCGTGTAAACCTCGGTCCGCTTCAGCTTCCCCAGGCCGTTGACGTTGTTGTTGGTGCAGAACGGGCTCAGCAGCCACTGGGCTTCCTCGTAGAACGGGCAGAACAGGTTCACCTCCACCACAATCCCACGCCGGCTGGCTTGCGCCACAAAATCGCGCAACCTGTTAAAATAGGCCTCGTCCCACCGATTCAGATCAAATCGGTTGCCGCCGCCAGCATAACCGGGTTGGTCGCTGCGTGCCCAAGGACAGATGAACCGGCCGGGGGCTGGCGCCAGGGTGTTCCGCGCTATCCCAAAAGCCCCCCGCGGCTCGACATACGCCGCGCCAGTAAACGTGCGCGTCAGGTTCAGTCCATCCCGCGCCAGCGTGTCCAGATACTTCACGTAATCGAAATCCAGATTCAACACCGCCCCGTAATGCTCGCCGGAGGTGATCAACACTGTGGGTTTGCCGCGCCAAAGAAAGTAGTGCGGATTATCCAGATGCAATGCGATGGGTTCGACCGTCGCCGCAGCCAAGTTGGATCGCAGCACCGCTATCGCCCAAGCCACTGAGGCTGTCCAGCTCAACACTACCCTCGAAGCCATGACTCAGCACCTAGCGCAAAACTCTGCCCCGTGCACGACAAAACCCACCGACGGTTTCCTCTTGGGCAGAATTGGTCCTTTTGCCCTCCGCCGGCTTACGCCGGCGGCTACGGATTGGGCTGGCGGCCGCTGCCTCCGGATATCCCGACGGCCAAGCAGCCCCAGAGCCATCCTACTGGTGCCGGCCGCTCCCGGCTCAAAGTTGGACTTTTTTGTGGCGCTGCGTCCGGTTGGCTCCTTGAATAGGCGCATGCAGTCGATTCGGTCGGTCGGCGGCTGGCCAGCGTTAACGCGGCGGGCTTTTCTGGGGCGAGCTGGAGCTGGAGCGCTTGGATGCGCGCTGGGCAACGGCCTGGCTTTCTGCTTGCGGGCTGGCGCTGGAGATTCGGCGGCTTCCACGCCAGAGACGGGTCTGGTGGGCTCCAACATCTACGGCTGGACCCAGTACGCCCAGCGCGAGAAGCGGAAGCTGGATATTGGCGAGGTCATCTCGGCCTTGCGGGACTGTGGGTACGATTACTTGGAGAACTTCATGGACAGTGCTCGGCCCGAGGCCAACGCCGAGTTTGCTGATCAGCTCAAAGCCAAAGGCCTGCGCCCGGTCAGCCTCTACACCGGAGGGCGCCTGCACGAGGCAGACAAGGCGGACGCGGTGGTGGACCGGTTACTAGCTGCCGCCAAGGTCTGCGCCCAAGCAGGTTACAAGGTGCTGAGCTGTAACCCGGACCCGATTGGCCGCGCCAAGACGGATGCTGAGTTGGCCACGCAGGCCAAGGCCCTGACCCGGCTGGGCCAAGGCTTGAAAGCCCTGGGCATGCAGTTGGGTGTGCATCATCACTTGCCTGAAATGGCCGACCAAGCCCGCGAGTTTCATTACAACTTCCGGCATACCCAACCCGATGTGGTGGGTTTTTGCTACGACGTGCATTGGGTCTGGAAAGGCGGGGTCAGCCCAGCCGAGGCGCTCCGGCTGTATGGAGACCGAGTAGTGACCTGGCATTTGCGCCAAAGCCGCAATGGCATCTGGTGGGAGGAGCTGGACGATGGCGACGTGGATTATCAGTTTGTGGCGGCCTATGCCAAGGAGCATAACCTGCCCCGGCGCTTCACGGTCGAGCTGGCGCTAGAAGCCGGCACCAAAGTCACCCGATCCGTGGTCGAGAATCATCGACGCAGCCGCGATTGGGTCCGTCGCGTCTTCGGCGTCTGAGCCACTCCAGCCGTGGCTGCGCGGGCGCAGTGGTCGCTGAGCCTTAACTTGGGCTGGATTGGGCTTCGGGCTTCTCCAACCCTGGCCCCTGGAACCCAAGCTCCATCTAAGCCCGCCGGAGCGTCTCCAGCGTGGCGCGGAAGATTGGGTTGGCCCCGGCTTCGTAGATCTGGGCGGGGTGGCTTTGGCCCGTCCGCAGGAGCCGGCGGAATTATGCTTGTGAATACGAGGCGGTTGGGTGTAGTCAATCCGACGTGCGTATGAACACTACTGGATTGAACAGCTCCTTCAGCGCTATGTCGCGCCGTCGTTTCCTACAGCAATCGACCGCCGTGCTCGGGGCGACCGTGATCACCGGGCCCTATCTATTGCGAGGGCAAAACTTGAACAGCCGAATCCGCGTGGCTTGCATTGGCGTGGGTGGCAAAGGCAGTAGCGATACCGACAGCGCCTTTAGCATGGGCGGCGACATCGTCGCCATGGCTGACCCGGACGAGCGGGCCCTGCGCCGTAAACTTGAGACCTTGCAAGACCGTGCGGCCAAAGCCAATCGCACCTTACCGGAAATCAAGCTTTACCGCGATTACCGCAAGATGCTGGAGGAGATGGAGCAGTCCATCGACGCGGTCACTATCTCTACTCCGGACCACCACCATGGCGTGGCGGGCATCCGCGCTATGAAAATGGGCAAACACGTCTATTGCCAGAAGCCGCTTACCCAGACGGTGTGGGAAGCGCGTGAGATGCGGCGCCTGGCCAAGGAGAAGAAGCTGGCCACTCAAATGGGTAACCAGGGTAGCGGCGCCGATGGCCTGCGCCGGGCTGTGGAAGTCATTCAAGCCGGCGTGATCGGTAACCCCATCGAGCTGCATGTATGGTCCAACCGGCCCATTTGGCCTCAAGGCCTGGACCGGCCACAAGGCCAAGACCCGATACCCCCCACGCTGGACTGGGACGCCTGGATCGGCCCGGCTGAGATGCGCCCTTACAAGCAGGGCGTCTATCACCCGTTCAACTGGCGCGGGTGGTTCGACTTCGGCACCGGTGCCTTGGGCGATATGGCCTGTCACACCGTTAATATGCCCTTCCGGGCGCTGAAGCTGGGTTACCCCACCGTGGTCGAGTGCGAGCTAGCCTCGCGATTCTATCCAGAGACCTACCCCAAGACCTCACGCATCCGCTTCGAGTTCCCCGCACGCGAAGGGTTGCCGCCGCTGAAGTTCTGGTGGTACGACGGGAATCCGGGCGATGCCCTCAAGCCCTTGCGGCCCGACGCCAATGTGGTCAAGGATGTCGTCCAGTTCCGCGGCCGACTCGATGGTTCCGGCTGTTTGATCATCGGTGATAAAGGCCAGATCTATTCACCCGATGATTACGGCGCCGAGTTTTACATCAAACTCAAAGGCGAAAGCAAATTCGTGAGTGGCCGCGACCATGAAGCCTGCAAGGCCGTGCCCCAAAGCATCCCGCGCTCGCCTGGCCATGACCAGGAATGGTTCCGGATGATCAAGACCGGTGAGCCGGCTTACTCGAACTTCGAGATCGCAGCGTATTTGACGGAGATCATCTTGCTGGGGTGCATTGCGCTGCGGCTTGGGGAAGGCCGCCGCATGGAATGGGATGGCCCCAACATGCGCTCGCCCAACATTCCTGAGGCAGCTCAATATGTGAAACGAACTTATCGGCCGGGTTGGGAGCCTTAAGCTCTCAGCTTGGCTCGGTGAACCGTTCATATCATGAATCCAGCCTGTGGCAGCGTGATGAAGCTGCCACAGGCCTTTTTGCTTTCGAGCTGTCCTTGGCGCCGCAAGCGCTCCCGGGGCAGACCATTTTCAAGGGGCTAGTTCAACCCACGTGATGCCCGGGTTAGCTCGGTTCAGGTCGCAGTCCGACCGCAAGCTGGGGTAACGGCTCAGCAGCTCACGGCCCTCGAGTGTGTCGGTCGAGAAGCGCTCTCCGGGCACGATCCGAACTGCGGTGCCCTCTTTGAGGCGGAGTCGGAGCGACTTGCGAATGGCTGGACCCAGTGTGCCGCCCTGACCGCTGCTGCCCCAGCCATGAATGACCTTCAGCAAGCGGACCTTGTCGCGCCGGGCCGCCTGGATTTGGGCCAGCAACCGGCGCCGGGCTTCGTCCACCGTGGGCAGCCCAAGCTCCAAATTGATCACGCGCACTAACGCCACCGTCGCAGCACTCAATGAATGTCCGGACCGTTGATCGAGCTGGCCAATATGCTCAGCCCACTGGCCAGCCTGGTAAGGACCTCACAGCGGCGTGTGGTCCTCCTGCAAAAACGTCGTCACCGTCACCGGCAGGTCCGCCAGATCATCGTGCCAAAGCAATCGGCCGCCGTAATCGCGCGCTTTGGCTTCCTGGCTAGCGATAATGGCCACAGCGTTGGAGGCCGGGTAATCGGCCCGGTCCCGATGCACATACAGCATCCAACGCCCAAACAACCGGCCGATCCGCCGGGTGCGAGCGTATTGTTCCTCGATGACATCAGGCAGTTGATCCAGGTCGAGGTGGTTCTTGCATTCGATCACCAGCAGCCGGCCTTCGCCCGAGACCACCACGTCCAGCTCAGCCACCCGCCCTTTTTGCGCCGGGTTTAGCACCACGTGCCAGGCCACATCGTCCAGCCCGGCGCGGTCCTTGATCTGCGACCAAATGAACACCTCCAAACAAAGGCTCTTGAGGAACGCTGCGTTCTGGTGCTGGGCCCTCTGCCGATGAAACGGATGCAACAGCGTCTCCCACGACAGCAAGAACTCGCCCGGACGCCGCGCCGGCTAGGTCAGGCGCGCCTCGCGCAACGTTCGCAGGAATCCCTCGTCCAGCCGCGTGGGTGTGCACGGCTGGGTGAAGGCCTCCGCTAGCTTCAGCAACTCTCGATGTTCGGACTGTCGCGCGCCCACAATCAACGTCGCGGCCCGCACCAAGGCCGGGGCCGGCGTGCACCGCCGCCGGAACGATTCCAAGCTGGTGGCTCCTTCGACCTGGTGGCCTGCCGCCACAATATGCGACAGAACATTCAGACCCAACCAGGCTGAATCGATCACTTCGGTCCGGACCGTGCCAGCGCCCAAGTCCTCCAGCAGCACCTGGCGCTCCGCCGTGTTATTGACTCTCGCAGAAATAATGCACATACGGTCAGCCATCCCAAACCAGTCCGCGTTTCACCGCTTGCGCCAGACCAGCGGACAGGAGGCTCGAGGATTGTTTGACCTCACCCAGCGCCTCCACCACCAGGTCCAGCAATTGGTCGAGATTCTCCGCGCACGCGTTACTGACCGTCCGCTTGGTTTGCGTCCAGACATATTCCTCGGGGTTAAGCTCCGGC
>Ga0207433_10013024_pt1 | contig 12316 bp, 9 predicted proteins | sample YelNatPaOPGAMG01_FD_187559 | JGI IMG/M metagenome (GOLD analysis project Ga0207433, IMG submission 187559) | Hot spring thermophilic microbial communities from Obsidian Pool, Yellowstone National Park, USA - OP-RAMG-01 (SPAdes) (version 3) | ecosystem: Environmental > Aquatic > Thermal springs >...
CTGACGACTACGCAAAACTCGCTTCCGGCTGGTGGTTAGCCTTTGCCGGGTGGGATTGGTTACCCACAGAGTTCCGATTGAGAGTTTTGTGCCTTTTGGGAACGCCCCCCTCACTGGGCTTTTCATGACGCGATATGGGGACAGACACGTTGCTTGATGGCCGCAAAACAAACAGGGGGACAGGCATGATATTCAGATATGGGGACAGGCACGATGTCCGGTATACCGATCAGAAACGTTCAGCGCACAACGTTCAACTCTCAACTTTTAGCGGGGTGACCGAAAGGGCACATGGTCGTCGGGATATGGGGACAGACACGAAATTTGGGCGACCGGACTTTTCAGCCGCTGGACCTGACCAGACGCCGGTTGGGCGGTCCAAGCCGCCTGCGGCGCCCAGATATGGGGACAGGCACGAAATTTGGGCGCCCAAGCCGGCGGGGCGTCCAGACATGGGGACAGACACAGAATTTGCGCCGGCCCGGCCGAGCTCTTGGCCGGGTGGACTTGAGGAAGCGCCGGTCGGGCGGTCCAAGCCGGCTGTGGCACCCAGATATGGGGACAGACACGATGTCCGATATTCCGATCAGGAACGTTCAACGTGAAACGTTCAACTCTCAACTTTTAACAGGGTGACCGAAAGGGGGCATGGTGGGCGGGATATGGGGACAGACACGGAGTTACGGTGATAAGTATCACTGGGCTTTTCATGACGGTACTGTGGAGTCACTATCTGCAGTGTCTGTATTTTTTTCCGGGGGGCGTGAGCCGGGGGCAGGGGACGAAGTCGAAGCAGATATTTCCCAGCCCGGCGGCGCAGAGCTTTATGATGCGCATTCCGATGAATTCGGACACCTAATCCGAAAATATTCGGACAGCGATCCGATGAATTCGGACAGTTGTCGGAGCGTAGCGACGCTCTCCAGCTATGCTTAAAAAGGTGTCCGAATTGAGTCAAGTTTTTACTGCATTTTCTACACGCTTCTTTTCGGAGCGAAGCGACGTCTGTCCTGCTGTTGGTTCGAGACCCTGGCCCTGGTCCAAACCGAGCAGACCGGGCCATCCCCAAATGGGGTAGCGCCGCTGCGAGCCGGGGAGCTTGCAACTCAAATCGCGGCTCGCAGCGTAGCGCCTGGGTCCCGTTTGGGGGCGGCCCGGTCTGCGCCACACCGCCCACCAGGTTGCCTCTGCGGCAAGCTAATCCGAAGGACCTTTTTGCTGAAGCTGCTCGACCGCTTTGCTCTTCCGTATCGACTCGCCTTTGAGCTCCAGCCGGTAGGCGTTATGCACCAAACGGTCAAGGATCGCGTCGGCCACCGTGGCGTCGTTGATCAGCTCATGCCACTGATCGACAGGAAACTGGCTGGTTATAAGAGTCGCCCCTGACCCGTATCGGTCATCCAAAATCTCGAGCAGATCGCGGTATTGTTTGCCTGTCACCGCAGCCACCCCGAAGTCGTCTATGACCAGTAGCGCCGCTCGCCCAAGCTTCTTGAGCAGTCTGATCAGGCTCCCATCGGCCTGGGCGTTTTGCAGTTCCCGAAAAAGTTTCGGCGCGTAGTAATAAACAACCCGGTGGCCGTCCCGGCAGGCCTGGTGCCCCAGTGCACAGGCCAGGTAGGTCTTGCCTGAGCCGGTCGGTCCGGTGATCAAACAGTTGTGATGTTTGCTTACCCATTGGCAGGCTCGCAATTGATCGATCTGCCCCCGCTTCAATCCGCGCGGATGCCGGTAATCAATGTCTTCCAAACTGGCCGCGATTTTCAATTGCGCCTCGAGCAACCGCCTTGCCAGCGCTCGATTCTCTTGCCACAGCCACTGCCGCTCAACCAGCAGAGCCAGCCGCTCTTCGAACTCCAACTCCACGATTTCGGGCTGGCGCCGCTGCTCTTCCAATGCCTGCGCCATGCCCTCCAGTCGCAGCGCCTGAAGTTTATCCATCGTTTGAGTCTTGAGCATAAATCCTCCTGCAGTTCAAGCGTAATAAACCCGGCCTCTGACATTCTGGTGCACCGGACTGGGCAGCGGCAGTTCGGGCTCCGGGGCCTGCTGATCAAGACCATTTTCCAGAATCGATCTGATGCTCCGATACGTGCACACGCCCAAACGCAACGCCCGCTCACAGGCCGCTTCCAAACGCGCTGGCCCAACCCCCTTGGCCAAACGCATGATCCCAAGGCAGGATCGAAACCCCTGTTCGGGATGCGGCTTGCTGGCCAGAATGTGCTCCACCGCCCTGGCACACTGCGGACCGGTCTTTCGCGCCCACTCCACCAAACGCCCCGGGCTCCACTCCAGATAGCGCTGATGCGACTTGGGTCGATGTTCCTCCAGCGTCGTGAACTTCCCGGGCTCATGGCTGCGCTGGTGCGCTGCCACTCGCTTGCCCTGGTCAAACACTTCGACGGTATGCGCCGTTAGCCGCACCTCCAGTTGCCGGTGGACCAGTCTGTGAGGAACACTGTAGAAATGCTTCTGCACAGTCACGTGATAGTCGATGTTCACTTTCGCTGTGGTCCAGATGGCTGGCTCAAAGGGCTCTGCAGGCAAAGGCAGCAACGCTGCTTTTTCCCGGCTTTGAAACCAACTGTTGCGCGAGCCCTCCAGCTTTTGAAACGGTTGCCCATTGAGTTTGGCCAGCGGCTCTCGCAGCGCCTGGTTGATCTCCGAAACACCGAAAAAACGATGGTCACGCAATGGCGCCAACAACTGCCGTTCAACGATCTGCACACCGGTTTCGGCCTTCGCCTTGTCGCGAGGCTTTCTGACGCGCGCAGGTAATATCACCGTGCCGTAATGCTCAGCCATCTCCTGATACGCACGATGCAATACCGGCTCGTATCGGCAGGGCCGAATCACCGCTGTCTTGGGATTGTCCGGAACAACCGCGTGTGGTACCCCGCCCAAAAACCCGAACGTATGACAATGCGCACCGATCCAGTTTTCGAGCTGTTCGTTAGAACAGGCTTCAAGATAGATCAGGTTGCTGAACCCCAGCACCGCCACAAACACTGATGCCTGACTGATCGAACCGTCGGCATGATGAACCGGCACCTTCAGCCCGGCCCAATCCACAAACAGCTTCTGCCCCGGCTCGTGCACCTGCCGCAGTACCGGCTCCAGTCCCTTGGCCCAGCCACGATATAACTGGCAGAACCGGCTTCGCCCGTAGCCATCCGGATGAGCTTGACGGTATTCCTGCCAGAGCAACTGCAGCGTCACTCCCTTCCGCCGCATCTGCTCATGAATCAGCCCCCAGTCCGGAACCGGCCTGCCCGACCCAATAGGCTCTCCGCCTTCACCGGCCTTCATAAGCCGCTCCATCAACTCTGCACCGCTCATCCCCTCCGGTAGCGGCCAGCTCAGGTCCGCCTCCCGGGCCCGCTGAAGGTAATCGCCCACAGTGCTTGTCGGCAGACCGCAGCTGCCCGCAATCTCTCGAATCGACAGCCCGTTTTGATGTTTCAGTCGCAGTATGTCTCTAACTTGACGCATAGGTGTTTTCTTTCTTGCCATTTGATCCTTTCTCTCTTTCCGAGAGCGGTTCTTATGGCATTTTTCCGAGCGTCACGCCACTACGACTGCGTTGATCCGACGCATTTCGGACACCGTTCCAATCCATTTCGGACACCAATCCAACGATGCCGAAAAACTGTCCGAATAACTCTCGGATCGCTGTCCGAATTGAATCGGATCAGTGTCCGAATTACATTGCACTGCTGTCCGAATTAAATCGGAATCCCTGTCCGAATTGCGTCGGAATATGCATTATGATCAACGGCGGGAGGGGAAGCACCGCGTCTTTGCGCGTCAGGCAACTTTGGTTCCGGCTGCGCCGGGCTGGATAGTTACACTGACAGACCGATCGTATTTGAGAAGATTTTCAGACTGCGAGTTTGCTCAGTTTCTGAGTATCTGCTTCTCTGGCAGCGAGTAGTGCGGTCACCACAGTGCGGGCTTTGGAGTATAATATTGCATAATCTGCTCGGAAATCGCAGATCAGCGTGTGGTTGGAGACTCTTGCCTTCGAACTGTTCGGCCACTGATCCTGCCCGATTCTCTCCCTCGTGGGCGACCAAGTCGCCCCGTTCAGCGCGGCGCGACACTGCGGTATTCCTGCAATCAGCACAGTTGTTGCGCCTCGAGCGTTTGGCTGCGGCTCCGCCGGGCTGGGAAATATGCGGGGTGCGGACCCTGGCTGTGCTCATGCGCCACCGGTTGCTCCGCGCCCGATTACAGTTCCCAGCCCTGCCGGTACTTGTAGTGCAAGAATTCGTTCGCTTCAGGCACGTTCGTGACCTTCATGTTCGCGCTGTCCCAATAGAGTTTTTGTCCACCGAGACGTACGCAAACGCTGCCCAGCAAGACCGCTTCCGTCAGCGGACCGGCGAAGTCGAAGTTCGACCGCGTGGCCGACCCGGTCTTGCATGCCTGAATCCACTCGGCGTGGTGGCCGATCGAGCGCGGGAGAGTTTTCGGCGGGCGCCTGTAGGCTTTGTCGCGGCTTTCGGGGATGAGGCGCGGGCGTTCGCCACCCCAACCCTCGACCAGCATTTTGCCGCGTTCGCCGACAAAGATTATACCGTCTTCGGGATCGAGGTCTCGATCGTCTTCGAGCTCATCGGGGCGTGGGGGCAAAATTCCGCCGTCGTACCAATGCAACCTTATTGGTTGCGCATGGCCTGGAGGGTGGAATTCATAATGCACCACGCACGCGCTCGGCACCGTCTCCTTGAATACGGGAGTGGAGCTGGCGTGTACCGAAGTGGGTGCACCGAGGTTCAAAGCCGAAAACACCGGAGCCAGATTGTGGATTCCCATGTCGCCGAGCCCGCCAGAGCCGAAGTCCCACCAGCCCCGCCATTTGAATGGAACGTACGCAGAATGGTAAGGTCGCCATGGCGCCGGCCCGAGCCAAAGGTCCCAATCAAGTGTCGATGGCACGGGCGGAGTATCAGTTGGGCGTTCGATTCCTTGCGCCCACCAGAGTGGAAGCTTGCCCCGGTGGGTGGGACGGTCGGACCACACGTGCACTTCCTTAACCGGCCCGATGGCGCCGTCCGCAATCCATTCATTGATCAACCGGTTGCCCTCGAAGGCCATTCCCTGGTTGCCCATTTGGGTGGCGACTCGGGCTTCTCTTGCCGCTTTGGCGAGCGCGCGCGCTTCGTATATCGTCCGCGTCAGTGGCTTTTCGCAATACACATGTTTGCCACGCCTGATCGCCGCCATCGAAGCCACCGCGTGAGTGTGATCCGGTGTCGCCACAATCACGGCGTCAATACCCTTTTCCTTGTCCAGCATGACACGAAAATCGCGATACCGTGCAGCGTTGGGGTATCGTTCGAACGTTTTGGCAGCGCTGGCAAGATCGACATCGCACAAAGCAACGATGTTTTCTCCTTTCACGCCCTCGATATCATCAGCCCCGCGTCCGCCTGCGCCGATGACGCCGATGTTGAGTTTTTCGCTGGGCGGTTTGTGCCCGGCACCACCAACAGCGTGGCGCGGAATGATTGTCAATGCTGTAACTGCGGCGGTTGTCCCGAGGAACCTGCGCCGGGAAACCCGGGCTGAGAATGTTTTTCGATCAGCTTTCACGGGCGCAGCGTGCCACGTGTCCGATGCAAAATAAAGTTTGTATAACTCCAAAGTGCGTATTGTTGGCGAGGCTCAGGTCTCCTGAGGCCGTGGAATTAGTCTGACCCCGTTCCTGAAACCACCAAGCGATGGATTCCGCGTGTAACCTATTGATTTCCAAGGCTGCTACAGGCGCGGTGGTATCAGAAAAATTCCACGGCAGTTGAAGTCACAGCCTCAGGGGTCAGGAGTTCTGAGGCTCCGGCCAGCCCGGCCGCGCGTGTCTTGTCGGTCTCCGGCGAGCCTTCTCGACCTGGGAATCTCACTGGTAACCACCCCGCTTTTCTCAAGTCCCTTGGGACTCGCTCCAACAGCGAGCCTGGCACAATGTCGCGTCATGAAAAGCCCAGTGAGTCAAACATCGTGTCTGTCCCCTTTTCGAGCGAAAAATGCCAAAACACCCTCCGGCGGACACACAGGAGCGGCCAGATCCTTCTTCGCAACAAGCGCCACCAAAAGCCGGGTCAGGTCTCCCGGCAAGGTGCGCCCTGTTTCAAGAGCTCGCGTTGCCACGGCAGCAACGCCGGCGCGTTTGCCTCCCAGTCCTGCGCAAGGGCTATGAGCGTTGCGCGGCTGGCAATGAGCGCCGGGTCCAGTTTGAGCTTGACAGCGTGTCGATCGCGTATGCTCCGGAGTCTGGCAAGCCGCATTTTCTCGGCGGGTGTTTGTCGGCGGCCCGGATTCACGATCTGGCGTGGAAGCTGGCTGTCAGGGATTGACATTGCTTTGTTGACCGCGGCAAGGAGTCCGGCCCTGCGCCGCGGGGAGAATCTGGCAGGAATGAGTTGATCAAACGGGAGGTGCGCCGCAACAGACTCTGCTATGGATATCAGGGTGTCATGGCGAAGCACGAAAAACGGGGGGCGATTTGCGGATCGGGCCTCATGTTCACGCCATTCCCAAAGTGCGTGCAAGACCGCCAAAGCCCGCGGGCCAAGCCGCGTTGATCCCTTGATTCGCCATGGTTCGGTGTCGGTGTCAACTTGTGGGCGGCTGCAATCGCGCACAAGCTGATCACAGAGCTGAGCGTGCCAGTCGATTCTGCCTTTTGCTTCGAGTTGACGGCGCAACAGGTCGGCAAGCGGCTGCAGGTACTTTGTATCGGAAACTGCGTAAGCGATCATGCGGCGGGTGAGCGGTCGCATCGCCCAGTTGGCCTTTTGCGGTGCTTTGTCCATGTGAACGCCGAAGAACTTTGCCACAAGATCGGACAAGCTGAACTTGGGGATGCCGAGCAATCTGGCGGCGAGCATGGTGTCAAAAACCTGTTTCGGCACAAACTCGTATGTCTTGTAGAGCATCCGCAGATCGTAATCCGCCCCGTGCATGATGATCTCCCGGTCCTTGAGGGCCAACCACAGCGCTGACAGGTCGAGGCCTGCGAGAGGATCAACAAGCACATCTTCTCCCGGTATGCTGAGCTGGATCAAACAGAGCTTTTGCGGGTACGCGTGCAGGCTGTCGGCTTCCGTATCCATGGAAACCCACGGCGCAGCTCGCAACCGCAAGACAAGAGCAACAAGTTCTTTCGGGTTGTCGATCACAGCCACCGGTGATGAGCTTGCCGAAAATGTGCAGTTCAGAAAAGGTAAAAAGACTGGACAACTTGTCTCACTGGTTTTATAAATCGCCTTGAGATGTACGTTCGGCCTGCACAGCCAGCTCGTTTGGTGGCCGTCCCCGACAAGGCGGGGCGGGCTGTTGGAACCAACCTCACCCTTGGCCGAATACAACCCGAAGCCAACTACTAAGAGAAAGACTCCATATGAACAGGAACAAAGAATCCCGCTGCTTGGCCGTGTCCGCAATCTTTGCGGCGGCTTTCGTTGCTGGCAGCAGTGCCATCAGCGTGGGCGCGGACTATCAATCCACGGTTCTGGCAAATAACCCGCTCTATTATTGGCGACTCAATGAAACCACTCAGCCGCCACCGGCCGATGTCGCCCACAACTTGGGAACGCTCGGCAACGCGGCTGATGGTTTTTATTCAGCCGACGCCACGCACGATTCGTTCGGAGCGTTGGTGGGAAGTACCGACACAGCCGCTTCGTTCCAAGCGGGCGCGAGGGTGAGCGTGCCCTACAACCCCGCCCTGAACCCTAACAGCCCTTTCACAGTTGAATGCTGGGCATACAAGTTCGAGGGTTCCGGATATCCGCTGGGTGTTTTTTCTTCGATTCAATACATCGGCGGCGCCGAACGGCGTGGCTGGCTCATATACGATAACGGCACGCAATGGCAGTTCCGTATCGGCGACGGCAGTGGGTATGTGGCAACCGCCGCTGGCGGCGCAGCCAACGTTGGTGAATGGTATCACCTTGTTGGCGTATTTGACGGCGCCAATGCCATCCTCTACGTCAACGGCGTCGAGGCGGCAAAGGTGGCAATATCACGCCCCTTTGTGCCCAATCCGATGCTCCCGACTGAAATTGGGACTGCCGGTGCTTTTGGCCGGCATTTCTCGGGCGTGGTCGATGAAGCGGCGATTTATCCAACGGCTTTGCCCCCCGCTGAAATCCTCGCTCATTACCAGAACGGTATAAACCCCTCACCGTCCACACCTTACAATCAGCTAGTTTTGGCACAAAACCCGCTCGGTTATTGGCGGCTGAACGAGCCGGCGTCTCCGCCTCCCGGCAACCTGCCTGCCGCGGCCAATCTTGGCAGTGCTGGAGCAGCAGGCAACGGCTCGTATAACCCCGGAATGCAAGCCGGCGCCGCAGGAGCCCCGTTCGTTGGATTTGGGGCGAACAACAAAGCCGCAGCATTCAATGGCATCATCGGCCACGTGTCAACGCCGGCTTCACTCAACGAGTTGGCTCAATTCACCGTGATGGGCTGGATCAAACGCAGCGCGGCACACAGCACGCGCGGCGGGTATTTTGGCCAAAACGATTTGCTCGAGATGGGTGATGCGGATGGCGCTAAAAACGTCGAAGTCTGGGTCAATGCTTACGGAACCAACATGAAAATCCCTTATCCGTTCAGAGACGACGAGTGGGGATTTCTGGCAGTTGTTGGTGATGGCACCAAAACCATCTTGTATGTGAACGGCGAAGTGGCTGCCACCCTCGCCGGTAATGCGCCCACTTACGGGTCCAGCTCCTACTACTTCAACATCGGCGGCGGCGGAATATTCAATGCCACAGGCGATGTTTTCCTCGGCAGTATCGATGAGGTGGCTGTTTTCGACAGGGCGCTCACCGAGCAACAGATCAAGGAGATTTTCAATTCCGCCGGCATACCACCATTCATCCTGCAGCAGCCGGTAGCTCCGTCCGGAACTGTGTACCAGGGCAACCCTGTCACGCTCAAAGTCACAGCAGCAGGCACGGCTCCGTTGTCTTACCAGTGGCGAAAGAACGGCGTCGATCTGCCCGGCAAGACCTCGGCTGAGCTGGTGTTCACACAAATCATGGCAACCGACGCCGGTACTTATGACGTCGTCGTCAGCAATGCTTACGGCTCCGTCACAAGCAATCCTGTGACCCTTACAGTTCAGACCGACACCGTTGCGCCCGTTCTGTTGTACGCAACAGGCAATGAACTGTTCAATGGAGTGCGCGTCTGGTTCTCTGAGCCTGTTGATCCCGTAACAGCCCAAAACAAGGCCAACTATCAACTCTCCGGCGGACTGACGGTCCTGTCTGCAACCCTCCATGCTCCGGTGGGAAGCCCCGGAGACAACATTGTCGATCTTGTTACTTCGGCTCAGACCCCGGGCACGATGTACACACTCACGGTCAACAACATAAAAGATCAGGCTTTCCCGGCCAACACAATCGCCCCGAACAGCACCGTCCAGTTCAGCAGTTGGGTGCTGGTCCGCGGCATGCTCAAGTTCGAAACATGGAGCGGCCTTTCAACCACGGACAATTCACTGGCCAACACATTGTTGAAAGACCCGCGTTTCCCGGATTCGCCGACCTTCGTCAGCGTAACTCCGACCTTCTCGACCCGCCCTGTGTACCCCGATGATTCGCACGAGGGTTACGGCGGAAAGATGTCCGGGTACATCCTCCCGACTGAAACCGGAGATTACAGGTTCTTCCTTTACAGCGATGATTCGTCGCGGTTGTACCTGAGCACCGACAGCGATCCAAAGAACGCCGTATTGATCGCTGAGGAAACCGACTGTTGCGACGTGTATCAGGAACCCGGCATTGCAAATGACGACGGTGTAACCTACCCGACAAGCGAGCCAGTCCATCTCGAGGCGGGCAAACGGTATTATGTCGAAGCAATATGGAAGGAAGGAACCGGCGGCGATTATTGCCATGTCGCATGGCGCAATGAAAACGATTCTACACCCGCCGCCGAGTTGTCTCCAATCCCGAGCGACTACCTCGGCATAGTGGTTGATCCGAACGTTGAACTGACGTTCACCAAACAGCCGACTGATCAAGTGGCCGTATTGCCGTCACCAGGCGTCGAATTCTTCGCGCGAGATTTCAACGCGAACGACGGAGGGTTCACGGTCGAAAATACAGACCCAGCACCGCCCGGTCCGTTCTTCTATGACAGTGTCAATGGGCAATGGACTGCCGACGGCGCCGAATCCGGCTGCACCGGCCCATACAACTCGCGCCTCAGCAGCCCGGCCATCACATTGCCAAACGACGGCATGGTGACGCTCACATTCAGTCACCGGTATTCGTTCGAAACACCGCTCTGGGACTGTGGAATCATCCGAATTAGTGTCAACGGCGGCGAATTCACCTACGTGCCCGCTGATAATTTCATGCTGAACGGCTACACCGAAGGCAAGATTGTCGGCAGCGGCATCGCTAACGGCCTGCGAGGGTTCAATGGGGATTCCCCGGGTTATGCCAACGGTGAGTTCATCACCAGCAAAGCCCTTCTGGGAACATTCAACAAGAATGACAAACTCGTCGTTCAGTTCGTAGGCGCATGGGACGACTGCACAACCGCCTCGGTCCCGGGCTGGGTGATCGACAGCGTGAGCCTCCAGATCGTGCCGATGATCATCCAGGACTTCAGCAAGAATAACGGCGGCTTCACAGTCGAAAATACCACGCCCGCGCCACCGGGACCGTGGGTGTACAGCGCGACTGCTGGACAATGGGCTGCTGACGGCGGCGAAGACGCCTGCACCGGTCCGTACAACTCGAAACTGACAAGCCCCGCTTACGTTGTGCCCGTCACCGACGAAGTCACACTGAGCTTCACACACAGGTACTCGTTCGAGAGCGACCTGTGGGACGGCGGCCAGGTGCGAATTAGTGTCAACGGCGGTCCGTTCACGCCGGTGTCGCCTGACAACTTCACGGCCAACGGCTATGCCCAGGGACTCATCCAGGGCAGCGGTATACTGAACGGCCAACGTGCGTTCAACGGTGATTCCCCCGGATACGCGTCCGGCCAGTTCATCACCAGCTCGGTAATCCTCGGCAAGTTCAATCAGAACGACACCATCGCGATCCAGTTTGTGGGCGCATGGGACGATTGCTCGACCGGGAGCAAACCTGGCTGGGTAATCAAGAGCCTCCAATTGGCGTTTGGCAAGGCTGCCCAGGCCGTTACGTTCACTTCAGAGGCCACAGCAACTTTGCGCGGTGAACCTCAAGTTGTCTCCTATCAATGGCAGCGAAACGATGGCGCCGGCTGGGCAGACATACCGTACGCCGCTGGTCCATCATATCGGTTCTTCCCGAAAGCCGAAGACTTCGACGCCAAATTCCGCGTCGTGGCTTATGTTCCAGGGAAGAGCATCACAAGCAACGAGGTCAAACTCCTGACCGAACAGGTTGAACAGCCGACCATCTCGATTGCGAAATCGGCTCAGGGAGTTGTCATCACGTTCACTGGAACGCTGCAATCCTCAACCTCAGTGGCCGGTGGTTACACCGATGTACCGGGTGCCACAAGTCCGTACGTGGTGAATAATCCAACAGGCACGGTGTTCTTCCGGAGCGTCGTGAAGTGACGTCACAAAGAACCGCCCGGGGAAATAATGTCCTCGGGTGACAAGCTCACCGCGAGACCGGGAAGTGCTCCTTCCCGGTCTCTTTTTTGGGGATACATTGGTTTGCCATTATGACTACTTGCACGCTGCAAAGTCGAACATTCGGGCCCTCGAGCATTCACTCTGATCGAGTTGCTGGTGCTAATGGCCATTATCCCCATCCTTGCTGGCATGTTGCAGCCTGCTCTCGGCAAGGCCAAAACCAAAGCCAAGGGCGCCCAAACACCGTGTCTGTCCCCATATTCCGCCCACCGTGCGCCCTTTCGGCCACCCCGTTGAAAGTTGAGAGTTGAACGTTGGACGTTGAACTTTCCCGATCGGTACGCCCGACATCGTGTCTGTCCCCACATCCGGGCACCACAGCGGGCCCTGACCGTCCGGCCAGCGCTTGGGCAGGTCCGGTCTGTCAAAAGTCCGATTACCCGGGCCAAATATCGTGTCTGTCCCTCTATTTGCTCTGCAGGTCGCCCAAAAAATCGTGTCTGTCCCCATATCGCGTCATGAAAAAGCCCAGTGAGGGGGGCGTGCCCAAAAGGCACAAAACTCTCAATCGGAACTCTGTGGGTAATCAATCCCACCCGGCAAAGGTTAACCACCAGCCGGAAGCGAGTTTTGCGTAGTCGTCAGTAATGGCGGCACGAAGCGTAAACAGCCAGTGTCAAAGCCGTGTGATTGAGCCTCGAAATAAAG
>Ga0207433_10013035_pt1 | contig 12311 bp, 8 predicted proteins | sample YelNatPaOPGAMG01_FD_187559 | JGI IMG/M metagenome (GOLD analysis project Ga0207433, IMG submission 187559) | Hot spring thermophilic microbial communities from Obsidian Pool, Yellowstone National Park, USA - OP-RAMG-01 (SPAdes) (version 3) | ecosystem: Environmental > Aquatic > Thermal springs >...
ATCCTGGGGGAATGTCAACTATCTGTAAATCGTTTCCAGAAACTCTATATTCAATGACATCTCCACGTTTAATATGCCGAAATCTTATTATGGCTTCACCATCTATTACAATAAATTTCTCCGTTTTGGTATCATGATAATGATTTCCTCTTGTAATTCCGGGCTTTGTTCTCGAAATAAATATCTGGCCACTGTATGGTGATTTTAAAAGTTCAGCTAATTGCCCACGATTGTCTATTTTAATTTCTGGTCTATAAGAAAATTCATTTTCTGGCAAATAGCTAAGGTAGGTAGCATATAATCGTTTAATGAAAGGATCTGAAAAATCAGGTAATACCAAGCTTTGCCTACTATCCTTAAAGCTTCTAATCAATTCAACTACTTTGGCTAATTTGATCTTAAAAACAGGCTCTACTTCATAAAAGCCGGCACCTCTTGCTCGTGGGTTTTCTATCATACTCAAGAAGGTATTAACCACATCATCAATATAAACAAGTTCCAAGACTCGCTTGGGGTCTGTTATGTTTATGTCCAGACCGCGGGCAATATTATGACAGAAGGTAGCGATGGCAGAATTATAGTTCGGTCTGCACCATTTGCCAAAGACATTGGGCAATCTAAATATAGCAACTGTCCCGTCACATTTTTCAGCCCAATCTATAAATATCTCTTCTGCTCGTCTTTTGCTCTGGCCATATGGATTATCAAGTGTTGCCTGAATTGATGAACTAAAAACTATAACGGGCTTAACTTTTGCTTCTTCTAAAAGAGACACCAGCCTTTTTGTAAAGCCTACATTGCCTGATTCATATTCTTCTATCTTTTCAGGGCGATTAATACCGGCTAAATGGAAAATTATATCTGCCTGCCTAACTGCCTGTGCGAGAGAGTCCAACTCATCATTTATATCAAACTCAAAAATGCGGTAATTCCCCCGCCGCTTCAACGCTTGAACAAGATTTTGCCCTATAAATCCCTGGCTTCCGGTTACAAGAATAAATTTCATATTTGAGCTCAATCTTTACCGTTTCCAGTCTTCCAATTCTTTCCGCACGTAATCAACTTTCAACAATAGTTCAATAAGTTCTTCTTCATTCAAGCGATATGTATTATGAGAATTATAGTCCTCTTTCAAAGATACTTCTGCTTTCCCTTCGGTAAAATATAAGCCATAATTCAGATCCCTATCATCCATTGGTATACGATAATATTTCCCTAAATCCTCGGCTTTGGCCATCTCTTCTCTTGTTAGCAACGTTTCGTACAATTTTTCGCCATGCCTCGTCCCAATTATTTTTATGGGGTTATCAGCATTAAATAATTTTTTCAAAGCAGAAGCCAAAGTACCTATTGTAGCCGCTGGAGCTTTCTGCACGAAAATATCCCCCGGCTTAGCATTTTCAAACGCATATAAGACCAGACCAATAGCATCTTCTATGATCATCATAAAACGTGTCATATTGGGGTCTGTTATGGTAATAGGCTTTCCTTCTTTAATCTGTGATATAAATAGCGGGATAACAGAACCTCTTGAAGCCATAACATTCCCATATCTAGTCCCACATAATATAGTTTTCTCTGGATTGCATAATCTTGCCTTGGCAACCATTATCTTTTCCATTAAGGCCTTTGACATACCCATAGCATTGATAGGATATACGGCTTTATCGGTGCTAAGAACAACGACCTTTTTTACTCCGGCCGCAATTGCGGCATTAAGAACATTATCCGCGCCTAGAGCATTGGTTTTAATGGCTTCAAGTGGATAAAATTCGCAAGATGGCACTTGCTTGAGAGCAGCCGCATGAAAAACATAATCAACCCCTTCCATGGCAGCCGCTATAGATTCAAGCGATCTGACATCTCCAATATAAAATTTAATACGTGGATCTCTATATTCATTTCTCATGTCATCCTGTTTCTTTTCATCTCGGCTAAAAATTCGAATCTGTGCAACATTGGTCTTTAAGAATCGCTTCAATGCCGCATTCCCGAATGTTCCAGTGCCACCCGTTATTAGAATATTTTTCTTTTTGAGCATATTTTTTTATTCTACCTTCTTTATATGTTTTTTTAAAAATATTCGATTTCTAAAATTTTTATTAAATTAATATTGGTTATATTATCAAGTTTTAAAAGCCTCTATAATTACCTCTTTAATCTTAGACCAATGATATTTAGATTCATATAAATTTCTTGCGCGCTGTCCCATTTCTAATAGCTGTTCCGGTTTTGATAATATAAAATCAATTAAATTATAAAGCGCCTTATAGTCTCCATATTTGAGGCAGAAACCAACTTTATTTTCCTTTACAATCCTTGCAACCTTTATTTCTTCGTTAATAATTATTGGTCTACCTAAAGCAAGTGCATCAAATAATTTATTTGGCGCAGCATAAATATTAATTTCAATCGACGGATCATAGAAACAAAATATAATATCACAAGTCTTCCCAATATTAAGCGACTCTTTTTGCTGCAAATATCCATAAAATTCTGTTCTTGGCCATGACTTAATCGTTTTTACAATGCAATTAGAGCCAGAGCCACATATAACTAACTCAACATCTTTTCTATTATTAATTAGTCTATATAATAAATCAAATCCTCTCGTCCATGTAATCCACCCCGAGGCAAATATTTTTAGTTTTCCGGATAATTTTTTGGCATTATACCCTGGATCCAGAGGACTATTATAAATGATAAAATATTTTTTAGGCACCCATGGCTTAAGCAATTCTAATCTCATTTCATCTGGCAAAATGACTGCGTCTGCAAACTTGCCTATTACTATTTCGACATATTTCAAAAAAGATTTTATAAATTTTGGAATATTATATCTAAGCGAGAAGTTATCGTGTATATTAAATAAAAGCTTAACTTTTCTTCTTATTAATTTATATGCCACAGCTCCAAACATAGATTCTAAATCTGACGCATGAATTAATTCTGGCTTTTTATTTATAAGCCAAATAAATACACTAAGGTTAAACCACAAATTTCCAAATAAACATAATAATGATGATTGAGGATAATAAAAACCAAGTCTATTTATTTCTATTCCATGCCATTTTTCTTTCTTTCTTAAGGCTTTGTATCTTATTGCACTGATGTAAACTACGCGATAACCTAGTTCTTTGCAAACTTCTATATTTTTAAATATCCTAGGATTTGGATATGAACCTGAATGAATGAAGGCACAATAATTATCATTTTTTTTGGTTGTATTATCTTTAACCATTTATATTTTCCCTAAGCATAAAATTAATACGAATATGTTTATTAATGAAAAATTCATAATTATATCTTTTAATTTTTTTAAAACCGAATTTCTAAATTTAATATTATTTTTTATACTTGGCCATCTAATATAATTAATATTTTTATTAAAACATTTATCACATAAAAAAATTAGCTTTGTTTCAAAATAAAGGATATAAAAATTATATAAGATGGTTATTTGTTATCTCTTAAATAAATAAAGATTATTTCTTGATGGGGGAAATTAAATAATCCCTCTAAAATGATGCAATGACGTTTCTGCCTTACACCATATGAAGGATAATAATCCGATTCTGTAATTATAGGCACTATCAAAAAATTTTCCCATTCAAATATTAAATTTATTTTATTTTCATCTTTAAAAGAAAAAATGATAGCTTTTTTATTAGGCAAAATAAACGGATCAACCCAATCGGGAGACAGATGAAATCTCCATTTAATTTTGTGCTCTCCCGAGCCTTCAAAAAAATCTATTAATTTTACCTTAGGAAAAAACATATCAAGTTCTATATGGCGCTTATAAATTAAATCATTATTTTTTTCTTTATATCCAAAATGCATTCCTTCAAAAAGAATATATTCCGAACAGATATTCCAGCATAAAGCTTTAGTCGGACAATAAGTTGGATGTGCAATTGCTTCTGTTTCAGTTTTTGATGGCTCACGGTCGTCGATATTTGCAACATTATGAGATTCAACACTTATTGTTTTATGTCTATATACTCTGGAGGAGCTATATGTAAAGCAGCCCGAATCTGTAATTATATCTATGCCTGAAAAATTAATTTCTATGTTTAAAGCATCATTATGTCCATGACCACCTCTGCCCCTCAATCCAACATCGGCACAATCGACTGCCACATAATCACATCTTGAGTTCTCCAAAAAGAAATATCCACTTTTATCGAACGCTTTTATTCTTCCAGCTGGTTGGTACTTAAAATCAGGCATATTATCATATTTTTTTATTCCGTCAAGTCCTATCAAAAAAGCAGATTCTAACCAGAGCTTGCTGCTTACACGTTTGTAATCAGGCCTATTAAATAATGAAGCTCCTATTGCTAATAGATATCTATGATCATTAATATCTTGACACCCGATTTTTAATAGGCGGCCATCATCTGCGTCGCCAAAAATAGGTGCTTTCCCATTAGGCTTTATATAAGCTTTAATAAAATCCAACATTTTATTTAATATAAGCCAATAAGTTTTACCGAGCTTTATGTTATTCCTATTACACAAAATTCCGATATGTAAAAACATTTCTGATACCAATCTGTGATATGGAATCGATCCTTCGTGAAGAACACCATCAGGATAAACTATTTTATGAATTTCATTATGAACGGATCTTAACCCATAATTTAACCACTTCTCGGCTTCAGGATAGCCTTTCAAATATATACCTAGATAAATTAGTCCCAAAATGCACGCTATAAAATGATTTCCATTTATATCACTATATTCTAAATTCTTAAATATAAACTCCCCATGTTCAATAAGGAGTATTATGTGCTTATTATCGAATAAATATTTTTCCCATGGCGTATTTCTCATTAATTCAATAAACCAAATTATATTCACTGATCTAATAGCTGCATCCATAGGGCTCGCCCATCCTATTCCCCATCCTACAGGGTTACTTTCTTTCCAATCTTCATAAATTTCGAAAGCCTTCTTAATATAATCCTCATCTTTTGTTATTTGATATACTAATGCTAACTTGGGTAGGTATTGCAACCTTGACATTTCCCAAGGGACTTTTATATCTGAAGGCCTACCTAAATCAAGAATTTCAAAATAGGAATATTTTGAATGATATTTATATGGCCACTTTAATTTCGATTTGAAATCAAGAGACCAATCGATTTTTTCCCCCAAGTCTACTTTTCCAGAGCCAAATAATTCAAATTTATTAGATAATATAAGATTCGCCTCTTCAATTAACTTATTATATTCTTCATACCATCTAATAGGCACCTCATTTAATAAAGCCTGTTTTTCATCTAAATCAAAGAAAAAATTATATCTACATTTTTTGTCTTTTTCTTTAATTAATTTAAAAAAGGTTTTAAGATGCTTAGTCGAAGGATGATAAGGTTTTATAAAACCAGAGCATGCAAGATTCCCTCGAATTTTCTTTATAAATTCATCCTTAGCTTTTTTAACCAAAAAGACTAAATTTCTGCCCTTAATTCTTTTGATATAATATATTTCTAAGTTCAAATTAATTTCCTTAATTTATTTTCTTTATGGCCAGTTGATTTGATTTAACCTTTTTATCTTCTGCCCAGACGCTGCAGCTATCTATTTTATTATAATTGCCAAGACATTTCATATAACTTTATAGGCGGATATTCTATTAATATTATATTTCTTCTTCATAAGATAGCGGCCTTTGGCATATATTTGAGGGGCTCCCCATTCTTTGGACAATAAAGAGGCTTGTTTAAGGTGCATTTTTGACCTGCCTGTCTTACTATTTTAACCATTTAAATTACCCAGCTCAACAAACTTTTTGCTGGCTGTATGTCCAAAATATACCTCGTAGGGCGTGCTGTATCCCAGGCCCTGAGGTAGCCTCTCCGCATTGTTGAGAAAAAATACCCTTTCTTATTGAACCCGGTTAAGGAGAAACTCCTCCTATTATGGGGTAAAATATCCTGAAGTTCCATCCGCCGCATCAGCACCCTGACCCGCTTCGGGTTCACTATGTAGCCCTGAGCCCTCAACCAGGCCGTCAGCCTCCTTACCCCATAAAATGGCACCTTCGTATACTGCTCGTCTAAAAGCCGCATCAGCTCAAGGTTATACTCATCATCCCGAGTCGAACTGTAATAATAAGAGGACCTGGATAGCCTTAATAGCTCACACTGCCGTGACACTGCTATCGCCTCGTTATCTCTCTCCACCAACTCCTTCTTCTCCTCTACTGTAGCTGCTGAAATTTTTTTTTAAGCCACTCGTTCTCTACCCGTAGATGACCAATCTGACGAAATAGCTCTGCCTCCAGCTCATCCCGATCCTCTTCCCGCTTCTTCCTCCGGTCGGAAAATAGCTCAGGTAACATGCTCAGTAACTGCTCTTTCCACTTCCGAACCTGGTTGGGATGAACCCCAAATTCACTGGCTATCTGGGCCACAGTCTTCTCGTCTTTGACCGCCTCCAGGGCCACCTTAGCCTTAAACGCTGCCTCATAATGGTGTCTTTTCATAATGGCCATTTTACCATACCTCCTTTGAAGTTATGGCAGGCCATTTTGCACCTTATTGCCCTGTCCAGTTTTTGGGGAGCATTTCACTCGCCTTAAAATAAAATTAGCGGTTATCTTATTATATTAAAGCGATAACTAAATCTATATCGTTTCTTAAGTAATTTTATAATAAAAAGGATGATAAAATAAGTTATTACTCCCTCATTAAAAAAAGAATAAGGTTCATTAAAATTACTCATTTGAATGCTGATTAGCATCATTAATACGACTTCCGAAGATGTTTTCCTTCCTGTCAATAATTTTATGCTAACCGTTTGAATTAAAAGACCTAGCAAAAACGGGACAAAAATTATGCCGATTAATCCAAAATTATGCCATGAGCTTTCCCAAATATTTAAAGGGGCCGATCCCTTAGAACCAAAAATGACCATGTGGATATAATTATCTAAACCTGATTGATGACCTGGTCTAATTGTAGAAAGCATTTCTATCCATGATTTTCCATATGTTATTGGTTCATTTTGAAAAAAATCCATTATTTCTAAATGTTCTTCTGCTATGCCTATCCCCAACCTTTGCCATATGTATTTTATGCCTGATAAAATAGAAAACGACCCTCCATATCGGATTGAGCTAATTAAAGTAAATATAGAATAAGATAAGAATACCAAAAAAATTGAGTAGGTTATAAATTTCTTTTTAAATTTAAAATTAAAAATATATTTATATAAACCTAATCCATACTTTGGATAAATTAATAAAATAAACATCAACAAAATTCTTAATATCGGATCCCTTCTTCCTGTCAAAGTTATAAAATAAAATGATAAGAAGATTAATATAATTAATGCAGTTCTATTTACTAATCTATTTTTATTACTAGGGATAAATAAAAACATAAAAATACAAAAAGGGAATATAAAATCTGTGATTTGTCTAACATATCCAATTCCAAGATATTTATCTGAATAAATAGCACTAGCTCTTAATTCACTGTATTTTGAAGCTAATTCTTTTTGACCTTGAAAATAATCATTAATTAATTTGAAAATTGCGTTTCCCCCATAATTAAAAGAAAACCAGAAACCTATTATTATGGATATAAGGGCTAAAAAAATTATTAAAATTTTTATATCTTTATTAAAATCATTAATAAAATCTTTTTTTAAATATTCATCATAAGCCTTTTTTATATTAATTTGATAATATTTATTTGTTAAATATACGCCTAAGATATAATATATTATTCCTATAATTTGTATTCCAATTGAAAAATAAAATATGGATCTCTTTACATCTAAATTTGAAAATAATGTTCCATAAAAAAATATTAATTGAAATATAATAAATAAATTTGTTCCCGAGATAAATAAACATTTTTTGTTAACAAAAAAATAGTATAACCATATTATAATAAAATATAATAAACCAAATAAAATTCTTGTTATTAAGTCCATATTATCTAAATTTTTGAGCGAATAAATTTATATTATTACTTCATGTATAGAAATTCTAATTCTTTAAATATTTTGTTTTATCATTTGATCTATTAAAAAAGCAGCTTTCGTCACTTCAATTAAATCTTTTATGCTAATTGGATAATTTTTCCCCTCATAAATTGAATAATAAAATGCTTCTAATTCTCTTAGATGCCCTTTATTCTGTGAACCTTTCCATCCGTCTCTTTTAATGCCATAAATACGCAGCTCCTTAAAATCATTGATTATTAAGGTGTTATTGTCGAAGTGTATTTCAATATATTCTTTAGGCATATCATAAGAGCCTAACGAACTATAAACGAGATTACATAGGGAACCATCAGAATATTTAATGTTAGCAATAAAATTGTCTCTCGGAGTAATGTGCTCGGTTTTTGGAGAAATTGAGCTAGCATCAATAGTTTCAATAGCCGCTTCGGTAAAATAATTAAAAAGATCAAACATATGGCAAGCTTCCCCAATGATTCTCCCTGCCCCTTCTTCTCCCTGAATCCAGTGGTCAAGAGGAATATAGCCAGCGTTAACGCGATAAACAATCATCATCGGGTTAATCCTATGTTTAACTAAATCTTTGGCTTTAGAGGCTGCAGGTGAAAATCGACGATTAAATCCAACAGCGAAAGGTACTTTCGTTTTTTCGATAACATCAATCAATTCTTCGAGCTCTTCCTGATTTATTGCCATGGGTTTTTCAAGAAAAACTGCTTTCCCTGCCTTTGCCGCTTCTATTGCCATTTTAGCGTGCAGATTATGCCTTGTACAAATTAGAACCATATCTATCTCGTCATCATCTAACACAGCATGGAAATCTGTCGTGCTATATGATGCTCCAAAACGCTTGGCCGTTTCTTCAGCGTGGATTCCATTAGCGCTAACTATAGCGTGGATTGAATAAAGATTTGATAGTCTTCTCAAGTTTGGAAGATGGACACTTTTAGCGAAATTTCCTGCCCCCACAACGGCTACCCTTATTATTCCAGCTTTGGCCTTAGGAAATTTTAAAATTTCAATTTTATTCCTTAACTTCTTATCAATGTTTTCCTCATTAATGCAATAATCGAGTAGAACAGCTAAGGGGCGGGATTCCTCATGTTGCAATGACTTATAGGCTTCTCCTGCCTTATCAATAGGGTATATCTTTTTAACCAAACATCCAAAGTTAACTTTATTTTCGGCCAATAGATTAAGATACTCTTCCATATTGCGTTTTTCTGTCCAGCGCACATATGCATAGGGATAATCTATTCCTTTTTCTTCATAAGCTTCATCATAACGACCTGGGCCATATGACGCAGATATTAGTATGTCAAGCTCTTTTTCATAAAATGGTGAACGGCGTATTGCTAGGCCAACATCACCTACTATTATAATTTTTCCTTTCTTTCGAGTAATTTCTGAGGCTAACTGTATTATGCTATTATCATTGGGGGCAGCGGCAGTAATAATGGTCGTATCTACACCTCTATTCTCAGTTATATGAAATATTTCTTTTTGAATATTTACTTCTGAACTCACAAACCCAGAATTCATGCCAAATTGTTTAGCAAGTTCCACTCGGTTTTTTTGCAGATCAAACCCAATTACCCGACATCCTGCTGCTTTCAAAATCTGGACGGTTAATTGGCCGAGAAGACCTAAACCAATGACAGCAATTATCTCGCCTATTTTCGCATCGGCTCTTCTTGTTCCTTGCAAAGCAATTGATCCTAAAGCAACCGAGGCGGCGTCTTGAAGATTACAATTTTTTGGAATTTTGACAACAAGATTTTTAGGCACTAATACAATTTCTGCATGAGAGGCCTTTCCAGCTCCAGCGCAGGCTACCCGGTCGCCGGGTTTTACATGATCAACACCCTCTCCAACCTGGACAACAATACCAGAACAAGAATATCCTAATGGGACGCCACTGCTTATCTTGTCTTTGATCATATCAAGAGTATTTTTTATACCTCGCTCTTGCAAAATATTAATTAGCTTTCTCAATTGATCAGGTTGCTTTAATGCTTTCTGGATCAAAGGCTCAGCTGAGCGTTTAACTCCTTCAACCTCCGTCCCGGTGCTTATTAAAGAATATGCAACTTCAACCAAAACATGACCCGGTTGGATTAATGGCGCAGGTATATTTTCAACAGTGATCTTTCCTCTTTTAATTAATATTTGTTTCATATTGCTTAAATTCCTTTGTCAATTATATTCTTATATTCGTTCGCGATTCCATATATCTTTTCAAAACTTACGATTAATCGATTTTATTGCCTTTAGCCAACTGCCCTCTTTTCTTTTTTTTACTCATTATTAAAAAGCTCTTCCGTCATATGTGCGATAGGAAGCCAAAACTTTAATGAGCCTCCATTATGCTCAGTTTAACCTAGAATTCCAGATGGATCTGAAATATATATTCCTCTATTCTCTATATGAATATAAATTAAAAATATCGCTATGCCATATCAAATGATCTAGTACACGACCAAAAACAAGAAAATATATTGGCCCCCATATCAATTCGAACATGTTTCATCTCTAAATTTATCTGTTTTTGTTCCATCCACTTTCTCCTGCCATGTCTTTTGTCACCTAAAATTATCCATAAAGGTTACTCTATTAATTAAGATGCCATATAAATAATATTTTTTAAAACATCTTCCCACCATCTATTTGATGATATCTCCGTTACTCTATCCCCCATTTTCATTAATTGCAAACTATAACGCGAGTATTCAGATAAAGAGGGTTTAATCGGCTCCATCCCATATACTACAATAAGATTATTAGACGAACCAATTAAAAGATCAGCGATGCCGCTTCTTCTACATATAAAAACGTTATCTAAAGCTGCTAGGCTTCTCACCAAAGATAATGGAGGGAAAATTTTTTTTATTTTCCCGCCCATATCATTTTTGATATAAATTCTATCATCACCATTTATAGCAATGGTTAATCCATAAGAAATTAGTTCAGATATTATAAAATTCCAACCGAAATTTTCATCATTTAAATTTGGAACTGAAAAAGCTAATGGAAATAAGAAGGCAGTTTTCCCCACTGGAAGAGAATTCTGTTTCATAAATGCTTCAGCCTTTACTATTTCTTTTCGGTTCGGAAGCCTCAAATTTTCCGGCACTGTTTCTGGGTGTAATCCCAAATAAATTAAAAAAGAATCAAGAAGCGTTTTTCTAAAATAGGCATTAATGCTAGTAAGCCACCACGGGTGCATCGGACATAATAAGCCAGGCTTAGGATATGTTCGCTCCCAAGACAGGAAACGCAATGTGTGCTGTGAAATTTTTTTTTGGGATATATAATGAATTCTTTTTGATAACAAAAGATCTTGTATCCACGCAAAATTTTTTGGCCCAAATAAAAAAACAATGTCACCGCCCCTTTGTTTGCATAATTCGTCTGTAATTTTCGCAAATGTTATTAAATCACCTATCCCACCTCCATAATAAAAACCCCAATAGTTTTTATTTTTTAAAAATTTTTTTTCCAAAATTATTACCCTAATAACACCTCCGATAGAATCGAATAATTTAAAAATATTTTTGTCCGAACGGATTTGTTTATTTTTTATAATAATAAATTGATTCATTTTTTAGATTTATTATTACATATTAAATTTTATAAAAAAAATTCAATTGCTATTATGATGTATACTAAAATACGCTTTTATAGTAATGGGCATATGGATAATCATCCTATGTATTCAGGAAAGATTCTTGGTAGCACGAGAGACAAATCATTTGCCACCTTTATGTAAATATAATGAGGTGCTCCCCATTCTTTGGACAATAAAGAGGCTTGTTTAAGGTGCATTTTTGACCTGCCTGTCTTACTATTTTAATCATTTATATTCCCTAGTTCCATAAATTTTCTATTGGCTGTATGTCCAAAATATACTTCGTAGGGCGTGCGGTATCACAGGCCCTGAGGTAGCCTCTCCGCATTGTTGCGAAAAAAAACCCTTTCTTATTAAACCCGGGTAAGGAGAAAATTCTGATAAATAGCCTGAAGTCCCATCCGCCGCATCAGCACCCTGACCCGCTTCGGGTTCACTATATAGCCCTGAGCCCTTAACCAGGCCGTCAGTCTCCTTACCCCATAAAATGGTACCTTCGTATACTGCTCGTCTAAAAGCCGCATCAGCTCAAGGTTATACTCATCATCACGGCTTGAACCGTAATAATAAGAGGACCTGGATAGCCTTAACAGCTCACACTGCCGAGCCACTGCTATCGCCTTGTTATCTCTCTCCACCAACTGCTTCTTCTCCTCTACTGTAGCTGCTGAAATTTTTTTTTAAGCCACTCGTTCTCTAC
>Ga0207433_10013039_pt1 | contig 12309 bp, 9 predicted proteins | sample YelNatPaOPGAMG01_FD_187559 | JGI IMG/M metagenome (GOLD analysis project Ga0207433, IMG submission 187559) | Hot spring thermophilic microbial communities from Obsidian Pool, Yellowstone National Park, USA - OP-RAMG-01 (SPAdes) (version 3) | ecosystem: Environmental > Aquatic > Thermal springs >...
ATCTCGCTCCTCGCAATGACAAGAAGAGGGAAAACCTCCGCAATGACAGAGAAAAAACGGATGAGATTGCTTCGGCAACTTCGTTGCCTCGCAATGACAAGGGAGAAAAGAACTCGCAATGACAAAAAGAAAAAAACAGAGTGTCCCCTCACCCTTCCCTTCTTTTTAGTAGAAAAAGCAGAGAGTAACAAGTAGCAAAAAAAGAATTAAAATCCTTTCTACTCTCTACTTGCTCCTCGCTACTAACAAAGGAAATGTAACTGAGAGGCGTAAGGTGAGGGGTCCAAAGGTGAAAAAAGGTGTCAAAAAATTTTGCGCTTGAAAAATGGCGCAAATCCGCTTCAGGATTGCATTTGAACGAAATTTACCAAAAATAGTATGAATAATCCGGGTTAAGACGATGCGGTTTCGGTTATTATGTGTGGCCGGTGAGGTTGTGAGATGAGGTCAGCAGATTGTTTTAAGGATAACGAATGGTTGGCCCTGGTTAAAAGACTTTTGGTTGGCATATCAAAATATTCTTGCCTTAAATAGTAGTCAGTCCTTCTTTATTGTCTTTACAAATTTAGATTTCTGATCATTCAATAAGCAGGGGGAGGGCGGTTCAAATTTTACAATTTTTACAAAGTTGTGACATATTTTCTCTATTTTTATTCATTTATACACAAAATTTAAAACTTTCTAAAATTATTGCCGGATTCGGGTACCAATTTAACCAATATTTGTATGACCGAGGTAAACCTTTGGTTTGCAATGGGGGAATCAAAATAAAAAAGTTGCCTGTCTTCTTAATTCAGGGGGTTCAATATTGACACAATATTTTTTTTAACTATAATTGAAATATGCTTTTCCTTGAACAAATTATTTCCCGAAGGGAATTTTTAAAAAGATGTGGTATTATTACAATATTCGGTCTCTCAGCAGATAAATTATTAAAGATTCTTTCAGCAAAAGAACTTGAAATGAAAGAGGGGTTTGTCAAACCTAAGAAGGCGTCCTATTATGAAAAACTATCCCAAAAGAAGATTCAATGTCGTTTGTGCCCAAGAGAATGTGTTGTCCCAAATAACAGTAAGGGATTCTGTCGGGCAAGGAAGAATATCAATGGCGAATATTATACCCTTGTCCATTCCAACCCCTGTGCGGTTCATATTGACCCGATAGAAAAGAAACCCCTCTTCCATTTTCTGCCCGGCACAACCGCCCTTTCTTTAGCCACTGCAGGCTGTAACTTTACCTGTAAAAATTGCCAGAACTGGGATATTTCCCAAGCCAGTCCTGAAGAGACCACCAATATTGAAATATCTCCAGAAAAGATGGTTGAACTTGCTATTGAATATAAAACACCGACCATTGCATATACATATACCGAACCTTCTATCTTTTATGAGTATATGCTGGATATTGCAAAGATTGCCCATAAAAAGGGAATTTTTAATATCTACCATTCAAATGGTTATCTAAATCAAAAACCGCTTGAGGAGCTCATTCCTTATCTTGATGGAGCGAATGTTGACCTCAAAGGTTTTAGCGAGGAGTTTTACAGGGAAATAACCGGCGGGGCACTCAAACCAGTTCTTGAGACACTTAAAACCTTAAAGAAAAAGAAGGTCTGGCTTGAGATAACGAATTTGGTAATTCCGACCAAGAATGATTCCGCAGAGATGATTTCAGAGATGTGTGAATGGATAAAGGCCGAACTGGGGGAAGATGTGCCAATCCATTTTTCAAGATTTTATCCCCATTATAAGTTGCAAAACCTACCACCGACGCCGATTGAGACGCTAAAAAGGGCCACCCAAATCGCCCGTAAGACGGGTCTCCAGTTTGTCTATATTGGCAATGTCCCGGGAATAGAGGAGGAGAACACTTATTGCCCCGGATGTAAAGAGATTCTCATCCACCGAAAGGGTTATGATATACGGAAGGTCAATATAAAGAATGGACGGTGCAAGTTTTGCAATAAGGAAATTCCCGGAAAGTGGGAGTAGTTCATTTTTCTCTTTTTCTTTTTAGGTCTTTACAATAATTTAATAAATCTCCTCCCCGAAGAAATTCACGCCCGAATTTATCTCGGGCTTAATCTTCTCATTCTTTTTATTCTCTTTGCTTATAGTCATAAATATCTTAAATTGAACATAAGGGAACTGGGTTATGATACAAAATATATTCTTTCAAGTCTGGGGATTGGCTTTTTTTTCTCCATTGTAATAATTCTTCTTTTCGTCTTCGCATTGCGCTTGCTTCCCCGAATTGGCATTACCATTAAAAAACCCTTTGTTGATATTGGTTCTTCAGGAGAATTATTCTATCGCTTACTATTACGTATTCCATTCGGAACTGCATTCTTTGAAGAAAATCTCTTCCGGGGTATTTTCTATGGTTATCTGGTGAGAAGATATTCAACGAAAAGGGTGTTCTTTATAACCAGTTTATTCTTTGCCATCTGGCATATTGTGCCGGCAATGGAGGTGGTAACTTCAAACTTTCAAATTACGCTTCATTTTGCAGGCATCGGATTATGGTTATTCTTAGTTATCGGTGCTTTTTTGGCTGGTCTCTTCTTTACCCTTCTGAGATTCTGGGGTAAAAGTATTATCGGCTGTATCATAGCCCATTCCCTTATCAATGACCTTGCCCTTCTCGTAATATATTTTTTGTGGAAATAGTTCAAACATAAATAATCTCTTCCCTCTTTTCCTTCCGATACATTTGGTCAATCAGATCCCAATATCGTGTGAGGATTTTATTTCTCTTTAACTTCAGGGTGCTGGTGAGCAGTCCATTTTCCACGCTGAAAGACTCTGGTATGATAATGAATGCCTTTATCTTTTCAAACTGGGCCAGGGATTCATTGACGGTTGCGACCTCTTTGCGTAATAATTCTTTTATTTCTGAAGATTTTAACAGTGCTGGATAATCATAATGGAGTCGGACCTTCTTTGCATATCCTTCTAATGCCCTGCGGTCAGGAACAATCAGTGCTGTGATATAACTCCTCTTATCCCCACAGAGCATCGCCTGTTCAATGAATGGGTTGGCCGTGAGTTTTGCCTCAATTGGTACGGGCGCAATCTTTTTGCCACCGGAAGTGACAATTATCTCTTTTATCCGACCGGTGATAATAAGATTTCCATATTCATCAAATCTTCCCTGGTCACCGGTATGCAACCAACCTTCTTTATCAATCGCCTGGGCTGTCTCTTCTGGTTTATTTAGGTATCCCTTCATCACATTCGGACCCCGGACAAGGATTTCATCATTTTCCCCGATCTTTACCTCTACTCCCTCAAATGGCTTACCCACTGTGCCCAGACGGTTATCCTCAACTGTGCAACAGGCAACACAGGGAGATGTTTCGGTCAGGCCATATCCCTCAACAATGTTAAATCCAAATATGTATAATATCTTGGCAATATCCCGATTCAACGGCGCGCCACCAACAATAATCGCCCTTATCCGACCGCCCCCCAATTTACGAAACTTACTTGCCACGAGTTTATCAAATATGCTACATTTTATCTTAAGCCACAATGGGACAGGTTTATTTTTGTATTTCAGATTTGCATATTCATTTAAATTCTTAACCGCCGAAAGGACCAATCCCTTTTTCAAGATTGAACCACCTTCAATCTTCTGAACCACTGTATTGTAAACCTTTTCAATTACCCTGGGGACAGCAAGAACAACAGTTGGTTTTATCTCTTCTGCATCCTGTGCCACGGTAGTAATATCCTGGGCAAAACCAATCTTTCCTCCATTGATGATGACTGTATAATAGCCACAGGTTCGTTCAAACATATGGGCAAGAGGAAGGTATGAAATAACCGAATCCTCGGGTGTGAAATGGAATCTTTTACCCGCCGTCTGCGCATTAGAAAGAATATTATTATGGGTCAGCATCACCCCTTTCGGTTCACCGGTGGTTCCGGATGTATAAACGATTGTGGCAAGGTCATCACCATTTGGTGGTTTAATAAGATAATATAGGACAGGTCTTGAAAGCATATTTCCGAATGCCTCAATCTTGAGTGGTGACTGAACAAAACCTTCATAGAGCACGATGACCTCAAGGTCCTTTAGACCCTCAAGTGCCAGTTCAATATTTTTGTATAATTCGTGGTTTTCAATAAAAAGTATCTTTATCCCCGCATCCTTCAGAATATAGCGAACATATTCCGGGGGCGGCAAATGACCGGGCATATAATAGATCGGCACAACAATTCCGCCGAGGGCAAGTGTTGCCAGGTCGGTAATAATCCATTCGGGACGATTATAGGATAGAATACCAACCCTGTCACCCTTTTTTAAGTTCAAGTCCTTCAATGAAAGTATCACGGCTGTGACCGCCTCATTGAGTTCCTGATAGGAAACCTTCATATTTATGCCCTCCCTTTTATACTCAAGGGCAGTCCGATTGGGGTATCTTTGGACAGCCTCTAAGAATGCATCATAAATTGAATTCATCCTTCCCTCCTTTTGTTTTCTGATATTTCAAATCTTTTGAAAACTTTTATAAAACCAGCAAGGAAGACGGAAGGGATGATAATCCATAGTGGCCGCTCAAGCCACCATCTCCCAGCATTATTGAGTGGGTGAAGACCAAAGCCAATCTGATAAAGCAAAAGATAGACAATTGCGTAAGCGGTGAGATGCCAGAGGTAGATAGTCATAATTGTTCTATTGGCAAGGATTGTTAAAAACCAGGGGAAATCCCTATTTAACCACTGATTTATCTTTTTTCTAAATAACATTGCCAGCCCAACAAGCCAGAGGGAAAGCATAGCAATACAGATCGTGGGTGGATTCATATTTGAAATCCTTTCCAGGCCGGTGCCGATCATACTTTTGGGATAGATACCAATATTTGTGAAAATAATGAGTCCGGCAAGTCCGATAATACTGATGAAAAACTTTTTCATTTCTGAAAGACCAATTAGGGTTCCATCTTCATAAAAAAATCCCAGTTGATGGACAAAAAACCAGATAAATGCTACATTAAACCAGGCGACCCAAAATATTCCGAATCCGAAGCGTATAATATCCACAACGGCGGCAAGGAATAACAAAATTAAGGGAATTTTAATTCGGTAATTTTTGTGTAATTTGAGCATAAAGGGGGCAAGGATTGTTATCAAAAGATAGACACCAAGAAACCATAAAGGACCAACTGTGGCAATGACCGCACTTTGATATTTTCTCCAGTCGGGTATAAAAAGGATTATAAGAGCAATAATAATAATCCAGACCATCAAGAAAAGAGAAGTTGGTTTGAGGAGTCTTATTGTCCTTTTCTTATAGAAAACGCCCAATGGTTCATTTCTTTTGGTAATTGAATTAATGGTGCGGGCATTAGAAAATCCTCCGACGAAGAAAAAGAGGGGCATCACCTGTAATATCCAGGTAACAATCCACATCCCGGGGAAAATGCCCACCGCATTATAGACCTTTATTCCCCTTTCATCTTTGATTACTATTGCACTGAGCCAGTGTCCCAGCACTACAACAATAATGCTAAAGGCACGCAGGAAATCAGCATACCGATCCCTGCTTTGGGGGGTCTTCCTCACCAATTCCGTTATCTGCGCAGCAGAGAAAAAGTTCATTTTATTATATTTTAAGCAAATTTGGGGAGATGTCAATGGTTCAAACCTATTGACTTCAAAACATTTTTTTGTATAATAGAATATGGAAGAAAGAAATAATAATAACGAAGAAAGGATTGCAACAGTCTATATAGAAGAAGAAATAAAATCCAGTTATCTGGATTATGCAATGAGTGTCATTGTGGGCCGGGCACTTCCCGATGTCCGGGACGGCTTAAAACCGGTCCAGCGAAGAATTCTCTATGCAATGAGTGAGGCAGGGCTGGCCTCAAACCGTGCCCATAAGAAGAGTGCCACGGTGATCGGCGATGTCCTCGGTAAATATCATCCCCATGGTGATATGGCAATCTATGATGCTATGGTCAGAATGGCCCAGGATTTTTCAATGCGTTATCCCCTGGTTGACGGTCAGGGGAATTTTGGTTCAATTGATGGTGATGCACCGGCGGCATATCGTTATACCGAAGCCCGTCTCACCCCTCTGGCTGAGGAGTTATTAAAGGACCTGGATAAGAATACGGTTGATTTTATACCAAACTTTGATGGGAGATTAAAGGAGCCAACCGTCCTGCCCGCTTCATTTCCTTCACTATTATGCAATGGCGCCTCAGGAATTGCCGTTGGTATGGCAACCAACATTCCACCCCACAATCTTTCTGAACTCATTGATGCCCTAAATGCCCTGATTGACGACCCGGAGATAGATGATAAAAAACTTTTGAAACTTGTCCCCGGCCCGGATTTCCCTACCGGTGGTATTATTGCAGGGAGAAAAGGAATAGAAGAGGCATATCTCACCGGTAAGGGCCGGATAATTGTCAGAGGCAAGATAAAGATTGAAGATTTAAAAGGGGGCAGGCAGGCGATTGTAATAATGGAAATTCCTTATCAGGTAAATAAGTCATCCCTTTTAGAAAAGATTGCCAGCCTCATCAGGGAGAAGAAGATAGAAGACATCTCTGATTTGCGCGATGAATCGGATAAGGACGGTATCAGGGTGGTAATAGAATTGAAGAGGGATACAAATCCGGAAATTGTTCTGAACAATCTATATAAATACACAAGTTTGCAGGAAACATTTGGAATTCAACTCCTTGCCCTTGTTGATGGTGTGCCCAAAACCCTTTCCTTAAAGCAGACATTAAAACACTTTCTTGACTTCCGCTTTGAGGTCATCACCAGAAGGACAAAATTTGAACTTGCCGAAGCAGAAAAGAAGGCTCATATCCTGGAAGGATTAAAGATTGCGATTGAAAATATTGATGAGGTTGTGAACATTATTAAAAAGTCTTTGGATGTAAAAACTGCAAAAGAGCGATTGATGAAGAAATTTTCTTTGAGCGATATCCAGGCCCAGGCGATACTGGATATGAGACTGGCAAGACTCACAAATCTGGAGCGAGAGACAATTGAGAAAGAATATCTGGGTTTGATAAAAGAAATTGCCCGTTTGAAGACAATCCTTTCTTCACCAAAAGGAATCTACGGTGTAATAAAAAAGGAATTGAATGAATTGAGGGAACGGTTTAAAGACTCAAGGAGGACAACGATTACTGATGTGGAGCCGGAAGAACTCACCATTGAGGACCTGATTGCTGAAGAAGATATGGTCGTTACCCTTACCCAGCGGGGATATATAAAAAGACTTCCGATAACAACCTACCGGAATCAAACCCGTGGCGGAATGGGGAGGAAATTGGTGGAAACCGGGGAAGAAGATTTTGCCAACCAGTTATTGATTTCAAAGACCACTGATACACTTCTATTCTTTACCGATACCGGCAAGGTTTATGCTGCGAAGGTCTATGAGATTCCTGAGGCAGGTCCCCTTTCCCGAGGTCGTTCAATTGCCAACCTGATTGAAATGGGTGAGGGTGAAAAGGTGACGGCCTGCCTTGCTATCAAAGAATTTTCCAAGGATTATTTCATATTTATGGCAACCAGGATGGGTAAGGTAAAAAAGACAAACCTTGATGAATACGAAAATATAAGGAAGAAAGGAATTATTGCAATTAAACTCGGCGCTGATGACCGCCTCATTGCGGCAAATCTGACAACCGGAAAGGATTCGGTTCTTCTGACCTCAAAAAATGGACTCACCCTGAGATTTTCGGAAAAATTGATCAGGGCGATGGGCAGGAACGCCAGCGGAGTGAAGGGAATGCGCCTTGGCAAGGGAGATGAAGTTGTCGGTTTTAATATTGCGCAAAAAGGTGAGGATATGTTAATTATCGGTGAGAATGGTTTGGGTAAGAGGATAAAGTTTGCCGATGTGAATGAGAAGGGCAGGGGTGGTAAGGGTGTTAAGGCGATGACCATTGATGAAAAGACCGGCAAGGTTGCCGGGGCAATAAATGTGAATGATGAAGACGATTTAATTGCAATGACCAAGAGTGGCAAAGGAATCAGGACGCCGGTGAAAGAAATCAGGGTGATGGGCAGACAGGCAAAGGGTGTTAAGATAATCACACTTGAGAATGGTGATAAGGTTGTATCAATTGCCCGGATAAAGGCTGAGGTGTGAGGGATAGAATTTTAGGGTATCAGGGTATTTGTCTCTATGGTTTACTGGTATTTTAAGATTTTTAATAATATAAAAAACGAAGAGGAGGTTAACGAATTTGCCCGTTTAGAAATTGAAAGCCTTTTTGGGAATGTTTCACCGATCTACAACTTCACTGACAAGTTGATTGAAGAACCTTTAAAGAATTTTACCACTCCTGATATTAGAATTCAAGACTATATTACCCATGAGTTGGCCTATGGCAAAATTCAGGGCTATTTTGGAATTTCTCAAGATGTTAAAGAGGCTTCAAAATTGGTTAAAAGGCTTTCTTATATAAGAGAAATTTATCTGATTATAAAAACCACAAAATCTGCCCAGGAAATTCTAAAAGAAATCTTCCCTGATGGAGAAATAAAAAAAAATGTTCTGTTTTTCCAGAGTCAGAGTTATTTGCTTTTTAGATTCATTACCCATCAATATTTTTTAGAAAAATCAGAATATATCTCAAAATTGAGCCGCAATGAAACAGAGGTTAATAAAAATGTAGAAATTTTATTTAATCATCTGACTAAAGATATATATCGTATCCCTTCGTCTATCAATTTAACTATTGGCAAAAGACTTCAGGACTATTTTGCCAACAGAGAAGAACCATCTTTGTATTTAACCCACTATTTCCATCCTTATAAAGGAAAATTCCATCCCAAGATGGTGCGGGCACTATTGAATTATATTTATCCAGAAGATTCTGGCTTAATACTTGATAATTTTGCCGGCAGTGGAACTCTACTGGTAGAGGCGAATCTATTAGGGCTTGATTCTGTTGGTATTGAGATAAATCCTTTATCCTGTTTAATGTCTAATGTGAAGTGTAATGCACTACATTTTGAACTTGAAGAATTAAAAGATTATGTTGATGAATATTTGAAAAACCTTAAAACAGAAGTTCAAAAATTTAATGCGGGGAACGATAAAAATTCATTATTCAATGAAACTCCTGATGATTGGTTATTAAATAAATCTACGATACTGGGCAGACAGTTAAAAGATACAATGAGGATGGAAGACAAGGTTATACCCAAGGTGCTGATCGCAAGGAGATTGCTAAATAATAGGCATAATGACCAATTTAACGACTTTCTTCTATTAGTTTTAAGCGGCGCAATCAGTGATGTTGCACGACGAACGACTAATCAATTTATTGATGTTTTTCAAAGTCGCTTAAACAATCTATTTTTAAGATTATACCTATTCAAAAAGTTGAATGAAGTTTTAAAAATAAAATTGGGCAAAGGGAAGACTTACCTTGCTGACACAAGAAATATGAAGTCTATAATCAATACTGAAACAGTGAACGGAATAATAAATTCTCCTCCTTATGCAGTAGCCCTGGATTACATTAAAAATGATTATCCCCAGTTGGTGCTTCTTGAGTTAACCAATTCAATAGATGAATTAGGGAAAAATATTATAGGTAATCCCCGACTTAATTATGTGAACAAAGAGATTTATAGAAAAACAGATGAAAATGGCGATTTAGCCAATTATTCACAGACTGCCATTAAAATAACTGACTACTTGCTTTCTCACAACCGAACTCAAGCTGGATTGCGTAGTTATAAATTCTTTATTGATATGATTGAAACATTAAAAGAGATGCACAGAGTTTTAATTAAAAATTGTAAATGTGTGATTATTATTGGTAATAATCATTATGCAGTGGGTGATAAATATATTGAGGTCCCTAATGATAATGTAATATTAGAAATTGGTAAAAAAATTGGATTTAAGGTCGATCGGATTATTGACCGAAAATTACAAAAGAGTAGTGAAGGAATAATAAGAGAGGAAACCGTTTTGATTTTTCAAAAATGAAAAGAGAGATGTCTCAAAAACAAAAAATTGTCCTCGGTCCACCAATAAATATTACCGGGTCAATGAGACCCGCCGAAATAGTTAAAACCGTGGTGAATACTTTTATTGACTTTGAGAAAGATAAAAAGGGAAAAGGCGTTATATTTAAATATCCGGTTGAAGATTTATCAATCGGTGGAAGTCTTTATATTATAAGGCCCGGGAAAAAATGGAATTTTGATTTCAAGGTGGACTTAAAACCAGAATATTTGCTTGAAAGAGGGACACACGATCAAATTGCTTTGATTTTACGAAAGATAAAAAATAAAAACAGGGACGAATTCAATAAATTATGGTCATCTTTGATTAATCTCTATGATTGCATTGAATGTGATGTTGAAAAACTATTGAAAGATAACCCAATAGTATTAGAAGATAGTCCCCAACCTGATATATTCTTAAAGGTTATAAAGTGGCTCTTCATTATGGAAGATATTCTTTACTGGCATTTTGAGGGCCGGGCGTTTCTATACAATTTCTTTTTATATTCGGTTTCAGAAGTTAATGACGATAACTTCAAGACCGCAATCACAAAATTAAAAAACCGTAGATTAAAACCCGAGCAGTTGAAATCTTTATTAAAGGCATTGAATCTTGCCTGGCGTATTCCGGAGAACTATTGAAATGAGACAATCCTGGGATGAGTATTTTATGGCAATCGCCGAACTCGTGGCAAAACGTTCCACCTGTCTAAGGCGCCAGGTCGGTGCAGTGATTGTAAAAGATAAAAGAATTCTTGCGACCGGTTATAATGGTGCACCGAGTGGCATTAAACATTGCGAGGAAGTTGGTTGTCTGAGGGGAAAGATGGGAATTGCCTCGGGCGAGAGGCACGAACTGTGTCGGGGCGTTCATGCAGAGCAGAATGCAATTATCCAGGCGGCAAATTCTGGTGTTAATATTGAAGGTGCAACAATCTATACTACACACCAACCCTGTTTTATCTGCACCAAGATGTTAATCAATGCAAAGATTAAGAAGATTATCTTCAAAGAACCCTATCCGGATAAACTGGCAATCCAGATGCTCAAAGATGCCAAGATAAAATTTTTGAAATTAAAATAATGAAAACCCCCCATTTTTTTGAGATCGGCTGGAATATAATTAAAGACACCCCTCAATTTCTCAATCTTCATAATTTGATGTTTAAGAATGTCCTTATACTTGGTGATACAAAGACCTTCAAAATCGGTGGGAATAAGATTGCGACACTTTTAAGAAAAAGTGGGGCAGGGGTAGTAAAAAAATATATCGTTAGGAGCGACGACTCAACAGTCAGTGAGGTTAAGAAAACTATTCAGCAAAAGAACCCCGATTTGGTAATAGGATTTGGCGGTGGAAAGGTTCTGGATGTAGCGAAACTTGCGGCGGGAGAAACCGGTATAAAATTTATAAGTATCCCAACAATCCTATCCAATGATGGTATCGCCTCACCGATTTCAGTAATAACAAATGGGAAGGGAATTCCCGTGAGTCATCGCACCTGTCCCCCTTATGGTATAATTGTTGACCTGGAGATAATCAAAAAAGCACCCATCAGACATCTTAAGGCTGGAGTGGGTGATTTGATTTCCAATCTCTCTTCGGTCTTTGATTGCCGACTTGCCCAGAAGCGGAATAAAGAAAAAATTGACCCGGGAATTCTAAATCTTGCTGAAGTTGGAGCAAAGAGAATTCTAAATTGCCCGACAAAAAATATAAAAAGCAAAATTTTTTTGACCGAACTTATTGATGGTCTTATAAAAAGTGGACTGGCAATGTGCCTGGCAGGTTCATCAAGACCAGCCAGCGGTAGCGAACACAAATTAAGCCACTCCTTTGATTATCTATTTCCAGAAAGGAAGAGCCTGCATGGTGAGCAGGTTGGGATCTTTTCGCTTTTCACAATGGCATTACAAAAAAATTCATATTTGAAAAAAGTTGAAAGGTTATACCAAAAAATAAGATTTCCGCAAAAACTATCTTACTTGGGAATTTGCCTTAAGGACTTTGTGCGAATTCTTAAAAAAACCAGGAAGTTTCGCCCGCGCCGGTATACAATTCTTGATGAAAGAAATCTTTCTGAAAGAACCATTAAATCCATAGTAAGAAAGGTTAAAATTTAATCTTTATTTTACTGCGAAAATAATATCCCGAATCCTGCGATAAGGAATTTAAAATTGCATAAAATGCAATACTGAAGCCACTTTGCGACAAATGAGTATTGCACCTATTTGGTGAATTTTTAATGCTACAAAGTACTTGAAAAATCTCCTTTCTTGGTTATACTATAAATATGGAAAA
>Ga0207433_10013045_pt1 | contig 12306 bp, 10 predicted proteins | sample YelNatPaOPGAMG01_FD_187559 | JGI IMG/M metagenome (GOLD analysis project Ga0207433, IMG submission 187559) | Hot spring thermophilic microbial communities from Obsidian Pool, Yellowstone National Park, USA - OP-RAMG-01 (SPAdes) (version 3) | ecosystem: Environmental > Aquatic > Thermal springs...
TACTGGTATTGTCTGTGTCTGTGTGTGTGTGTGTGTGCTCGGGTCGCGGTTGTCGCTTACCGACCCTCTAATCTGCGTGCTAGAGTACTTGATCGCTCGAGTGTGTACTTTCCAGGTTCGTGAACCGCAGCGGCCGTGTGACTGCCCGTACACACTGCCAAAAAGGTACGACAACTAGGTACCAGCACCCGGCGCTGTGCTTGGACGGTGCATCGCCACCGAGTTACCTGCTCGTAGAGCAGTGCGAACTGTTGGTGCTCGATCTCTAGTGCAGCGCAAGAGTAAAACGCTGTCCTCCTTAACTGTACGCTCTGGCAAGGGTTGTGGCGTGTTGCCGACACCCGAGCGGCGCACAGACCGGAGCGCTCTGGCGGCAACGCCAAGTCGCTCTGGGCAACAACGAGGCACTTTGGTGCCTGCTCCTGTGCAGACGTCCGTTCTGCCTCGAGTGAGCGTTACGGTCAGTCGGGACAGCGACATCCGAAACACGATAAGCGTTTCGTCTCGCAGTGCGCATCGGCCGGTACCAGGCGATGGTGTCTGGTGCGCGGAGAACAGCTTGCGGTACGGCAGCCTGGCGTGGCGCTGCGGGTGACACTGGCGTTGAGGTCGGCGTCATCGGTACCCCAGCACGTTGCAAACAGTTCGCGTGCACGCAAGCTGTCGCTGAATTGAGCCTGCAGCCAGCGTTGATCAGCAGACAGGCGCAAGTGACTCGAGCGTTTGCTCTAGGCTGGGCGCTCTGTGCTACTGGTCGCCCGTTGCCACGAACTCGACTCGCTATCTGCTGCAGTGCAGGGCGTTTGGGTCGGCGTGTACGCGCAGCGCACGTCCTCGCTCAACCAGGGACCTGGGTGCTCGCTCAGCGGTCGGTGACGTTGCCAGCTGACGCAGGTGATGCGGTGCGCGTGTCCGGCTTCTGGCAACCGGTACCCACACAAGTCCGTAAGTGCGCAGCTAGGCATCGTCATGTTGTACGACGACGGCTCGAGTGCGCCTGGGTACAGCATCGAGCCGCTATCCAGGTGGATGCACCCCGGGAGCTCGTGTTTGCTCACTATCGTGACCTCGACGCGATGCCGCGTTGGTCGCCCTGGCTTCGCTCTGTGCGAGTCGATGCTCGAGACCCGCAGTTGACGCACTGGACGCTTGCAGCGAAGGGACTGGAGTTCACCTGGCAAGCTCGTATGGTTCGTGTCGAGCCGCCAACAGAGATTGCCTGGGAATCCGTGCGAGGCCTCCGTAATCGTGGACGTGTAGCGTTTCGGGAGCACACGAACAAGTCGTCGTCGTCGTCATCGTCATCATCGTTATCATCATCGTCTGTTCCGAGTACGATGCTGGAAATTGAGCTGGCGTTTGAGTTGCCAGCATGGGTAGCGCTCTGGCTCAAGAGTGCGCCCTTGTTGCAGGGTTTCGTCGAACGTACGCTGCTTGCAGATTTGGAAAGGTTTCGTGCGTACGTGCATGAACAGGTAGCACAGGAACGTCGCCTGGAAGCTTCCTGAGTGCTTCATCTTGACGAGACTAGTACGAGACTGCACGTGTAAACAAGTATTGGAATCGATGTGATCATGATCTGCTTCTCTGGATGCCGCTCTGATCGTGATGTGAATCGCCTGTGACACTGGATACACCAGGGGCTCCTGAACGCGCCCCCTTGTGATGTACAGCTAGTCCGCGGATGCGTCGAATGTGTACCAGACTATCAACGACGCCGTATCTGGGGAATCAGTTTCCTGTCTGCGGAATCAGGTCACCAGAGAAGCGAATAAACGTCTTAGCGGGTGTCACCGGCGGACGTACGACACCAGGAGGATCGAGGTAACTGAGCAAGATCGTGGAAGTGTCGGTGGTTGTCGTGGTCGCCGCATTTCGGGTCCATGGAAGAACGTACGATCTCCCTGCTGCCGATAACCATTGCACACAACCGCAAGTTCCCCGGATCCTATAAACGACACGACACACATATGGACCCGCAAGAACACAGCGCATACGCAAGGTGTATGCGGGGAGCACTCTTCGCCCCAGTTGCGAAGATCGCTGGCGTGCGGATACCTGGAGCGCGTACTGCTGAACTGCGGTCATTTGTATGATTCCATGCGAACAGAAGAGTCGGAAGGCTCCGGGAGCCCATCCTCTACGAAATGTCGCGCTGCAGCGGAATGCCGTTTCGCCGCCACCCATAAAGATTGGTAGATTTGTTTAACGAACGGAATCAATTGCTTAACACGGTAAGTTCACTGAGCTTTCGGCATGATCTTGTGAAACAGCCCACAAGAGTTGACGTTGAGGTTTTCTTCGTCGTCAATGCAGCTGCTCAAATTGCTCTACACAGACGTTGCCCGAAACAGAAAGATTGATAACTTGAAGCTTGCATGGTATGAGCTTGCTACAGGCATGGAAAGAACACAGTTGGAGGCTTGTACGCATGCGCTGGATAACGCTATCGTTTATTTTAGGACCCTCTAGGAGAGTAGCGTCGCAAATCATCTTGATCCCGATTCCGTAAAGAATCCTAGCCATCTGACGGTAAAGGAGCTCCTGCAAAGAGTCGACCGAGAATCTCTGAACTACAAATGAATCCGTCCGTCTTTTTTTCTGCACTAGGTATTTCATGACTTTTCGTCTATGAAAGTTCGAAAAAAATCTTTATACAGGAACACAGCACCCATTTTTGTGCTCCGCATACATCCGTCACCGCTCAGGTCGGCCAGCTTGCTCCTGATGTGCAGCAAACGCAGCGGTGCGTGCCGTACGCATAGCAACGTTGCCTGTCGATGCCTACTGGTACGTGTTGGTGCCTACTGGTACGTGTCGATTCCTGCTGGTGCGTGCTAATGCGTGCTGGTGCGTGCTGATGCGTGCTGATGCGTGCTAATGCGTGTCGATGCGTGTCCGTTTGGCGGCCGTGCGACGGCGGCAAATACCTGTTCAGAAACTGCTTTTCAATTGTTGAATACACAAGCACTTTGAGTCGCCTGCGGAAGCGACTAACCAACAAGAGAGGCAAGAGTAGGGGCTTGAACAAAGTCCTGTTGTTGGGATAAGGCTGGTGAAGGACAGACTTTGCAAGTTTAGGTGATCACGTTGGCCCGAAACAAGAGCTCCTATCGGTCGCGTTGCGGGCCTGGTGTAGACACGGAACGCACTTGCTTGAGCGCCTTGCTGGTACTCTACCGTGCCTTACGTAGTACCAGTTTTTTGGTGCCTGTTGCTCTTGAAGCAGAGGGAAGAAAGTCTTGATCCTGCAAGCGCGTTGACGATGCTTGTTTCGTTTGAGTCCAAGTCGAGCAGGGTAAAGGGCCTGTCTTTTCACCCGAAACGGCCGTGGCTGCTCGCATCGCTGCACTCTGGAGCTATCCAGTTGCTTGATTATCGACTAGCAACGGTTATTGACACTTATCATGAACATGAAGGCCCGGTGCGGGGGATCGCGTTCCATCCGAGTCAGCCGCTGTTCGTTTCTGGAGGCGATGACGCGAAGATCAAAGTTTTCCACTACGGGCTGCGGCGTTGTCTCTTCACGCTGACCGGCCATGCGGACTACATTCGCACGGTACAATTTCATCATGAACTGCCGTGGATCGTATCAGCTTCTGATGACCAGACTGTTCGGGTGTGGAACTGGCAAAATCGCACGTGCTTGGCGGTGCTCAGTGGGCATAATCACTACGTGATGTGCGCAAGTTTTCATCCAGCTGAGGATTTGGTGGTATCTGCGTCGCTTGACCAGACGATTCGAGTGTGGGATATCTCCGGTTTGGGTGGTGGATCTGCGAACGCTGCCCAAGCTATCGCAGCTGTCACTGCTGCAGGTCTCTGGGGATCGAGCGCCAACGCGAATGCTTTGGCACCCGGCCGAGACCAAGGCACCGGCTTCGGTACCGGTAGTGCGCCCTGGTCTGCACTAGCCCCGCAAAGTACGGGTGGAGGAATGGGTGCGCCTAGCATGTCAGGGTTTGGTGGCTCCTCTGGATCTACTTTGGGGTCCGGTGCATATGGTGGCGGCACCGGCGGAATCAGTGGAGTGATCGAGCGCCTCGGTGGCGGGCTCGATGTCGCTGTGAAATTTACGCTCGAAGGCCATACACGCGGCGTGAACTGGGTCAGCTTCCATCCGAGTCTGCCACTCATCGCATCGGGTGCAGATGATCGTACAATCAAACTCTGGCGGTACACGGAATCACGGGCCTGGGAGGTTGACACCCTACGCGGTCACGTGAACAACGTGTCATGCGTGCTGTTCCATCCGCATCTTGATGTGCTCGTCTCGAATTCGGAAGATAAGACGATTCGCGTGTGGGATTTGTCTCGGAGGAGCTGCATAGCGATCTACAGGCGTGAAATGGATCGATTCTGGATTCTGGCAGTGCACCCTCGTCTCAGTGCAATGGCGGCGGGTCATGATTCCGGCTGCATGATTTTCAAACTCCACCGGGAGCGGCCCCCGTTCACGATGCTGGAGAATGGCGTGCTTGTGTACGTACGGGATCGGTTCGTTCGGGCGCTCCAGCTGGACACAGGTCGAGAGTGGCCCGTTTGTATGGCCCGCGGACGGCAGCCAGCGAATGATACGGGATCATCCTGGCCCGGCATGAGCGGTGAGGGCACCACGGGCTTGTCGGCACTGGGGGGAAGCAACGGTATTTCCGCGCCTGGTGTTCTGTTCGGCCTCAGTACGGGCAACGCGGTGCTGACGCCGCCACCGCGCTCCCTCCAGTACCAGCCTCTGGATCGTGCGCTTTTACTGCAGTACGATGCGGACGGTGGCTTCGCCGAGCTGTATCAGCTGCCACAGCGCATCGAAGAACCGCGTAACGTTTCCGGGGACTCTCCAGATTTGCAGGTTGAACCTCGTCGCGTACCGGCGCTCTCGTCGGTTTTACTAGGACAAGGCCGCTGGCTCACACTCGAGGAAGATGCCTTGCTCATCCGCGATCTGTCGCAGGGTAGCGAGCGTCGGATACCGCTGCCTGCAACCGGCATTCGATTTATGTTTCCGGCTACGGCAGGTCTTGTGTTGTTTGCGTCCCGCGATCAGGTGCATCTCTGGGACTGGCAGCGGCAGAAACTGCTTGCAACGCTCGACGCACCGCTCATTCGATACGCAGTTTGGTCGGAGGATCGAACGTACCTGGCGTTGCTGGCGAAGCACACGCTCTGGATCGTGAATCGACAAATGGAACGGCTCGCACTTCTCCATGAGACCATGCGTATCAAGTCCGCAGCCTGGGACGAATCCGGCGTTCTAGTGTATACGACCACGAGTCATCTCAAGTACTGCCTGCCGAACGGTGATGCTGGCATCATCTGTTCTCTGAAAGAACCGCTCTACCTGACGTGGGTACGCGGACCCGCTGTTGCTGCGCTTGATCGCCGGGCGCAGCCGCAAACTTTGGCGATCGATCCCACCGAATACACGTTCAAGCTGTTGCTTTGGCGAAAGCAATATGACCGTGTTCGTCAAGCGCTTGCCGAGTCACGACTTCCCGGCAAGAGCATGATCGGTTACCTCCAGCAAAAGGGATACCTCGATATTGCGTTGTGGTTTACCGAAGAAACACAGACGCGTTTCGTGCTCGCGCTCAGTGCTGGCTATCTGGAGACAGCGCTCGACATGGCGCGCCAGATGGACGATGACGAAGCCTGGTCGAGTTTAGCGGAAAAGGCAATGGAATATGGGCAGGTTCAGCTTGCGGAGCTCTGTTTTCAGCGTCTTCGGAATCTGGAGCGTTTGCTGTTTCTATACGTTCTGACGGGCAACTGGGAGAAGCTGGAACGTCTCTATGACATCGCCGATGCCCAAAAGGATATCCCCGCACAGCTGCAGATCGCGTTGGTCCTCGGCGACCCCGAAAGTCGTGTGCAGACGCTCAAAAAGGCTGGCCTTGATGCCTTAGCTTCCCTACTGAGCGCAACGTACGAACCTGAAGATGCAACGGCAGGGTCATACGTTGCGGGTGTCGAGAAGTTACAGACACCGCTTGCCCCGGTGGACGCCACGCTGGCGCAGGAGAATTGGCCCCTGATGCCAACGTCGGAGTCCGTCGACGCGCATCATGCATCGGAAGGCGTCGCGGCAGGCGCTTTCGACGGTGCTGCGCGGCAGGCGGCGAGCATCGCGCCGGCTAATGACCTCTACGAGGCATCCGTGAGTCAGCATTCGAGCACGGGGTATCTTGCGAGTGACTGGACGGCAGCTGCTGGCCGTTTGGGTGACGCGATGCACACCGGTGACTACACAGAGAGGTCGAACAGCGTGACAATGGGCGACGCGGATGCGCATGTCGCAAATGAGGCCGGGTTCCTGGGTTTTGCTGCGAACGCTGCAACGGATGCTGCTGACGGCTGGGCAGATACATTGGACCTGGAACTACCGCCAGACGCAGTGACGTCGCCGAGCAGCTCCCAAGACCGGCATGCGATGGCGGCTGGCGACGCTTTGCATCCGAGTGCTGCATTGGATGCTGCAGCAGCAGCTGCTCCTGCTGCAAGCGTCACCACATCGAGTTTATCACATTCGCTGGCCGATATTCCCGTGGAGCCCGGTCCGTTAACGCAGGAGATTTGGCGTGCCCAGGCCCGGGTACCCGGCGAATGGGTGATTGCGGGAGAGCCTCAGCGGGCGCTGGCACTGCTTGTAGAGCAGATATGTCTGGCGGATCCCGTGGTACTTCATCCGGTTCTGAGGGCGCTTCATGCGGCGGCGTGGCACGCGGTGCCGTCCCCGTCTTGTGCTTCTTTGAGCTTGTCGCGAATCGATCAGACGCCTTGCGTTGCGAGCGCGGATGAGACACCAGCACCGGCAGCATTCGTGATGATCGATCGACTCGAACAGCAGATGGAGCACATTTTCGGTCTGGTAACACGCGGGGCCTTTGGCGAAGCGGATCGCCTGCTGCTATCACTCCTCTGGGTTATGCCGTTTGCGATTGTTCGGAGCGCTGCGGACGACGCAAAACTTCGCTCGCTGATCAGCACTTGTCGAGAATATCGTCTCGGCATGCGTCTAATGCTGGAACAGAAAACTTGTCGAGCTCGCGGTCTCGACAGCGACGCAGATCGAGCGCGACTCATGCAGCTGTCTGCACTATTCACGCACTGCAACCTGGAACCGCCGCATTTGCTGTTGGCGCTTCGTGCGGCCATGAAGCTCGCCTACGAGTTGCAGTTTGATGCACTTGCTGTGCGCTTTGCGCAACGTGTGCTAGAGACGGAACCAGCGCCGGAACTTGTCGCTGCCGCGAACAAAGTGATCGCCTTAGCGGAACGTCGACGGCGAAGCGAACAACGCTCCAGTACCTCGAAACAAGAAGCAGTGTCACGTGTGCTACCGCTTGACATGTACGATGAGCAGCGCATCTTTGCCATCGATGCGGAGCTGCTGGTACCCATACACGATCGCGGAGCAGTGCGATCGTGCCCGTATTGTACGGCAACATACACCTCGGCAACGCGTTGTGTCGTCTGCCAACTATCGAGCCTGGATGCCTCGCAGCGTACGGCATCGGGTTTGATTTTTTGGACACAAGGCGTGACGTCCAGTACTTGAAGTTTATATGGAAGCGGGTGCTAGCGGATGCGGCAACGCGTACAACAACAACAACGATGATGATAACGATAACAGCGGCAGCGGCGATGCTGTAGTGCGTATTGTTGTCGTGTCATGTGTGGGTGGCAATTCTCTAAACACGTTCGTGGACATCAAACGCCTTCATGTGTCGTGCACGATGCCGAAGAAAAACCTTGTGGTGTAGCAGGTGACCTGCTCGGCAGTTGGCGTCGCGTTCGCCAAGCATTGCGCTTCATGAGTGTACTCAGCGTTTCGAGTACGGAGTCCAAGTCGGTGCACTGTTCGACTTGTTCGCACGCTGACCCCAGAGTCGTACCTATGTGGCACGAGTGGCACCTTTTGGTGTCGTTCGCGGTCGTCGCCAGGCAACTGGTCATGATAGAGCGATAGCGCCCTGTGTGTGTACCTGTGAAAGCAGGACGCACACAAGTCGGCTTCAAGAGCGTCTCTTCAGTACCAACAGACTGAGGTGCTGACTCGGTGCTCAGAGCGGCCCTCAGAGCGTTTCGTAGTGCTAAAGCGCAACGACCGTGCGTGCGACCTCTGCAGCCTCAACAGTGACGGAAATTGAAACACATCAGGTTTCTACAGTCCGGACGCTTGTATGCTGTGCAAGACTCTGGTACGTAAGTTGCGTTTCTCTCAGAGTCTCGAGCTGAGTTTCTGTTAGCGCGGAGTGCTGGACTCGTGGACCCGCTTTCGCACCTGCTGCTGTGTGTTGAAGAACGGCGCTAGCACTCGGACAGGTAGTCGTGTGGCACCGCCTTGTATGCAGCATACGAGTTCTATGCGATACGGTGTCAAGTGTATGCGTTCATGGGCGCAACTGGCGGCCAGGCGTCTGCGGAGGACACCAGGTTTTCGCTTCGATCACTGGAACCGTTTGGGCAACCGACGCGTCTGGTCAACAAGATGCACCCTGCCCTGAAACACAATCGGCGGTTTTCGGAGGGTTTATATGGTGAAAAGCGTAAGCGTCAGCAGGTGCCCGCGGAGACGAAAGTAAAGCGGCTTTACCGGTCACTTTCGCGTGCCACCAGTGCCTGTCTGAGACTCGTCCTGGGCATGGCGGTTCAAAGCAGCATCCGTCCAGGCGCGGAGCTTCCTGCAGACGCCGTACAACGACGGAACGGATAAGGATAGCTGTTCCGAGCGTCACCTGGAGGCGTCGGTTCCGGCATACTCCGCAAGCAATACAGCTGCCGTCACAGCGAGACGCGCTGAAGGAACTCGATGACCGGGGCAAAGTTCGGGTGATGGGTCTGCTCACCGTTGTGGTTACCGAAGAAACAGGGTTGCGGGCGCTACGCACAACCTGCGCAGCAGCCCTGACCTGACGACATCCATGTGAGGATGACTTCGAACGGTTACGCTTGGGTAACTTAGACGTGTATCCACAAGTTTGCGTATCCTTGCTCTGTTATGAACCGAAGCCACTCGGGAATTTCTGCGACTGCTTCCTTTTCCTCCATTTTATCTCGAGCTTGAAATGCAGAGGTCTCTCATGTCTGTTGAGCTCCGTTGTCATCCGTCTAGGCTACAGATGGCACCGTTCAAGTCCCGAAATCGTCGTTCTCGGCTATCAGAGATGCATTGAATGCACGAGCAAAAGTTGGGGTCTACGCTCCGCTTTCCGTTTTTCATCCTCTTGATGTACAGCCTCGGTGCGTCGCTCGCAGCGGTAACTCTTGGCTGTTGCCAGGGATTCCCAGCTGCCCACTGGACTTGCTGGTTCTCCTCCTCGTCCGCGGGCTGCACTGTACCACGTGACCGCTTGCTGCATAGCTCGCTGTCTGCCCTGGATGGGTACCGCAGGCGCCACTCGATGCCGTTCTCTGCGTCCGCGCCCAGCGCAGCAGCCAGCAATTGTGGTGTTGTTCTGGGCGATCCTATGGTCAAGTTCCATGTCCGAAGCACATACAAGGCCACGCTGTCCCCACATATGGAGGAGTTGTGGAACGCGGTCTTGCCCTTGATGAAAAGAGACCCCGGAAGCAAATACAGCCCCGTGGACAAGCCGAGAAATGCCGACCTGTTTACGCTGCCTTGGTGCGACGCGGTGGTGACGCACTCGTCATTGGAAGCGATCGCTGCAGGAATAACGCAGGTCCGAGTCCGACGCCCTTTTTTACGCCTACAGAACTGACATTAGCATCTAGGAGCGTACTCACGAACAAGGATCAAGCTGATATAGAATCTCGTTTCACCATTGGCCATAAAAAGACGAGGATTTAAGTCTCGAAAGGAATCGGTTACTTGACGTATACGGTGAATTTTTCAGTAAAAGCTTTTGAACGAATCCTTCGGGATACCTATCGAGATATTTTTCCTCATAGGTACATTTGAACGAATCCTTGCACCCACGACTTGTCTTGAAACGGAACGATCGAAAACTTCCAGCAGGCATGTTGAGCGCGTGCTCCACACAGGGAAAGGTGAAGCGCGAGACCAAGAAGAAAAAAACGTATGCACCTGTGAAAAATATCGCTTATTTTCCGATCCCTTCTTCGAAGACTTTACAACTCATCTTGATTCTGGTGACCTAACCTAGTCCTGTGACGTCACTCCGTTGCACAGACTCTGAGAATACCTCCGGGAATCCTAAATCGACCCATGTATCCGTGAGCCCTGATACCTGCACTTGCACTGTCGCGATTGTTCGTAGGATAACCTTCGGAAAATAATCTCAAAACATGAACATAGCCTGAACGTCGATGTCCCAGGCTCATCTCAAACAGTGTAGAAACGCGCAAAACGCTTTCCCAGCACGCCCATACCATCATCGTTCCGCTCATGCTCGCACGACCGACATGAACGCCGCACCCACAGGCGCACCGATACTACCCCGCTGCGATAAAGCGGCTGCACAAGTTTCGCGCGGGCGCGCGAACGCATCCGCTGTGCGGGCGCAATGCGCGCTCCAGCGCAACGCGGTGTCGATGGCGATCGTCGCCGAGGCGTCATCATCATCATCGTCATCGTCATCAGCGGCGGCGGCGGCGGCGGCGTCCCGCCCACCACCGTTGCGTTCAAAGGCGTTACGCCATCGAGGGGCACCAGCGTGCCGTATCGCCATGGCGATCTGCAGCGCGCCGCCGCCGGCGCCGCCGCCGTGCAGCACCCAGGCGTTGCACGCATAACGGTAACGCGCAGCGATGCACGCAGTTCCGGTGGCGATCGATGCTTTGTTTTGTTTGGATGCGTGTATGCGTGTATGCGTGTTGACCTTCAGTGCTGTCCACGGACTGGTGCTTGACACATCACCAAGGCGCTTACCGCAAAATCGCTCTTCTTAAACGTTTACAGATAAAAGTCAAACGAGCTGCTTTCACGACGACGCTTGGTATAATGGCTCCGTGTTCTGGAGGTTCCGTGGAACCGAACGACCGGGGCGTTCGGGACGCGGCTCCAGCATCAGTGGCGTCTGCTCTGGTGCAGTCCGAGGGACAAGTGCGAGTCGACGCAGAGCTGCAGCGACAATTGGGAACAGAGAAGCGCTCGCCGCAACCCCCGACGCCAGTGCGTGCTGTGGTTGATAAGGTATCCAAGATTCTTTCGTTTTGTGAGTGCTTGTACGATTTTGAGCTCCAGGTTAAAACGTTCAGCACGCTCGGCAGCTGGGCGGCGTTCCGTGAGCACCTCTGCGAGCAGCCGGACATTCTCTATGTGCCTGTTGATGAAGTTGATCGTGAAACGGCGACCGATGCTCTTCCCGTGTTCTTGATTGAGTACGTTTTTGATGCAACGTTGGCGTACTGGCGCCAGCGGGAAACAGGCACCGCGCCAGGGGCGACTGCCGGCCAGACGTCGCCGGCTGCAGGCATGACGCGGGCGTTCTGGACGTTCTGGGCAGATACCCTAGAACTCATCGCACGTCAGACGCAACGAAGCATGCCGGTAGCAGTCGTGAAATGTCTCCTGCGCTGGATACCAGCGATCGTACGCGCTTTCGGCCAGGCTGACGAGCCACGAGACCCTCGTTGCGGTGTTGCGTTGCGATGTGCATTGCAGAGTCTGGGGCGTTTGCTTTCTCATGCGTTATGCCGAGTACCAAATGGCGAAGTCGCTCGACAGGTCTGCACCGCCATTGCTAAGGTCGTCGTGCGCATGCTCTGGCCCAGCCAACAAGAGACCGCTCAGGCTGCGCTCGAATGGGCGCTTGACCGCCTCCATGCGCTTCTGGACGGAGTGGGCACCGCCGTTGTAGCACATTCCGCCGCACCAGAATCGAACATGGTGCTGGTGCGAGAACTGCAGCGACGTCTGGGGTCCGCTATTGAAACGATGAACGCGCGCTTCGCCGTTCCCGATCAGAAGATAGCGCTGCCTGGAATCCTTGCGACGATGGAACGTGCGCTGCATCTGGTACATGACCTGGAGAAGCGTCTCGCTGCGCATGTTCAGGAGCATGCAGCGGCAACCGATCACAGTAGCGAAGCACTAGACGCAGAACGCAACTGCAGCACTCAAAGACGCCGCGCACTGCGCAGAGCAAGTCACGCTGTCGGTGCGTCTGACGCTGGCAATGGTGCTGGCGTCCAAAGTGCTGCTGCTGCTGCTGCTACGGTGGATGCAATGGAAGCGATAGAGACGACGGTGGTGGTGGCGGCGGCGGCGGCGGCGGCACAGCAGCAGTCAGAATGCCGCCTCAAGGACACCATGGATTCCACGGCAACCACAGAGGTCGTTTTATGGTCGCAGCTGGAGAACGCTGTGCAAGTACTGCACAT
>Ga0207433_10013049_pt1 | contig 12305 bp, 10 predicted proteins | sample YelNatPaOPGAMG01_FD_187559 | JGI IMG/M metagenome (GOLD analysis project Ga0207433, IMG submission 187559) | Hot spring thermophilic microbial communities from Obsidian Pool, Yellowstone National Park, USA - OP-RAMG-01 (SPAdes) (version 3) | ecosystem: Environmental > Aquatic > Thermal springs...
TCCGAGGCATCGGCCAAGCGGCTGCAGGGGCACGGCATCGAAGTGGTGTCGCTCAATGACGCCGGTACGCTGCCGGTGTACGTCGACGGCGCCGACGAAATCACCCGCCATATGCACATGACCAAGGGCGGCGGTGGCGCGCTGACGCGCGAAAAGATCGTGGCGGCGGCGAGCAGGAAATTCGTCTGTGTCTGCGATGCCAGCAAGCTGGTGGATGTGCTCGGCCGGTTCCCGCTGCCGGTGGAGGTGATCCCGATGGCGCGCAGCTATGTGGCGCGCGAACTGGTGGCGCTGGGCGGACAACCCAAGCTGCGCGAGGGCTTTACCACCGATAATGGCAACATCATCCTTGATGTGCACAACTTGCAGATCCTCAACCCGGTGGAGCTGGAGACCGCGCTGAACAACATTGCGGGCGTGGTGACCAACGGCCTGTTCGCGCGCCGTCCGGCCGACGTGCTGCTGCTGGGCACGCCGCAGGGCGTGCAGACGCTGGCGGCCGCGTAACAAAATTGTCACGGCAAGCGGATAGCATGATAGACCGCCCTTAAAATCCCCCATCACGAATCAGAAGGAAAGCACCATGGCAGCCACTGAACATACCTCCAAGCAATTCGATGCCGAACTTGAGGCGGTGCGCGCGCGCGTGCTGCAGATGGGCGGGCTGGTGGAAAGCCAGATTCAGCAGGCGTTCGACGCGCTGATCAATGGCGATGTTGCGCTGATGAACAAGGTGATCGAGGACGATCACCGCGTGAACGCGATGGAAGTCGAAATCGACGAAAGCTGCAACCACATCCTGGTGCGCCGGCAGCCGGCAGCCGGCGATCTGCGAATGGTGATGACGGTGATCAAGACCATCACCGATCTCGAGCGCATCGGCGACGAGGCGGAAAAGATCGCGCGCATGGCCAAGCTGCTGTCGCAGAAGGAGCGCCTGCACCTGCCGCGCTACCATGAAATCAAGCATGCCGGCGAACTGGCGCTGGACATGCTGCGCAAGTCGCTGGACGCATTTGCGCGCCTCGATCTGGCGACGGCGGCGCAGGTGGTGCGTCAGGACGAGCAGGTGGACGAGGAATTTCGCGCCATCATGCGCTACCTGATCACTTTCATGATGGAAGACCCGCGCACCATCTCCACCTCGCTGGAAATCCTGTTCGTGGCCAAGGCGATCGAGCGCATCGGCGACCATGCCAAGAACATGTCGGAATATGTGGTGTACATGGTCAAGGGGCGCGATGTGCGCCACGTCACCGTCGAAGAGATCGAGCGCGAAGTGCTGGAATAGGGGCTGCTGCAGTGCAACAGCAACCCGTCCTTGCTGCCGTTGATCTCGGTTCCAACAGTTTCCGCCTGCAGGTCGCGCGCGTAGAAAATGACCAGCTCTATATGCTGGACAGCCTGCGCGAACCGGTGCGGCTGGCGGCGGGGCTGAATTCCAACAAGCAATTGGACAAAGAGGCGCAGCAACGAGCGTTGAGTTGCCTGCAGCGCTTCGGCGAGCGCTTGCGCGGGCTGCCGCGCGAAGCGGTGCGTGCGGTCGGCACCAATTCGCTGCGCGTAGCCAAGAATGCAGCGGAATTCCTCAAGCAGGCGGAAGCGGCGCTGGGCTTCCCGATCGAGGTGATCGCCGGGCGCGAAGAAGCGCGTCTGATCTACCTCGGAGTCGCGCATGGCTTGCCGCAGACCGAGGGACGGCGCATGGTGATGGATATCGGCGGCGGCTCTACCGAGTTCATCATCGGCCACGGGCTGGAGCCGCTCAAGCTGGAGAGCCTGTTCATGGGCTGCGTCAGCTACAGCCAGCGCTATTTTGCGGACGGCAAGATCAGCAAATCCAGCCTCAAGCAGGCGGAGCTCGCTGCGCGCAACGAGCTGCAGACCATCCAGGTGGAATTTGCGCGCGATCAGTGGGAACATGCGCTGGGCTCGTCGGGAACCGCGCGCGTGCTGTGCGACATCCTCGAGCTGAACGGCTACAGCGAAAGCGGCATCACGCGCTCCGGCCTGGAGCAGTTGCGCGCCTATCTGCTCAAGGCGGGTGATGTGGCGCTGCTCGATCTGCAGGGGCTGAAGGGGGATCGCATCCCGGTGCTGCCCGGCGGCTTTGCCATCATGTATGCGGCGTTCTGCGAGCTCGGCATCGAGCAGATGCAGCCGGCGCTGGGGGCGCTGCGCGAAGGCGTGCTGTATGACCTGCTGGGACGCTTCCACCACAACGACATGCGCGATGTCACGGCGCGTCAATTCATGCGCCGCTATCATGTCGATGCACGGCAGGCGCAGCGCGTCGCGCAACTGGCCGAACAGCTGGCGCGACAGTTTCTCGACGGGCAGCCGGCCGAGGAGGAGCTGCAGTTGCTGCACTGGGTGGCGCAGCTGCACGAGATCGGTATCAGCGTGGCGCACAGCGGCTACCACAAGCACTCCGCCTACATTCTCAAGAATGCCGACATGCCGGGCTTTTCCAAGAAGGAGCAGGACCGCCTCAGCATGCTCGCCCTGCTGCATCGGGGCGGGCTGAACAAGCTTGCCGGTCTGCCCTATGCCGCGAAAGATCTGGCGCTGGTGATGGCGCTGCGGCTGGCAGTTTTGCTGTACCGCAATCGCGGCAATGTCGATATACCTGCGATAGAAGGACGTTTCAGCGGGACCAAATTCCACCTGGTGCTGGCACAGGGCTGGCTGGCGCAGAATCCGCTCACCGATACTGCGCTGCAGGAAGAGGTGAAGCAATGGAAGGATCTCGGCGTCAGCGTCCAGATGATCGAGGGTTGAGGTTCGGCCGCGTGTTATGCTGGAGGCCCGCCGGCTACGCATGAAGTCGCAGCCAAAGTCCGGGCTCCCGGACGTTGTTTCGCGTTCCTCATGATAGACTTGCATTGAAGCTGGCCAGACAGTCGCCGCGTGCAGCAGCAGGCACGGGGAGGAAAGTCCGGGCTCCGCAGAGCAGGATGCCGGCTAACGGCCGGACGCCGTGAGGCGATGGAAAGTGCCACAGAAAATATACCGCCGATGGCCGCGCGAGCGGATCAGGCAAGGGTGAAATGGCGAGGCAAGAGCTCACCGCGCTGGTGGCAACATCAGTGGCAGGGTAAACCCCATCCGGAGCAAGACCAAATAGGCTGGCAATGACGTGGCTCGCGTCGCCAGCGGGTAGGTCGCTTGAGCGTCAGGCAACGAAACGCCTAGAGGAATGACTGTCCACGACAGAACCCGGCTTATCGGCTGGCTTCACTTCTAATTTGCCGTTGCGCCCTCGGCGGGGCGTGACGGCATCCCCAACCCCGGTGCTCGCCCTCGATTTCACAAACAACTTTAGATTGTTTGTGCAACCCATTATTTATCAAGTGAATTAACCGGCTTTAACTTTTTCTCCTAACTATTTGTCTCACAAAGAAAAAATCTGTTTCATCGCTTGACCGGGTGTATTTTTTTCAATATAGTGGGTCAAAGTGGTAAAAAGTGGGTTTTGGTGGGTTAACGAGCTCAGGGTCAGGGGATGTTTCAAGGGGCGGCACAACTCAGTCTGGACAGCAAGGGCAGGTTTGCGATACCGGCGCGGTATCGCGACATGCTACTTGCGCATTGCGCGGGCCAGTTGGTGCTCACCGCCGATGCCGACGGCTGCCTGCTGCTGTATCCACAGCCCGAGTGGCAGCCGATCCGTGAAAAACTCATGCAGCTCTCGGCTTTCAATCCGCGTATCCGCGCCTTGCAGCGCTTCCTGGTCGGCCATGCCGAAGATGTGGTGATGGACGGGGCCGGCCGCGTACTGGTGTCGCCGACGCTGCGCAACTATGCCGCACTCGACAAGCGCGTGATGCTGGTCGGTCAGGGCGGCAAGTTCGAGTTGTGGGACGAGGCGCGCTGGCAGGCGCAGCACGAAAAAATGTCCGGCTTTACCGATGGCGATTTGCCGCCCGAACTGGAGGGATTCACGCTGTGAGCGAGGGCCTGGCCCATGCCACGGTGTTGTTGCACGAAGCGGTCGATGCCTTACAGGTAAAACCGGAAGGCATTTATGTGGACGGCACTTTCGGGCGCGGCGGACACAGCCGGCTGATCCTGCAGCGGCTCGGTGCGCAAGGGCGGCTGATCGCGCTGGACAGGGATCCGGCGGCGGTGGCGGCGGCGCGGGAAATTACCGATGTGCGTTTCCGCATCGTGCACAGCGGGTTTGCGCAACTGGGGCAAGTGCTGCGTGCGCTGGGGGTGCGCACAGTGGACGGCGTGCTGCTTGATCTCGGCGTGTCCTCGCCGCAACTGGATGATGTGCAGCGCGGGTTCAGCTTCCGCTTCGAGGCGCCGCTAGATATGCGCATGGACACCAGCCGCGGCCAGACGGCGGCGCAATGGCTGGCGACGGTGGATGAAGGTTCGCTGGGGGGGGTGATACGTGACTATGGCGAGGAACGGTTTGCTAAACAGATTGCAAGAGCGCTTGTTGCTGCGCGCCAGGAACAGCCCATCGTCACCACGCAGCAGCTCAGCCAGATCGTCGCCAGGACGGTACGCACGCGTGAACCCGGGCAAAATCCGGCGACGCGCACCTTTCAGGCTATACGGATTTATCTCAACCAGGAGCTCGAGGAACTCGCGCATGTCTTGCCGCAATGCGTGGACAACCTGAACGAGCATGGACGGATGGTGGTGATCAGTTTTCATTCGCTGGAAGACCGTATGGTGAAGCATTTCCTGCGCGATATGGCGCAGGGCGACAAGCTGCCGCGCAATCTGCCGATCCGTGCATCCGAGGTGCCGCAGGGCCGGCTGCGGCTGGTGGGGCGCGCGGTGCGCCCGTCGGCGCAGGAAGTTGCCGTCAATCCGCGGGCGCGCAGCGCGGTGATGCGCGTGGCAGAACGGCTGGGGGCGGGCAGTGACTAGGGTGAATTTGCTGCTGTTGCTGGTTGTCATCATCTGCGCGCTGGGTGTGGTGACCTCGCAATACAAGGCGCGCAAGCTGTTTGTGGAGCTGCAAAAAGAGAAGGACCAGGCGCAACAGATGGACGTGGAATGGGGGCAGTTGCAGCTCGAGCAGAGCACCTGGGCGATGCCGGCCCGGGTGGAGCAGATCGCTTCCCGCCATTTGCACATGCAACTGCCGAAGAGCGGACAGACCCGCTATGTGCGCATCGAGCCGACAGGAGGCGGTGCCATCCAGCCATGAACTATGCCAGCAGCATCCAGGCTCCGGGACTCGTGGCATTGCCACCCTGGCGTTCGCGCCTGTTGTTCATTCTGCTGCTGCTCGGGCTGGGTGCGCTGCTGGCGCGCGCGGTCTACCTGCAGGGCATCCATAATGGTTTCCTGCAGCAGGAGGGTGATGCGCGTTACGGGCGCATCGTCGATATCAGCGCCCACCGCGGCATGATCACCGACCGTTACGGTGACCCGCTGGCGATCAGTACACCGGTGGAGTCGGTGTGGGCCAGCCCGCAGGATGTGGAAACCACGCCGCAGCAGATGCGCAAGCTGGCGCAGGTGCTCGGCATGAATCTGGACGAGTTGCGCAGCCGCCTGTCCGATACGGGGCGCGATTTCGTCTACCTCAAGCGCCAGCTGCCGCCGGAACAGGCGGAGAAGGTGGCGGGGCTGGAAATTCCCGGCATCTCGCTGCGCCGCGAATACCGGCGCTATTATCCGGATGGTGATGTGGCGGCGCATCTGCTCGGCTTCACCAACGTCGACGACAATGGGCAGGAGGGGCTGGAGCTCGAGCTGCAGAGCCGGCTCGGCGGCCAGGCCGGCAGCGAGCGCGTGATCAAGGATCGGCGCGGACACATCGTGGAAGACGTGGCCAGCCTGCGCGCGCCCAAGGCGGGCAGCGACATCCAGCTCAGCATCGACAACCGGCTGCAGTACCTGGCCTACCGCGAGATCCGGCAGGCGGTCGAACAGCATCATGCCAAGTCCGGCTCCATCGTGGTGCTGGATGCGAAGACCGGAGAAGTGCTGGCACTGTCCAACTGGCCAAGCTACAACCCCAACAACCGCGGCAAGCCTGATCCCGCGGTATTGCGCAACCGCGCGATTACCGACCAGTACGAACCGGGTTCCACCATGAAGCCGTTCACCATCGCGGCGGTGCTGGAAGCCGGCAAAGTCACGCCGCAGACAATGATCAACACCGAAGGCGGGGTGCTCAACATCGAGGGGCGCACCATCCATGATTCGCATCCGGAGGCGCAACTCACGGTGGCGCAGGTGATCCAGAAGTCGAGCAACGTCGGCGCCGCCAAGATGGCGCTGTCGCTGCCGCCGGAGCAGTTCTGGCGCAACCTCAACCAGGACGGCTTCGGCGAGATCACCGGCAGCGGCTTCCCCGGCGAAGCCGCGGGCAGGCTGCGCGACTACAAGACCTGGCGCCCGATCGAGCAGGCCACCATGGCCTACGGCAACGGCATCTCGGTGAACCTGCTGCAGCTGGCGCGTGCCTATACCGTGTTTGCCAACGACGGCGAATTGCTGCCAGTGTCACTGCTCAAGGAAGACAAACCGCCGGTCGGCAAGCGGGTCTATTCGGCCAGGACCGCGCAGCAAGTGCGCGACATGCTGCAGCTGGTGGTGCAGCCGGGCGGAACCGCACCGCAGGCGCGGGTCAACGGCTATACCGTGGCGGGCAAGACCGGCACCGCGCACAAGCTGGAGAACGGCCGCTATGTCGATCATTATGTGGCTTCGTTCATCGGCATGGCGCCGGCCTCCAATCCGCGCCTGATCGTGGCGGTGAAGGTCGACGACCCGAGCGGCCAGTATTATGGCGGCGAGGTGGCGGGGCCGGCGTTCAGCAATGTGATGGGGGCGGCGCTGCATGTGCTCAACGTGCCCTACGATGCGCCGCTCGGCAACGTGCTGGTGCCGCCACCCGACGTCGTGCGGGAGGAAACATGAGTTTCCATCCCGAATTGCTGGGTGCGCTCGGTGTGCAGATCACGCGGCTGGTCACCGACAGCCGCCAGCTGCAGGCGGGGGACACCTTTGTCGCCTATCCGGGAGAGCAGGCGGATGGGCGGCGCTTCATTGCGCAGGCCATCGCCAATGGTGCCAATGCGGTGATCTGGGAAGCGCAAGGCTACAGCTGGGATGCCGCATGGCAGCTGCCCAATCTGGCGGTGCACGACTTGCGCCAGCACGCAGGGACGATTGCCGATTACGTCTATGGGCATCCGTCGCAGCGGCTGTGGATGGTCGGCGTCACCGGCACCAACGGCAAAACCTCGTGCAGCCACTGGCTGGCCCAGGCGTGGAGCGGGCTGGGGTGCAAGGCCGCGCTGGTCGGCACCCTGGGCAACGGCTTCCCGGGGCACCTGCAGCCTACGCTCAACACCACGCCGGATGCGGTGTGCCTGCATGGGCTGTTTGCGGAATTTCTGGCGCAGGATGCGCAGGCGGTGGCGATGGAAGTTTCCTCGCATGCCTTGGCGCAGGGGCGGGTCAATGCCGTGCGCTTCGACGCGGCATTGCTCACCAACCTGAGCCGTGACCATCTCGATTACCACGGTGACATGCATCACTATGCGCTGGCCAAGCGCCGCCTGTTCGATTGGCCGCAGCTCGGCTATGCGGTGCTCAATCTGGACGACCTGTTCGGCGGCGAGCTGGCGGAACAGCTGCAGGAGCGCGAGGTGGAGGTGATAGGGTACGGCCTGAGCGAAGCTGCGCTGGCGCTGGCGGAACGACTCGGCGTGCGCATGGTGTACGGCGACGTGCAGCGCATGGATGGCAGCGGGCTGCAGCTGCAGCTGCACACCAGCTGGGGCGGCGCGCTGCTGCACAGCGGCCTGCTCGGGCGCTTCAATGCTTCCAACCTGCTCGGCGTGCTGGCCGTGCTGCTGGTCGGGGGAAGCGCACTGGAAGATGCCGTGCGCGAACTGGACAAGGTGCAGGCGGTGGCCGGGCGCATGCAGGCGTTCGGCGGCAGCGGGCAGCCGACGGTGGTGGTGGACTATGCGCACACACCGGATGCGCTGGAGAAGGTGCTGCTGACCTTGCGTGAAGTGGCGGCGGCGGGCGGCGGCAAGCTGGTGTGCGTGTTCGGTTGCGGCGGAGACCGCGATCGCGGCAAACGGCCGATGATGGGCCAGGTCGCGGCACGGCTGGCCGACAGCTGCATCGTCACCAGCGACAATCCGCGCAGCGAAGATCCACACGAGATCATCGCCGCCATCGTCGGCGGCATGGGGCGCTGGAATTACCAGATCATCGAGGATCGTGAGCAGGCGATCATGCATGCCGTCAGCGCGGCGCATATCGGAGACACGGTGCTGGTGGCCGGCAAGGGCCACGAGGAATACCAGGAAATCGGCGGCGTGAAGCACCCGTTCAGCGACAGCGAGGTGGTGCGACGTGCCTTGCGCAACTGGTATGCGGAGGGATCGGCATGATGCTGCTGTCGCAGGCCGCACAAGTGCTGGGCGCCCGGCTGGTCGGTGCCGACGTGACATTTACCGCAGTGTCCAGCGACAGCCGCCAGATTGCCGCCGGCGACTTGTTCGTGGCGCTGTGCGGTGAGCATTTCGACGGCAGCCGGTTCGTCGCCCAGGCCGCTGCTGCTGGCGCCGTGGCCGCACTGGTGAGCGACGCCAGCTATCGCGGCGAGGCGGCGGCGTGCCCGTTGCTGCTGGTGGAAGACACGCGCCTGGCCCTGGGCAGGCTGGCTGCGTACTGGCGCAGGCAATTCGACATTCCGGTGGTGGGACTGACCGGCAGCAACGGTAAGACCACGGTCAAGGAAATGCTGGCCGGCATCCTGCGCGCAGCGGCGGGCGATGCCGACCGCGTGCTGGCCACCCGGGGCAATCTCAACAACGACATCGGCCTGCCGCTGACGCTGCTCAAGCTGCGGGCGGCGCACCGCTATGCGGTGATCGAGATGGGCATGAACCATCCGGGCGAGATCGACTACCTGACGCGCATCACACAGCCCGACGTGGCCATCATCAACAACGCCGCCAGCGCGCATCTGGCCGGACTGGGCAGCGTGGAGGCGGTGGCGCGCGCCAAGGGCGAGATTTTCGCCGGGCTCAAGGTGGATGGCGTGGCCGTGATCAACGCCGACGATCTATATGCTCCGCTGTGGCGCGAACTCGCGCAGCCGCACCGCGTGATCGATTTCGGACTCGATGCGCCGGCCGCGGTGAGTGCCTGCTGGGACGTCACCGACTATGGCATCCAGATGGAAATCACCACGCCGCAGGGCACGACGAACGTGCAGCTGCAAGTGCCCGGTGCGCACAATGCGCGCAACGCGCTGGCCGCCGCGGCTGCGGCATTGGCGTTGGGTATTCCGCCGTCAGCCATGGCCCAGGGCCTGGAAAGCTTCACCGGTGTGGCGGGCCGCCTGCAGCGCAAGCCGGCGCGCGGCGGCGCCGTGCTGATCGACGATACCTATAACGCCAACCCGGCATCGATGCGCGCAGCGCTGCAGGTGCTGGCACAGGCGCCCGGCCGGCGCGTATTCGTGATGGGCGATATGGGCGAGCTGGGGGCGGACGAAGAGCATCTGCATGCCGGGATCGGCGAACGGGCACAGCGGCTCGGCATCCAGCGTCTGCTTGCTCTGGGCAGGCTGAGCGCTGCCGCGGTGCGGACATTCGGCAGCGGCGCGCAGCATTTCGACACGATCGAAGCGCTGTGCGCGGAGCTGGACAAGGAACTGGTTGCCGGCACTACGCTGCTGGTGAAGGGCTCGCGTTTCATGAAAATGGAACGCGTCGTGCAGCATTGTGCGCTACGGGAGGAAACATGCTGCTCGCATTAGCGCACTGGCTGGCGCACGACGTGCGCACGTTCAGCGTGCTCAACTACATCACACTGCGTGCGGTGCTCGCCGCAATGACCGCGCTGTTCATCTCGTTCCTGGTCGGCCCGGCGATGATCCGCAAACTGACTGCCATGAAGATCGGCCAGGCGGTGCGCAGCGACGGCCCGCAGACCCATCTGGTGAAGGCCGGTACGCCGACCATGGGCGGTGCGCTGATCCTGACCTCGATCGCGATCACCACGCTGCTGTGGGGCGACCTGGAAAATGCCTACGTGTGGGTGGCGCTGCTGGCCACGCTAGGCGTCGGCGCCATCGGCTGGGTGGACGATTACCGCAAGGTGGTACATCGCAATCCCAAAGGACTGTCGGCCGGGGCCAAAATGTTCTGGCAGTCGCTGATCGCGCTGGCGGTCGGTGTCTACCTGTGGAATCACGCGACGCTGCCGGCGCACACCGAGCTGATCGTGCCGTTCTTCAAGTACCTGGTGTTCCCGCTGGGGCCGTTCGGTTTCATCGTGCTGGTCTACCTGGTGATCGTCGGCAGCAGCAATGCGGTGAATCTGACCGACGGCCTGGACGGCCTGGCGATCATGCCGACGGTGATGGTGGCGAGCGCGCTGGCGATCTTCGCCTACGTCGCGGGCCATGCCGAATTCTCCAAATACCTGGGCGAGCCGTCGATTCCCGGCGCCGGCGAGCTGGCCGTGTTCTGTGCGGCGATCGCCGGTTCGGGACTGGCCTTCCTGTGGTTCAACGCCTATCCGGCGGAAGTGTTCATGGGCGATGTCGGCGCGCTCGCGCTGGGCGCGGCGCTGGGCACGGTGGCAGTGATCGTGCGCCAGGAACTGGTGCTGTTCATCATGGGCGGCGTGTTCGTGATCGAGGCGGTGTCGGTGATGCTGCAGGTGTCGTACTTCAAGCTCACCAAAAAAATCTACGGCGAGGGTCGGCGCATCCTGCTGATGGCGCCGCTGCACCACCATTTCGAACAGAAGGGCTGGAAGGAGACGCAGGTGGTGGTCAGATTCTGGATCATCACCATGCTGCTGGTGTTGTTGGGATTGGCGACCTTGAAACTGCGATGAGTGAACTGCGCGAAAAATCGGTGCTGGTGCTCGGCCTGGGGATTACCGGGCTGTCGCTGGTGCGCTGGCTGGTCGGCCACGGCGCACGCGTGCGTGCCGCCGACAGCCGGGCGGCACCGCCGGCGCTGGAGCAGGTGCGTGCGGAATTCCCGCAGGTGGAGCTGCACTGCGAAGTATTCCGCAGCGAATTGCTCGACGGCATCGACTTCGTCGCCAGCAGTCCCGGCGTGGGTCTGGCCGAACCGCTGCTGGTGCTCGCGCAACAGCGCGGCATCCCGGTGGTGGGCGACATCGAGCTGTTCGCGCAGGCGCTGCCGAAAGAGGGTCGCCCCAAGGTAATCGCGATCACCGGTTCCAACGGGAAGACCACGGTGACCAGCATGGTCGGCGCCATGTGCCGTGCGGCAGGACTGGATGCGGTGGTGGCCGGCAACATTTTCCCCGCCGTGCTCGATGTGGTGCGCGAGCGCGCACCACAGCAGCCGCAGCTATGGGTGCTGGAACTGTCCAGCTTCCAGCTGGAGACCACCTACTCGCTGAGCGCCGATGCGGCGACTGTGCTCAACATCAGCGAGGATCACCTCGACCGTTACGACGACATGGGCAAGTACATCGCAGCCAAGGCGCGCGTCTTCCGCAACGAGGGGTGGGGCGGGGTGCAGGTGCTCAACCGCGATGATGCCGAAAGCATGGCCATGCAGCTGCTCGACCGCCGCGTGGTCACGTTTGGCATGGATGCGCCGCCGCGCAGCGATGACTGGGGCATCGAACAGGATGAGGCGGCCACCTGGCTGGTGCGCGGCCGCGAGCGCATCCTGCAAGCGGGCGAGTTGCAGGTGGCCGGCCGGCACAACATCGCCAATGCCTTGGCGGCACTCGCGTTGTGCGATGCGGCCGGCTTGCCGCTGGCGCCGCTGCTGGACGGCCTGCGCAATTTCAAGGGGCTGCCGCATCGCGTGGAGCCGGTGGCCTCGATCGGCAACGTGATCTACTACGACGATTCCAAGGGCACCAATGTCGGCGCCACGGTGGCCGCGCTGCGCGGACTGGGGCGGTCGGCGGTGCTGATTGCGGGCGGCGATGGCAAGGGCCAGGACTTCTCGCCGCTGAAGCCGGCGGTGGCCGAGCATGCGCGTGCGGTGGTGCTGATCGGGCGCGACGCGGGCAGGATCGCCGAGGCGCTCGATGGCTGCGATGTGCCGTTGCTGGCGGCGGCCGACATGGCGGAGGCGGTGCAGCTGGCCGCGGCCGAGGCGCAGCCGGGCGACGCGGTGTTGCTGTCCCCGGCCTGCGCCAGTTTCGACATGTTCCGCAATTATGCGCATCGGGCCGAGGTGTTTGTCGACGCAGTGCGTGCCTTGCAGGGGAGGGCGGCATGATGCGCGCCGCTGGCGTAGCCGCCCGGGCCAGGGTGCTGGCCGAATACGACGAGGTGCTGGCGTGGCTGGTGC
>Ga0207433_10013050_pt1 | contig 12305 bp, 6 predicted proteins | sample YelNatPaOPGAMG01_FD_187559 | JGI IMG/M metagenome (GOLD analysis project Ga0207433, IMG submission 187559) | Hot spring thermophilic microbial communities from Obsidian Pool, Yellowstone National Park, USA - OP-RAMG-01 (SPAdes) (version 3) | ecosystem: Environmental > Aquatic > Thermal springs >...
TGAACGGCCAGCGCTCACCGCTATAGTGGCTAGGAGGGCGTATTGACTGCATCGTAGGTAGAAATGGACTAGCGACGTGGCGAGCACAAAGGGACTGAGCATCGCAGTGAACCTGGTGAGGGCAAGGAAGGCCGACCTTGCTCCCATAGACCTTGTGGGCGTGCTTTCGCTCCTCCTCAGCGGCCTCCTCATCATTGCTACCGGCCTGGTTCTCACCACGCCGGAGTTGCGACTAGTCGCCAACGAGCCTAGCCTATCTCCGCTCCTCGAGTGCTTCGGCGCCATTGTCGCCTTCGGCGTCTTCTACGTCAGCCTGGCGCGTTTCATTTCAGACGGGCGCTACTCGGAGCTGTGCGTCGCCCTGGCCTTCTTGGCCTTTTCCGGGGCCAGCTTTGTTTACGGCATTGCCCTCCCCTTGCTAGGCGGAGGCCTTTCGCATGCCGCCGAACTGAGAGTCTACGGCGCCCTGGCTACCCGGCTCGGCGGGGGGATGCTGCTCGTGCTCGGTTACTTCCTGAGCGAGTACCGGGCTTCGCGCCGGCAGAGGGCCTTCCGCGGCCTAGCCTTGTCGGCCGTACTGGTCGAGGTGGAGGTGGCGGTGGGGCTACTGCTTTATCACCAGCGCGAACGCTTGACTGCCCTGGCTCTGGCCAGCGCGCGCACAGCGGGCAGCGATTTCGGATCTCTGCAAACCACTTGGGAGCTATCCATTGTGCTTACGTTTATGGTGGGGGCCTTCGCCTACTATCTCTCTTACCGGCAATCGCACGATCTTGTAACCGGATGCCTTTCCATGGGGCTGATAATCGCCTCTTTCAGCGAGCTGCACCTGATGGCCTACCCACTTGCCGCCCGGCTGCTGGTGACCAATGGCGATTGGTTACGCCTCTGTTCTTACCTTGTGCTTTTGGTGGGTCTGAGCAGCGACTACATGCAGTCGTTCTTGCGCCTTCAGACCAAACACCGAGAATTGGAAGCTCTGTATAGGGTGGCAACGGTACCGGTGGCGAAGCGAAACCTGAAAGCTGCTCTGGAAGAGATAGCCGCTACCATCTGTGCGTGCCTTCCCGCAGAGAGGGCAGCCGCCCTGCTATACGACGCAGAGACTGAAGGACTCGACGTGCTGCCGCCAGCCAGTACTGGTGGCGAGACCACGCGATTGTCCTCGAGCGTGGCCGGCCCGGCGCTTACTGCGATTCGGCAGAGGATAACTGTGCATTGCCCTGGCGGGCCGCAGGACGAGTGGCTGGCGCAAGCGCTGGGCCTGCCCGAGGTCAGGCAGGCCATCTTGGTGCCGCTGGAAGGAGAAAAGGGCGCTCTGGGGGCCTTAGTTGCCGCCAACGGCGGCCAGGGGAGGTTCGGACGTGAAGAGGAGCGCCTGCTGCAGGTGATGGCGGCCCGCACGGCGATGGTGGTCGAGAACACACGCCTCTACGATTACGTCGAAGCCGCGGCCGCTATGGAGGAGCGAATCCAGCTGGCCCGGGAAGTCCACGACGGCCTAGCCCAGAACCTCAGCTACCTGAACCTCAAGCTGGGCAGGCTCCTGAGCCGCCACCAACTGTCAGAACCGCAGGCGAGCGAACTAGAAGAGATCAGAAAGGCAACCGAGGAGGCTCTGGCCGAGGCTCGACAGTCTATCGCTGCGTGGCGGACCACTCCGACCGATGAAGGCCGCTTTGTAGACACATTGCAGAAGTATGCGGAGGAGTTCGCGTCTGACCATGACATCGAGGTAAGCATGGTCAAGGGAGAAGGTCTGCCCTCCTTGAGACCCCAGGCCCAAGTGGAAGTGCTTCGCATAGTACAAGAGGCGCTGAACAACATACGCAAACACGCCGGTGCTAACCACGTACAGATTTCCCTGCTGCCCTCTGGGCAGAACCTTGTGGTGCGCGTGCAGGACGACGGAAAGGGGCTCTCTGGATCCGAAAAGGGCAAGGCGGAAGGCCGTCACTACGGCCTCACAGGAATGCGCGAGCGTGCTCGGCGCCTGGGAGGGGAGCTGCGCCTGCACTCGGAGCCCGGCAAAGGGACAATGGTGGAGGTTGAGGTACCGATATGGAACTGAGATTAATGCTTGTCGACGATCACACCCTCTTTCGCCGCGGGCTCTGCGAGGTGCTGAAGGAAGAGGAAGGGTTGCAGGTAGTGGCTGAGGCAGACAACGTCCAAGAAGCCATAGAGAAAGCCGTGCAAACGAGGCCGGACTTGATCCTGATGGACATCGAGATGGGGGATAGCAGCGGCATCGAGGCTACACGCTATCTCTCGCAACTACTTCCAGAAACCCAGATCGTGATGCTCACCGTCTCCTCGTCCGATCGCCATCTTTTCGAGGCCATCAAGGCCGGTGCAGTCGGTTACCTCACCAAAGACGTTACCCCCGAGGCCCTGGTGGAAGCCGTTCGCGGCGCCGCCCAGGGGCAGGTTCCCCTGTCGCCTCGCATCGCCGCCCGTATGCTCAGTTTCTTTCAGCAGCCCACCGCTCGGTTCGGGGTACCGGTAGGCCAGCCCACCGAGTCGCTCACCCTGCGCGAAGAGGAAGTGCTGAGGTTAATCGCCCGCGGCCTACGCGATAAAGACATCGCTCAGAGGCTCGGCATAGCCGAGGCGACGGTAAAGAAGCACGTACAGAACATGCTCCGCAAGCTCCACGTGCGCAACCGCCGAGAGGCAGCAGCCATCGCGCGCATGCAATAAGCTGCGGAAGCAGTTGTCGTTAGCCTTGCGCCTTCACGACTGCGACCGGTAGATCAGGTTCAGCGTGGGAGGCACGATCAACGTGGTAAGTATGCTCATAGCGACCACTACGGAGAATAGCTCTGGCGACAGGGCCTGCGCAGAAAGCCCGATGGCGGCCACGATCAAGCCTACCTCGCCCCGTGGCACCATACCGATGCTTACCACCGCCACCGAGCGCCACGACATGCCTAACGCTCCCAGAGAGCAACCCGCCAGTTTTCCGATCACAGCCAACGCCGTTACGGCCAGAGCCAGGCTCGCCACGCTCGGTTGCGCGAGCAGGCGCAGGTCCACTTGCGCACCGGTTACCACGAAGAAGAACGGCACCAGGAAATCGTACACCGGCCGAGCCTGTTCCAGCAGAGACGAGCGCTGGCGGGCTTGCGAGAAGGCCATGCCAGCTAGGAAGGCGCCGATGATCGCCGCCAGCCCCACGTAACCAGCAAGGGCTGCCAGCCCCAGGCAGACAGACATGGCAACGACGAAGGGGCCATTGCGCAATCGCAAGTCGTCCAGGTGAGCGTCGAAGCGCCGGATGATCCGGGCGCCTACCAGGGCGGTAAACCCGGTAAAGGCTAGAGCTTCCGCGGCCACAAGACCGATCTGTCCCCAAGACACGCCACCATTGGCGCCAATGCTGACCACCGAGGCCAACAGAATCATGCCCAGGATGTCGTCTACTACGGCAGCAGCCAGGATGATGCTCGCTTCTTTCTCCTGCAGGACGCCAAAGTCGGCTAGCACGCGCGCCGTGATGCCGACCGAAGTAGCGACCATGGCCGTGCCCACGAACACGGCGGCCGGTTGGGGGTAGCCTAGGTAGCTGATCAGCCCAAACCCCAGCAGCAGTGGCAGCACAACCCCCAGCGCTCCCACCACTGCCGCTCGGCGCCCTACGCTCAGAAACTGGTCGAGGTGAACCTCCAGTCCCACGACGAACAAGAGGACGATGACCCCTACCTCGGCCAGCACTTCGTAGATCGTATTCAGGACCTCACGGGCCACTTCCTCGTCATGAAAGGCAGAGACCAAGGCCGGCCCCGGCTGACCGATCAGCCCCAGCGCAAAAGGGCCGATCAGCATTCCGGCCAGAATCTCCCCGATCACGGCTGGCTGGCGGATGCGCTCGAACAACTCGCCGGCGATCTTAGCGGCAGCGAATATGATGAAGATGTCCACCAAAATGGTGGTGATCACCGACACAGGAGCAGCAGGCATGACAACTCCTTTTAGCATGGCAGCTCAATTAGCATGGTAGCCCCAGTAGCACGACAGTTCCAGTAGCACGACAGTTCCAGTAGACGGATAACGAGTAACAAGCGACTGGAAGAGAAGCGAACGACGTGAAACAAGAGAACGAAAAAAGGAGAAAGCCATTCGACAGCCTCCTCCAAATCGCTTGCCACACGAACGTGGTCCGCTGGCGCCATATGCAGTTTCGCATGCCATTCGTAGGAATTGTGGCATTTGGTGTGGCTGGCGTCAAGTCGCTGAGCACTCGAAATACCGGCGATGTATCTGCGGTCGAGGCTGATTTCCTAGCGTGCGGCGCATCGATCTTTGCCGTTGCTCTTCGGGAGAGCTATACTACTGTGCTGGTTGCCAAAGGCAACCAGCCATCCTGGCATTGGAAAGCCGAAAGCGATGGGAGCTCTTGCACTGGCGCTCGTTCTTGCTTCCGCTCTCATCCATACCACGTGGAACGTGCTGGTGAAGCGAGCGGAAGATCAGTTTCTGTTCACCTGGCTGCTGTTAGTGGCTTCGGTGATTCTCTTCACCCCCATCGCTGTCTGGTCGCTGTGGCAGGGGGCCACAGTCAGCGAAGGAGGCTTGGTCTGCATCGTCGGCACGACCATCGCCTACGGTGGCTACTTCACTTTGCTCGCCCGCAGCTATCGCTTTGGCGATGTGTCCATCTCTTACCCCATTGCTCGTGCCGTGGCCCCTCTGGCGACCGTGTTCTGGGGCGTCCTGCTCTTGGGCGAACGGCCCAGCGCTGCCGGGATAGTAGGGATCGCCCTGGTAGTGTGCGCTGGCGTGCTCTTGGCTCTACCAAGTGGCTCTTTCTCGGGGAAGCTTTTGCCGTGGAAGCAAGGGAGACAATCGGCCGCCGGCGCTGCTGCCCTCAGCGCGGTGGGCACGGGGCTCTTCTCCTCCGCTTACTCCGCCATAGACAAGGTTGGGGTATCTCTGGTTCAGCCAACGCTCTACATTCACCTTACCTTCCTGGGCAGCGTGCTGGTGCTCTGGCCGGTCGTGCAGGCGCGCTACAGTCGCAAGACGGTGCTGAGAACGGCACGAGAGGCATTCTGGCCGGTGGTGCTGGCCGGGGCCGGCTGCATGGGAGGGTATTTGCTGGTGCTATTTGCCTTGCAGCAGGCCCCCGTGAGCTATGTGGTGCCCCTGCGCTCGACATCGATCCTTTTCACCGTCCTGGCAGGCGGCTGGGCACTGCGAGAGGGAGAACTCTGGCGGCGGCTGCCCCTGGCCGCCGCCATCGTTGCCGGCGTGATCCTGATCGCATGGCGGGGCTGAGCAGCCATCGATCCGCGGCCAGCTCGCGATTCCCGAGCCGTCTGGTTTGCCGCCTAAAGACTCCGATTCACCAAGGCGTCTCTATGCCTAACTCGTTCGCTAACTCCTCCAGCTTCTGCTGATGCTCCGGGCCGACCGGCACGCCACGTTCGCGGTACTCGCGTTCGCGAGCAGCCTCCACCCCACCCGGCAGGTAGGCTTGGTCGAAGCCCTCCAAAGGCTTCAGGGTGCGCACGCGACGGGCGTACTCGTCCATCTCGCGCTTGAACTGCTCCGGGGCCATGAACAGATCGATGCGGAAAGTGATGACCAGCGAGCCCTGGTTGGCTCCCACGAACTTCTTCACTGCCCGCTCCTCATCGAGCGGGATGCCGGCCAGCATGCCGCCCCAGGCCTGGCAGATTACCCCCAGGCCGATGGATCGGAAGACAGTACCAGGGGCGAGGCGGACCAACTCGTCGCGGTGAGGGGAGGTAGCATACATATCGTGAATGGCGCCGAAGTCGAGCACAATAGGGTCTTCCTGCAGAGTGGGAACGCTGAACGACATGGGCGAGCCGCCGGCAGCGTCGAAGTGAGACTGCCCCGGCTGGAGTTTCAGTTGGTGACCGGAGGTAACGTAAGTCAGCAGATCGTGACGCAGGGGGAGACGAGAGTAGATACCAGCGGCGCCGAAGTGGCCATGGTTACGCGTCTGCAAGACGGCGATCCCGCTCTGTTTGGCCTTCTCGATGAGGCGCAGCGTGCCCTCGTAGGTGGGGAAATAGCCCAGGCCGCCATCACCATCCATAACCAGGCTAACCGGCGTCTCCCTGACCACCCAGGGCCGGGGATTGGCGTTCAGTTTACCGTCACGCATTAGGATAGCATAGGTGGCTATCTGACGAGTGCCGTGGCTGAAGACGCCGCGCAAGTCGTTGTCGGTCAAGAGTTTAGCCAGTAACTCTGCTTTGTCCTCCGGTAGGCCGACCGTCTGGGCGGCGCGAGAGGTAAAGGCGTGTAGCTTCTGATGAGGAACCCGAATGAACGTGGAAGGGGGAAGGTTCATGATTGGCTCCTTGAGCGATGCTGGATTATACGATAGGGCATGTAAAAACCCTACATAATCAGCATAGCACAAAGGGCTCAGATGCACCTCTCAACACCAGAGCCAGCTTTCACTCGGTGCCCGCCGTTTCCTTCTGAGAATGTTATAATGCCCCCCGCGGGCGAGCGGACGCTCAAGCGCAAGAAGCACCAGAGGGTAAGTGGTCAATGTCTTTTCCCCGGCCAGCGAGGCCTGTCATAGCCGCCGATCTGCCGACGGCTCTGGCCCTGCTCTCAGGCGGATCAGGCGGGCTCTTCTGCGCTCGCCTGATTCTGGAGGCCCGGGGTATCGCCCTTTCTGGGCAAGCTCTCCCCTTGTGGGCGGCCTTCCTCACCCTACTGGGGGCTCAGCTAGGGGCCGGACTCTACCGGCTGCTGCTGGCTCTAGGCTGCGGTAGGGGAGTCACCAAAACAGGGGCTAGCAGGATCTCGGCAGCGCTCGTACTGGCGCCATTGCTGGGGCTGATCGTTTATCTGCGCGAGCCATACCCCGATCCTGTCGGCGCCACGCGCCTTCTGCTATCGGTGGCAGCGCTTTGTTCGGGGCTAGGCGCGCTGACGCTGCTGCCCGTGGAGAGGCTAAGCTGGCGTATGGCGGCCTTTGGTGGGGCATCAGCACTGATGATCGGGGCCTTTGCGCTCTACCTGCGAACACTGGCCCCCTCGGTCCTCTGGGGCGACAGCGGCGAGTTCCAGTTCGTTCCCTACGTACTAGGCATCGCTCACCCGCCCGGCTATCCGCTCTACACGCTGCTAGGCAAGCTCTTCGCCAGCCTGCCCTTCGGCACCGTGGCGTTTCGCATGAACTCGATGTCGGCAGTGTTCGCGGCCTTGACCGTGCCGGCGGTGTACCTGATGGGCCTGGCAATGCTAGCAGCACAAAGCGATGGCGGCAGGAGGCTAGGAGCTTTCTTGCCAGGCTCAGGCGTTTGGCCGGCGGTCTTGGCCGCCCTCGCCGGGGCGATGATGTTGGCGGCCTCGCCCACTTGGTGGTCGCAGGCAACCATCGCCGCTGTGCGCTCGCTGAACGGTTTCTTGCTGGCGGCGGCGCTAGTGCTGCTATTGGCCTGGCACCGAGACCGGCGCGATCGCTGGCTGGCCGGCTTCGCCTGCGCCTTTGGCCTGGGCATGGCCCACCACCTGAGCACTTGGACGCTGGGGCCAGCCTTTCTCATCTTCGTGCTGCTAACCGATCGCCGGCCGCTGCTCGACCTCAGACGCCTGGCCCGGCTGGCCGTTGCCTTCCTGCTGCCCTTGCTGACGTTCCTTTACTTGCCCATCCGCAGCGCGATGGGCTCGCCATTCGACGCTTCGCACCCGACTACGCTGGAGAACTTCCTGAACTTGGTGCTGGCCCGCGGCTTCGGCGGCGACATGTTCCATTATGGCTGGGCCGACCTGCCTCAGCGCCTGGACCTCTACGCTCAACTGCTGAAGCTGCAATTCGGCGAAGTAGGCCTGGCGCTGGCGGCCCTCGGGTTCGTGGCCGTGGCTTGGAGAAGCTGGCGGCCGGCCGCACTGTTGATGCTTGTCCTCGCCACCAACTCGATCATAAGCATTACGTATCGCGCACCGGTGATCGCCGATTACCTGATCCCCACCTATCTGGTATTGGCTGTCTATCTAGCAGGCGGGATCTGGCTGTTGTCCATAACTATGGGCGAGACAGCCGCATTTGCCGTCAGCCGTGCCTCGCGTCGGCTCAGCGGAAGCGCTGGCGGGAGCACCATCGGCAACTGGGCCAGCCTGTCCATCGGCCTGGTGCTACTCTCGCTCCCGATCCAAGCGGGACAAGCCAACTACTCCACCTGGGATATGAGCAGCGAGCGCACGGCGGAGCAATTCAGCCAGCAGGCCCTCCAACACGCTGGTAGTGGCGCCCATATCCTGGCAGACTGGAACCACGTCACGCCGCTCTGGTATTACCAATTGGCGGAGGGACAGAGGCCCGATCTCAAGGTGGATTACGTTTACCCGGAGGGGCCCAGTTTGCCCTGGGCCAAGCGAGCTGAGGCCTCCCTGCGTCTTGGCCAAACCTACCTCACCAACTACGACCTGGAAACCGCCCGCCGCTTTCGCCTGCAGCCAGTGGGCCCGCTAGCCGAGGTCAGTGTCGAGCCTACGTTCAGGCAACCAGCGATGCAGCATCCGTTGGGATACCGACTGGAGGATAAGGTCGAGCTTCTGGGTTACGATCTTTCCAGCGAGAGCGTGAGGCCAGGCGAGATGCTGGCCGTCACGCTCTACTGGAAGGCACTGATCAAGATGGACAAGTCTTACACTGTTTTCGTGCACGCCGTGGACGGTCAGGGGAAGCCGTGGGGCCAGCGCGATTCGCTCCCCGTCAAGGGCTACCACGCTACCGACCGCTGGGTGCCGGGAGAGGTCGTGGCCGACCGCTACGAGCTGGCCATCTCTCCTGGGGCTCCCCCGGGCAGCTACCGGCTGCTGGCCGGCATGTACGAGACGCCCACCCCCAGCACGTGGAAGCGACTGACCGTGGCCGATGCCCAGGGCAAGGCCCTGGGCGACGCCGCCGATCTGGGCCAAGTAACCCTGCAAGGGGAGCGCGAGCCCTCCCGGCCGTTGCAATACCCTCTGGCCCGGCGCTTCGTCGGTGGACTGGACTTCCTCGGTTACGACGTGGATGAAAACACTGACGGCAGGCTGGCGGTGAGCCTGCATTGGCGGGCGGCCGCTGTGCTGGAGCCTTATCAGATCGTTGTCGAGGCGCTAAACGCCAAGGGGCAGCCGCTCGCGAGCGGCAGGGGCAAGCTAGAAGATGCCCGCCCACTACCAACCTGGCCGGTGGGCGAAGTGGGGCGCACGCGATACGAGCTGCAGTGGGACCCCGGGGTTGGCCGTGCCAGCGCCCTTCGGCTGCGCATCCTGAGCCCAACCGGCGAGGCAGTGCCCCTCCTTGCCGGTTGGTGGCGGCCAGTCCAGCAAGACGTCCAGTTCTCCCTACCAGCACCAGGGTCGGCACAGCCGCTCTGGGTGAATTTCGGAAACCTGGTCCTGTTGCGCGATTATCAAGTTCAGGGAAACGATCTCCGGCCTGGTGGAACGTTGCGCATCCGGCTGGGCTGGCAGGCCCTGCGGCGCCTTGGCGATGATATGAGCGTTTTCGTGCACCTGCTGGACGAAAAGGGACAGATGAGGGCACAATCAGACGGCGTGCCCGTGCACGGCGGCTACCCTACTCTGCGCTGGACCCAGGGCAGGGCAGTGGATGACTGGCACGAGCTTGCTCTACCAGCTGATCTGCCACCCGGGGAGTATCGTCTGGAGGTGGGCATCTACCAGGTAACAACTGGTGAGCGGCTCTCCGTCCTCGACGAGCGCCTGGCCGAGGCCTTCCAGGGCGACAGGGTGTTATTGGGGCCGGTGGAGATAAGCGCGAGACGATAGGTTACATACTCGCGGGACTAAGGTCCCCGCCCCGGTCCCCAGCAATGGCAGTGCCACGATCAAGTCGATGGGATTCAGTCCTGCGAACAGCAGCTAGAGAGGCTAGGTATTGGCTATCAAGGCGCAGAAGCCGTTCACTGCAGACAGAGACACGACCTGGACACTGCTGGCACTAGTGCTCTTGACCTTGCCCGCAGCTCTGCCTTTGCTGTCGCCGGGCTTCATCGGAACACGAGCTTACGGCGACAGCTTCTTTCTTGTCCAGCGTCTTTTCGCCCTTGACCGAGCCCTATCCGGTGGGGTCCTCTACCCACGCTGGGCACCCGACCTCGCTTATGGCTACGGCTATCCGCTTTTCAACTTCTACGGCCCCTTCCCATACTATCTGGCCGAGCTTTTCAAGCTGATAGGCGCCGGCTATCTGGGAGGCATCCGCCTGGCCCAGCTGGCCGGCATGTTCGGGGCCGGCATCGGGATGTATATGCTGGGCCGCGCGCTTTGGGGGCCCTACGCCGGGCTGGTGGCCGGTGTAGCGTACATCTACGCGCCGTATCATCTAGTCAATGTCTATCTGCGCGGCGATGGCCTCTCCGAGTTCACGGCCTATGCCTGGTTCCCCCTAATCCTCTGGCTCTTCCTGCGCCTGGCTCGCCGACCATCACCGGCCCGCCTGGCTTTGGCCGCCTTGAGCTACGCCGGGCTTCTGTACACGCACAACATCTCGGCCTTAGCTTTCAGCCCGGTGCTAGTGGCTTTCGTGCTGGTGGTACTGCTAGTCGAGGGGGCAAGCTGGCGGGCCTGGGGGGCAGCCCTGGGAGCCGGGCTGCTCGGCCTCGTCCTGGGAGCCGCCTTCTGGCTGCCGGCGCTTGGCGAGCAAAGCTATGTGCAGCTCGAACACATGACCACCGGATACTTCGATTTCCACGTTCACTTCCTCTCGCTGAAGCGCATCGTGGCACTCTCACCCGTCTACCCTTTCGATGTGGCCGACGTCACCCGCGAAGGTTTGCCCTTCCGCCTGGGTCTGATGCAGGTCCTTTGCGCCGGCGTGGCCCTGCTCTGGCTGCTAGGAGCCGCTTTTTCCTGGTGGCAAGGGGCGACCAGCCGTGGCTATCGGGCGACGCAGGACGGAGTCAAGGTCGGAGATGTCGCTTATCCTCTGTTCTTTCTAGCCGTTGGGTTGGCGGCGGCGTTTCTGATGTTGCCCGCCTCGACGCCGGTCTGGGAGCACGTTCCCCTGCTGCCTATGCTTCAGTTTCCTTGGCGGCTGCTCTTCGTGGCGGCTCTATCGACTAGCTTGCTCACTGCCAGCCTGGCCATTATCTTGCGCACCCACCCGAGGGCTCTGGCCGCCAGCACGCTGGTCGTCTGCGCGGCCTTGGCCATCGCTGGCACTTTCGACTTGCGCCCCGAGCGCTGGGCGCTGACCGACGACGAAGTCGGTGCAGGCAGCGTACTGGCCTACGAGTATGTCACCAGCAGCATCGGCTCTACGGCTCGCAACGAGTACTTGCCGCGGTGGGTGAAAGAGCGCCCATGGACCTCGCCAGCCTCCCTCACTTACCCCAACGTGCAGCGTCCCCCGATCGTGCAGCCTGCCGATGCCCGGGCAGAGACTCTGGAAGCCACTGCTTCCCGCTGGCGCCTGCGGGTAGAGATGGCTCAGGCCGGCGCGGTTCAGTTTCACGCCTTCTACTTCCCCGGCTGGCTCGCAACCGTAGACGGTATGCCGGCAGAGGTGCATCCGAGCGACCCGGGTGGTCTCCTGGAGCTAAGCCTGCCGGCCGGTTCGCACGAAGTGCTGTTCGCCTTTGGCAATACTCCGCTACGCTCCTGGGCAACGCGCTTTTCCTTGGCCGGCTTAGTCGTGTGGGCGCTACTGTGGGCACTAGCCGGCCTGGCGAGGCTCCGCGCGCGCGGGGTAGTGGGGACGCGGACCCGAAGTTCCTTCTCCCAAAGGGAGAAGGTTAGGATGAGGGCACCTACTGGGACGCCCGCGGGAGAGGCTGAGACAAATGTGAGGCCGCCGGACACCCTCACCCCAGCCCTCTCCCAAAGGGAGAGGGAGCAGAACGGTCTATGGCTGCCTTTGGCCGGCCACGCGCTCCTGGCCGCTCTGATAGTGGCAGCTCGGCTCCTTTGGCTCGATCCGTGGCAACCGGCACCCGCTCTAGCGAGCAATATCGGCTGGGACAACAAGTTCGCCACTGCTAGCGCGCCACTGCCAGTGCCTCGGCCGGGGGGCCTGCATTTCGAGGGTGGAACAACGTTGTTGGGGCACCGACTAGAGCAAACCCAGGTGCAACCGGGAGATGTGGTGGCGCTGAAGCTGCGCTGGCAACAGCAACCAGGCAGTGACAGCAGCCAGAGTGTGCGCGTGCGCCTCATCTCGGTGGCCGAGTTATGGTCTGGCGGCGACCGCACGTTGGCCCAAGACGAGGCCGCGCTGGAGACGGCCAGCGGTGGCGCTGTGACCTCTCACCGACTGTCTGTGCCCGAGGGCACGCCTCCGGGCCTGTATCTGATAG
>Ga0207433_10013061_pt1 | contig 12299 bp, 10 predicted proteins | sample YelNatPaOPGAMG01_FD_187559 | JGI IMG/M metagenome (GOLD analysis project Ga0207433, IMG submission 187559) | Hot spring thermophilic microbial communities from Obsidian Pool, Yellowstone National Park, USA - OP-RAMG-01 (SPAdes) (version 3) | ecosystem: Environmental > Aquatic > Thermal springs...
ACATGCCGAACGGCGATCAGCATCGTCAAATCAAGCGCATTTGACGTCCGAAGTGACGCTGCGTTTTTTTTGGGATGGAATGACGCCTTTTTAATGGACTCAGCCTCGCTGTAATTGTTTTTTGACGCGGACGCATCGCATTTGATCTCTCCCGGGGAAATCATCATCGGCGTATGCCCCAGCAACTTGCAGAAATCCTTCAGCCAGTCTGCCCTTCCGCACGCCTTCATCGCCACGGTGAGGCGAGGAAGGTCGGGCCGGGCCATCCAGTTCCTGAAACTTTCCAGGCGAAATGTCCTTCGCAGGATCGTCTCCCCTTCGGAGTCGAGTCCCAACACATAAAAAGTGTTCGCGGACTGGTCGACGCACACCCGAACAAGCCTGGACTCCTGAGAGATATCCATTTTCTTCTGAGTCTGGACCTTCATGCGTTCTCCTTCTCTGTTATGGGCATAGGCGTTTACCGCTCCTCCCCAGGCCATCACCGGAGGGACTTCCCCTCCCCTCCGGGCGTTCTGACCCCTCATCTTCTTCGGAGACCCAAAGGCTCCGCCATGACTTTACCGACTCTTTCTTGTCAGAGGCGGGTGTTAGGGCGCTCCTGCCAGCTTCGGCAATGTCGTCAAGCCGGTTGCCACACCGGGAAGCTCCGTAACGCTGTTGCTGAGATCATTGGCGATCCAGACATTCCCGGATTTATCCACTGCAATCCCCTGAGGTCCGCCCGGTGCGGGGCTTTCGAGAAGATTCACCGCACTGGAGACCGCGTACCCGGAAGACTTCGTCAACTCCGTCACGCTTGCCCCCACGCTGTTGGGGGTGTAATTGGCAACCCAGATATTCCCGGCCCCATCCACCGCAATCTCCGTGGGCGAATTGAAACCGGTACTCCCGCCGCTAAAATTTACAAACGTGACCGTGCCACCGGTCACAATCATCTCTGTGACACTATTTCCGCTCGTGTTCGTAGTCCATATGTTCCCCGACTGGTCCACAGCGCTCGCATCCGGTGCCGAAAAACTCCCAGAGGCAAAATTCCCTCCCGTAATAGTTCCGCCTGAGGATCTGGAGAGTTCCGTCACGCTGTTGCCATTGTCGTTGGGGATCCAGACTCTTCCTGACGAATCCACCGCAAGTCCGTCGGGCCCGTTAAGATTGAGGCCGCTCGGGGTATTGCTGATGTTGATTGCATTGGAAGCCAAATAATTCGGGGCCAACAATTCCGTCACACTTGAGTTATCGTTCATGAACTTGGAGTGGATTACCGGGAGATCCGGGAGAAGCAGCGGGCAAAGCATGTCGTCTACACCGGGCCGCTCGACGAATACTTCGACAACTGCTACGGAAAACTGCCCTACCGGAGCCTCTCCTTCGAACACCAGCATCTTGCGGAATGTCAGGAGTTTCAGAGCGTGGGAACGGTCAACTATCCAAACGAGCACGACTACACCCGCATTACGGAATTTCGACACCTGACGGGAGAGAAACACTCCGGGACCTCGATCGTCCGCGAATACCCAAAGGCGGAAGGGGACCCCTATTACCCTATTCCGCGCCCGGAAAACGAAATCCTTTACAGAAAATACCAGGCCCTCGCCGACCGGGAGAAGAACGTGACCTTCGTTGGCCGGCTGGCCCAATACCGGTACTACAATATGGATCAGGTCGTGGGAGTGGCCCTGTCCTCTGTGGCAGGGATCAAGAAGTGCCTGAGCGAGAGCGCGTCGTGAGCTTTTCAGGAGGGAGCGTTTCGCGCTCCCTGACTCAAACCCTGGAACATCCTGAGGGATCGGGCGTCTCCCTAAGCCAGAGTGGCAGGAGTCTCACTGAATCCTTCGGGACTGTGGCGGCAATTGTCGTCACCTATAGCAGAAAAAAGCTTCTTGTCGAGTGTCTGGAGGGACTTGCGAGGCAGACGTACCCCCTTTCGGCCATTTTGATAATCGACAACGCCTCCTCCGACGGAACATCCGAACTCCTCCATGAGAGAGGGTTCATTCCGGAGCCTCCTCCATCAGACGGATCCCGGCCTTGGGAGCTGCAGGGAAGTCCTCCCGGACACCCCGGGATTCTCTTGACCTACAGGCGCCTTCCAGAGAACACCGGAGGGGCGGGGGGATTCCACGAAGGGGTAAAGGCGGGGTTCGAGTCCGGATATGACTGGCTATGGTTGATGGACGACGATGTCGAGCCAACTCCCTCCTGTCTTTCGTCGCTTCTCTCTTTTAGCGAAATATCCCTGTGCATTCACCCCAGCAAGCAGTTCGAGGATGGATTGCGATTCGAGTGAGAAGGGTATATCAGTCCCAAGACAGGCCGGAGAATCTTTCTGCAGGATCCCTCCTTCAAAAAGGGGCTGTCTTATTGCGAGACCAACACCGGCTGCTTCGAGGGAATGCTGGTCCACCGGTCGATCGTCGAAAAAATCGGATTCCCCGACAAGCGCTTCTTTATCGGCTCGGACGATTCGGTCTACGGCTTTCTTGCCCACCATCATACGCGGGTCCTCTATACACGCGACCCCCTCATGCTCAAAAAGGCCCTCTCGTCGGTCCAGCCCATCTCGGATCGCAGCCTCTACTACGGCATGCGCAACAGCTTTCTGAGGCACAGCTATCTCAACCGCTCTGTCGGAAAGCACCGCTTCATCCGCGCCCTGTTTCTGGTCGTGAAGTTTTTCGACTTTTTCTCAAACATACTGATGAGCCGCAAGAACAAAAGACCCGCAATCCGTCTTCTCGTCAGGGCGACAAGGGACGGCCTGGCCGGACGATTCGGAAAAGGTCTCTAGCATCTTGCCTGTAAAATCCCCCGACTTGGCGCCACCGCGGGGTATGTCAATCACCGCCCCCATTTCCAGGCTGCAATCGGCCCGAGGAAGGGTTGCCATTTGCGCCAAAACGGGGTTATTGTCAGAGAGGGGAAGCCGGAGATGAATTCGTGGAGCCGGAGGCCGGAGACGGCTGACAAAAAGCATAGACTGCCAATGATAAGCCCCATGCTTGGGACTCTCCTTGAATGGCGACGGACTTGCCTCGGAAGGGAGCGATGGGGCCACGCATCCTGGAGCCACCCCAGGCCCCTCGCGAAAGAGGCTCGGAGTACGATTGGCCCGGCACTTTCCCTTCTGAAGTCCCGGCTTGAAAAAGTATTGAGGCTGAAAATGGCCCGCTACTCTTCCCTGCAGACAATTCGCCACCACAGGCCCAGAAAGCTGCTGGTCGTTTGCCACGGGAATATCTGCCGAAGCCCCTTCGCCGAAAGACTTCTCAGGGATCAGCTAAAAAAGGAGACCTTTGAGATCATCTCTTGCGGTTTTCATCCAAGGCCAGGACGCCCGAGTCCGGATGACTTCGTGCTTCTTGCGCGCCTTCATGGAATCGACCTCGGCGACCACCGGTCCAGGGTCATTAGCCAGGAACTGGTTCGATGGGCCGACTGCGTCATCATCATGGATGACAAAAACTGGGAATCCCTGCAGCCATTCATGGCGGGCGGGGCCGGCATGGCGGGCGAGGCAGGCAAGGTCGTCTGGCTTGACTCCTGGGGACTGCACCCTGAAATTGCCGATCCTTATGGGCAAAACAGCTCTCGGGCGCACGAGACGCTAAAGACGTTGAAGAATGCCTGCGCGGCTCTGGCAAATGACTTGACGACCTGATTGTCTCACTCTATAAGCCAGCCGGAGTCACTCCGAAGGCGATCGTGCGGCCGAAAAACACGGATCCTCTTTCTCGACAAACCCTCCACACAAGGGCCGCCATGAAAAAAAGGGAAGACGAAGCTCGTATCGCGGACTTCAGGAAAGACTCGATTATCCCCTCCGGGCCAGTGGACCAGGGACCCATTGGAGCCGAACCACGGGAAGAGGGGGTTCTGTTCAGGGTCTGGGCACCCGATGCCACCTCGGTGGAGCTTGAGGTTTGCCGGCCGGAACAGGGACTATACCCGATGAGACCGGAGCCTTCCGGCTACTGGAGCCTCCTTCTCGAGAGCTCTCGACCGGGGGATCTGTACAAATTCCGCCTCGACGGAACGCTCTCCCTCCCCGATCCGGCCTCCCGGCATCAGCCGGAGGGCGTGCATGGGCCGTCTCGCGTCTTTGCCGAAAACAGGCACGAAACCGGGAAGACGGGGGGCCCTTTTCATGGCCATGCCCTTTCAGAGCTTATCTTCTACGAGCTTCACGTCGGAACCTTCTCCCCCGAATCCACCTTCGACGGACTCCATTCCCGCCTCGACTCCCTTTTTGACCTGGGAATCACAGCGGTGGAACTCATGCCCGTCGCCCAGTTTCCCGGAGAGCGAAACTGGGGATACGACGGGACCTTCCCCTTTGCCGTCCATCACTCCTACGGCGGGCCCGATGGCCTTCTCCGACTGGTCCGCGCCTGCCACGAACGGGGACTCTCCCTCTTTCTCGATGTGGTCTACAACCATTTGGGGCCAGAGGGGAACTACATCGCCTCCTTCGGCCCCTACTTTTCAAAGATGACGAAGACCCCCTGGGGGGAGGCCATCAACTTCGACGAAGCCGGAAGCGACCATGTCCGTCATTTTTTCCTCGAGAACCTCCGATACTTCGCGAATGTTTTCGACGTGGACGGATTTCGCTTCGATGCCATCCACGCCATCAGGGACCAGTCGGCGCACTCCTTTCTCTCCGATGCCTCGGTTTTAGTCCGAAACATTGCCTCCCGGAGAGGGCGCCCCCTCCACCTCGTGGCCGAATCCAACCTCAACGACCGCAGGACAGTCCTCCCCCGGGAGAGGGAGGGGGCAGGCTTCGATGCCCAGTGGAGCGACGACTTCCACCATGCCCTTCATGTGGCCTTCACGGGGGAACATGACGGCTACTACTCCGACTTCTCCGGCGCGGAAGACCTGGCCCGAGCAATAGGGGAAGGATTCGTTTACCAGGGCCAGTACTCCCCCTCATTCAACCATCGGCGCGGTTCACGCTCAAAGGATCTTCCGGCCTCCTCCTTCGTTTTCTTCGCCCAGAACCACGACCAGATCGGTAACCGCGCGTACGGAGACCGCCTCGCCTCAAGTCTCTCCCCCGAGGCCCTTCGCGTCGTCGCCTCTCTCGTGATCCTCTCTCCGGCACTCCCCCTCCTTTTCATGGGGGAGGAATACGGAGAAAGCCGCCCGTTTCTGTACTTTACGAGCCACGGGGACCCGGAGCTGATCATCGCGGTCCGGGAAGGACGGGCCCGCGAATTTGCCTCCTTCGGCTGGACGCAGGAGATCCCCGATCCTCAGGATCCCTCCTCCTTCGAGCGCTCCCGTCTTTCGGCCGGCGACAGGGAGCTCACTGCCCCCCAACGGGCCCTTCGCGCCTTCACCCGTCAACTGATCGAGCTCCGGAAGTCCCATCCGGCCTTCACCCTCGATCTCCCGATAGGATCTGTCTCGCACCGGGCCTTCTGTCCCGTTTCTGGCGTCGTGGCCTCCTTCCGCGGGGACGCCGGCTTTTCCCGATCCTCCCCCGCGCCCCGGGCCGAGAGGGTCCTGTGCCTCTGGAATCTCACATCCGATCCCAAGCCCCTCCCTTCCGACATTTTTCAACAGGGGTGGCACCCCTGGAAGGGGCTGGCCCAAACCCTCCTCGACTCGCAAAACCCTCAATGGGGAGGAAAGGGAAGCCGGATCCCCGCCCTCGTCCCGACCGATGCCCCCCTCCCGTCCGATCTCATCCTCGAAGGCTTCCACACCCTCGTCTTTCTCGAAGGGGCGCAATGATCCCCCCCCGGACGGAGGATCGGGACAGGCTCCCCCTGTCGACCTACCGCATGGGCTTTCACAAGGATTTTCGGCTGTCCCAGGCCACCCACCTTCTCTCCTATCTGGAGAAGCTGGGTATTACGACCCTCTACGCCTCTCCCCTCTTCTCCTCGCGCACGGGGAGCGTGCACGGCTATGATGTGACCGACCCCACCCGCCTGAACCCGGAGATCGGAACCACCGCCGATATGGAGCGACTGGCCGCAGGGCTTGCCTCCCGGAAGATGGGCCTGATCCTGGATATCGTACCGAACCACATGGCGGCCCATTTCGAGAACCCCTGGTGGAGGGACCTTCTGGAAAACGGGGAATCTTCTCCGTACGCCATGGTTTTTGATGTGGACTGGTATCCGCCGCAACGGGCCCTCGAGCACCGGATCAGCCTTCCGATCCTCGGCCTGCCCTACGAGAGGTCCCTGACAAATCGCGAACTGTCGCTCGTCTACGAAAAAAGCGGATTTGCCGTTCGCTACTTTACAAACTCCCTCCCGGTCGAACCTGCCTCCCTATTGCCGGTTCTTCTTGAAATCCGCTCCCATCTTCCCCGAAATGCACAGGAGGAGACGCTGATCGCCCAGGAAGGCCTTTCCGACCTCGTCAAGGAGGTCGGCAGAATCCCCCCTCCATCGGTTTCTGACGAGAACGGGAAACGCCTCCGCGCCCGATCGGGGAAGGCCCTCAAGACTCTCTTCCAGCGGCTTTACCGGACAAGTCCCGTCTTCCGGGAGGCGCTCGAACGAACCCTGGCGGAATACAACGGCATTCGGGGCATCCCCTCCTCCTTCGACCGGATGGACTCCCTTCTCAACCGCCAGGTCTACTGGCTCTCCCACTGGAAAACCGTCACACGCACCCTGAACTACCGGCGCTTCTTCGACGTCGCGGACCTCGTGGGGGTCAGGGCGGAGGACGAGAGGGTCTTTGAAATGTTCCACCGGCTGGTCCGGGACTGGTCAAGAAAAGGATGGATCGTCGGCGTCCGGGTGGACCACGTCGACGGGCTGCAGGATCCGGCCGCCTATCTTGTGCGACTGGCCGGGGCGCTCAAGGAGGAGTTGGCCGGACACCCCCCGCTGATATGGGTCGAGAAAATCCTTGCGGCCCACGAGTCGCTCCCTCCCGAATGGCCAACCATGGGAACGACAGGCTACGAATTTGCGAACCGTCTCACAAGCCTGTTCGGAGATCCAGAGGGAGTGGAGAGACTTCGCCGGTGGTACTCGGAGTCGATCGATCCGGGGGCCGTTTTCTCCGATATCGTCTACCACCAGAAAAAATACATCTGCGAAACCCTTCTGGGGGGAGAGCTCCGGCGGCTCGCCCTTCGACTCGAGTGGATGGCCCAGGAAGAACGGGAAGTCCGGGAGTTCGGCCTCCGGGAGCTCCAGTCTGGACTTGTCGAGGTCACCGCCTGCCTCGCCGTCTACCGGACCTATGTACAGGAGAGGACCATCCGCGAGGCAGACCGGAAGGAGATCCTCGCAGCACTGGAACGCGCCAGACGGCGGCATCTGAGTCGAAAGAAGGGGCTCTTCCGCTTTCTCGAGCGGGTTCTGACCCTGTCCTTTCCGGCGGATGCGACAGAGGAAAAAAAGTGGCGCTGGTTACATTTCGTCGAAAAGTGGCAACAGTTCACCGGCCCCGTCATGGCAAAGGGAGTGGAAGATACGGCCTTCTATCTTTACTCCCCCCTGATCTCCGCCAACGAGGTCGGGGGAGACCCTTCACTTGCCCCTATCGACACTCCCGATTTCCACACTTTCAACCGGGACCGGCTCGACAGGTTCCCCTTGACGCTCTCTGCCACCTCGACCCACGACACCAAAAGAAGCGAGGATGTCCGGGCCAGGATCCAGATCCTTTCCGAGCATGCCGGGGAATGGATGGAGCACGTGACAAAATGGAGAAGCTGGAACCGGAAGGCACGGATCCGTCCGGAGGGCATGGCCGACATTCCGGATCCATCGCTCGAACTCTTTCTCTACCAGACGATGGCGGGAGCCTGGCCGCTGAACCCGGAAGAGCTTCCAAAATTCAAGACAAGGCTGTCGGACTACCTCGTCAAGGTGGTCCGGGAGTCGAAACGGAACACCAACTGGATCTCTCCCGACACCGACTACGAAGCGGCCGTCTGCCGGTTCGCAAAAGAGGTCTGTCGCGCAAACCGGAAGAGTCCCTTTCTCGCGAGTTTTCTTGATTTCCAGAGGAAGGTGGCACAGGAAGGCGCCTGCGCGAGCCTCTGCCAGCTCCTCCTCAAGATGACCTCCCCCGGAATCTGCGACTTCTATCAGGGATCCGAGCTCTGGGATCTTTCCCTGGTCGACCCGGACAATCGCCGGCCGGTGGACTACGCAAAACGGATTTCCCTTCTTGGCCATATTCAGTCTGCCTGGGCAAAGGATCCCGCCGGGACCTTCCGCGCACTCCTGACCGACTGGCAGGACGGACAGATCAAGCTCTTCCTGACGCAGGCCGTCCTTCGCCTCAGGAAACGCCACCCGGCCCTTTTCCTCGAAGGAGACTACCGCCCCCTCCCCCCGGAATGGGAAAAAAAGAATCACATGCTGGGCTTTCTCCGCCGCCACTCGGGAACGGAGATTCTCGTCGTCGTCTCGCTTCGGGCCAGCGGTCGGCTCGAGAAAGACTCCCTTTTGGCCCTTTCCGAACTTGCCCGGGAGGGGGAGATTCCCCTTCCCGCTGATTCGCAGACGACCGGGTGGCGACAATTGTTCACCCGAAAGGCCGTCAGGGCGGGATCCTCCGGGAAAGCCCCCTCCCTTTCATTGGAACAGGCCATGTGCGGCGCGCCATTTTCAGTACTTGTCCGGGAATCTTCCCCCGGCACAGAGGAGAACGAACAGTGAACGCAGGCGATCTATGGGTCGGGCAAGGGGTTCTCTACGAGATCTATATCCGGAGCTTCTTCGACCACTCGGGGGACGGGGTGGGGGATTTTCGGGGGATTTCGGAAAAGATGGAGTATATCGCCCGTCTGGGAGTCAAGGGAATCATTCTGAACTGCCCCTTCCAGTCCTTTCCCGGAAATGCCCGGCATCCCCTCACCGACTGGATGCGGACCGACCCCCGGATCGGCACGCTGTCCGACCTTTTGATGGTGATCGAAAATGCCCACCTTCTTGGGCTCAAGGTCATCCTCTCCCTTCCGGTCAACGCCACGAGCGACCGGCATGTCTGGTTTACCGAGTCGAAAGACCGAAGCTCCCGCCACCTCAGGAAAAGCTATTTCTGGTCCGACCGACTCAAATTTTCCACCTCTCCGAGCCAGAACATCCCCGAGATGGCAAACTGGGCGCAGGACGAGGAAACAGGACAATATTACTGGTATCAGGACCACAAGGACGAACCGGCCCTGAACTTTGGAGATCCGGAAATCCAGGAAGAGATCCGGCGAGTCTTCGTCCACTGGCTCACGCTGGATGTCGACGGCTTCCGGCTCTCCGGATCGGGACGATTGCACCGGATCAAGAAGAATGAGATCGAACTGATCACCGACCCCTTCCGGCAGTTCCAGCCGATCCTCGACCCTCTCAAGCTCTCCTTCCCGGACAAGGTCTTTCTCCTCGAATCCGGAATTCCCCCCGGGGACGGCTTGCCCAGGATCCCCGACTCTACTTCCATTTCAACAGCTTCTTTCCCTCCGTCGCAAACGCCATCCGGAGCGAAAACAAGGAGTCACTCGATCAGATCTTGATGGCCGGCGACCGGGAGCACAACGAAATGGAGGATCAGCCGATCCGCAGGACCCTGGATCTTCGCGAGCGCTCCGAAGAGACCTTTGAAAAGTTCGTCGAGGACGGGGGGGAGGCGGTCTTCCCCCTTGAGCCGACCCTTCCGGAGGAGCGGCCCATTCTCTCCCGGATTGCCCGGGTGATGGAGAACGGACGACGGCGCATCCAGCTTGCGGTCAGTCTGTTTTTGACCTCTCCGGGCATCCCGGTCCTCTATTACGGCGACGAAATCGGAATGGGAGACCATCCCCACCTGCTGGGGCGCAACCCGATCCGGACCCCCATGCAGTGGTCCTCCGACCGAAATGCCGGATTTTCGAAGGTCGATCCGGAAGAGCTCTATAACCCCGTGATCGACGACCCTCTCTACAGCTACACGATGGTCAACGTCGAGAGCCAGGAACGCTTTTCCGACTCCCACCTCTGGCATCTCCGCCGGATGATCGAGGTCAGGAACAGACAGGGCGCCCTTGCCAGCCGGGGAAAGTTCGGCCTCGTGGAGAGCGAACACCCCTCCGTCTTCGCCTTCACCAGGCGCTCGGCCGGAGAGGTGTGCCTCCTGGTGCACAACCTTTCGAAAGACTCAGTCTGCGGCAACCTCCACCTTTCGAGCTTTGCCGGACTTGTCCCGCAGGAACTCTTCGGAGAGGTCCTCTTTCCCAGAATTAAAAAATATCCCTACCTTGTCACAATGACCCCGTACTCCTTCATCTGGTTCAAGCTTCTCCAGATCTCACCGTAGAAAAACAAATCGCAGAAAGGGAGCGAAACGATGCCCCGCGAGGAAATCAGCTCCGACTGGTACAAAGACATCATCATCTATGAAATCCCGATCAAGTCCTTCCGCGACTCGAACGGCGACGGGATCGGAGACTTTCCGGGGCTGACCGGAAAGCTCGACTACCTGAAGAACCTCGGGGTCACGGCCCTCTGGCTTCTTCCCTTCACCGACTCTCCCCTGAAGGACGATGGCTACGATATCCGGGACTACTACAACATTTACCCTTCCTACGGGACGATGGACGACTTCCTGCACTTTCTGGAAGAGACGCACAAGAGAGGGATGCGGGTCATTACCGAACTCGTGCTCAACCACACATCGAACACCCATCCCTGGTTTGTCTCCGCCCGCTCCTCCCGCGACTCTCCTTTTCGCGACTACTACGTCTGGAGCGATACCCCGGACCGCTACAAGGAGACCCGGGTCATCTTCAGCGACACGGAAAAGTCGAACTGGACCTGGGAGCCGAAGACCCGCCAGTTCTACTGGCACCGGTTCTTTCACCATCAGCCCGACCTGAACTTCGACAACCCGCAAGTTCAGGAAGAGCTCCTGAAGGTCGTCAAGTTCTGGTTTCAGCTGGGGGTGGACGGACTCCGGTGCGATGCGGTTCCCTACCTATACGAGCGCGAGGGGACGAACTGCGAAAATCTCACCGAGACACACCTCTTCATGAAACGCCTCAGAGCCGAGGTCGACCTCGAGTTCCCGGGAAGAATGCTGCTGGCCGAAGCGAACCAGACCCCGCAGGATGTCCTGCCCTATTTCGGCAACGGGGACGAGTTCCACATGGCCTACCACTTTCCCCTCATGCCCCGGCTCTTCATCGCCATCGCCGAGGGGGACAGAAGATCCATCGTCGATATTCTCGAGAAGACCCCGCCGATTCCCGAATCCTGCCAGTGGGCGATCTTTCTTCGAAACCACGACGAGCTGACGCTGGAAATGGTCAGCGACCTGGAACGGGACTATCTCTGGACGATCTATGCCCAGGATCCGCGGATGCGCCTAAACATCGGGATCCGGCGCAGACTCGCGCCGCTCATGCAAAACGACCGGAGAAAGGTCGACCTGATGTACAGCCTTCTCCTGACCTTTCCCGGGACTCCCATCCTTTACTACGGCGACGAGATCGGCATGGGGGACAATGTCCACCTCGGGGACCGGAACGGGGTCAGAACCCCGATGCAATGGTCGTTCGACCGAAACGGAGGCTTCTCAAGGGCCAACCCGTCGGATCTTTTTACTCCGCCGATCCAAAATGCCCTGTACGGATACCAGGTGGTGAACGTTGAGAACCAGATCGACTTTCCGACAAGCCCGCTGAATGTCCTCCGGCAGATGATCCAAATCCGCCAGTCCTCCCGCCTGTTTGGCCGGGGCAAGATGAAACTCCTCACCCCGAAAAATACGCATGTGTTCGCCTACCTGAGAGAAAGCGAAGAGGATGTGGTCCTGGTCCTGAACAACCTCTCCGACCGGACCGAATCGGTCGTCCTCGACCTGTCGAGATTCCGGGGATATGTTCCTATCGAGCTTTTCAGCGGAAAAAGCTTCCCCCGGATCCTGCGGGCCCATTTTCACTTCACGATAAGTCCCTACGGATACTTCTGGCTCCGGTTGCTCCTTCCCGAAGGAGAGGCGGGAAGACGGCGCATCCGTGCCGCCCGAAAAACCGCCCCCACATCCTCCCCACCCTTCAGGGAACTTCTGGAGCGGGAGGCTCCGGGCTGAACCTCGAGGCAAACAGGGTTGAGTCAGGGGGATCCGCTCAAACCGAGGTCCCACCTGTTAATCCTGGAACCCATGGCCTCCGGGGGAGGACCCAAGGGGAATTCTTCTTTGGTCCCGAAATTGGGCACATGACGACAAACTATGGGTAGTGGCTCCAGGGCTCGAACTTGTTCATCCATGGGGTGCAAGCTTGAATGATCTTAAGCTTCTTGAAGTCCTGGTTCCTGTATCCATAGGCTCTACGTATG
>Ga0207433_10013066_pt1 | contig 12298 bp, 7 predicted proteins | sample YelNatPaOPGAMG01_FD_187559 | JGI IMG/M metagenome (GOLD analysis project Ga0207433, IMG submission 187559) | Hot spring thermophilic microbial communities from Obsidian Pool, Yellowstone National Park, USA - OP-RAMG-01 (SPAdes) (version 3) | ecosystem: Environmental > Aquatic > Thermal springs >...
TGCAAATGACGACCGGGTCATCATTTGCATGCCGCCGCGTGAGTCGAAATCGACCACGGCCGCGGTGCTCGGCTGCGTCGAGGCACTACGCCGCGATCCCGATGCTAGGCACATCCTTGCCAGCTATGCCGACACTCTCGCGCAGGCGCACAGCGCGGCGGCGCGGGCCATCATCGCCGAGTACGGCGACCTGCTCGGCCTGCGCTTATCGGCCGAGAAAACGTCGGTCGGCCGTTGGGAACTCGACGGGCGCAGCGGCGGCATGCTCGCCGCCGGAATCCTGGCCGGCATCACCGGCTTCGGCGCAACCGGCCTGCTTGTCGTTGACGACGCGATCAAGAACATGCAGGAGGCCGACTCGCCGACGCTGCGACGCAAGGTCGTCCATGAGTTCCGCGGAACGCTTATGACTCGCGTTCATCCCGGCGCCTCGGTGGTCGTCATCGGCACCCGCTGGCACCCCGAGGACTTGATTGGCACCCTCCTCGCCGAGGAACCCGACCGCTGGCGCTACGTGAACATCCCGGCCATCGGCGAGCCGGGCGCCGTGCCCGACTCGCTGGGCCGTGCGGCCGGTGAGGCGATGGTTTCGGCGGTGGGCCGCACCGCGCAGAACTTCGCCGACCAGCGTCGGGCAGTCGGCGAGCGAACCTGGTGGGCCGAATTTCAAGGCGTGCCGGCGAGCCCCGAGGGCAACGTGATTCGCCGCGAATGGTTGGACCTCTGGCGGCTGCCGGCTCTACCGGCCGGCCTGGTGCGCACCGTCATCGGCGTTGATCCATCCGACTCGGGCGAGGGCGACGCGGCCGGCATCGTCGCGGCCTCGTTGACCACTTCGGGCACCGTCGTTGTGCACCGCGACGTCAGCGAGCCGATGACACCCGAACGGTGGGCATCGGTGGCAGCCGAACTGGCTATTGACACCGGTGCCTCCGAAATCGTGATCGAGACATTCACCGCACGCGAGGGTTATCTGTCGGTGCTGAACACGACGCTGCGGCGCTACCGGCTGCCGCACCTGGTGCGGGTGTCGAGCTGGCCACCGAAACGCAGCGACCGAGGACGGGGTGACGCGATGGCCCGTAGCGCCAAACTGATTCAAGGCCTGGAGACCGGGACCGTCCGGTTGGCCGGGCGCCTGCCGAGCCTCGAGGCGCAAGCCGTCCTATGGCAGGCGGGCCAACATCAACCGGATTGCTTGGCCGCGCTTACCGTGGCGCACGATGTGCTGGTACACGGCGCCGGGGGAGTGACGATCGTCAGCCCGCTCGACGTGGAGCGCTGGATGCGGCAGGGCGCGGTTCCACAACCACCGGCATGGATGACGCGCCGCATCGGCGGCAGGCGACGGACATGGCGAGACCTGTTCACAGGCGACATCGTTTAACGGTGAGCAATTTCTATTACTGGGATCAACAGTGCAGCGCGAGATGCGTGCGGCCGTCTAACGCGGATCGTCATCTTCGGGTTCGTACACGACGAACAGTGCGTCAATGTCTCCGGTCGCCTTGACGCGCTCGAATCTGTCGATGTGGTCGGATCGATACTCCGCCATGTGCGATGGGATGTCGATCCCGGTTAGGAGTGCTCTCATTGCCTCGTTGAGGCACTGGTGGCCGAGGTTGAAGGCGAATACGGCGACAGATTGACAAGCAGTTTCTGAAATGGGACCCCCATGAATCGCTGAGTTACGTAGACGTTTCAGGCGGGCGAGTTGGCGATCGAACCGACGGCATTGCTCATCGAGGCGGGTGAACATCCCTGCCGGTGTCGCCAACGCAGTCTCGACTTCGTCTAGCCCCCGCGATAGAAAGTGATCGGCATAGATGCCGCGCAGCGCGGCGACCTCGTCGGCAGCAGCCCGAACATTGAAATACTCATGTGCACCTACGGTTCGCATAAGCCTCTGCCGAATGTCGAACAGCGCTCGTTGAGGCGCGCGGGGCGCATCTGGGCGGCGATCTGGCATGTGGTCAATCGCTGCCTTTGTGAAGTGGCAGATGAACCCGACAACCTTTACTCGAGCCTGAGCCTTCTTGAAGTAATCAGAAACGAAGTCAGCCCAATTCTTAACGCCACCAGTTGTCCAGGTGTTCACATGTTCAATGGCCCGCACCGAAGCCATCACCACGGCGTGGGGGCTCTCATCGTCTGCTGCCTTGAGGGCAGTGCTCATTTCGATAGCGTTCTGCAGATCGTGTATCGACTGTGCGTCCAGCGTCTGATTCGATTGCGACATTCGACCGATATCTCGGCTCAACCGGTCGTTCTGCGCGTAATACGGCTCGGGCACGTACTCCTTTGGCCCCCATGAGAATAGCGAGCGTCGCTCGCCATCGACGTATAACAGCTCCCCCCTCAACAGCTTCCACGTATCCCTCTCCGGATGATTCACTGCCTTGAGGGCTTCCACCAACGCAATGGCCTTGGCCTTGGCTGTGTGAACCTCGATACCTGGCAGTACGACGCGCGCGTAAGCCATGTTCCAATCGTCTTCCCACTCCACCTCGCCGTCTGTCAAGATGGGCGCGTGTTCTGGTGGCGGAGGTGTCAGAACCTCTGTTGGCACTACGTCAAAAAACTCGTCCGCGCCTTCGGGGTGGCGGACGAAGCCACTGAGATAGGAAGCGTTGTAGAACGTTACCTGCCCGTGAGTGACATCATGTTCCCGGAGGAACGTGGGTGCGAGCCGCAGCCAGACGATGCAATCCCCTTTGTATGGCGGGCGGATCAGGACTTGCTCACAGAGTTCTAGCCGCCGCCATGGCGGCTGACCGCTGGGTTCCCAACTCGGCGGGAAGATGCGTTGGTGCTCGACACCGGCATCTCTGTCCAATTCCTCTTGGACCGCGTCGGCTACGTCGGTGAGGACCGAGTTCACGCTGTTGAATGTGCCGAAGCTACCGACCACGTCGAGATTACGGCGCTGCGCAGTGGCAAAGAGGGTGTCACGCCGAAACGAGATCTCTTCTGCTGAGCGATTCGGAGTCTGCGACGATTTCACGAGATCGCGCCAGGCGGCGATAATCGCTGCCTCAGTGGCCAATTCAGACTCAAGCTGTTCAAGCTGCAGTAGAACATCAGCGCGCACTGCTGCGTCGATACCGTAGGAGAGTGTTCCATCAGCGGCTGTAGTTAATGCGAACAGCCCTTGAAGCAGCGAATCGATCTGTGTTGTAGACGATGTGACGAACGCGCTGAGCTTTGGTCCGGTCGTTGACACACTGTCGCGGAAGTCGCCTACCACCTGCATCCAGTCGTCATATTGAACGGTTAGGAACTTGCGTCGGTCAGCCATCCAGTCTTTGAGGTCAGCAGTGGCCGCCGGCAGTGTCATGATGGCACCGCTGCTCGTGATCGGCTCCTTGTACTGCAGCTGGACACTCAGTTCTTCCACAAAGCTTTCGTGTTGGCGGACGAGCATCACCCCTCCTTGTCGAACCCTGTTCTCAGTAGCCCCTTTCGGGACAGCTCGGTCACCTGCACCCAGGTCGGGTCACCGGCCATCTTGGTCTGTGAGTAGAACTCGAAGGCCTCGGTCTCGACGTTGAAGTGCAGTCCGGTGAACGCACTTTTTGTCGCCTTCGAACAAGCGCGGCGTTGTACCGCGGACGACCCCGTAAGTAATGTGACCCGAAATGCTGACCGTCGAGCAGCAGCTGCCGAGTACCGCTGCCCGCGCCTGCCCCGCGAACCGTGATGTTCTCCGACGTCGTCTCTCACATGAGCAGACCACCGACCCGATAGCCGCGGTATAGCGACCGCATAAGGTCGCGGACCTGGTCGCGGTTCCAGACATAGCCGCGCTGGAACTCCGGGAGAAGGACCATACCGGAATCGATTTCGTCGAGCAGCGTTGACAAGCGGGTCACTGCATGTCTCCTGTTCAGTTCGTCTCAAGCGCGGTCAGGAACGGGCTGGGTTCGCCGTTCCAGGTGACGAGCAGCTCTTCGCGGGCGCGGGTACAGGCCACGAAGAACAGGCAGCGTTCCCGCTCCAGGTCCTGTTGGTGCGTCTGCTTGTCTTCGTCGAGCGGCGTGACGGCATTGGCTGCGGGTACCAGTTGGGCGCTGACACCTGCGACGCACATGCAGCGGAACTCCAATCCCTTTACCCGGTGCATGGTGCCGAGACGCACGGCGTCGTCGTCATCCGCGGCCTTCGCTAGGTCGACGCTGTCGATCCCGGCCGCGCGCAAAGCGTTTTCGATTTTCGACGTCAGCCACTTGGCGCGGACCGCAACTCCGATCTCGGACGGTGCGATTCCGCTGTCGATCCAGTCCTTGACTGACGTGGCGATGAATTTGGCTTCGGCGTCGGCAGTCTGGTGCCCACTCAAAGCAGGCGGCTGCCCATGCACGTAGGACTTGCAGCCGGCGATGGAGTCCAGTCCGCCTTCCATGTCGTCGATCGGCTCGCCGCGCAGCAGGCCTAAGCTCCAACCGAGAATCTCGGCGGTGGTGCGGTAGTTGATGTTCAATCGTGAGGACCGGCCTGCGATGTTGATTCCGACCTCGCGCAGGCTGACCCGGTTGTCGTAGATGCGCTGGTGGGTGTCACCGGCGATGAAGATGTCGTCGGGTGCGTCGGCAACTGCGGCCCGCAGCAGCCGCCATTGGTCCGGGCTCAGGTCCTGCGCCTCATCGATGATGATGTGGCGGAACGGCTTATCGGACGACTCCTCCAGCAGGCGGGTCGCTTCGCGTCGGATGGTTTCGTGCGTCCACGCGCCCTGCTGGGTAAGGGCCTGTTCGAACTCCCAGATTGCCTGCCACACCTGCGCTCGTTGGGCCGCTCCGAGTGCACGCCCGCGACCGGTCCGCTTGGCGGCGAGGTATGCGTCCGCGGTGCTGATGCGACGCGCCAGGACCACCTGCCGCCATTCCTCTGACAGGAACACGGGCGTGAAGGTGAGCCCGAACTCATCGATCAGGCCGGCCCACAACGCTTTCTCATCCTCGGCGCCGAGCATGTGCGGTGCACCGTGACTCTTACGGAAGACGCGATGCGCGATCCGGTCGACATGCGACACCTCGATTCGGCTCTCGGCCTCCTCGTCATCGATGAGCATGTCGAGACCGGATTGCAGAGTCTCCGACAGCGTCGAGGTGAAGGTGGTGACGAGGACCTTGCCGTCGCCGCGTTTGGCGAGCATGTGCGCGCGGTGCAGGGCGACAACGGTCTTGCCAGTGCCCGGCCCGCCGGTGACGCGGGCCGGGCCCTTGTAGGCGGCATCGACGACGGCGCGCTGGGTCGGGTGCAGGTACACCCGCCAGGTGGCGAACGGGTAGGCGAACACGTCCATCAGTTCGTCGGGTCCGCTGACGAGGACGACGCGGTCGCTGCTGCGCAGGATGGCGGCATCGATGTCCTCGGTGTCGACCGGTTCGCTGAAGATCTGCGCGCCGAGGTCGGCCCATACCTCCTCGGGTGTGAAGCCGGCGGCCAGACCAAACAACACATCCCACTGCGTTTCGGGCAGAAAGGATTTCGCCGCGTCGAGTTGCGCGGCATCGGTGACGGTCCGTGCGAACTTGAGCACCTTCTCGTCTATGCCGAGCTTGGTCAGCTCGCCGTCCTTGACGTTGGCGAAGATCGGGTTGCCGGCGGTTTCGGCGGCCTCGGCCATTTGGGGTATCTGGCGGTCGAGTTTGGCCTCGTCGCGGATCTCGATGCCGCCCGTGGCAGAGTTAACGGAGACGTTGCTGCGTTGCGCCCACGCGTAGGCGTCGTCGTGGTGCAACACCTTCAACAGTGTGTAGACCTCGCCGGTGACGGGGGCCAGCACAATGCCGCGCCAGGCCTGGTCCATGCGGATGGATCGGAACCGCGGGTTGCGGGCGTTGGCGATCTTCTCTAAATGCAGCCCGGTATGGGTGGCGGCATCGAATTCGTCGAAGACCTCGGTGACACGGTTGTAAACAGGTTTCTCCAGCTTGCCCAGGTCTTTGAGGAATCCCTTATCGATAGCGAGTGGCATTTTGTTCTCCCGGGCAATCTACGATTTGCTCTTCGGTGCGTTCTGTTTGGCGTGACACAGCCTGTCGAGTTCTCCTATGTGCCAAGCGAAACCGAGTTCGGACTCTTCATTTAGGCGCCCTGAGTAGATGCCGATGAGCCGCAAACGAGGTAGCACGTCATCGGAGGCGATGTCTGTGAAGTGCCGCCTACGCAGAAACACGGGTGAACCGGATTGTCCGGGGCGGGTTCGCGAATCCACCACAAACAGCGGATATTCCTCTCCTTTGTAGGGGAAGTAGAGCGCGGGCTCGGATGCCACGGTGCCGCGCATCCAGATCGGCCAGAGAAAGCCGTGGTCTAGGCCAAATGGGTATCCAACGGTGTAGACGTCGTCTGTCACCCAGAACCGCGGATCCGTTCCATATGCGGCATCTTTGGGTTCCAGTGGAATGAATAGCAGTTCGTCTGCAGGTAGGTCATCGAGTGGGCGCGCCGCGACGTCTACCTGGAAGCCGCGGGGGTGCTCGAACCATAGTGGGTTCTCGTCTTCGTCAACTAGTTTCAGGCAAAAATCGATGACGCCAAGATGATTGGCATCCAAGGTTTCCGAGCTTGGCTTGGTTCGCACGCGCATCGTCAGGTGTGTGGGAGTCACAGGAGGTTCCAAGTATTCGTTAGTGCGCCACGCCCGATCCGTAAAACAGTGGCGCGCAGTCGCCAGAAAATTCCTTCCTTCGAACCGATAGAAGAAACCGGTGCCCTGCGTGCAGGGCTTGACGCCAGGTCGAAGGGTGCCGTCTTCCGGGTTGACAGCCTCGTCTGGGGTGACGCCGCCGTCGGGGTGCCAGAGCATGTTGATTGACACCGAGTGGAAGTACTCGTTCGGGAACTGAATGTGGAGTTCAGAAGTATCTGGATCTGAGTCAGTCATGCTTCGTCGATCCCGTCGGTCGGCACGATTCTCGGCGGTCCTAGCTTCTTCGCCAGCATTGCGGCAAACTCGTCGAACACCTCGGTGACGCGGTTGCAGACGGGCTTCTCCAGCTTGCCCAGGTCTTTGAGGAATCTCTTGTCGATGGCAAGTGGCATTGTTTTTCCGTTGCTTGGCTATTCAGGATGACGGGGGCCATGCCCGGCTGGGGGATCGGCTAGTGGCTTCCAGCCCTTGCCACCGTTGGCGATGGCCTCGGCCATGCTGTCATAGGCCTCCAAAACGAGGCGTTTGGTGCGGAATTCGCCGAAGTCACGCTCCTCGTATTTGCGCACGACGAAGAAGGAGTCGAGGACATGCTCGGCCTCGTCGCGGTCCAGGCCGTAGATGTGGAGGAAGCCTGCATCGAGGTCGGCGCGGAGTTGGGCTCGACGTTCGGGATCCCAGCGGAAGGGCGAGCCGTCATCGTGGAGGTCCTGTGCGTATGGCTTCAGGCGGTATGACGTGAATGACAGTTCGAGAACATACGCACGGACCCAGTTCGAGAGTGAAGTATCGACTCGCCACGGAGCCGCTTCATCAAACGTGTCTGGTGTGGGACAGGCGAGTTGCTTCACAACGAATTGGTTCACATTCGAACCGCTGAGCTTCTGGCGTGCGAGGTAGTCGAAGGTCAATGTGGACCAAGCTGCGTGGAGCAGTGGTCCGCGTTCTGGGCTATCGAGGACGGCAAGAAAAAATGAATTTCCGACGGCCGAGGCTGGAAGGACTGAGGGCACAAATGTCCGTTCGTTCCCCATGTTGGTGATGCCACGTGCCCCGAGCATCCAACCGCGAGACCATCGGTCGTTGAGCTTCCTAGTCATCTCTGGAAGGCACACCCAATAATGAGCGAGCAGCTCGAAACGCGGGTCGTCGTGCTCATCCACGCTCGGCCGCGGGAGCGATCCTGAGTTCAGTTGTGCCTGCGTTGCGCCCTGGTAGGTTCCGAAACGGTGATCAAAGTGCCCCAACATCTTTGCTTCGTATAAGGGTACATACTCTTTGCTTCCCTGCGTGTACGACCAACCGTTGAACTCCCCGTCGGAGAGGTCTTCCGCCTCTTCGAAGAGTCCAGAGTCATTCGTCATGTGAAACAACGTTGGCATCGAGAGACCCCATGGATTCCCTTTGGGATCTTGTTCTCTAATCAGCACAGGGTGACGGGAGAAGATGCCGACGGTGATGTCAGCGTCTCTGCGAGTACGGAACATGGGGAGCGTGCCTGTGTTTGGGTTGATCAGCAGCACTTCGTCTGCCGCTAACTGGAACCGCCTGTCGGGAACATCGGATATGTGGCGGTTCAGAAACGCGAACTTGGCTCGTCGGACCGAGCGCTGCGCTCCTGTCACCGTGGTGATTGCAAAGCGAACTCGGTGGTCCACATCACGGAAGATCTTGGCTTCGTTCTCGAAGTCGTAGAACGCGAATAGCCTGTGATTACTCAACGAGTCGGCGAAGAAAGGTGCAGCGGTCTTATCGGTGGCAAGCCCGGTCGGTGTGATGATGCCAGCAGAGCCCTCAGCATTGGTGATCGTACGCATTGTCTCGGCGAAGACGCTGTAGGTGTTAACGTCGCCTTGTCCGGTTAGCGGGTATCGTTGGCTCTTCAAAAGTAGGTGAGCGGTCGCATCCGATTGGCGGAGCGCCGTAAGGTACCTTGCAAAGAGGTCTGGGTCTTCATCTGCGAGCTTCTCGATTAATTTTTTTCGCTTCGATGCAGGTGTTGCGCTCTCGATATCTGGTCGTCCGGCATTGCCGAAGTATTCTTTTTCTTGGAGCTTCACTTTCTCCCACGGCGGGTTGCCGACGACGCAGGAGAACCCACCCGTCCACCCGGTCCCGGCGTCGGCGCTACCGTCGTCCGGCACTATGAAATTGCCGGGAAACTCCAAGTGCCAGTGGAAGAACCGGTACTGACGGGCCAGGGCATTGACTTGCGTGACGATGGTGTCGGGCACCGACTCCGGAGCTTCGGACAGTGTGCGGACCGTCGCATGGGTGATGCCCTGGCCGGAGGTGGTCGCCCCGGTCTTGGGTTGCACGAACGCCGCACACCACGCATCGGCGACCAGCTTGGCGGCCACCAGGTCGGGGTCGGCTTCCAGTCGTCGCCATGCGTCAGCGCGGGCGCGCAGCGCAGCCACCGAGGCGACGGTACCGGTGTCGGCTTCGCGGGCGGCCTTGGTGAACTGGCTGGTTTCGACGTTGAGTGTTTCGGGGCCGAAGCTCAGCGTCAGCTGTTCCTGGTCGGCTTGCCGTTCTTTCTTATTGCGCTTCTTAAGCAGCGAGTTCCATTCGCTGTCGTCTTCACCGAGCACCTTGAACGCCTCGTCGGGGATGTTGTGGCGCAACAGCTCAGGGGTGGTCCCTAGCAGTGCGTTGCCGACGCGGAAGTGCGCGTCCAGGAACGGAAACGGCCGGTCGGCGTCGAACGCCTCCAACCACAACGCCACCTTGGTGATCTCGATGGCCAGATCGTTGAGGTCCACGCCGTACACGCAGCGTTCGATGACATCAGCGGTTGCCGCCCGAAGGGCGGCGGGCGTGGGTTCGGTCTCTTCGGTGCGCACGGTGGCCAGCGCGGCGGCGATCCGGCGGGCGGCGGCGACAACGAAATGTCCACTGCCGCAGGCCGGATCGACCACCGTGAGGTCCAGCAGCGCCTGTTCGGGATCGGATTCCCGAATGGCCTTGTCGATCAGCGGGTTTAGCGCCTCGTCCAGGACGAGCGCGATCAGATCCGATGGGGTGTAATAGGAGCCGGACTTCTTTCGCTCGTTGCCGGTGGACACGTCGAGGGTAAACGTCCGCTCGTCGGCGTGGTAGCGCGGTGTGTAGGCCAGCAATCCCTCGTACATGCCGCCGAGTTCTTCACTGTCGAGGTTGCGGTAGTCGACCGAGCGCGGAAGCCCGGTGACCGGGTCGTTGATCTGTGACAGCGCCCGCACCGCGGCGAGCAAGGCCCGGTTGGGCAGCTGGGCGCCGTCGAGGATGCTCAACGCGTCCCGCGAAAAGAGGCTGGCACCAAGCCCACTCAGGCCCAGCGCGGGCAGCCCGTCGCCAGCGAGTGCGTCGGTGACGATCTGATGCGCCTCCCATAGGTCGGTGTGCCAGCCGCCGATCGGTTCGGCCGCCAGCCGGCGCAACCGTGCGGTGGAGAAGTAGTCCGCATACAGGTTGCAGGCGCTTTCGGGAACCTCGGAGCGGTGCAGCAGATCGCGGTCCTCGACCACGAACAGCACGATGAGCCGATAGGCGATGCGCAGCAGTGCGCGTTGCAGGTCGCCGTCGGCGTCGGTGGCCGCGGCCAGCGTCTCGCGCAGAGCTGCGTTGGCCGAGTGCGAGACGAACCCGGTGCCAAGTTCCTGCAGCGCGACCGCGATGCCGTGCTGCAGGTTCAGCAGGGCGCGGGCCCCGTCGTCTATGGCGGTGGTGCGCCAGCGTTCCAGCCAACAGTTGTCGAGCTTGGGCTCGGCCTGCTCGACCTCGGCGTCTTCACCGGAGTCTTCGCTGTCGGCAACGGCTTTGGTGGCCTTGTCATCCAAGCGCGGCGCGAACCGGCTGGCGTGGACGTTCAGAAAGAGGATGCGGAAGTCGGCGTAGAGCTGGTCGGAGAAGATCGCATCGAGGTCGAACTCGACGAAGGACTGCCGGGTGAGGCTGGAAGCGTCACGCAGAAGCCGCAGCTGATGGCCGTTGGACACAATCGCCCACAGCGCATGGTCTTCCCGGTTGAGGTAGTCCTGCACCATGGCCTGCGGTGCCCGGGCGGTCACCCCCGCGGTCTTGGTGTCCAGGTCGATTCCGGCACCCACCAGGTGCAGCGGCACCCATGCTGTGGCGTTCGCGGCGTCGGGCCAGGCGACGCGGTGTGAGATAGGGAAGTGCGGCGCTTCGGTCTCGCCGAGGCCAGGCGGCACGGGAAGGCCGCCGCTGACGACATCGGGCCGGCCCCAACCCAGCTCGTACAGCAGGGGCAGCAGCCATCTGTCCCGGGTGAGTTTGGTGGCGGCGTCACCGTCCGGGAGCCGCTCCAGGGCGGCGCGCCAGGTGCGGTGTGCGGCCAGCATGGCTTCCCACGCACGGGCGATGGCACCGTTGACCGCCATCCCCGGTGGCAGCTGGTAGGCGTCCGCGGTCTGGCCTGGCATGCGCAGCTCGTTGGCCCGCGGGATGGCTTCGGCGGGCAGCGCGGTGCCGACCGTGCGGACGGCCCGGAAGACGGTCAGCGCGCTCATCGGGCACCCGCTTCCGGCAGAAACACGTAGATGCCGAGGACGTCGGCGGGTGGCAGGAACCGGACGGTGGGTGCGCGGCCACCGGCCTTGGAGGCGCTGCGCACCGCCAGATGCTCGGACACCAGGTCCTTCGCTGCGTCTTTGCCGGTTGCGGTGAGGTGCTTGGTGAGCGCCTGCAGGCGCCCCAGTGCACGCCCCAACTGCATTCGGGCCAACGCGTCATCGACGTTGCCCGACGGCATCAAGGACAGCAGCGTGTCGACCTCGCCCTGCGGTAACCAGGTCAGGGTGTCGCCGCTCGCGGTGAACGCCAGGAACTTGGCTTCCTCGGCAACTTGCGTGACGGTGCTGGCCGAGCCGGGGATGGTGATCTCCAGCCGATGGCGCACCATGAGCAAGGTGGTCACCTTGGTGACCTCTCGGGTGCGCATCACGCCGGCACGGCGGGCGGGTCGCGCCGCCGGGTCGAGTCGGGAGTCGAGTGCGGCGTCAAGGACGTAACGCGACAGCGCGTCGACCGTGGCGTCAGTGCGGGTGAGCACGCTGTGCCCAGCCGGGACGGGCAGCGAGCGGTGGAAGTGCAGTCGCCCGCTCTTGGTGGGCGGCAGTTGATCGCGTACCGCGGACGGGAGGGCGGTGATGATCGCGGTGAACCCGTCGTCGGTGTCGCTGACCGGAGCACCCAGGATGGATAGCGCTGTGCGGGTAAAGGTTTCGACATCGGCTGGCCCGCCGAGTGCACGTCGTACCTTGGCCAGGGCGTGTTCGACGGTGTCCGGTTTGAGTCCGGCCTGCCTAAACCGGGTACGCGACGCCTTCTCCCGTTCGGCCGCGTTGGTCCACTCGACCTCCACTTGTTCTGCCAGGGACTTGGAGGTGGCCTCGGCGAAGTCGAGGGTCAGCTGTTCGGCTTCCTTGCCCCGCAACAGCAGTGACTCCCAGATCGCCTTCATCACGGTCGTGGAATCGACCGGGATCGGCACCGAGACGCCGATGCTGCGTTTGATGTTCTCGTGGCGGCGGATGAGGACCTGCAACACGATACCGTCAATGCCGTTGTCCTCGCCGTAGTACGTCACAGTGCGCACGGTGGGGGCTTGCTGGCCGAATCGGTCGACGCGACCTT
>Ga0207433_10013075_pt1 | contig 12294 bp, 10 predicted proteins | sample YelNatPaOPGAMG01_FD_187559 | JGI IMG/M metagenome (GOLD analysis project Ga0207433, IMG submission 187559) | Hot spring thermophilic microbial communities from Obsidian Pool, Yellowstone National Park, USA - OP-RAMG-01 (SPAdes) (version 3) | ecosystem: Environmental > Aquatic > Thermal springs...
GAACAACAGTACACCGTCCATCGGGATGGCGCAGAAAATAATGGCTTCCTTTGACGCGTAGCATTTCAAAGCCAGCCCTACGCAATGCCGCAACCAGTTCCTGACCTTTGATGCGCGGCAGTCTCGTCATGTTTCAACCCAGATGCGCTGAACTCCTACAAATTCCTGCGGTGCGATTCTCTCCTCTTCAACTTCTAGACACAACTTGATTGCCTCGCGAACGCGCTTCATCAGGGTATCCAGAGATTTGGCTTGGGTATGGCAACCGCGTAATTCGGGAACAGTGGCTACATAGTAACCTTCCGAATCGCGTTCGATGATAACGTTAAATGCTCTTGGCATCTGTCTTCACTCCATTCTGCTATTTGCCATGTCGCTTCGAAGGGTTGCATCTAACACGCTTCTGCCGCTTTCTGTTGGCATAATACGCACTAGTGGGTTAATTGTCAACTTATTTGTTTTCACGCTCGTACATCTTCTTTCAAATGAGGTCGCCTGCTTATCTGGTTTCCGTCTAAGACGCATAGCTCACAATGCATTGACCACATCGACTCAGTACATGAATGTAGACCGATCCAAGAACGCGTGAGTTCAGGAACAACAGAGCTGAGAGTGCCTGATTTTTTGCAAAGCTAATGACATGTTCCCTTGACTCAAGATAAGTCAGATATTCATTCACCTCAGGCTCGCCCATCTCAGAAGTGTGGGGTTTCTTGTGCAAAAAGATGAAGGGCTTTCTCCAATGGAGGTAAGATTCTTCCGTCCATTTGCTGCAATGTCTCGCTTGTATTGAGAACCAAACCTGATCGAGTGGTTTTGGCTCAGCTTGATCGAGCAAAGGAATGATTTCTACAAGATTCTCTTGAGCGCTTTGGTTACCTTGAGAAGAACCAAAAACTTCTACCCCCTCTGCGGGCAATTGTTGTATGGTGCGCTGCAACTTCAGCATCGTGTAAGTTTACAAAACACCCCTCCAAATGTCAAGCAAAGATGCATGCAGGCTTAGCCATTCTCGGTTGTGAGAATTTACAATAGTTATTGAAGCCATTGTAAACGGCTCCACAGTCATCAAACGAAGATATATTCAATCAGTCAGAGAAGAAGGAAATTTTAAGGCGACTCTACCACGTTGCAGTTTTGATAACTATTAGCACGATTTTTCTTGACCCTTGTAAGCATTGTTATAAGATCTAAATTTAGGTCTTACGCAGTTTTTCGAAAAGTCTATCTATGTCAACTTCAATTTTTGGTAAGTTTGGCCACGTGTTTAACCCATCATCCTTAAATCTCGGAAGTAAATGAAAATGGAAATGAAGAACTGATTGTTGACCATCTTTTCCGCTTGCGTGCATTAGGTTCATACCAGTTGCATTGAGTTTTTGTTTATACTCTATTGTCAATTCCTGAGCAACACTTACCAACTCACAAAGAATATCTGACGGAATGTCGTACAAATCAGCGTAATGTTTTCTAGGTACAACCAAAGTATGTCCATAAACTTCAATTTTTCTCGGCAAGAAGCATATTACATTTTCATTTTCATATATGATTTTGGCAGGTGCTTTCCTATCTATAATTCGGCAAAAAATGCAATCGCTCATAGTGTTATCAGATCAAAGGGTAATTTTAAGTCACATAACCATTCCAGAATAAAAGAAGCCATGATGAATAGCAAATCATCTGGACAAGTGCCATAAGGCACAAACTTTTTCTGCTCTGTTTCGTGAAGCACCACGCTAATAAATCAAGTTTTCTTCAATTATAGCACCGGTTTGAGCAAATTAAAAAATCATTAAGGAGGTCTTATGTTCATAAGAAAAACTCGTCGCCAGTGCCTAGACAAGAACCAAAATTCTTCAAAAAACAAAGCACTGGGAAAATTTGATAATGAACAGCCCCAGCCGTCAGGAGAATCTGCAGAACAAAGCTCCTTTTCAAAGAATCTTGATAAATTGAGATACCGATTGCAGTTTGCCGGTATCTCCACACAATCCATTCCATGCCAGTTCATGACAATTTCAGGAATTAGAAGATGTAAGATAATGAGATGCTACCATAAAAGGTTGCTTTGTATGAACCGGGAATAATGTAACCATCACCCGTACCTCCGTCCTTAGCCTGCTCGAGGCCTGTGATGTTTGGTCCGACAAACAGAAAAGTGTAGTACGTGCTACCTAATAAATTGTCTCCACCAATGAAGAAGTTTAGATCAAAGTGCTTGGCGATACGATCTTGGTATCCTAACTTCGCACTGAGCAGGTTGTAAGCCTTCACGAAAGTGCTGTTGTCAAATGTCACAGGAGTTCTTCCTACGTACTCGTATGTGCCGTAAAAGTACCAACCGATGTTCGTTCCCAGATCGATCCCTGCATTGAGCATATTCTTTGGGACCCTTGCCACCTGATTGCCTGAAAAGTCGACGGTTGTGGAATTATTGTTAGCGTTACTTTTGAAGTCTACGTATCTGAAGTCAGAATAAGTATACGACAGCCACGGACGAAGGATGGACAGGGTCTGATCTTTATTGTCAATCACAAGATAACTGAGCGAAAGTTCAAGTCCCCTGTTCCTTTGTTTGCCAGCGTTTGTTGTAAATGTCACGGAATTAGAAGTTTCGCTTACCAGCTTATTTGTGTTCTCCAAATCAAACACAGCTATCTCGTATGACATTTTCTTTTCAAAGGCACTTCCCTTGCTGCCGATTTCATACTGAACTGCACTTTCTGGTTTAACTGAAAGGTTCAGCGATCCGTTACTTGCTACAACGTCGCTCAATAGTGGAGGAGTATAGCCCGTGCTAACGCTTGCATAGACCGATATGTTATTGTTCAAAACTTTCAACAAAGATATTTGCGGCGTCAAGACAGGAGAGAACGTCTTAACGACCAAATTTGTGGTATCACTGAGCTTGCCATTCACCAGCATATTTCTGACGCCGAACTCATTTCTGTTAAGACTTGCGCCAAGCGTCAAAATGACCTGCTCTGGAAATATCAAGTTCCACTGGGTAAACAGGTAATAGTTCAGTGCATGTTCTTCAAAGTCGCTCGGTTTGGAGATGCTTGTCCTCGGGATTATGAAAACTCCATTTGTTGTGATGTTTGACGCCTGAAACATTCCGCCAAGGGTTCCGCTCAGCCCTAAATACTTTCCTTTGTTCCCGTAATTGAAAGCCGTGCGCACCCCGTAGTTAAATTGGTTCCCGTCAGTAAAACCATGCGCATAGGGCTGGTTCGACGTAACCCCAGACCCGAAGACCGTCGTCTTGTTAGAAAAATCCTCGTCAAAACGATAATTGCCGGTGATTCCCGCACGAAAACTTTGAGTCTTAATATGGGAACTGTTTGAAAGATACTCAGGGTTACTCAGTGGAATCCTGTTGTAGAAATCAGAACCATCGATCTCGCCCGCGAGCTCTTCAAAGGAGCGATCGTAAGAGAAATAGGCGGAAATCTGCTCGTTTCCGCCCACTTGGAATTCGGTGGTTCCGAATGCGTAGTCTTTCCATGAAGCGCTGTGAGGACGGAACGATTTATACGTTTGGTGTCCGTAGTTCAGGACCACATCAGAATTATCCCCGGCAGATTCGAAAGTGGTATTGTTGCGGAACAAGCCGTAACTTCCGCCGATGGTCTGTTCATTAAAACTGGTTTGACCTGGTTGAGGCCTTATTGTAGTCATGTTCACTGTTCCCCCGATGAAACTTCCATAGAGACTTGAGGATGGCCCTTTGATAACTTCAACATTTCCCAGGGTCGAGAAATCCACTCCATCCAGTACGGTGCTTCCAGTCGCGTCGGTTATCGGGACATTGTTCAGAAATACCTGATATCCGAGGCCGTTAAAATTCGGACTGTTTCCGCCCGTGCTTGGGTAATAGCCACGAATTGTTATACGCGCACCGCCCCAAGGAGTTCGTGATTGCATAAAGACACCCGGAATCGTGTTGATCGAATTCTCGAGAGAAAGTCCACTTGATCTTTCGAGGTCATGAACGGTCAATCTTCCAATGGATTGAGCGCTGGAGAGGTTATTGCTACCGACCACCTGGACACCAGACAGCATTATGGGAGACGGAGTAAGCTGGATAAACAAAGATTGTTCCGATTTAGTTACTCTAACCTCTTTCTTCTCGTAGCCGAGCTGTGAAATGATAATGTCATTAATTTCCGTTTGACTTGTCAGCGTAAATCTTCCAAAATCATTTGTCGTAGTCCCGGTTGAGGTGCCTTTGATAACCACGGATGCTCCGACAACCGGTTGTCGCGTTTGTTGATCCACAACTGTTCCAGTTACAGTGTGTTGTGCATAGACAGTGTTACATAGAATTAAAACTGCCAGAAAAAGCAAAAGTTCTGTTTTCACTTTGTTAACTCCTTGTTCATTAAGGAAAGTCATAATTGACACAAAACTATGAGCCCAATGGCATCCAGCCACTGGTAAAGATGACGATCTATTTGCAAACACTCTAGAATTTAAACAAACTAAAAACCTGTTGCAGCACACGGACAAATGGACTAGTACGTTCGCGCCTCTCAACCCAATCTCACTAAACCGTTGCGAATCAAAAATCTCCTCTGTTCGAGTGTTATCACGTGAATCGGATTCAAACTTGAGTCCCATCTGTGATAAAAAGTCTTTTGGAAGAGTTGTTTTGCCAATTCTTCTTAGCCCGCGTAGACAACGAGTACTTTTGGATGTTTTATTGAGATTTTTACGCGAAAAATTAATTAATTGTCTGAACTCATAGGTTTTCATTCCATAAATTTGGAAGATTTTTTGGGCGTGAGGTAATTGCCTTCCATTTATCTCTAAACATTTACCCACCCCTTTCGTTACTAGGTGAAATCTCGCCAAACTTTCCGAGCGTTAAACAAGTATTTCTGAAGGAGAAATTTGCATGACTGTCGTCAAGCAGGAACCTCTTATGATATACATTAAACGCTTTAACTCAATATATCGAATTTCTTCATTTCATTTCTGTTTGTGGTTCAAGGTTGTGAATATTCGGTCGTATAAATCTTTGCCATAGCTAGTGTCCAGCGGCTCTGCCGCTCTCAGCTTAAATGTTCTGCTCCCATCATCCCCCCTCTCAGCTCGGAGGAAAAGGACACCATCCGTTCCCTTTTCATAGAATCCGCGTGCCAATGAATAGAGGTGTGTAACGAAGAAAACTTTGTTGTGTTTCTCAAGCAAGGCACTGACTATCTGGGTAGCAATCTCCGACCCCTCCCGCTCGTTTGTTGCAGCAAAGGATTCATTGAACAATAAGAGTGAATTAGGCGTAACGTGATCCACGATGCTGCTCATCCTCTTCAGTTCTTCGTCGAACTTCCCGCTCTCCATTGCTGCGTCTTCTTCCCTCTTATAGTGCGTAAAGATATTGCTAGAGAGATTAGCTGAGAAGGATTCAGCAGCCACAAACATGCCTGATTGCATCATAAGCTGTGCAAGTCCGATGCTGCGAAGGAATGTGGATTTCCCGCCCTGGTTTGCACCAGTAATTATGACAAGGTCCTTACCGTTAGCATTTGCATCGTTACCTACAACTTTCTCTTCAACTTTCAATGCCAGGCAAACGTCGCATAGTCCCACAAACGAATGTATCCGCTTGTCGTCAGAAGCAGGCACAGGAAAACACACAGGGATCCCCTTTTGCTCGAGTCGCTCATACAAATTAAGGCAACCGAGATAAAAACCCAGCTCTATCCTGAGCATGTTAAAGAAGTTCAGAATATGATCTGCGGATTGGGCAAGTGCGTTTGCTACGAGGTTCATTCCACGGTCCCGCAAGTTACCGAGCGCTTCAGCACCTCTTTCATCACGGGGATCAAGGTGAAAGGTAAATGACTCAGAGTTTCGCCCTGCAGCAAGTTTGAAACGCTTCATCCAGCCGACTTTGAGATTCGGCGGCTTGCGAAGTATGTAGTTAGTTCCCTTGTTACCAATCCCAAGGTTTGCGCTAATCAGCACATCGTGCTCTGACTTGAGATATTTCAGATGTGATTCAACCTCTTCGAAGTAATCTTCCGTCAGTTCCTGCTTTAACATGGCGAACAGCCTGGAAAAGCCGGGTGATCTGAAATCCTGTCCATGCTCATCAGCTATATTTCTAAGGAGCCTTAGTTTATTGACAAATATCTGCATTGATTCGATGGCGCCGTAGAGGACTGAACCAGGTGAGCGGCGAGAAAAGAATGCCCAGAAGGATTTTCTCTTCTCTTCAATACCGTCGACCACGATGCGATAAGCTTCTCTGAGAACGGTTGGATTGCGCAGACAGTCTCTCAGGTTTTCCTGACGAAATAAAATCGTGTTGATGTCTTTTGATCCTAACAAGATGACTTTCCTGGCAACGTCGAATAGAAACTGATCCTGGTTTGCCATAGCTTCGAAGAGAGTATCGAGTGAAAGATCCTGGGTCAAAGCCTCTGCATTCCACGGCAGAGGCTCCTCCATGTCAAAGTCACGGTCATTATAAAGAAGCAAGGCTTTCACAGCGGAAAGCTCCAAGTTTCAAATGCCAGGTTCCAATCAAATACAAATCTCCAAATCGCAAGCCACAAATGTGTACTGGCCATTTTCTTGTTAAGGTTTGTTGTTTTGAAATCTAGAATTTTTCCCACCGACATATCTGCGTATCGCGATGCCACATAGCCACATTTTGACTTTGGATTTTGGCATTTGGAGTTTAAAAGCTCATGGTTTCTATTTGTCATTTCAAATCGGTCATTTTAGCCGTCTCTTCAGTTGTTCATAAGTGACGCCGTACTTTTCGGCAATCGACATAGCGTAAGCTAGTCCGTCGGCAGGTTTTCTCAGTATCTTGAATGTTCGGACTGCAGAGTTTTCTGGATCAACTGTACTGGCCACACTTACAGTAGACTCGCTCATAGATGCGAGCTCGTCAATAAATGTCACGCAGACTGCAAGGCAACCGATGTCGATGATCTTCTCTAGAACTTTCCTGCTTAGAAAGAGTGCATCCTGGAGAGTCGTCGATGTAAAAATCTCATTCATGATGATGATACTATGAGACGTCGCCTTCTCCAGAATGTTGTGTATTCTGATTAAGTCATCTTCAAGTTTGCCACGGAGGTTTGTCATTTTTTCCAGTTTCTCAAAATGGGTAAAGATGTGGTCGAAGAGAGACAGACGCGCCTTTCGACCAGGTATAGGGCAGCCAAGACTCGCGAGATAATGCAACTGTCCAAAAGTCCGGGCAAATGTGGTCTTGCCTCCCTGATTCGGACCGGTTACAACAAATATTCTTTCCTGGCCTGCAAGGTAGAAGTCGTTACAGACAACGGTGGAACCGTCCAAAATGAGTTTCCGCGCCAGAGCCAAATCGAAGCATTCGTAATCGTAAATATTGATTGCATCTTTTGGAATGTTGACGGTAGGATCGGCAATCTCTGGGTAACAAAACTTTAGGCCAGCCTCCTTCAGTGGAGCTATATAATCCAGGTATGCAACATAAAACTGAATCTCACGATCAAAATTGGTAATCGTCCGATCCAGAAAGCTGGAGTTCACCTCGCAGTAGTCGTCGAGCCTTTTGAAAACCTTCGGAAAAAGTTGAGCAACAAAAGACAATATTTTGGCTTCTATATGGTTCATCTCGATTGGATCTGAAAATTTCACTTTGTAATCCGTCGCTGAACCCTGCTTAAACTTTGCGAATGTCTTCTCTACTTCTGTGCTGTAGTCAGCTTCGGAATTGTATTTGCGAACTGTAAAACTGTCACCCCGAATAATTAGCGAATACATCACCTCAGATAAGTCCTTCTTCACACCCTCGGTTTCGGAAAGAAGTGACTTGAAGTGATCCGACTCAACATATGAAGTCAAGTAATCGCGAAATGAGCGGAGCCCGCGTGACTTCAGATCCGCACGGGATAAATCATCGAGCAGGGCTTTTACAACGTTACAATAGCGATCCACCGCATCAAGAAACCATCTCTCCTTCTGGTACTTGTAGGATAGCTTTTCCGAGAGTCCAAGGTATTCCCAGACTACCTGCATGCCTTGTGCGAACAATTTTATGCCATTGAAAAGATCCTTACCCTCGAGATCCTTCATTACTTCATGACGGTATTGGATGGTCTCGATATCTTTAAGTGATTTGTAAAAGAACGGTTTTAGATTGTACTCTTCCTTGCCGGTCGTAACAGCATTGACAATCTGGTCTAGATTCAAATCGGCAAAGAAAGCTGGCTCCTCCAGCGTCTCTTCTTTTATGCCATCTTCCAATTCTTCAAACAGAATACTTTTAAAGGAAATCGCATCGAGTTGGCTTACCGATTCTCCACTTCGATCTTCACTCATTTTGTCTATCGGCTTTTAATTAGTATCTCATACATTCCAGATCGACAACTAAGGAATGAAGTACATCGGGTCTGGAAGTTTGAACTTACCTTCAGCGTAGCCACCGACTAAATCGCTGTATTGGTCGCCAATATTGACAACAATTGTGTATCCCTCTGATGTGATTTGCTTCCTTACAGATGTCTTGAACTCCGCGGTCGTCATTTTTTGTTTTGGATTCTTAAAATAAAGTCCGGTCCATTGAGGATAACCGACTTTCTTCAGGTTGATGACGGTCGGATCGTCGGAAAGATTTGCCGAGAGTTGTTCTCTGCCTGAAATAAAAAAGATCGCAATATGCCGCTGGGTAGCCCACCTCGCAAGCTCGAGTGTGGGTCTGATGGCGCTCGCTGATGCTTTCTTGACCCAAGCGTTCCACAGTGATATTTCAAACCCGAAGCCGTAACGATATTCGAATCCGACATTTGAAAGGGAGGTCTCATCTATATCAAGAACGATCGCAGGGTTCTTTACGTTACGGTAACGTGACTCGAGGAACGCCTTAGCAGAGTCAATTACTTGGGCAATTCCCCTTTCATAAGCACCGGATTTTATGTACGACCTGATTGAATCCTGGAGTATTCCGAGATTTGGCGGCTCTGAAATCGAGTAAATGCCCGAATGAGCTGTCAACTGCGAAAAACCAGTTGCAGCAATAGTAAATACCAATATCGGCACAGCAACAACAATTTGAAGCGTCCTAACGAATGAGTTTCTAGACTTATAGTTAGCCATAACTTCTACTTCCTCCTGTTTATTCCTTATAACGTTTTCCGTGAGTCTCCGCCCCGACAAACATTTCACTACCACGCCTGCTCAATGGGCTTTGCGTCATCATGAGTTACGGGTTCTTTCCTCTTAAATATCTTATAACTTCTACATTCTCGACCGTTATCATGCCGCCGCATCCCGCGTCATCCAGGATTTGTTCCACGACAGGGACAAACTTGTTTACATTTTCGACCGTGTCGACAATTTCTATTATCATCGGCAAATCGTCGCTCAATTTTGCAGACCTCGACTTGCTGAAGGTGCTGTCAGGTCCAAAACCGAGGGCGCCACGTGACACAGTTGCCCCTGCCATCCTGGATTCTTTTGCTTTGAGGACAATGGTCTTGTAGATTTGCTCATTGCTTTTCCTGTCCATCTCTCCGAGAAAAATTCTTATCAACTTCCCTTCTCCATAGAGTCTCATCAGGCTTATCCTTTCTCCGTCATTTCTGGGAGAACCCAGCCAATGATTTTCGGCATTTGCATAATCTCATTTTCTCCTGTCTTTTCATCTTTAAGATATTTGCACATGATTCGATCAGGCACTCCTTTTGTCATATTATACAATCCATCACAGTGCGAGAACAGTGACTGTCGAAGCCACTTCAGGAATTCCATGTCTTCATTGCCAAGTAGTGTTCTGTGTCACGCTAGAGTTCCTTCTGGAAATATTGAATCCTGCTCAGCAGCCTCAGTCCTTGTCATTCACCATCCCGTTGTCCTGGTTGCTCATTACACCATATAGACACTCTCTCAAAATTGAAGGCATTCCTCCGGAAAAGAACCATGGTCAACAGAGTCACCAAGGAAAAGGCAGACACAGCGCAGATTCGATTGCTGGATGATTTGGCTGTATGACAGATAAATTAAGTGTTCTCATATTTCACAGCGTCTTTACTGGTCAGAATCTCAATGCTTGGCTTGATACGCCCTAATGGCTTTCGTAATTGCATCTGCTGCTTTATCCTTCCCCTCCCAGCCAAAGCTAGTAACGGACTTGTTCTCCAGCTCCTTATAGGTTTCAAAGAAATGCTCTGCCTCGCGGAGAAAATGTTGTTGAACGTCTCCGATATCGTTCACGTTGTTGTAACGTGGATCCTGAACGGGTACTGAGAGTATTTTGCTATCAGAGCCTTTCTCATCTGTCATGACAAGCAAGCCGACCGGCCTTACCTGAAGAAAAAGGGCTGTCTGCAGTGGCTCCTCGGTTAAAACCAGAATGTCAAGAGGGTCTCCGTCATCCCATAAGGTACCTGGAATGAAACCATACGCTGTTGGATAGTGCACCGCAGAATACAGGACGCGATCGAGCTTGAAAACTTGAAGTTTGACATCGTACTCGATTTTCGCATGAGTCCCCTTCGGAATCTCGATGACAGCGTTGACTTCATATGGCGCCTTTTCGCCAACTGGAAGATCTTTTAAGTTGGGCATCGTTAACCTCCATTTATTTTATGAACAAACGCATTAATTTGCACTACAGCTCAAGAGCCTGTTCCCATGGAAAGTGCTTCCTACCGAAATGGCCAAACGCAGCTGTCTCTTTGTAACTCCAACCATTCGGGTGCTGCAAGCCCAGTCGTTCGATAATTGCTCGCGGGCGAAAATCGAAATCTTTTCTGATTTTCTCCGAAATCTTTTCATCTTCCTCCGGTCCACGGTCAGTTTGTACCGACAACAGGCTTGGCCGATCAATGCCTATACTGTAGGCCACCTTCACGAGGGCTTCGTCCGCCATTCCAGAGGCAACTATGGATTTGGCAATTAATCGACACATATAAGCTGCTGACCGATCCACTTTAGTCGGATCTTTGCCTGAATACGCCCCGCCGCCAACTTCCACACTAGGACCATAGCTGTCAACTACAATCTTGCGTCCAGTAGTCCCTGCATCGGCTTCAAATCCACCTTTTGTGAATTTGCCTTTTCCATTAATCACTGTGTTGTCTAACGAAATTCCTGGAACAACAGGCACGATGACATGATTGTAGATATCCCTGTAGAGGCTGTCCAGGGGCACTTCCTCAGCATGGTGACACGCTATTGTTACATGAGTGACGTGACCGTTCTCCATTACGATCTGTGATTTGCCATCGGGGCGCAGGTATGGAAGCGTCCCTTCCACACGCATCTTCTTCAGGCGGAGGCATAGGTCTCGCGCCAACACCCATGGTACTGGCATGAGCTCATCGCAGCCCTCAACGGCATATCCTACCATTACACCCTGGTCTCCAGCGCCACCTGCGTCGACTCCCTCTGCTATGTCTCTTGATTGTTTTTCGATCTTAATCACCACATCAATGTCATCCTTGTATCCAATGTCCCGATAAGTTTGCAATACAAGGTTTTTAATGTCTAGTTCTGCGCTCGTGGTCAGTTCGCCAGTCACAAATACCTTATTGTGGCCCCCAGTAACTTCAATTGCGACGCGTGATTGTGGGTCTTGCTCAATTGCTGCGTCAAGGATAGCATCTGCTATCTGGTCGCAAACCTTGTCCGGGTGTCCGTCGGTTACATGTTCCGATGCAGCAAAATTAGAGACGCGCAATCCTGGTCTTTGGTGATACAACATATGAACCTCCCATTGTTTGTATGAATTGGATGCAGCTGAACGCCTTGAGGATATGGTGGAGGCAGACTCATTCACGTTGTTCTCCTCCTGTTTAAACTTAGAAAAATTGGTATTGCGGTAAACTGTAACGTAACTGACAAAATTACAACAGCAGGGATCCAGATGTCATATAATATTCCTAACACTGCGCTTCCAATAAACCAGAAGATTCCATAGCCTGCTGTAAAAATTCCGTAAGCGGACGACCTATGCTGTTGAGGTACCATGGTTGCAACCGCTGCCGGAATGGTAGATTCGTGGACTCCCATGCCAAGTCCCCACAGGGCAGAGCCGATAAGAGCCAGCCAGAATCCACCGAAGAAAACAAGTGGAGCTGACACAGCGGAGATGATCGTCAGGGGAATCAGTATCCAGAGTCCCACTCGGTCGAAAAGTCGTCCGAACACCAGTGAGCCTGTGCCGCTGACCGCCATCGCGACGGAATAAAAAATCGGCACCCACATTCTGGTTATATGATCCGTCTTCTGGAAGTGATAAGAGATCAGGGAGAAGTCTGCAAAGCCGGCTGCGACAAGAGCCGCTCC
>Ga0207433_10013081_pt1 | contig 12289 bp, 13 predicted proteins | sample YelNatPaOPGAMG01_FD_187559 | JGI IMG/M metagenome (GOLD analysis project Ga0207433, IMG submission 187559) | Hot spring thermophilic microbial communities from Obsidian Pool, Yellowstone National Park, USA - OP-RAMG-01 (SPAdes) (version 3) | ecosystem: Environmental > Aquatic > Thermal springs...
CCGCCGCCTCCGTAACCTGGGTGTGTTCCGCCTCCTCCGGCCCCTCCGCCATACCCGTTCGATCCGTTACACGCGACAAAGCCAGAGGAGCCAATGGTGACGTTGCCCTTGGCGACGATAACTATCGTTCCTCCGCCAAAAGCGGGGGCCGAACCGCCTCCAGCACTGCCAGCGGAACCGTCGCCTCCGCCACCGCCGCCGCCAGCGCCGCCGGCACCGCCAGCGTAGGTCGACCACGCGCCGCCGCCGCCGCCGCCCATAAAATTGCCTCCGGGGCTGCCAGGGTTTGGCGAGGCGCCTCCGGCCCCTCCGCTACCAACCGCGGAGTCCGGGTCGGCGGAACCGCCGTTGCCTCCCGCTCCCCCATGAGCGCTAGCGCTATAGCTGCCTCCGGCTCCTCCTCCGCCACCTCCTCCGACGCCTCCGCCGTACCACAGCCCCTGCGTGCCGCTACCGCCAATTCCACCTGTTACGGTGCCGCTTCCTCCGCCGCCGCCAGCGCCGCCGGCACCGCCGGCGGGCACTGGCAAAACGATGTTTCCCACCGGCACCTGCACCTTGTACTGCGCGGACGAAGCGCGGGAAACCTTCGCGGCCATGCCGCTCAAGTTTATCGTTCCGTTTATTGTCACGTTGCCCCTGCAGAAAATAAAAACGCCCTGGCAGCGGGCGCTTACGGTCAGCGTGTGCCCAGCGTTCAGGGTGAAAGAGTTGAACCTTTTTACGACCATCGAAACGTCCTGCTGGGGAACCGTCCAGGTCACGTTTCCGGTAGAGTTGAAATCCCCGTCGTAACCGTCGCCAAAGCCGTCGAGCATGTCGTTCATGGTTATAGCCGTTTTATTAACTATCAAAACATTTGTGTTTATAGTCCCAGCGTTAACCGTGCCCAGGTTAGCGCTTATTGCCGCAAGGTTGTTGACACTTATCTTGTCCGCCGTAACCGCCCCAGCGGCAATTGCCGAACTCACAACCGCGCCCGCCTGTATCTTGTCGGCGGTGACGGCGTTAGCGGCAAGGGCGTAGGTGTTGACTGCCTGAGCCGCCAGCTTGTCTGTAGTTATCGCTCCGGCTGCTATCTTGTCCGAAATGACGGCCCCCGCGCCTATCTTGTCGGCAACAACCGCACCGGATGCGATAAGCGTGGACGTAATAGCATTGGCCGCTATTTTGTCGGAGGTAATTGCGCCGGCGGCTATGGCCCCGGCGGTTACTGCGTTGGCGGCGATAGCATTCGCAGTGACCGCGCCAGCGGATATTTTATCGGCGGTAACGGCATTAGAAGCCAGTTTAGGTGTTGTTATGCCGCCGTCGGTAATCTGTGTGGTAGTTATCTGTCCGGTTATGTCCGTAGCAGGGACTACGGCAGTCCAGGCCGCACCCGTGCTTCTGTACAGCTTATTGTCGGTCGTGAGGAATACAACCGCTCCCTGTGGATAATTAACGCCAGGCAGTGTTGGCAGGGAGGTCACCACCTGCACGGGGCGCAGTCCGGAAGCAAACTTTGTTAAGCCGATGATACCGTCAGCTATGCGCGCAACGTCCTGCACGGAATCGACCGCCACCCACGTTAAAGTCCCTGCGCTGTACCGGTAAACTTTATCCTGGTCCGTCCGGTAGAACAGTTCGCCGTCCTGCGGACTGGACGGGAACGCCGTGCCGCTGTTGCCAGCCAGCCACTTCAGCACCTTCGCGGGAGCCACCGCCCCGTCCGCTATCTTGTCCGCCACAACCGCATAGCTGTCGATGTGCTGCGTCTGTATGGCCGCGACGGCCACCTTGGCCGCCGTCACGGCCTGGTCGGCGAGCTGCAGGTCGTGGGTGAGGCCGACGTACTTGTCGGAAAGCCTGCTGGTGTTCACCGTGCCGTCGGGGTTGATTGTCGAATTGACCAATGCGTTGGTCGGCTTTCCCGTTGTATTCTCGTAAATCTGCAGCTTGGACAGAAGGCGCACAATCTCGTCGAAGTTGGCCTGCACTCTCTGGGGTAGGTCCTCGTCCAGAGATAAGATTCTGTGCGGCAGGTAAATTACGGGGTCGGCCATACCAAACACCTACTTCGGCTTCTTGAGTTTGTAGAGTATTTCCATTCCGGCCAGGCTGAAGTCTTGCCCGGCCACGCTGTGCGAAAACTGCGGCTGAAAGTAACGGGCCTTTGCGCTCGGCAGGGCGTACTTACGCACGTCGCTCACGTCCGTTGCCGCCGCCGGGGACTGCCACGCCCCGTAATCCAGGCGGTAACTGAATACCGCTTCGTTTAAGCCGTGAACGTCAACGGCGAAAACTTTCTTGAACTTCTTCATTCTCACCGGATCGCCGCCGTCGAACTGCTTGCCCACCCAGTACGAGGATATGGCCGCGCCGAAGTCGCTGAGGCCGATGTTTTGCTCCACAACGTAGCCCTGCGTGGCGTGCCCCGTGTAGACGTGCATGGCGTTTCCATCGTCGTAGTCCACCATGCAGGAAGCGCTTATCCCCCGGAACACCCACCAGGACTGCGAAGTCAGATCGAACACGAGGACCATGTTGTTAACCGTCGAAGCGCCTTCCGGCACGTGGAACCACAGGCAGTTATAGGCCCTGTTGTATCCGGCCACGGCGCCGGACAGCGCCGCCTTGTTGACGTTGGCCCAGGTCTGCGGTATCGTTCCGCTGGTCAGGTCAACGGACTTCAGATCATCCCACCGGAAAATACCGTCGTCGCTTATGTAGTAGAAATAGGGATCAATGACGATCCCGGCGCGGGGGCCGACGACGCCGTGCTTCCCCTCCACGCAGGCGGATCGGAAGTCGTCCAGGCTCGTCCCGACGAGGTAGAAAATTCTGCGCCGCTTGCAGACCAAAAGTTTGTTGAGGCCGTAGGAAAACAGGGCGGTAAGCTGATCGCCGTCGCCCACGTCGAATTTCTCCACGTTTACGCCGGGCCACGATTCGGGGGCGAAGCTGTCGCTCCACATGATCGTCCCCGCGTCGGTTATGCAGAACAGCTTTTCGGCGTGCAGGACGGGGACTTTTCCGGTCGCCGGAGCGTTCGCCAGAGCGGAAACGGTCGTCCCGTCGTACTTCCAGGGCGCGTCCACGCCGTTCATGCCCACCATGTAGTTGACGCAGGTGGCGAACAGCGTTGGAGCGGAAGTATTCAGCCCCGTCTTGCCTATGCCGGCGAAAGAAGAGCCGTTCCAGTAATAAGCGGCGCCGTCGCTGAACACGGCGATCAGCTTGCGGTTCAGCGTGGGGCTTCCGTAGTAGTATCCATAAAGACCGATAACGCCGCCCGCCCCGACGGCGGCGGCGTTCAAATAAGCCTGGCCCGGCCTCTTCTGCAGCTTCCCGACGGTCAGGGAGAGGCAGTTCTGCACGTCGGCGCACTGGTTCTCTTTGATGAGAATATCAGCGTACTTGTTGTTCAAACCCCCAGAGAAGTCGGCGATAGACCAGCTTTGGTAAGGGTTATAGGGGACTTTCGTCATGGCTGAAGCCTCCTACTTCTGCGCCGGCCGCTCCCACGGGGCAACCTGCCGCCTGCGAACTTCCGCATAGTACGCCCGCCGCTGGAGGTACTCGTTGTAATAGTCCGCCCGTTCCTCCAGCTCTTCCTCCTTCTGCCTGCTCCGGCCGGCGCAGTAAAGGACGATCAGTTCGTGGTACTGCGCTTCCAGTTCGGGAGTTTGAGTAAGATCGGTAAGGTGGGCAAGCGTCCGGTAATAGTTCACCACCAGGCTGTCCCCGGTGGAAACGGCTATGTTCTGCAGAACTATCTTGTCCAGCAGTTTCCACCCCTCGGAATACATGTCCAGAGGATGAAGCTGCCTGAGCGGCGTGGATATGCCGGCGGCGGTCTTGTAAACCGCCCCGGTTACCTCCTGGACGCCGCTCGGCAGGTCGTACTCGTAGGTCCCGGCGGTAAGGGAAATGGTCGCCCTGCCCGGCCTGTAAGCGACCTGGGAAAGGTCGTCGAGGCAGGCGTTGATCCAGCTCAGCCACGTTGTATTGTCGTAGGTCTCTTCCGTAAGAGCGGAAGCGGCCGCAACAATGTCGTTTCCGGTCATGGGGCGTTAAACCCCCTTAAACCGCTTCCAGGGTGTAAGTAACTTCCAGCATGAAAGCGGGAGGATTGGCGGTAGTCCCGTTGGTGACCGACAGCCTTAGGATATTGCCGGCGGCAAGCGCGCCGTAGGTCGAGCTGGGGGTGCCCAGGCTGTCCGCCGCCCCGGAGGCCGGGAAAGTCACCGTCGCGTTGTAGGTCTTTGATACAATGGCGTTGCTTCCGTTTGCCAGAGCGACAACACAGGTGTTCGAATTGTCAATGCCGGCGGCCGTGCCCTGGCTGATAATTCTCACGTCCACCACTTTGCCCTTGAATCCGGGAGGAACGATGAATACCGGGCGGGCCGAGATGCCGGTTCCGGCGGCCAGATCCTCCACCTGATAAGTCAGCAGGTGGTGGCTGACGTCGAGATCGGAATTGACGCGAAAAGCCGGCTCAAAATCCCTGACTCTAGTAGCCATTTCCTATTGCTCCTTTCTACTCCCACCATTCCCGCTGCACGCGGCTGGTGGACGGATTTTTCTGCGCGTCGAGGACGCCCCATTCCTGGCGCATCCTCGTGTACGTCTGGTTCCACTCCTGCATCAGGTTGAAGCTGTCCCTGTCTTTCTTGCCGGCGTAAATCAGCGCGTAGCCCTTCCACGTGGCGTAAGCCGCGAGAATGTCGTCCGCGTCCTGGAAAGAAGGCGTGTCGGTCTGCGCCGTCATGCCCGCCGGCCTGGAAGTCCCGGCAATGGTCAGCGTCCCGTCGCTGCCGGGCACCGGGCGCAAATAAATCTTGCTCCCGGCGAAATAGGCCGTGTCCGGGTAGCCGCTGTAGACTTCCGTATCCTCCGGCAGGCCGTGGGAAATGTCTAGCTCCCACTGCGAGTCCTGAACCCGGAAGTAAGCCTTCTGGGGGGCCAGCAGGCTCGCCGGGCGGGAAACGTAATCTGTCCCGGCGGTCACGCTGACCGGAAAAGAGTCCACGCCGAAAGACACCTGAGAAAGCTTCACCTGGGCTTCGTTCAGGTAGTTTGTTATCATCGTGTCGGAAACGTAGGCGGCGGTGTAGTCCTGCAGGTTGTCCCTCACCTGCTTGATCAAGTCCTTCAGTGTCGCCATGATAGACCAGCCCTATCCCTGGTATTTGACCGATGCGTAGGAGACGTTTTCGAGGCCGGGAGTGATTACCGGAGTGTCGGCATACCTCAGCACGTCCCTGCTCTGGTACTCTTTTTCCGTCAAATCCTTCCAGTATTTCTCTTCCCTGCGGGCTTCCTGCTCGGCGATGCGGCGCAGGACAACCCCGTAAGGGTCACCCGTCCGGCGGGCAACGGCGTAAGCCTCGCCGATCACCCGCTCCGCCCTGGCATCGAGAGCGTCGAATCTGGTGATAACGTAGGGGGTGAACGATGCGTCCACCCCCATGATTTCGTACTTGTTCGTTTCGGTGTTGAAATAAACCCGGATGTCCGGGTCGCCCGTCACTTCCAGCAGGCGGCGGGGTATGTCGTAGACGTGGCTCTCAACGGGTATCCTCACGTTCCTCTTACGCCTCCGCGATGTTGATCATCTTCGCCAGGCGGTTGCGGGCGAAGCAGCAGAGCTGCATATCCCAAATCCACACGGACTGGTACCCGCGGGCGCCGTCCCAGGCGACGATGCTGTCGCCGTTCAGCGGCTGCCAGCCGGGAGGGATGACCTCGCAGATTTTCAGGCCGGACTTGGTGATGAAGTAGGCCGTCCCGCTGGGGCAGTCCTTATCGCGGCCGAGCGGCACGCCGTTCCAGTCGATGCCCTCGAAGCCGCCCGGCAGGGTGACCGGGTTGGACTGCACAGGTATCCGCGTGAAGGCGGTCAGGAAGTTGGCCGCCGCCGTCTGCACTCCGGTGGAGGCGACGATGAAGTCAACGCCCTTCTCGCCTTCCACGCCCAGGTTGTCCTCCACGGCGTTGAACGGCTTCTGGAACAGCGGCAGGCTCGGCGTGGCTCCGCCGGCATCGAACACGCCGGCAGCGGTGGTCGCCCCGGCGGTAAATCCGGCGGGAGTCCACTCCTCGTATCCAGCTATGCTGGGGTCAATTTCGCCCAGGGCGCCGGTGCCGACGATGGCCGCGAGCCCTAGCATTTCCGTGTTGTAGGAGCCGTAAATTACGACGATGCAGTTAGCGTTGTAGCTGACTGCGGTGCCGCTGACGGTGATGCTGGTCGCGGTCTTGGCCGTCACCTGGCGGTTTTGGGCCACGTAGGACGCCGCGTTGGTGTCGTAGATGTCCACGTATTGGCCGTTCGTGGCGTGCGCGTAGATGAACCTGGTGGTGTCAACGGGAATGGTCGTCCCGCTCCCGCTCCCGGTTACGGCCGCGAGCTTGCCCGTGCCGTCGCCGAACACCTGCCGGTTGATCGACTGCCTGAGACCGGCGATGACGGAATCCATCTCGATGGCCGGGATGGACTTCCAGCCGCTCTCCCTGTCGGCGCCGGCCTGGCGCGCCCGGAAGCTGTACTTGAAGGTCGCGGTATGCTGCTTGCTGTAGTAGTTCGCCTGCTTGATCGTGGAGCGCCCGGAGTTCGGCAGGACGCCATACTCGTCGGCGGTATTGTAGCCCTGAGCGAGGCCGAGCATGACCGGCACGGTGATCAGCGTGCGGCCGGCGGCCTGCGTCACGGTGAAGTTGGGCGTCCTCTCCAGCTCGTTAAGGGTCTTGACCGGCTTGACCACGTAGGAAAACATGGCGTCGTTGGAATAAACGGTTTTCAGTGCCTCTTCGTAATACTGCACTTCGTAAGGCATGAAGTCTCACTCCTTCTTGAAAAAATTAAACTCCGGCGTTTTGGCTCTGTAGAGACCGCCAGAGTTCTCTTAATGCCCCCATCCTGTCGGCGGAAGTGCTGTAGACCTGCGGCCCGGCTTCCCCTGCCGCCGGTATCCCGCCGCTCCTGCCCTGCGGCGTGGGCGGCGGTCCGGCGCTTTGGGCCTTCTGCGCCGCCGCCGCAATGAGGCGGTCCCTGAGCGGCGTGTTATCCGCTAGGGCCTTCTCCATCGCCGCCATGTGCAGGGCTACCTCGTGCATGGGCAGCTTGTTCTCTATCAGGTCGCGGTACTTTTCGAGCGCCGTCCTTTCGATTGCCCCAAAGTCCTCCGGAAGAGCTTCCCCGAAATGGTTGCGAAGCTGACCGTACTTGCCCCGCATGTCGGCAAGCTCTTTGTCCAGCCGGTATTCTCCGAGGGTGTTATTTACCGCCGTCATGGCCTGCTCTATCTGAGCGAGCCTGCTCAGCACCTCCGGGCTGAGCTGCTGCCCGGCGGGAGGGGGCGCGGTTCCGGGAGGCATGGCTCCGGGCGTCCCTGCGGGGGGCATCTGGCCGGCCGCCTGGTTGGTCGTGTCCATCTTTTCACCACCTTCCAAAACCTTAATGATTTTATCGGCCACTGCGGGATCGCTCAGCATCAGGTTGGCTAACTCGTTAGCCAGTTCGGCGACTCCCGGCTCCTGCGCCGGGCGGCTGTCCGCCGGCGCGTTGTCGGGCGACGGCTGGCCTGGCTGGGCGTCCTGCGCCGCCGCCGTTTTGATCAGGTCCTCCGGATTGACTTTGCTCGCTTCCGGCATTTCCATGAGATTCCTCCTTGATTGGGATTTGCGGCATCTGCGCCGCCTGCAGAAATTCCTTGTGCTTCGCGCAGTGCAGGTTCACGTTGATTTTCCCCTGCGGCGGCACCTGCTCTTCATACTCCGCCGACTTGCGGAACCTGTCGTGCTCGATGAGGTGGAGCATGTGGTTGTGCCAGTCCTCCACCTCGACGGGCACGCCCTGAGCCAGCTTCGCGTTTTCCCTCTGCGCCTGGGAGGTGTCCAGGTCAGCATCGGCAAACGCCTCCTCCAGGCTGGCGTACTTCGTCACCCTGGCGAGCAGGCGCGGGTCGTGGATGACCTTCCTGTCCAGCATGGCGAGGAGAAACTGCTGCTCCTGTTCGCTTGGCGGGGCCTTGCGGAGGTTGACGCTGACCTTCGCCAGGGCGTCCTCCGGAATGTCCCGGCCGCTGAAAATGATGTTTTCGTTGCCTCCGCTTATCTTGCGGGGCAGGCTGCAGAACTTTCTCGCCAGTTTGAGCGCCCCGTTGAGCGCTCCCGCGATCATTTCCCTGTACTCGGCGAGGACGATCTGCCTTCTCTGCTCCTCCGTCTGCTGCAGGGCGAACAGCTGCTGCGCCGAGCGAACGCCCCTGGGCATCCCGCCCCTTGTGATCGCCGTTACACCCGCTATCTCGTCCGCCTCCTGCTCCAGCCTGATCAGGACGTTGACCACCTGCGTGGGGTAGGGCGTTATCTCAAGCTGGTCTATCTTGCCTCCCATCAGGTGGAGGGGATTGTACTTGATGATCTCCCCCGGCTCCATCTTCACGTCCTGGGTGATCGCCCCGACGGGCGAAATGAGCGGCGGGTTGGATAGTTTCGTCGAGTTTTCCAGCACGTCGTTGCGCAGGCGGTTATAGAGAACGTTCACCTGCCGCATGTCGCTCACCCAGGTGTGGGCGTAAAACTCACCCGGCAGGGGAGTATGCCGCACCCTGAAGAACGGTATGGGCAGTATGTCGGCGTATGGGTTCGGCCCCTCGTACAGGACTGTGTTGCCCGAAAAGACGACAAAGCGCCCTTCCGGATGCTCGTCGCTCGGTATCTCCCAGTATTCGCTTACGACCGTCGAAGGTATGCGGGTCAGCTCGTACTTCACCCGCAAGGAGGTTATCGACGGGTAGAGCATCCAGACGCCGCTTCCTCCCACGTCCTTTCCGAACTTCTTCTTGACATACTCGCGGGGCACAACCTTGTCGTGGATCGCCCAGGACGATTCTTCCAAAAACCGGGCATATGGGTCAACGTACAGCTCGAAAGGCGACACAGGGTCGATTATCGGGTCCCCGCCGCGCGCACCTCCGGGATAAAAAGGCCCCCGGTTGCCGTCGTAGTAAACCTTGACGTAGGCCGTCCCGCAGGAAATGGCCCACAGCAGCGCCTCCCGGAAGGAAGCGACGTATTTGTACTCGTCCCAAACGGACTGCAGGTAGTAGTAGACCTTCTTCGCCTTCAGCTGGTCGCGGCACTCCACCTTGAAGGAAGGCGGGTCATCCGTCAGGGCCGAAAACTCCAGGCGCATCCGGGGAGTGATCAGGTTGGCCGTCAGCCTCGGCTTGCCTTTGTCGAGAAGCACCATCTGCAGTTTGTTGTAGTTTTTGTCGTAGGTAACCCACTGCTCGCCCATGATAAAAGCCAGGTTGAGCCGCCAATTCCTTTCGTAGCCCCGCCTGGCTTCCTGCGCCGCAAGGTATCTTATTCTGATAGTTTCGTTCAACTTAACACCCCCTCAGAGCGGGGAAATAATCACTCGCCAACGTCGTCGATGGTCGGCAGCGAAGGCTGCGCCTCGTTTAGCGCCGCCAGCCGGTCAAGCTCCGCCTGGGTCACCTCCGTAAGCGCCTCCGTACTCTTCAACTCGTAGTAGTTCCGGGCCATGATCCGGTCGAGAAGTTGCTGCCGCTCCCTCCTGTCGTATTCGAGAACTTCTCTCAGCCACGCCCGATGGCACCTCTCCGCGTGGACGAAGAAGGCGAACCCGGCGCAGACGACGAAAACGAAAAGCAACGACACAACGTTTATCATGCCAACACCTCGGCTTTCAGCCCTGACCTTGCTTTTCTCGGCAGTTTCCGGCCGGCTTCCTGCGCCTTTCCTTCTTCCTGCCCGCCCTCTTCTGCTCCAGCATCTTCCTGCTTCGGCAGGTACTTCTCCAGCAACTCAGGCATGTTTTCCGCCACAATTTCAAAGATTTTCGTGTAGCATTCACGGCAGATGACGTTAAACTGGCCGGCCAGAATGCAGTTGCGGTCAACGGCGTTAAGGCACAGGCAGCAGCTTGAGCTGATGAAGCCGGAGTGGTACTGCAAAAAGTCTCTCATGATTTCTTGGACAGCCTCCTTAGTATAGCGTTTCGCTTGTGCGGGTCCTTTACCTTTTTGGCCGATTCGCGGGCTTTCCGGTAGGCGGCCGCAACGGCCTGAGCCTTCGGGTGGCCCGCCCGGATCATTTCGGCTATGTTTTGTTCAATTGACGTTCGCGAATATCCGGACTTCAATGGCACAAAAAATCGCCTCCTAAATAAACGCCGCCCGTTAGCTCGATACCGGCACGAAGGTAATAAACAAACAACCGTTTTCATCTTCGTATTTGTCAATAACTACCTGTTCTTGCCCATAATCGTCGATAAATTTATCCCAAATATTAAGTTTTCTAATATCGGTCATTCTAACTCACCTTCGCTTCCAGCGTTACGATTAAATCTGCCTTACGATAAATACTCTGCGCTACATCGGTATTGTTGACATATTTAAACAAAATAGGAATACTGTCATCAAAGAACAACGAATTAAATATTCGTAAAGCATCGCTATCTCCTGCAGGTCTAGCGCCTGATGGAGTTGATGCCCATAAATTTTGTGTTAAAAATTGCAAGTTTATGTTATATGCTACTGTTGCTGCAATTCCTAATTCTGCACCTGGAGTATATCCACCACCGCCTAAGTATTGCCCAGTCCCCAGACTCAGCATATGTGTTCCTGTTGTTGCCCCTACTGGAGGTGGTGCATAAAGAGCTACTGCATGAATTGCTCTAACACACCATCCGGCGGGAGCATAGATATACGTGCTTTCAGTTGTGCCAGAGGCCACCGTTGTCGTGTTATTTACGCTAACCTTTGCTATTTTAACTTTCCTGCCCGTTAGCACAACATCTTTCCCGCCGGTATCCGTGTATCCGGTGGCGTTTATGCTGCCGGATTTATAGGTCACCACGTTGAGCCTGACGGCATAGAGCGCGCCCACTTTCTCAATATAGACAGTCGCGGGCTTATCAAAGATCTGCAGGTAGTTTTTCGCACCCACCAGTCTTCCATCGTAAGGAAACCAGTTCGTTCCATCAAAAGTCGCTTCAATGAGTATCGAGGCGATAAAGTTGCCGGTTATCCTTATCGCCGCCTCGTTTACCCCGGCAAGATTCATGGCGCTGCCGGGACCGACGGCCTGGGCATTGTTAAGCAAGGTGGTCACAGGCATCTAGCATCACTCCTTTTTCAGGCATAAGAGCCAAGTTCGCCTTTGTCGCTGATCCTCTCGAAGTATTCCGCCCTGATCCGCTCCCGCACGGTGAGCGGCCTTTCTTCTTCGCCGGCCGGGCCCTCTTCAAACGCGCCCTCGGAGCCGCCCGCATGCTGAGCGTAAGGCATTACGTCCTTCCGCAGGGCGTTCGCGATCATGATGCTCAATACCCTGTCGTCATGCGCCCCCGGCATGGCCTCCGCCTTGTCGTGCCTCACCGTGCCGGTCTTCTTGCTGACCGGCCGGATGAAGGTGAGCATTTCCCTGAGCGTGCCCTCCTCGTTGATTACGACCTCCCCGTTCGTGAAGGCCGCCCGCATGAGGTTGACGATGACCATCTTCGTGCTCCTGGAAGTATCCCAGCCGATCTTGCTGACGAACACCTTGTTCGTGCTGTCGTAAACCCGGCGGTGGTAGATGAGCGGATAGCCGTTTTCGGCAAGCCACAGGGCGACGGTGAGACCGTGCCCGCCGGTAACCTCCGGGGCGATCATGGCGTTGTTGTACCACATCCCCAGGGACTTCAGCTCCTGCGCGAACAGCGTCGGCTTAGCCACCATGTGCAGGTGGGCCACCTGCTCCCCGGTGATTACATCCAGGACATCGGCGCAGGAGGCGTCTCCGTCTCCGCCGGTGGCGACGCCGGAACCGACGTCCGCGCCGACGACGTAAAACCGCCCCGGCTCCGGGTATTTGAAAACGTGCAGCCTCTCCCCGGCGGCCTGCTGAAACTTCGCGGCGGCGCCGTCCTCATAAAGAAAGCCCTCGTCGAAGGGAACTTCCTTCAGCTCTTTCAGGCGCTGGTATATCGCTCCGGTATCGAACCAGTTGGCGGTGTTGCTGAGCCAGGCTTGTTCCTCGGTAGCCGGGTACTCGATCTGGAATCTGCTCTCGTCGCCGCCGAAGTCGTTTTCAATTACCCACTGCCGCCACCAGAGCTGCTCGTCGTCTATCTTCCCGGCGGCGTAAAGCTCCTCCAGCTCCGGCGGGCAGTATGGCTTGACGCCCTCCGGCACGGGCAGGCGGTATTCCTCGTGCTCGTACCAGGGGAAGAAAAGCGGCAGGTACTCGTTCTTGCCCCTCTTCGCCCGCTGGTAGTAATTAAAAA
>Ga0207433_10013093_pt1 | contig 12282 bp, 10 predicted proteins | sample YelNatPaOPGAMG01_FD_187559 | JGI IMG/M metagenome (GOLD analysis project Ga0207433, IMG submission 187559) | Hot spring thermophilic microbial communities from Obsidian Pool, Yellowstone National Park, USA - OP-RAMG-01 (SPAdes) (version 3) | ecosystem: Environmental > Aquatic > Thermal springs...
GTTCCTTGTTTATAGACACTGTCTTGTCTACTGAAAATGTGAATATTGCAACCTGCTCTTCTTTAGACTTTATCTCCGTTAGCATTATCACCTTCTCTTCAAATCTTATGCCCTCAGGAATCTCTGTCACTTCTACCTTCACTCCTTCAACCTTAAGCATTGAGTTATTCGCTACCGATAATTCTATTACATTCCCTTTTGATGAAAACGGTATCTCATATACCGTTTGAGATACACATATGTTAATTAATATGATTAATGCTATTATGTATCGCATAGGTCGTTCCTCTTTTGTTTCGTATCATAATATTTATGTTGTGTCTCTGATCACAAGCTAAAGCTTGCGTTACAGTTTCATTGCTAGAAACCTGGCATCTACATATCTGTTTTTTTGACAGTTCGGCCTGCCCAACATGTATTTTGGCAGGCAAACCATCCCGCAACACTATTCTTTTATCTCTTGCAATAGTTCCTTATACTCACCCTCTTCCTGCTCTATCTGCAACTCCAATTCCTGGATATTCTCATTTACTTCAACTGTTGGCTCTATCCCTTTCCACATCGACTCTAATGTATACCTACACCTATAATACAAAGATATATATCCCTCCGCCTTAACATATGTCCTCGCATTCGCATGCCTAATGGTGTATTCATACACCTCCCTCACCGTCTGCATAAACAACTTTGTATATATCCTTGCCTGTATCGTATCGCCTTTCTGTATCTCTCTTATAGCCCTATCAAGTATCTTTTCTAAACTACGTATCAATCGCTCACCTCCTATATTCCCAGACTGTGCCTCTGTTTGTATCTGCAATTTTAGAGCAGATATTTGCTCCATTAACGTGCCTGTTGGCTTTGGTGGCAATGTTATTACCTTCGCTTCTATCTGTCTTGCCAGTGGATATAATAGCTGATATGCCTGCTCGGATACATAGCGTCTATCGTTCTTCTCATGCTTCCTCTGATATTCCCAGCGTAGCTTATTGAAAAATTCTTCTATCTCCTGTGCAGTTCCTATTGTGTCATGTCTCTGATACTTCTTGATTGCATCTTTTATATGGTCTTCTAATTCAGCGTAAAACCTATGCTCGCCTAGTTGTTTGTTATCATAGCACCATTTGAGTCGGGCACGAAGGGTGTCGAGCATTTCTTTTACCGTCATCTCCTTCTGCTCCGGTATCTGCTCAAGCAGATACTCCGTGTTATACCTCAACAATGCATATGCCTCGCTTGTGAGGTTATCTGTGCTATCTATATCCACATCTCGCAATACATTCTGAAGTATTGCTCTTGCTCTGTTTGTGTTATTTTGCTCAAGTTCTTGCTTTGCTGTGGTAAAGTAGGCTAGATACTTATCCGCTATTTGCTTTTCTTTTATCCAGCCTAAGGTGCGTGATTGAGTAGTGTAGCTGGTGAGGGTATCGAAGAAGTCTAATGGGATAAAGGGAGTGGGTGGATTTGAAGGCCCTAAAGTAGTAACTTGAACTGAATTTGTCAGTATCTCTAAAAACCCATTTTCTCCATTGTTGCCTTGCACATATGAAATTACTATTGTTGGTAGAGCAGATGTTAAATATCCAAAACTGGTATCTATTTCTCCTTGATTAATATAATCCCCATAAGTAAACAAATTGGTCCACATTATCCCCAAAGGCGATTTGCCCAAAGCACCTCGCCAACCTTTTCTTCCACGGATAGATGAAATCGAATCAGAAAATATTTGAATGTAAAAATTCTCTATCTTTTGAGGACTTGTGTTTTTATTTGTTATTATATAATTGAACTCATATTTATTATTCTTTTTTAATACATACGATTTTACATTGACATTTACTCTATTCCTTGGGTTTAGTATACCAGATGGCGGTAGAGAAATTGGGTAGTTGCCGTACTTTTGACCATTCCAACTATATATCACTTTAACCTCATTTTCTTTTGCATCATCAAACCAAATACCTTGGAATTCCTTTATACCATCACCATTGATATCTTTAATATTAAGACTTTCTTCTAGATAACTTATTACTGACTTTCCATTCTGACCTGTATCATTTATCATTTGGCCAACGAAACCATCCCAGGAAAATATCCATAGACACCTCAAATCTGCTCGATTCCCTTCGCAACAAGATATGGATAACTCTACCTTACCATCATTATTAACATCAGAAATATCATAAAACCCGCAACTATGTGCATCTTCATTATTAATCACAGGATCACTTAGCCATAATATTTGTCCATTCTTAAAAATCCCCATAAATCCTTTCGGCCGCGTATTGTTATCTTGAATTTTTCCTTCAGCGTAAAAAACAAAACAATGCTGAAGGGTATGATAAGGATCATCAACGTTATTCGGAACAACCCATCTTTTTCCTACGGCACTGTCGATATTTATTAACTCATCGACACGGTATTTATTTACTCCGAAAATATCATCGACAGCACTTTGTATGATATTATAATCATTCAGTGTAATTCCGGGTCGGATTTGTGCAAGCAGAGTTGGCATTATAAATGCCAATATAAATAAGAGTATAGTCCGATTCATAATTTACTCCCTTATTTATTTTGAGGTAAAAATAAACTTGCTTTTACTTTAACTTCATTTCTATACCATAATGCACTATTCCATTGGCCATACACATAATTAAAAAATGTCTTTTCGAAACCTTGTGGCCAATTACTGCCCAATTCAACGTTCGAGGACAAAGCTTTTACAAGAAGCTTCTTTTGATGTTTCATAGACAGTACCATTATCGTATCTGTAATGTTCAAATACTCCGGTAGATGTTCTCTATCTTCAATATATCCCACCTCCGAAACAGCCGTGCTATACAACATCTGAAGCAATCCATATGAAGCGGCAACTCGCGTTTGAGCCTTAACATTTTTTGCACCACCATTCCATATATCTCTAATATAAGTTATAAAACGTTCTCTGGCAGAGTCAGCTGCAATAGATAATTCCAGCTTCAAATAATCAGTAAAATATTTTAGAATATTATAGTACTCCTTTATCACTGGCACCTTGTCTGGTTCGTATGGCCAAAAATCCATGGTGCCATCACTGTTTCTTGCCCCATATATAGAAGCGGACCCAACGTTTACCAATTGAGAGTAATCATAAATCATATCCCAAACCGACTTATTGGGATACGGATAACTTACATATTGATGAGATGGAACCGGTGGATCGTTAACAGGATTTTCCTTAACATAAAATGGATTATCTATCCTGTTCACTGTCCAACTTGAAAATTGTATCGTATAAGGTTCATAACGATAAGATGGTGCAAAACCCGTATAACCCGGGAAATTATACTGTAAAGGTTCAACAGGAAAGAGACTTTTTGGAAAAATATTTTTGTGGTAATTAACAGAATATGTATAGCAAAGCCGATCTTTGTAACGAACTTTCCAAGTGTTAGAAAAAAAAGATTTAAATAAATGTTTCATAAGACATTACGCTTAATTTATCTATATATGTTAAGCAGCATTACTCATTTGCCAATACAAGGCACGGTATTGGGCTGCCATTTTTAACTTTAGCTCTCTTTTAGCAATTTTATCTTTCACTCTGCCAAGCAGAAAATCCTCAGGCGTAAGGAAAAACAACGAACTGTGCAGACGCACACGGTTGTAATAATCGATAGGTTCAAGGAAGAAAGGAGTAATATATTCGGTTCTCGGTTACAATCTTACTAATGGCAATGTTAGTCAAAATTTACACTGAAATCAGAATATCCGGGCGAAGAAAATCGCTTAGCAATTTAAAGCTAATGATTACTCAGAAAATTTTTTGTAGCTCTTGACTTATTTTATTATATCCATTATATTGACTATAGCTTAGTTATGAAACAAGAACAGTTACATATTTTGGTTCAGAAGAATACCTGGTGGTGGTGGCGAATTAGTGTACTGTATCATCCAGGTATGGGTAGGGATATGTAACTGATTTAACATATAATTAAAATTTTATTAAACCCTTCCAGAAATACCTGGAAGGGTTTTTTGTTTTTATACTAAGGATAAACTTATGATTACATTAGACGAATTCAAAAATCTTGCGAATGAATACAGAGTCATTCCACTCATTGAAACAACGCTTGCAGATTTACACACACCTGTTTCCATATTTCTGTCACTTCGCTCGGAGTCTGCACCGTCTTTCCTCCTCGAAAGTGTTGAACCCGACGAAAGAATAGGCAGATACTCGTTCGTTGGAACCAATCCTATAATGCTTATTAAATCCAAGGACGATTTAATTGAAATAGACTACGGACATAAGAAGGAAGAGAGAAAAGGAAAATTACTCGACGTATTGAAAGAATTCTCGTCAAAATACCAAAAGGTCGCATTGCACGAAAAACTGGGTTTTACTGGCGGCTTCCTTGGCTACTTCGGATACGACAGAGTTCAGGAAATAGAAAACATTCCACTGCCATCTGCTCAAGACGAAAATATTCCTGATGCAATGTTTGGTTTGTTTAACTCTGTTGTTCAATTTGACCACCTGGAGCAACTGATTACAATTATATACAATGTAATTATTGATGAAACCAGATCGCTTGAGGAACAATATTACGAGGGTAAAAAAGAGCTTGAGATTATTTCCTACAAGTTATCAAAATCAACTTCAACTGTAAATCTTTTCCAATGCGACTTATCATCTCCAAGAGAAGGTACCGATTATGAAACTTTTTGCAGGTCTGTCGTCAAAGCCAAACATTATATTCATGAAGGGGATATTTTCCAGGTAGTTTTATCGAGGCGGGTGCAGGTACCCTATTCAGGAGACACATTCCCCGTTTATCGAGCGCTCAGAATCATCAATCCTTCGCCCTATCTCTTTTATCTCGATTTCAAAACGGTTCAACTTATTGGATCATCACCTGAGGTGTTAGTGCGTGTTCAGAATAATGTCGTATCTGTAATGCCAATTGCGGGTACAAGGAAGCGTGGTAAGACCCCGGAAGAAGATAGGTTCTTTGAGAATGAGTTACTAAAAGACCCGAAAGAGGATTCCGAGCACGTTATGCTTGTGGATTTAGGTCGTAACGATATAGGTAGAATTTGTGAGTACGGTACCGTGCATGTTGCTGTTTATAAAAAGCTAAAAAAGTTTTCACACGTAATGCACCTTGTATCGGAAGTTCAGGGTCAATTAAAATCTACATCAAGTAGTTTGGATGCACTAAAAGCATGCTTTCCGGCGGGAACTGTATCCGGTGCACCAAAGATTCGAGCGATGGAGATAATAACAGAACTCGAACCTGTAAGAAGAATAATTTACGCAGGTGCAGTTGGGTATCTTGGTTTCAATGGAGCACTCGACACATGCATTGCTATTAGAACAATTGTTGCTGCAAATGGTATCATAACTGTACAGGCGGGTGCAGGAATTGTGGTAGACTCAGTGCCTGAGCTGGAATATAAGGAAACCGTTAACAAAGCAAAAGCCCTGCTCGAAGCTTTATCTGTAGCATCTAACGGCTTAATGAAAATACATAGTTTAAAAGAAACAGTGAGGTAATAAAAAATGATTTTGGTAATTGATAACTACGATTCATTCACATACAACCTTGTTCAATTGGTGGGAAAGTTCACGAATAAGATAAACGTAATCCGAAATGAAGATATGAGTGTTGAAGAAATTTCACGAATCAAGCCAAAAGGCATCATAATTTCACCTGGTCCTGGCAGACCCGAAAACGCCGGGATATCTGTGGAAGTGGTACGTCAACTCGGCAAGAGTATTCCAATACTCGGCGTTTGCCTTGGCCACCAGGCAATCGGCGCTGCTTTTGGTGCAAAAATCACATACGCACCTGAGATAATGCATGGCAGGTCTTCCAAGATTTTCCATAAAGGAGAAACCATCTTGAAGTCCTTGCCAAATCCAATTAACGGTGGGCGTTATCATTCACTTGTAATTTCCCAAGAAAACTTCCCGAACGAGCTAATTATAACTGCCTACACAAAAGATGGTGTGATAATGGGAATAAGGCATAAAAAATTCCCCATTGAGGGAATACAATTTCATCCCGAATCAGTTTTAACTAAAGAAGGTGAACAAATAATTAACAATTGGATGGAGGTATACAAAGTACTATGAAAACATACATAGAAAAATGTCTCGCTGGGGAGCATTTGACCGTTGAAGAGGCGTCAGAGGCTCTCAACACAATAATGACCGGCCAGGCAACGGATGTACAAATTGCCGGCTTGCTTATTGCTCTTCGCGCGAAGGGCGAAACCGTTGATGAGATTGTAGGCTTCGCCAAAACCATGCGCGAACACGCAGTTAAAATTTCTATCGATGACCCAAACGCCATAGACATGTGCGGAACAGGCGGTGATTGTAGTGGAACGTTTAATATATCTACAATTGCATCGTTTGTATCAGCTGGTGCAGGAGTAACTGTAGCCAAACATGGTAATAAGTCTGTTTCGAGCTGCGCTGGGAGTGCAGATCTCCTGGCAACTTTGGGCGTTAATATACAATGTTCTCCTGAAGTTACGCAAGAATGTATTAATTCAATAGGGATCGGATTTCTGTTTGCGCCGTTGTTTCATCCTGCAATGAAATACGCTGCAAAGCCACGAATGGAATTAGGAGTCCGTAGTATTTTCAATATGCTCGGTCCACTAACAAATCCAGCGGGTGTTAAGCGTCAGTTAATAGGTGTATACCAACCTGAAATAACAAGTACGATTGCAAGTGCATTGCAAAAACTCGGAGCAGAAAAAGCTTGTGTTGTGCATAGCAAGGATGGCCTCGATGAAGTATCACTTGCAGACGAAACAACAGTAAATGAGGTAGAAAAGGAAGCAACTACAAAAGAATATAAATTGAAGCCAAGTGATTTTGGTTTTCCGAATTACGAGAGAAAGTATTTCATGGGCGGTGATAAAGAATCGAATGCAAAAATTGCTCTAAATATACTTAAAGGTGAAAAATCACCTGCACGGGACATTGTGGTAGCAAACTCCGCACTCGGAATTTATGTAGCCGGCAAAGCAAAGAGCCTGTTGGAAGCTCGACAAATGGCAGAAGAATCAATCGATTCAAACAGAGCATACGATAAACTACAAAAATTAATAGAATACACAAACAGAGCATGAACATACTTAAGAGAATATTAGAAGATAAAGAGGTAGAGATAAAGTCCGCAAAAAATAAGATACCGGTTTCGGAACTGAAATTGTCCAGCTATTATGCCCGGAAATGCCTGTCATTAATTGAAGCAATTAAGAACAAGGACACATCAATAATTGCAGAGATTAAGAAAGCTTCACCTTCTAAAGGGATTATTTGCGAAAATTTTGATCATATACAGATCGCTGGCGATTACATTCGTGCAGGAGCTACAGCAATTTCTGTTCTAACAGACAAAAAATATTTCCAGGGCAATATCGAATATATCAAAGATATAAGGCCTCTTGCATCATTACCGATTTTAAGGAAAGATTTCATTATTGATTCATATCAAATTGATGAAGCTAAGGCTTATGGAGCAGATGCAGTATTGCTTATTGCAGAAGCTCTTGACGCAAATCAACTCTCCGATTTGCACACTCAAGCCAAAGAATTAGGCATGGATTGCTTAGTTGAGATTCATTCGGAACGCGAACTGGATAAAATTGATTTCACACAGATTAAACTGGTTGGTGTGAACAATAGAAATCTTGAAGATTTTTCTGTGGATATAACAACTACGCTCAGAATCGCTTCTCAAGTTCCGGAAGGAATCGTACTCGTAAGCGAAAGCGGAATTTCATCCATAGATGATATTGTGAAATTAAAAAAAGTTGGTGTAAAAGCATTTCTGATAGGTGAAACATTGATGCGGTCCGTTAATCGTGAAAGAGCACTGAAAGAACTATTACAAGAATTGTAGGAGAACTACAAAAATGAAAGTAAAGATTTGTGGAATCACAAACCTGGAAGACGCAATAGCTGGCTCGGAGCTCGGTGCAGACGCACTTGGATTTATATTTGTGAAATCGAGTCCACGCTACATACCACCCGAACATGCAGAACACATTATCAAGGAGCTACCTCCTTTTATCACTAAAGTTGGAGTTTTTGCTGATGCTACAAAAGATGAGATAAGGGAAATAGTATATCACACTCACGTAAATTGCCTCCAGTTGCATGGCAGTGAAACGCCAGAATTTGCAAAAGATTTTGATATTCCTGTGATAAAATCTTTTCGTGTTACAAATGGATTTAATACTTCAATATTAAGTAAATACACGGTATCCGCATTTTTGCTGGACACCTTTGTGAAGGATCAACTGGGAGGTACTGGCAAAACATTTGATTGGAATATTGCGATTGAAGCCAAGAAGTATGGTAGAATAATTCTGGCAGGTGGATTAAACGAATATAATGTCTTAGAAGCCATAAAGACTGTTCAACCTTATGCAATAGATGTTAATAGCGGTGTTGAGTCAACGCCAGGTAAAAAAGATGTAGAAAAATTAAAAAGACTATTTGATATTATAGGCAAACTGAAAACTGAAATTAGTTAAAGGAGAGAATATAAGTGAGCAGACAAATTGTTACTATTAATAGGTACAATTATCCTGATTCAAGAGGATACTTTGGTCAATACGGAGGAAGGTTTGTACCAGAGACACTAATGAGTGCTTTGTATGAGTTAGAAAAAATTTATCTATCTGCAAAAAAAAATCCATCATTTAAAAGAGAATATATATCAATGCTAACAGAGTACGCTGGAAGACCTACACCTTTAACTTACGCGGATAGATTAACAAAATACTACGGGCGTGCGAAAATATATTTAAAGCGTGAAGACCTTTGCCACACTGGTGCTCATAAAATAAACAATACAATCGGACAAATACTTCTTGCAAAACGTTCTGGTAAAACCCGCATTATAGCAGAAACAGGGGCAGGGCAACATGGCGTTGCAACGGCAACAGTAGCTGCAAAAATGGGTTTGAAATGTTGTGTATATATGGGTGAAGAAGATATGCACAGACAAGAATTAAACGTTCACAGAATGAAAATGTTAGGTGCAGAAGTAATACCTGTAAAATCAGGAAGTCGAACATTGAAGGATGCAACCAGTGAAGCCATTAGGGATTGGGTAACTAATGTTAAGGATACTTTCTATATAATAGGCTCAGTTGTTGGTCCACATCCTTATCCAATGATGGTACGAGATTTTCAATCGATAATTGGCAAGGAGACCATGAAGCAGATACTAAAGCTTGAAGGAAAACTGCCATCTATACTCCTCGCGTGTGTCGGAGGAGGAAGCAATGCGATAGGTTTGTTCTATCCATTCATAACAAAAAAAGTTAGATTGATTGGAGTGGAGGCAGCTGGCCTTGGACTGAACACGGAAAAGCACGCGGCAACTTTAGCGAAAGGCACACCGGGAATTTTACATGGTTCTTATAGTTACTTATTGCAAGATGAAAACGGTCAAGTTAGATTAGCTCATTCTATTTCAGCTGGTCTTGATTATCCAGGGGTAGGACCAGAACATAGTGCATTAAAAGATCTGAAGAGGGTTGAGTATGTTTCGGTTACAGATGACGAAGCTCTTCAAGCTGGCGCATTAATTGCAAAGCTTGAAGGAATAATCCCCGCTCTCGAAACAGCTCATGCACTTGCCTATCTGCAAAAGCTAATTCCAAAGACATCAAGAAAAGACATCATTATAGTAAACTTATCTGGAAGAGGAGATAAGGATATGATTACTTATTCTATGGCTTTATTTGATGGAGAGAAAAAACATGAATAGGATTGATGAAAGAATAAAATATCGTATTGAACAGAGAAAAAAGGTGCTAGCATGCTTTATAACTGCTGGATTTCCAACTATCAATTCTACTCCACAGCTTGTATTGGAACTCGAGAAAGCAGGCGCAGACATTGTTGAAATCGGAATGCCATTTTCGGATCCGCTTGCTGATGGTCCAGTGATCCAACGCAGTTCACAAATTGCACTTGATCAGGGAATAAATCTAGACACAATATTCGAATATATTAAAAAAATCAGGGAAACATCCAATGTACCAATTGTATTAATGGGTTATTTAAATCCAATCATGAAATATGGTGTTGATAAATTTCTGCAGACGGCAAAAAGCGTGGGAACCGATGGAATCATTTTGCCCGAACTGCCATACGAGGAATGTTACAGATTCAAACCACGGATTAATGAAGCTAAACTTGCAAATATAATGCTTGTAGCTCCAACTACTCCTTTAACTCGGGTTGTTGAAATAGATAAGATAACAACTGGATTTTTATACTGCGTATCTGTAACAGGCGTAACAGGAGCAAATATTGGCAGCACAAGTAAGAAATATATAAAAAATGTGAAAAAGGTCGTTACAAAAAATCCTGTTCTTGTCGGTTTCGGAATTAAAACGCCTCAAGACGCAAAGGAAATTAGTAAGTACTCAGATGGTGTAATAATAGGAAGTGCAATAATAAGGGAAATAATGCAAGGAAAAACTTTCCAGGAAGTCGGTAACTTTATAAAAGAAATTAGAAAAGGTCTAGACTTATAATATAATATTCTTCCATCTGTTGTACCACACATTCTATAGTGCAATGCCCATGAAAGCTGTTCTTGGGAACTTTCCATTCAATCCATACCTGTTATCAGACATGTAATGATTTTTCTTTTCATATTGTTTCATATTAACCATTCCGGTGCTATTATTACAAGACCAAACCAATAACTTGCATAACACATTTCAATCTGTATTTTGTATATTTCTGAAATTTGATTCTACACAAATTTAGTACATAAAGACTTATTAATTTAATATTAGATTGCTAGAGAAATTGAGTCTTCATACAACAAGTTATAACAGAAATTCCTTGTCAAATATGGCTCTGAGATATACCCTAAAATTTTATTATCGACACATTTGCTATTTATCTACAGCAAATTTGCCTTTTTAGAAATAAATCTCTGTTTCGTTATCCATTCATACGTCAACCGTATTCCTTCTTTCAATGGAGTAAATTTGTAGCCCAATTCCCGTTCTGCTTTCTCGCAAGAGTAAGCCCAATCCTGCAAGAATGTTTCAACCCAGCCAGGAGTAATTTGGGGATAAAACCCGAAATTTTTTGCCATAAAACTCTGCATCTTTCCATATGCAAGACCAATGCTTGCAGGTAATGGAATTCGTACGTGCCTTTTCCCACTTATCTCATCGATAACATCAAACAATTCTTTTAAAGAAGCATTTTCACCACCTATGATATATCTCTCACCAATTTTGCCCCTTTCAAGCGCCTGAATGTGGCCCTGCACGAGATCATCAACCAGAACATAATTTCCAATGTTTTTACCTCCATTTAGCAAGAAAGGCATTTTGCCTCTGTCATATAAATCAATCAAGAGAGTAACTGAATTACCTTCTGTCAATTTACCGGGACCGTAAACTCGAGTGGGGTTTACAATGACAACAGGAAAACCATCCCTTGCCATTTTCAAAGCCTCTTGTTCGGCGATGAACTTTGATCTTTCGTAATCAGTAAAAAATCTATTTGTGGTTCTTATTATCGATTCATTTCCAACTACTCCTTCAGGTGTTGGCCCAAAAGTTACAATTGTAGATGTCCAGACTAACTTCTTAACACCAAACTCACGAGCAACGTTAAACACGTTCATCATACCAGTGACATTAAAGTCATAGTACAAGCGTGGATCTTTCGACCAATTCTTTGCATAAGCAGCTAGATGAAAAACAAAATCACAGCCTTGCATTGCGCGCTTTAAGGAATCCATATCAAGAATATCACCTTCTGATAAATGAATGTTTTCATTTTCAAGCCCCTGCTTATTGCTAGTTTTGCGTGTCAGGGCGACAACCTTATGTCCTAATTTAACAAGTTCATTAACAAGTTTAGTCCCGATAAAACCTGTTGCACCAGTTACAAGAATTCTTGATGGGTTCATAAGCTGTTGAGTCTATATTGTTACAATGTATGATTAAAGTAGAAAAATATATGAAAAATGGAAAGGGTAAAATGAACTCTAAATAAAGTATATAGCAGCAAATTAAAGTCTACTTATAAATCATATGTTGCAATTTATAATAAAATAAACTTGATAATTCAATCATGGTGTACGAACTACTTCATTACTACCATCTTCCTTGTGGATGTGAATACCTTACCACCATCTGTTGACTTCGCATATAAACGATATATGTATACTCCACTGGATAATCTCGTCCCATCTATCCGCTCCTCATAATACCCGGCAGTTT
>Ga0207433_10013094_pt1 | contig 12281 bp, 8 predicted proteins | sample YelNatPaOPGAMG01_FD_187559 | JGI IMG/M metagenome (GOLD analysis project Ga0207433, IMG submission 187559) | Hot spring thermophilic microbial communities from Obsidian Pool, Yellowstone National Park, USA - OP-RAMG-01 (SPAdes) (version 3) | ecosystem: Environmental > Aquatic > Thermal springs >...
GTGGTTTAGCTCCAATGCTCTTTCACCTGATAAGGGATTGGGGGCCTTTGAGCCGAAGGCGAAAAAGGCGTCCAAGGGTGGGGGTCCCTCCCTCTGGCTTTGCCAGCGGAGGGGGAGGGAATGGCCCTCCCTCTTCATCCATAACTTCTTTTCTTTGGGCGTGGCACAACCGTCGCCGAAGGTACCCCGCTTCCATCGCGGAATTTCGGTCTGGCAGGTGGCTGGCCTTAGCGTGCGAGGCCGGGTACGGCTATACTGGCCGTGGCCGGAGTGGCGGAATGGGTAGACGCTGCGGACTTAAAATCCGCTGGCCGCAAGGCCGTGCCGGTTCGAGCCCGGCCTCCGGCACCACTCTGAGACTGGACCGCGCGGGCCGCGGTAGGTAGGGAGGCCGCGGCGACGCCAAGCGCCCCCGCGGAAGCGGCGAGCGTCCAGCCCGCGGTGATGAGCGGCAAGGCGAGGAGGGTCGTCCCATGACGGATGAGGCGGGCGGGTCCCGGGAGCCGCCCTCGAAAGAGGAGCTCCGGAAATGGCGCGACAATCTTGACGACGAGCTGAACGGTGCGGCCCTTTATGAGGCCATGGCGGAGGCGGAGCGCGACGAGGAGCGGGCCTCCATCTTCAGCGAGCTCGCGGCGGTGGAGCGGGCCCACGCGGAGGTCTGGGCGGCCAAGCTGAAGGCCGCCGGGGAGGCGTTCCCGCCGGCCTCCATGAGCCTCAAGACCCGGCTCCTGACCGCCCTGGCGAGACGGCTGGGTACGGGCAGCGTGTTTCCCATCGTGCAGGCCATCGAGCGCGGAGCCAACCGGAGCTACGCCGGCCAGAGCGACGCCGACGCCCTGCGCCTGGCCAGGGTGGAGAAGACCCACGCGAAGGTCTTTGCAGCCCTGAAGGCCGATCGCCCGGGGGGAATCCTGGGGGTGGAATCTTGGCACCGCCGGGACGCGGGGGGCTCGCTCCGGGCGGCGGTGTTTGGGGTGAACGACGGCCTGGTGTCCAACTTCTCGCTCATCATGGGCGTGGCGGGCGCCAGCCATGACGTGAAGAGCATCCTGATCGCGGGCGTGGCGGGTATGTTGGCGGGGGCCTTCTCCATGGGCGCCGGCGAGTACGTTTCGGTCCGCTCCCAGCGCGAACTCTTCGAGCACGAGATCCAGAAGGAGGAGGAGGAGCTCGAGTCGGCTCCCGAGGAGGAGCGCAAGGAGCTCGAGCTCATCTACCGGGCCAAGGGCATCCCGAAGGAGGCGGCCATTGAGCTGGCGTCCTCCATGCTCGGCAACCGCGCCTCGGCCCTGGACACGCTGGCCCGCGAGGAGCTGGGACTCGATCCCGGCGATCTCGGTTCTCCGTGGGGCGTGGCCGTGAGCTCTTTCTTGGCTTTCCTCAGCGGCGCCGTCATCCCCCTCCTGCCCTTCTTCTTTCTGAAGGGAGGCTCGGGCGTGATGACCAGCGCGGTGCTGGCGGGCCTGGCCCTCTTCGGAGTCGGCGCGGCCCTATCCTTTTTCACGGGGAAGGGACTGTTGGCCAGCGGTTTTCGCATGTTGCTGATCGGCGGGGCCGTAGCCGCGGTGACCAACGGCCTGGGCCGGCTGCTCGGCGTGACGCTCGGCTAGCTTCACCCCGCCGCGGCGCGCGGGGAACCCTCGGAGGGCCCTCCTCGCTTCCGCTCCCCCGAATCTCCCTCATCCTTCATCTATCATCGATCATCCATCATCGCCTATTCCAAGGGCCGCTCCCCCTTCGGCTGCTGGACCCACGCCAGTCTTTGGGCCGACTCGTCGACGGCGAACCGGATGGTCCAGGTGGGGCGCTCGGTCGCGGCCCACAGGGCTGCGCCCGCCGCCGGCCACTCCACCACCACGAGATCGGGGCCGGCGAGGGCCTCTTCCAGTCCGAGGGGTTCCAGCTCGTCCCCCGGTGCCAGACGGTAGAGGTCCACGTGAGTGATGCCAAACCCCCGTGAACCGGGGGGATACCGCTGGAGCAGGGTGAAGGAGGGACTGGATACCCACGCGGGATCTAAGCCCAGCGCCTGGGCCAGGTAGCGCACGAAGGTCGTCTTGCCGGAGCCCAGCTCGCCCGTCAGCAGCAACAGCTCGGCCCCCGTCAGCCGATGGGCGAGTTGGAGCGCCAGGGCACGCGTAGCCCTGCGGTCGCGCAGGAGGAGGCCTCCGCTCATGGGGTTCGCAGGGAGCCTTCCACCGCGGGGAGAGCGTCGGCGCATTCGGAGGCCAGAAGCCCGTAGCCGCCCAGCCTCTCCGAGGCGAGGTCCGCCGCCGCGCCGTGCCACCACGCCCCGAGCGAAGCGGCGTCGAGGGGGGAGAGCCCCCTGGCGAGCAGGGCAGTGACGATGCCCGTCAGAACGTCTCCGAAGCCGGGCGCGGCCATGTGGGGCCCGCCCGAGAGGTTCAGGCGCCAGGGCTCTCCTGGGGCGGCCACGAGCGTGCGGTAGCCCTTCAGCAGGAGCGCCACCTGCCAGGCCTCGGCCCGGGCCGGGGCCAGGCCGTAACGCTGAGCGATGACCTGATCGGCGGCATGGCCCACCAGACGCCCCATCTCTCCGGGGTGGGGGGTGAGCACCCGGGCCCCGGCGTGGTGGGCGAGCCGCTCCGGTTCGCCCTGGAAGGCGTTGAGGCCGTCGGCGTCCACGGCGCAAGGCAAGGGGATTCGTTCGTAGAGCTCCCTGGCCAGGGCCTGGGTCTCCGGGAGGTCCCCCAGGCCGGGCCCCATGCCCACGGCGTCCACCCGGTCGCAGAAGGCGAGGATGGGGGTGAGGGCATCCATGCTGAGGGTCCCCGCCTTCGTTTCCGGGAGAGGCAGGGTCATGGCCTCCGGCAGGCCCGCCGCCACGAGCGGCTGGGCGGAGGCGGGTGAGGCCACGGTGACCAGGCCCGCCCCGCTTCGCAACGCCCCCCGCGCGCCGAGCACCGCCGCGCCGCTCTTGCCAAGGCTGCCCGCCACGAGGAGGAGCCTGCCCGCATCGCCCTTGTGGGTCTGGGGCCGGCGCGGCTGGAAAAAGGTGCGGGCCCACGCCGTGTCAAGGGCCTCGCCCGCGGGCCGCAGGCGCGAGATGGCTTGGGGCGGGATGCCGATGTCCAGCAGCCGGACCTTTCCGCAGAGCGGGGCCGACTCGGGGGCGAAAAGGGGGGGCTTGGCGAGGGCCAGCGTCAGCGTGAGCTGAGCCCGGATTGCTTCGCCGGGCGGAGCGCACGCGTCGCCGGAGAGGCCCGACGGGATGTCCACGGAGGCCACGAAGGCCCCCGACTCGTTCACGGCCCGAATGACCTCCGCGCTCAGCCCGGCGGCCGGCCCGCCCAGGCCCGTCCCCAGAAGGGCGTCCAGGACGAGGTCGGCGGAGCGTAGTCGTTGCGAAAGGGCCGGAACCGCCTGGGCGCCATCCAGGGTCTCCCAGGGAACTCCCGCAGGCCCGAGGCGCTCGTACTGGACGGAGGCATCGCCGGAGAGCCGCGCAGGGTCCGCCAGCAAAACCACCTCCGGCGAGTGGCCGCGCTCCTTGAGCATCCTGGCCACGGCCATGCCGTCCCCTCCGTTGTTCCCCTTGCCGCACAGAACCAGCACCCGGCCGCGCAACCTCTCCGGGACCTCCTCCAGCAGGGCCTTGGTAATCGAACGGGCGGCATTTTCCATGAGGGTGAGCGAGGGGATTCCCATCTCCTGGATGGCGATCCGATCGGCTTCCCTGACGTCCTTGGCCCAGTAAAGCTTCATGGCACCTCCACGCTCAGCCCCGTCTCATGGCCGCGCCGCCGGCGAAGAGGGGAAGGCTCCGGTTCTCCGGTTTCCCATCTCCGTCCCCTCAGAAACCGCCCGCCATCAGGCGCCACTGGATGATCTTGAGATTGATCTCCCGCAGGCGCTGGGTGAGGATCCGGCAGAGGATGGAGAGGAACTGGCAGGCCGACTCCACGTCCACTGAAAGGATCTCGTTGAGCACCGAACGCGAGATCGTGAGGAGGGTGGTTCCGTTCACGTGGGCCTTGGCGTCGGCGGAGCGGGGCTCCTGGTCCACCAGCGCCATCTCGCCGAAGAAGTCGCCCTTTTCCAGAATGGCCAGGGCCTCCTCTCCCACTCCTGGAATCATCTTGGTGATCCGGACCTTGCCCTCCAGGATGATGTAGAGCTTGTCGCCCTGGCTCCCCTCTCTGAAGATGACCTGGTTCTGGTTGTACAGCTCCTCGCCCGAGAAGGCGGCCAGCAGGCGAAGCTCCTTCGAGGAGAGACCACGTTCCTGCAACAGCTTGATCTTCTTGTCCAGGTCGATGGAGATGGCCTTGGACCGATCGGCCTCGTCGGGCGCGAGCGAGGTCTTGGGGGGCGCTTCGGCTTCGTCGAAGAAACTTTTAAGCAGGTTGTTGGCCTCGCGGGTCCTTTGGGATAGCGACTTCCAGAAGTGCCAGTAGAACTGAACGGCCACGTCCTTCCGGGTCTCGAAGAGCCCTTCGAGATCGGAGCGCCTAAGACAGAAGAGCTCCGTGTCCTGGTTGGCGATGGCGTCGGCGCTGCGGTGGCTGGGGTCGATGAAGTTCATCTCTCCAAAGAACTCGCCCCGGCCGGCGAGGGCAAGGCGCTGTTCGCCGAAGGGGGTCTTCTTGGCGATCCGCACTTCTCCTCGCTCCACGAGGTAGAGTTCGTCGCCCTCGTCGTTCTCGTCGAAGACGAGGCCTTCTGCGGGCACTTGGATCCGGCGGGCCGCCTTGGCGACGGTGAAGAGGCTCTCGTCGGAGAGTTCCTTCAACAGGTCAAAGGCGCGAAGCCTGAGGGCCAGCTTCAGGAGGTCCTGCCTGGTTTCGTCGCCCGACGGTCCCTTGGAGATCTCGTGCAGCCCCTGGACCGCTCCCCTGCCGAGGATCGAGCTCTTCTGAAGATCCAGCTGGGTCATGCAGCGGTTGAAGAGGGCCAGCCGGGACTTCACCAACTCGCTTCGCGCGGCCTTGCTCGAGACGCCCAATCTTTCCAGGAGGTACTTGAATTTCTCATGCAGTTCGGGGGCGGGCGCGCGGCCGGCGGCGTTGTCCAGAATCATGGCATCCACGATGCTCGCCAGAGCGGCGCGGTGGTTCTTCAGGTAAAAGAGCGCGCGGCCCAGCAGGGCGTGGGCCTCCGGAATGAAAGGGTTGATGGCGAGCAGGGAGCGGATCTCCCGGATGGAAGAGGCGAAGTCGTTATTCTTATAGAAGAAGCGGGCGAGGTTGAGGTGGGCGCGCTCGTTGCTGGGGTTTTGCGCCAGCGCCAGGTGGTAGCACTGAAGGGCCCGTTCGTCCTGGCCCTTCCTCTCGTAGAGCTCCCCCACGGCGCTGAACTGGTAGGAGAGCCGGTCCCGCCCCGCGCGCTCCTCGTGGAACTTGCCCATCATGCGCTCTCTCTCCCGCTCGTCCTTCTCCTTGAGCAGGTTGCGCATCTTGCCCAGGTTGATCTTCATGGCGAGGCTCTGGGGGAAGAGCTTGATGCCCCGCTCGTAGAGCTCCACCGCCTCCTCGAAGTGCCCCTGTTCGGCGAACTTGTCGGCGATGGAGGCGAGATCCTCGGCGCGGATGTTGAGGCCCTCGTCGCCTGCCTTCCCTTCGCGTCCCTGGTTCACGGCTGCCTCCGCCAAGCCATTCTAAGGGCGGCCCCCGGCCGCGTCAACGTGCGGTCCGGTCTTCTTCGCGGCGGGAGCCACGGCCCTTCGCGCCGGTCCCCGGGAAGCGTGTTACCCTCCCCGCTTCCCTGCATCTTGGTGAGTGGTCCGCGCTGGGACCGCTGTTCGCTCTGAGGTATACTGATAGGGCCAAGCAAACCCAAGCTGTTCTCTAAGGGGGAACCATGAGAGGACGGATAAACGCCACAATCGCACTTCCGCTTCTGGCCTTCCTTCTCCTGGCGGCGGGGCCCTTGGCCGGGGCAGCGGAGGCCGGCCCAACGGCCGAGGCCGTCACCCTCCAGGAGGCAGTAGCCGCGGCCAAGAAAAACAACGCCCTTCTCCAGGCCGCCAGGGCCGACGTGCAGGTCAAGCAGGGCCAGTTCAAGGAGGCCCGCTCCTACTTCATCCCCGACATCGCCTTCACGGAGAACTACAGCCGCACCAACAATCCGGTCTACGTCTTCATGGACAAGCTCGACCAGGCCCACTTCGGGATGGCGGATTTATCCATTCCCCGGCTCAACGACCCGGAACCCCTGACCAACTTCCAGTCCAAGGTCGAGCTGACCATGCCCCTCTTCACGGGTGGCAAGCTCTCGGCGGCCTACCGGGCCACCAAGATGGGGGTGGAGGCGGCCCGGGACCGCAGCGCCTTCGCCGAGGGCAGCGTGGTCAAGGGGGTCACCGAGGCCTTCTACGGCAGCCTCCTGGCCGGCCAGGCGGTTCGCGTCATGGAGGAGACCGTGAAGACCGCGGAATCCCACCTCCAGCAGGTGGATGCCTTGTACAAACAAGGGCTGGTGCTCGATTCGGACCTGCTCAGGATGCGCGTGTTCGTTTCCGACATGAAGCAGCAGGAGGCGGAGCGGGTGGCGGATGAAGAGGTGGCCCGCTCCTACCTCGGCTACGCCATGGGGACCACGCGCGACGTGCACCCGAAGGGAGACATGGTGCCGCCCGAGAGCCCCCTTCCCAGCCTGGAATCTGCCATCCAGAAGGCCCTGGCCAAACGGGGCGACCTCCTGGCGTCGGAGATTCAAGCTAGGCAGGCGGGCGAGGGGGTCAAGATGGCGCGGGCCGACTACCTGCCGCAGGTGGGACTCATGGCCTCCTACGAGCAAGACACGGAGCGCTGGACCAAGGCGGCGTGGGGCGATAACTGGATGCTCGGGGTCCAGCTCCGTATCCCCCTCTTCGACGGCGGCGCCCGAGCCGGCCGGCTGCTCTCCGCGAAGTCGCAGGAAATACAGGCCCAGAAAGCTCTGCTGGACCAGCAGGAGAAGGTTCAACTGGAGGTGAAGAGCGCCTGGCTGCGGGCCCGGGCGGCGGCCCAGAGGGTGGCCGTGACCACCGAGTCCGAAGCCCAGGCCCGGGAAAACCAGCGCATCGTGGCCCTTCGCTACAAGGAGGGGCTGGCCACCATCACCGATCTTCTGGATGCCGACACCACGGTTACGGCCGCGGCCCTCACCCGGGCCAAGGCCGTGCATGACGAACTGGTGGAGCGAGCCCACCTCGCGTGGGCCATGGGGGAATGATGGTGCGGAGAAGCCGGAGTGCTGACGAGATGGAGAGAACCATGGTGAATAAGACGATGTTGGGGTTGGGGGCTCTGGCCCTGGCTCTCCTGGCCGCGTGCTCTCACCCTGTGGAACGGCGCGGTCCGCAAACCGCAACGCCGGTGAAGACGGTACAGGTGGAGGAGCGCTCCCTGCCCTCCCCGGAGGATTTTGTCGGCAACGTGCAGAGCCGCCAGTCGGTCATGATCTCTACCAAGATGATGGGGCGGATCCTCAAAATCGACGTGGAAGAGGGAGAGGCGGTCAAAAAGGGCCAGCCTCTCGTGGACGTGGACGCCTCCGAGGCCCAGAACGCCTACGCCCAGTCCAAGGCCGGTCTTGACGCCGCCGACGTGGCCCTTCGCAACGCCGAGCGGGACGAGGCGCGGTTCAAGGCTCTCTACGCCCAGAAAGCCGTCACCAAGCACCAGCTCGAGCAGGTGGAGATGGGGCTCGCCGCGGCCAAGGCACAGAAGGCGCAGGCCGAGGCCAGCCTCAAAATGTCCGGTACACTGCTCACCTACGGCAGGATCCTGGCTCCCGACGACGGCATCATCACCAAGAAGTGGATGGATGCAGGCAACCTGGCCTACCCCGGCGCCCCCATCCTGACCCTCGAAAATCCCAAGGAGCTGGAGGTCTCCGTGGCCGTACCCGAGGGCAAGGCCCGCCTGCTTGCCGCCGGCCAGAAGGCCCAGGTGCGGCTGGAGGGGGGCCAGCCCATCGAGGTCACGGTGAGCGCGGTGGTGGAGGCGGCCGATCCCATGAGCCGAACCTCCACGGTGAAGCTCTCCCTGCCCAACGACCGCGGCCTCAGGCCCGGCCAGTTCCTCCACGTCCGCTTCGACGCTCTGTCGGTGAAGGGGTTGGTCGTTCCGGCCGACGCCCTGATCAGCGAGGGGCAGATGGAGGGGGTCTTCGTGGCGGAAAACAGCGTGGCCCGCCTCCGGTGGATCCAGACGGGTCAGCGGACCGACGGACTGGTTCAGGTCCTGTCGGGGCTTCAGGCGGGCGAGCGCGTTATCTCGCCGGTGCCGGAGGGGTTCGCCGACGGGACGCCCATTGAGGTGCAGCCATGATCAAGGTCGGGCCTTCGGGGCGGGTGGCCCACTATTTCATCAACAACAAGCTCACCCTCCTCTTCATCATCACCTCCCTGATCCTGGGCGTCTTCGCGGTGATCATGACTCCGCGCGAGGAGGACCCCCAGATCCGCGTGCCCATGGTGGACATCATCCTGCCCATGCCGGGAGCTTCGCCTCAGGAGGTGGAGCAGCGCGTCGTCACCCCCATGGAAAAGCTCATGTGGGAGATCCCGAACGTGGAGTACGTCTACTCCACGTCGAGCGCCGACATGGGGCTGGTCATCGTCCGTTTCAAGGTGAACTCCAGCGAGGACACGGCCCTGCTCAAGATCTACGACAAGGTGGCCGGGCATATGAACGAGATGCCCAAGGGCGCCATGATGCCGCTGATCAAGATGCACTCCATCAACGACGTCCCGGTCCTTGCGCTGACCCTGTGGGGGAAGGGCTACGATGCCTACACGCTGACGCGCATCGCCCAGGAGCTGGAGCTGAAGCTGCGGGATGTGCCCGACACCGCCTCCGTGGAACTCCTCGGCGCCCAGCGCCGCGAAGTGAGGGTGGTTCTGGATCCCGTCCGCATGGCGGCCCACCACGTGAACCCCTTGGCCATCGCCCAGAGCCTCCAGGCTTTCAACTCGCGGCTGCCCGCAGGAGACCTCGTCAACAACAACCGGGATATCCGCCTGGAGGTGGGCTCCTGGCTCAAGGACAAAGAGGACGTGGCCTCGGTGCTCGTAGGCTTCTTCATGGGCAAGCCCGTCTACCTGGGCGACGTGGCGACCATTGAGGATGGCCCGCCGCTGCCCAATCAGTACGTCCTCTTCGGCGTCGGTCCCGCGGCGGGTGAGGTGGCCGGCATGCCCAAGGACGCCCAGGGCGACTACCCGGCGGTGACGCTAACGGTGGCCAAGCGCCCCGGCGTGAACGCCACCCTCCTGAATGAGCAGCTCCTGAGGAAGGTGGATGATCTTAAGGGGACACTGCTCCCGCGCAACCTGAACGTCACCATCACGCGGGATTACGGCCGAACGGCCGACGAAAAGTCCAACGAGCTGATCCAGCACCTTCTGCTGGCCACCCTCTCGGTGGTGCTCCTCATCGCCCTCATGCTGGGATGGCGCGAATCGCTCGTGGTGGGCATCGCGGTCCCCGTGACGCTGGCTTTCACGCTGCTCATCTACTATCTGGCCGGATACACGCTGAACCGCGTCACCCTCTTCGCCCTCATCTTCTCCATCGGCATCCTCGTGGACGACGCCATCGTCGTGGTGGAGAACATCTACCGCCACTTCACCATGAAGGACGGCCGAAGCCTCATGCGCAAGGCCATCGAGGCCGTGGACGAGGTGGGCAACCCCACGATTCTGGCCACCTTTACGGTCATCGCCGCCATCCTTCCCATGGCCTTCGTGCGCGGTATGATGGGGCCCTACATGCGGCCCATCCCCGTGGGAGCCACGGCGGCCATGCTCGTCTCGCTCCTCGTGGCCTTCATGGTCTCGCCCTGGGCTGCCTACCGGCTCCTCAAGAACAAGGTCCGTCCCGAGGAGAGCGAAGGCAAGATGATGGGCCGTCTCCTGGCGCTCTATCGGAAGGTCATGACCCCGCTGACGCACAACCGGAAGTACGGGCTGATGTTCCTGGGGGTGACCGTGCTGCTCCTGGCGGCGGCCGTCTCCCTGGTCCTCTTCAAGGTCGTCAAGGTGAAGATGTTGCCCTTCGACAACAAGAGCGAGTTCCAGGTGATGGTGGATATGCCCGCGGGGACGCCCCTCGAGAAGAGCCTGAGCGCGGCGCAGGCGCTCGCCCACAAGCTGACCGAGATGAAGGAGGTGACCGATTACCAGATCTACGCCGGCACCTCCGCCCCCATCACCTTCAACGGGCTCGTGCGCCATTACTACATGCGCCGGCTGCCGTACGACGCCGACATTCAGGTCAACCTGGTGCCCAAGGGCGACCGGAGCCTCCAGAGCCACGACCTGGCGAAAAAGGCCCGTAGGCTCTTGGAGCCCCTGGCTCGGCAGCTCGGCGTGGCCCTCAAGGTGGTGGAGATCCCGCCGGGGCCGCCCGTCCTCTCTACGCTGGTGGCCGAAATCTACGGTCCGCACTACGAGGGGCAAGAGCAGGTGGCGCAGCAGGTGCTCCACCTCTTCAAGACCACGCCCGGCGTGGTGGACAGTGACATCTTCGCCCTGGCGCCGCAGGAGCAGATCGACCTCAAGGTGGACCCCAAGAAGGTGGCCTCCGCGGGCTTCTCCGTCATGGAAGTGACGCAGGCCGTCTCCATGGCGGTCCACGGGGCGCCGGTGACGGACGCCCACCTGCCCCGCGAACGGGACGCCGTTCCCATCGTCATCCGCATGCCCCGGGCGGCGCGCTACGACCTCTCGGCCCTCGGCTCGCTCCAGCTCCAGAACCGCCAGGGGACGCTGGTCCCCCTTTCCCAGCTCGTGGACGTGGAGAAGACCACGGTGCCCCAGGAGATCTACCACAAGAACCTCAAGCGGGTGGTCTATGTAGTGGGCGATGTGGCGGGGAAACTGGAAAGCCCCGTCTACGCCATGTTGAAGCTAAACGACAAGCTCGCCAAGCTCAAGCTGCCCGACGGCCGGGTGGGCCTTCCCCGCCTCTACACCGAGGCCCCTTTCACGACGGACCACTACGCCATGAAGTGGGACGGCGAGTGGCAGATCACCTACGAGGTCTTCAGGGATCTGGGCATCGCCTTCGCCCTCGTGCTGGTGCTCATGTACATCCTCGTGGTGGGATGGTTCAAGAGCTACCTTACGCCGCTGGCCATCATGGCGCCCATCCCTCTCTCGCTGGTGGGGATCATCCCGGCGCACGGCCTGCTCGGAGCCTTCTTCACGGCCACCTCCATGATCGGTTTCATCGCCCTGGCCGGCATCGTGGTTCGCAACTCCATCCTCGTCATCGACTTCGCCGAGATGAAGATGCAGCAGGGCATGCCCGTAAAAGACGCGGTGGTGGAGGGCGGCGCGGTGCGTTTCCGTCCCATGCTTCTCACCGCGCTCGCCGTCGTCGTCGGCTCGTCGGTGATGCTCACCGACCCGATATTCCAGGGCATGGCCATCGCCCTCATGGCCGGCGAGGTTGCCTCCACACTCCTCTCGTGGGGCGCGGTGCCCGTGCTGTACGTGCTCTTCTACGGCGACAAGGCCCCCGTCCGCGACGAGGCCTTCGAGGAAGAGGAGTAGATTTCACAGGGAGGTCAAGAGTTCAAGGAGACCCTAAGGAGACCCTTCGGTGAGGCAGGCCTTATGGGGCTCAATGTTCTGAAGTCTCTTGATCTCTTGATCTCCCTGTTGGACTGAACAGGAGCGATCCCATGAAGATGCTTTTTCTGGTGACGGATAGCGAGTACGAGCCGCACTGCATGAATACCCTGAAGGAGAGAGGGGTGAGCGGCTACACGGTGATTCCCGAGGTCCTGGGCTTCGGACGAACGGGGGCGAAGATGGGGGACCGGGTTCACCCGGGGGCCTCGGTGATCCTGGTGTCGGTGGTGCCCGACGAGGTGGTGGAGGATCTGCTGGGATGCCTTCGGCAGTGCATCTCCGACAAGAAGCTCTCGGAATCTACCCATGCCTGGGTGCTCCCGGTGGAGGGCGTTCTCCACGAGAGCCCCACGCTCTGAGGCGGGCGGAAGGCCGGTGCCAGCCGGCTCCCCTCCTTTCGCCCTCTGGATGGCCCAAATTCCGCGATCGAATGGTCCTTCCTTCGGCGGCGAAGGTGGCACATGGGGGAAGGGCTTTGTCTCCTGATGGGGGAGGGGCTTCTCTTTCGCGTTCCGCTGGCGGAGCCAGACGGAACGCTCGGTTTGCCTTTCGGGTCTTTCGCGTTCCGCTGGCGAAGCCGGACGGAACGCTCGGTTTGCCTTTCGGGTCTTTCGCGTTCCGCTGGCGAAGCCGGGCGGAACGCTCGGTTTGCCTTTCGGGTCCCTCCCCGCTCCAAGGGCTTGGCCCGCGG
>Ga0207433_10013099_pt1 | contig 12278 bp, 12 predicted proteins | sample YelNatPaOPGAMG01_FD_187559 | JGI IMG/M metagenome (GOLD analysis project Ga0207433, IMG submission 187559) | Hot spring thermophilic microbial communities from Obsidian Pool, Yellowstone National Park, USA - OP-RAMG-01 (SPAdes) (version 3) | ecosystem: Environmental > Aquatic > Thermal springs...
CTGTTTTTTCTCTTAGCCACTTCGCAAGTGCAACAGTGTTGTTTCTTGTTTGGTGCAAGGGGTTGCGTATTATCTCTCTATCTTTCGTCCAATAACCATATGTGCTACCCTCTATCTCGCCTTTCCAGTCTTTGCACTCGATAGCATAAATGTTTCCCCTACCTATAAGTATGCCATCTACGTCTGAAGTGTAGGGTAAACAACCTACTACGAGAGTGTAATCGTCAGATAGCTTGCCCTTACAGTAGTCGATTAACTTTGCTATCCCATTGTCTTTTATATCTGTGCCACTTATGTTGATTATCTTTGCCATCTTATATAAAGGTTATATACAATGTATATGTTTGTCAAGTATTAAAAACAGAGATAAAAATAGCATGAAGGCCCCTAAGAGATAATTTTTTTGCTTTTCTTATTCTTTTTCTCTTTTTTTCTTTGATTACGGCCTTTTATAAGATTATTTTTATGTGTTGCTTGATATAAAATCATTATTATACCCTTTTGTCGCTAATTTTGTTTGTTATCAAAGAAGAAAAGCCTGGTGTGACCCAGGCTTTTCTTCTTAAAACATGCCAGCTATTTGGGTAGCTAACCTTTCTGATATAACTCTTGCAGCCTCAGACTTGTCTATGTTTGTTTGTTTTGCCTTAGCCACAATTCTTGTTCTATATGTCTGATAGTCAGATGTTATCTGTCTTTCAGTAGACAGTTTGGTAGATGACCCCTGAGATGCGTCAGTGGTTACTACACCTTTTACACCACCTTCTACTTTTTCTTGTATCTGCACATCTACCGCTCCAAAGAAAGTCTCTACCTTAAAGGCTGCACCTATAGCACCACCTACTAAGGATCCTACTGCACTGCCTATTACAGCACCTGCCGCAGGTCCTTTCCAGCCTCTGCCGCCCGCAAGTGCTCCTGCTATGGCTCCACCATAACCACCTGCAAGCATGCCGTCTGCTGTCAACCCTTGCTTCTCATAATTCATGTAGAGTACATTTGCTTGAACTATGTACCCCGCTTGTGATGGGTCGTCAACTATGTTCATTCCTCTGTTTCTTAAACTTTCCCTAAGTAAACCATCAAAAACAATTTCCTGCATGTCAGAAGTATTTGTTGTTCTCACATAAACATTTCTGTTTTTGGTGAGTACTTTTGGATCAAGAAAGATGGTGTCTGACATGTTCACTGTTACCGTCATTTTTGCATTCTCAATTGCTTGCATTGTTTGTGCACAGCCTGAGAGTGTAACCTGAATTATAAAAAGCAGTAATAAGGTAACAGCCACGTATAACTTAGTTTTCACTCAAGTCACCTCCTCTCACTTTAAAAGTTATAGATGCTCTTTTTTATCCCTGCCTCTGATTTTTCTGAGAGATTATTATAATTTTTATCCCCTTTGTCTGCAACTAGTTTTTGGTTTTTATGTTGTCTGTTTCTATACCTTGTTGACCTCCTTAATGTCTTAGATTGTTTCGATTTCTACTGTTAGTTTTCTTTAGTATGTATTACTTATCTACCCTTACCTTCACTGTTGAGCTACGGGAAGTAATATATCTCTAAGAAAAGATGTAAATGAAATTAAACCAATCTCAAAGAAAACTTCGAGAACGAATCATTCAAGCCTTAAAAGAACAGGGATTTAAAATAAACCCTCATGTGAGGCCAAAGAGATGCAGCAAAATAACCTATCGTAGAATTCAACAAAAGGCAAAGTTTGAGCAACTATCTTTGCATAAAAATTTTTTAGTAGATTCTATTAATAAAGTAAAAAATTATTGTAGAGATGGTTCTGAAATTATTCCTGAGAGGATTTCTTTAGAATTAAGAGAGGTTCGTTCAGGTTCTTTTGAAGAAGTTTTATTTAAATGGTGGAATCTTATATGGTGGAGCATCCCATTTCAACGCTCATATGGTCGGCAGATGAGGTTTTTATTATGGGATATAACACATGACGCACCATTTGGTTTAATCTGTTTGCAAAGTCCTGTGCTTAAAATGTCTGTTCGGGATAATTACCTGGGCATACCTAATGATGAATTAGATATATGGGTAAATAAATCAATGAACGCACAGCGAGTTGGGGCTTTACCGCCTTATAATGAATTATTGGGCGGGAAAATGGTTGCTCTCACTCTGTCTTGCAATGAAATAAGAGAAGCTTATAGAAGAAAATACAAGAATTACACAACAATCATTAAAGGAAGAGAGTTAAAACCCGAGCTCTTATTTATTACAACCACAAGCGCATTTGGGAAAAGCAGTTTATATAATCGTTTAAGATATAATGGAGAAGTCATAGCACAAAGTTTAGGTTATACTCAAGGCTCAGGAACATTTCACATTCCTGAAAATCTATATGAAGAAATACTTGATTTCTTAGAAGACAAAGGTATTGATACAACAAGAGGATACGGGTATGGTCCATCAAGAAAACTTAAACTAATAAGTCTCGGTTTAAAATATCTTGGATTATCTAAATTTGAATACCACGGGATTAAGCGAGAGTTCTATATATTTCCTCTTGTTAAAAACTTAAGAGATGTTATTCAGAAAAAACAAGAACCTATATGGATTGACCGTCCTTTTAATAATTTGGCTACTTATTGGAAAGAACGATGGGCAATACCAAGAGCAGAGAGAATGCCTAAATGGAAGGATTTTGATAGTAATAAAATTTTTAAAAAGGTAGAAAAAATATTGAGAGAGGTATAAATGGAAAAATCTAACCAATATCTCTTGAAAAAAGTTATTTTGATTTCACAATAGAAAAAACGAAATTGTTTTTAATTGACAGTATGCATCTAATGCATATATAGTTTCTTTATGAATAAGACATCAATAGAGTGGTGTGATTATACGTGGAATCCTGTTACAGGTTGTTTTCACCCTTGTAGAAATACTTACTGTTATAACACACAGAAAAAGACATCACCTTTAAATAGATTTGGTGCAAGATTTCTCAATGATCATGGACAATTCTCTCTTCAGAAAAACTGGAAAGAGCGACAAACTGGTGAATGCCACATTGCAAAAAAAGGAGAGATTTATCCTTTTGGTTATGACCCTACCTTCTATCCACATAGGCTTGAAGAACCTTGCAAGGTAAAGACTCCGAGTCGAATATTTGTCGTTGATACAGGAGACCTTTTTGGCTGGTGGGTCCCAGCTCAGTGGATAGACTCCGTTATGAATATCGTCTATAAATGCCAATACCATACGTTTATGTTCCTTACAAAAAACCCTAGTCGTGCTAAAAATTATACTTTTCCTGATAATGCATGGGTAGGTACAAGCGTTAACTCTAATCAAGACAAAGAAAGGGCAGAGATTATCAAGACCATCGACGCACCAGTCAGGTTTCTAAGCATAGAGCCTTTACTTGGGAATATCACCTTTCCTCTAAAAGGGATTCAATGGGTTATTATTGGTGCTATGACAGGGACTAAGGCTATACTGCCAAAACCTGAATGGATAAAAAATATAGTAAAACAAGCGTCAATTCTAAAAATACCTATCTTCTTGAAAAATAACTTAAGAACAGTTTGGCCCGATATATATCAATGCTATCCTGAGCCGACCAATCTTGCCTGTCGGCAGACAGGACGGCAGACAAATTAATCCCCTACGATAAAGATTATTCAGAAATCTCCACCACACCTTCTCGCTCTCCTTCTCGCTCTCTGCATTTTAAGAACCTGATTTTTAAACCTATCTGGAAATACTTGCAGTAGCCCTGGTTCGAATCAAAAAATTCTTGCATTTTTAAGAAGATTATAGTAATTTTCATTTAAAGTAGAGGGTCAAATGAGAGAGGCATTGAGTTATTTGAATAATGCGAAGGAGATATTGAAGTCCATCCCTGTAGGGGATAATACATATATAAATGGGATTAAAACTGTATGAGGCATAAAAAAGTTACCTTTATTCGTTATCCTGGAGGAAAGCAAAGAATTTTAAATCATATAATTCCCTTTTTGCCTTCAAGAGAGTTCATTGAGGGTAGATTCATAGAGCCGTTTGTAGGAAGTGGTGCGGTATTTTTTGCATTAAATCCAAAAATTGCAATATTGGCAAACATCAATCCAGAGCTTATTGACTTATATCATGGACTCCGCTGTTTTCCTTTGAACCCAAAGTATCCTGATATAGAGTTAACGCCTCGTCATAAAGTAAGGATCATTGGCAAGGTCGTTGAAAAAAAGAAAAAGATATTAATGGGGTATTAAGATGAAAAATACACTTTATTACGGAGATAACTTAGATGTCTTAAGAAAATACATACCTGATAACTCTATTGATTTAATTTATCTTGACCCCCCATTTAATTCAAAAGCAGATTATAACATTCTATATAAAGAGCCTACTGGTGAACCGTCCGCAGCACAGATAATCGCCTTTGAAGATACTTGGCACTGGACAGAGGAAACAGAAAAAACATTTCAAGAGATAGTGAATACTGCGCCACCTAATGTCGTGGACATGATAACGGCCTTCAGAAAATTTATAAAGCGGAATGATATGATGGCATATTTGACAATGATGTGCATACGCCTTTTAGAGCTAAAACGGGTTTTAAAACCAGCAGGAAGCATATATCTTCATTGCGACCCAACTGCAAGCCATTACTTGAAGATTATCATGGATACTATTTTTGGAGGAAATAATTTTCGGAATGAGATTGTATGGTGCTATAGGGGTGCAGGTTATCCTAAAAATGATTTCGGTAGACGGCATGATATTATTTTTAGATATTCAAAAACAGCAAATTACATTTTTAATTTAGACGATGTGAGAGAAGAGTATGCCGAAACGACAAAAGAGCGATTTAAATATTATATAGGAAATGTTCGAAACGGTGTAGACTTTGGTGTTCAAAAGTTGCACCCTTTAGGAAAACAGCCAGATGATTGGTGGCAAATCCAACCTATAGCACCGTCTGCACGGGACAGACTCGGCTATCCAACTCAAAAGCCAGAACCACTTTTAGAGAAGATTATTAAAGCTTCTTCTAATAAAGGTTCTATTGTTCTTGATCCATTTTGTGGCTGTGGGACTACTATTGCAGTAGCACAGCGACTAAATCGTAATTGGATAGGCATTGACATAACTCATCTCGCAATAAATCTTATAAAGTGGCGACTAAAGCATATGTTTGGATTAGAACCTAAAAAAGATTATATGGTTATTGGCGAACCAGAGGATTTAGCAGGAGCAAAAGAATTAGCCTCACAAAATCGCTTCCAATTTCAGTGGTGGACATTATCACTTGTAGATGCAAGACCTTATGGGGATAAAAAGAAAGGACCAGATACAGGTATTGATGGGATAATTTATTTTATTGTTGATAAAGACAAAGTCGGGAAAGCCATTGTCCAAGTAAAAAGCGGTAATGTATCAGTTAAAGATGTAAGAGAATTAATTCAGGTGACAGATAGAGAAAAGGCAGAAATGGGTATTTTGATAACATTAGAGCACCCTACAAAACCAATGAAAGAAGAAGCCATAAAGAAAGGTTTTTATAAGTCAAGTATCTTAAATAAAAATTTTCCTAAAATCCAAATTCTAACTATTGAGGAAGTATTAAACGGGGAAAAACCTCAAATACCCTATCAAATGTCCCCGCATAAAAAAGCAGAATCGGTGGATACAAGTGAAAAGCTCGAGTTGAAATTTTGAGTATGCAGGTGTGTATCTGGATAAGAGTTTCCACCGAAGAGCAAGCCCAGGACGAATTTTCTACTGATAATATCTTTATTTATATATTACTTATTTAAAGATAAAGATATTTGATCGGATCCCCCCACTTGTACCTCTATTTTCTATCTTAAGATATTGCTCTTTTTCTTAACTTAGATTTATAGTGCAAGGAAGACAAAAATGCCCGTTCAGCCTTCTTTTTGCTAAACTGATATATTCGTTGTTGACCTCGTAGCCAACATAGTGCCGCTGTGTTCTTATCGCAGCAATTGCTGTCTGTCCACTTCCCATAAATGGGTCCAAAACTACCTCGCCTTTATATGTGTAGAGCTGAATCAGTCTATAAGGTAGCTCTACAGGAAAAGATTCTGGATGTCCATTCTTCACCACATCTTCATCAGAGAATGTCCATACACTCTTAGAGAACTCAAGAAATTCTTCCCTTGAAATCGTTTCTTCTTTTTTATACCCTCTTCTTGAGAATGTATCTTTCGAAAAAACTAAGATATACTCATGAGTATTCCTCAACGTTGGGTTCTTCACTGGCAGCCAGTTACTCCCCAAGGGCTGAGGGCTTTTAATCGGTACTTTATTCCATATTATTTCGTTTCTCATTAAGAAGCCCAGTTCGAGCATGTCTTCTATAACAAAAACATGAAGTGGGATGTAGGGATTTCCTTCAATATCAGCAATGTTAATACACGCCCTACCACCAGGGACAAGAACCCTTTTGACTTCGCTCCATACCACTTTTAGAAATGCTCTATACTCGTCTAAATCAAAGTCTTTATCGTGTATTCTATGAGGCGGTGAGGTGACCATTAGATGAATACTTTTGTCCGGCAATTCCTCCATTTTTTCGCTCGATTTTGGAATAATTCTGTCAATGAACTCTTGCGGGATTGGGTTTTCTATGTATCTGATGTACCTCTTCCAATGTAGCTTTTCACAAGACTTTGCGAAAGACAAAATAGAACCGTGGCTGATTCTTTTTATAGAATCAAAGATGTTTGTGCTTACTTTCCCTTTTTCTAACTGCATTTGATTTTCTCTATTGAGTATTACTTCGATGGTTGACATTCTCTCCATGCCTAAAAAGCAAGGGCATTCTTTGTGATGGATGGTGAGGCATGAACTTTTTATGCTATGTTATACAAAGTGGCAAGTAATTTTTAGTTGTGTTCGTAGAGAAGTTCTACTTCTTTTAAAAATTCTTGCCAGTCATCTTTTGTCCATTTGAGATCCCGAATGGATAATAAATATCTTTTCTCTCTAACTATACCTAAGTAGTCCAGTTTTTCACCTTCAGCCTTCAGAAGACTATGAGATGTTTTAAAATAGCCGCAGATAAATCCTTTTAAGTCTGTTTAGAATTCGATACACATTATCTACTTCTTTTCAGCACAACCAAATGCTCTGTTTTTATCCTACTATCTTCTTTACCTGATGCGGGATTAATATCCGATTCAAACATCACCCTGGATACAATTTTATCAATAAATGTAACCTCATGCCTCCATCCAAATTCTTTTAGATGTTCAATTATTATATCATCTATGGGAATAGATATTGTTCTTATTTTAGCTGGGCCAACAAAAATACACATATAGTCCGTAACATTCTCTCCTAAAACAGCAAACGCATTTAAAATATCATAGAAATACCTATCGTATAACATCCTGAGATGATTTTCTTTTATTTTTTTTCTAAATTTATAGTATTTCTCTGAGTGAATATTTATTTTGTTCGTGGGTCTATATGGTATCTCTTTCTTGCTTAATTCCTTTATGTAAGATTCCTCGTAACCCAGCCAGAACAGTTCTAATTTAGTTGATCTTATATATTCCTGAGCTTGCAAATAAGGTGGTGATGTTATAAGAATATTCACATCGTTTTCTAATTTTGTTTTCAACGTGTCTATCCCAGATTTAATTCTATATTCAACTTGCTTAGGGTTCAAGCGATTATATTCCCAAACTTTTTTTAGAAGTTTGTATATCTCTTTCTCAAGCATATTGTAAAATTGAAACTTCCAGTCCTTTTTTAAAAGGCCTTCTATTTTCTTCCTTGAATGCTTTGATTTATATAGTTTATGGACTTTTTCATCGCCATAAGAAAAATATCTTGTCACATTGATTAAAGGTACCAGAAGCACATATTTGATTTCATCTGCTAATGAGTGAGCAAAACCCCATGCCCTTGAGAGTGTAGGGATAAATTCTTCAGGAAACCAATAACTTAAATTAGACCATTTTGGGATAAACTCTTCTTGAGAGTTTTTAACTTCTTTTATTAACTCCACAATATTCACTTTCGGCATTTTCATAACCGCAGTGTTATGAATTGTGTTTATTATTGGATTTAAGTCCCACAATTCATAGTCGTATCCATATACCCTCGATAGCACTCCTACAGTCCCATAACCAGCAAAAGGGTCGAATATCTTCATACCCGGTTTGGCGTATTTTTTTAGTACATAGGCAATTACTTGAGGTATAAATTTCGCTGGGTATTTATAAATGGCAAAAGTCCCATATGTTGTTGATGGAATTTCAGGGATTGTGTTTCTAAAAAGTATAGAAACTTTTTTAGAGGAGTTGTCTGTGAGAAGACTCTCTCCTTTAACATCCCTTTGTTTCTCTTTATCCCATAGTTTTATTTGTTTATATCCTCTCCAATTGTCCATTATTATCAATTCTTATTCCATATGCTATAAGTACTACCCATTTGTCTATTATTAGTCTCCTTTACTTTATGACCTCGTAAATTAACTTCCCAATCTGAAATATCATCCCTGCATTAACATCCGCAGGTCTTACCCAAACATACCGTTTCTCCTTAAATCTCTCTGCTTTCAGAAATCTCCAGTGGCCTCGCCGTTTGTGAGGCAATGGAGAACTATGAGGTCTGGTCGGTTCTCTGGAATGTCTAATAAGCTCTTTGACCCCAGAATAATCTAGTACAATGTGTCTTGGCTTTTTGGCAAAATAAGGCATAACGCTTTTCTCTTTAAGTCTCTGCTCTCTGGGTGTCAAAGGAAATGTCTCTTTTATAATGTAGTTTTGTGGCTGATTTATAAAGGCAATAGTTTTTACAATGAGAAAAATAAAATACTGAGCCATTTGTGATAGTTCTTCACAGACCTGGTCTGGATTGTCACATCCCTCACAAACAATAAACCTTTCTGGTTTTGGTAGATCAGGATAAATGGAAGTCTTTTTTGAAGGGCATTTGTGGTTATGGATTACGTTCACATTCAGATCTGCCCCTTCAGTATCTATACTAAAGACAAATGATAGGAGATTTATAACAGATACTTTTGTAATAAGCCCAGCAACCTCATTTGAGGTAGCATTGAACTCCCTGATTATCTCCTGAACCATTTGAGGAACCAGAAGATCCTCACTTGGCACCAGTACCTCAACATGGTATTCCCTTTGATATTCTGCAAGATAGACCATTACTGATACAGGGTTCTCTGTATTGAAAACAGGTTTGTAAGTAGCTTTAGGGTATTCCAGAACTATCTGAGGATAAGGCAGTTTGAAGAAATCTAGCCATTCAGGCTCAATGTCATGAATAATAAGGTCCTCATCTGACATGCCTACCAGGAAAAGGGGAGCTTGCTCATAGACCTTGAGGAATCGTTCCAGCTCAGCTTTATCAGGGTCACCATCAGAGAGGTTTTTCCATTTGCGGTAGAGTCTGGAGCCGATTTTAAAGTACATAAATTATTATACGAAACAATAGAGAATCGTTACAAGCAAAGTTAGCGGTAATGTCAAGAAAATTTGTAAGTCTGTTTTTCGTGATCTGAAAAATATCTGATCTTTATTTTTTCTGCATCTTGCTTTATTCTCATTCTTGCTTTTCGGATTTTTGAAGGGGATACATCTTCTCCTAAAAGGATAAATAAGATGGTATCTATTTTCCATCCACCATTTGGTTGGGTTTTGTGACTTTTTACATACCTTGCAATTGCTTTTGAAATTCCGTGACTGAGTTTTGTAATTGGCATAGGGTTATAAAACAGTTTAATATCGTTCTCCATTAAAGCTGTTCCTAATTTTGAGAATTCGATTCTCAATAGTTTTCTTGATTTTCCTGTTTTTAAATGTTTAACTTCTATTTTTGATTCTACTGCATGTGCTAAAAAACTTCCTGCTGCTTTGAATGTTGGTGTTTCAATTTCTATGACGGTTCGAATTAGATCTTTTATAAGTTTCCAGAATGTCTCATAGCTATATTCTCCGTTTTTCACTGCAAGTGCTTTTCTGAGTTGATATGGGTCCACTAAAAATGCAAGTCTGCCATCACGGGTGTATCCGAAATCAATCTTCATATATTTTATCAATTCCAGCAGATCTTTATGAGTTTGCCCAAGCTTTCCTACTACTTTCACAGTTCCATCTTTTATTTGCATAACGACTGTTCTTTCCGTTGGTCTATCTGTTGATTGAAATATAGCGATTCTATTTTCACTCACAGTTGCGGTTGGAATTGCTGGTATTGTTATTTCATCTTTTTGTTTTTTTTGTTCCACAAATCTTCCCTTATTAGAAATAATCAGCAGGTTTATGTTGCCATTTTTCGTTTACTTCTAATGTATTTATGCATTTTCTATTGTTTCCATTCCCTTTTTTCTTTTTTTCTTCTTCTTCATCATAAATAACTATATGATTTGTCACACTCCAAATTCCATTATGGAATTCTATGCCTATTGGGAACTTTGCAATTAACTCTGACGGATAGTTGGATTCTTCAATTTCTATTATCTTTTGCCCGTTTTTCTTTGAAAGAACTATTCTTGTTCTTGCCTGCTCTCTAAAAACCATAGCTCCACGGAATATGTTTGCTTGTCCTTTCATTGATTCTTTTGTCTGGTGATGCAAAATCGCAAAAGAGCAACCATAGTTTCTGATCAAAGATTTCAAGTAGTCGTAAACAATCGATGAATCTTCCGTTGAATTCTCGTCAACTCCATAAAAATTTATCCAGCTATCAATTATGACCAATTTTGCATTGGTTTTTTGAATTGCATTTGCAAGGAACACAAAAGTTTCTGTAGGTTGCACTTCGTTTTGTTTTTTCATAAAAAGTCTGCTTGTTGAAAGTGTATATTCTTTTGAAAGTGTTGACAACCAATAAAAATTCTCTGATTTAGCATTGTATGCGTTTTCAATATTATTTAATCTTTCATAAAATATCCAATCCGTTTCTTCTGCGGTCATATAAAAGATTGGATATTTTTCTTTTGGTACAAATTAAAAGTATAATGTCAAGTATTGCTATTAAAAAAAATTTTTTTTCTATCTCAAAATGCGGTAAAATGCATAAATATAGTAAGAGGAACAAAGCAAAGGAGGGTAAAATGCAAAAAATAGGAAAGGTATTGAAGGTAATAAGAGAATTGAAAAAAATTACGACTTTACAAGTTGCAGAAAAAATTGGAGTTCACCACTCTGCCATCGGTGCGTTTGAATTACATGGAGTAGGACTGGGAGCTGAAAAAGCTAATATGTATGCAGATTTGCTTGGCGTTTCAATCGTTGAAGATCAAGTTACTTTTAAAAAAGATATGCATATTTTCTATCTGCCAATTACTCCTGGATTACGACTTGTTAGGATTGAAAGCTTTTTTGATTTTTTTGAGACATGTAAAATATCTCCCATTCAAATTGTCGTTTTTATTGAGAAAAAGCATGTTGTAGCAATCTCTGTAAAGGATAAACAAAATAATGTTTTTGTTTTTCTTCCAAGGCGTGGCAAATATCTAGCAAAAACATCATCATTTTTGGAAAAACTCAGAGAAAAATTTTCTGAAAAAATTATTAACATTATTGAAAATCCTTTTTCTGACTTTGAAAAAATAAAAAAGTCAGATCTTGAAAAATACTTTATGTCTGTCTACTATTACACTTGCCCAAAAATTGCAGCTACTCTCCCTGATGGCAAAACTCTGTTTCTTCCTGTTGTGCCGATCGACAAAATTCTGGAGGATTATTATACCTATTTACTGCTTGAAAATGATCCACAAAGAAAAAAGCATGCAATAGAATCACTACTTAGTTTTGTTTTTAAAGATATCTTAAAAGATTTTGACAAAAATAAATATGATATGGCGGTGGAAAAAACAAAAGAGATATGGGGGTTTATTGAATTTTCAAGGGATTGTCAAAGTTAGTGACTACATCGTTGACTACATGTTGACTACCTGCTAAAGCCTCCAAAACTTGTATAGCATGCTGTTGCACATGACAAGGCAACTTTATTATAAATCTGAGTTGTTGTAATTTGTTCATGCCCTAACAATGCCTGAATTGCCCTTATATCTATTCCTTGTTCAAGTAAGTGAGTGGCAAATGTGTGTCTAAGTTGATGTGGTGAAATTTTTCTTTACTTCCAGCTTTTGTTTTTTTCTTAATGTCACATTGGTTAGTAACCAGTTGCTAATTTTTCAAGCTGTTCTTCTCTAAATTCCTCTACTACTATCTTACCAAATACGCTTATCTCTACTTCTATGTTTTTGTTTACCTTCTTTACAATCCCTACAAACCCTTCATATACACCACTCTTTA
>Ga0207433_10013112_pt1 | contig 12272 bp, 13 predicted proteins | sample YelNatPaOPGAMG01_FD_187559 | JGI IMG/M metagenome (GOLD analysis project Ga0207433, IMG submission 187559) | Hot spring thermophilic microbial communities from Obsidian Pool, Yellowstone National Park, USA - OP-RAMG-01 (SPAdes) (version 3) | ecosystem: Environmental > Aquatic > Thermal springs...
TGCCGTGGTCATCTGGCGCAGGTTCCCGATCTCCTCATGGATGCGCGTAGTCTCATCTTGCATGGCGTTAACCACCCGTCCCATGAGGGCTCTCTGTCTCGGGGAAGTCAACTCCGGGTTGCCCGAGAAGGAGGCGCATACAGGCCTATGCGAGGAGGGCGGCGATCTCCCGGATGGCTTCATCGAGCGCGGCACCGCGATCGCGCATGAGCGGTGTCCTTCCGGAAACCACCCACGATGCTCTCCGCTCTGCGGTCGAAACGCCGTCTGGTGGATGGGGTCAACGCGGCGATTCTGCCGCGTCTGTTGACTATATACGCCGGGCGGGGGCCATTTGTCCGTCTTGGGCTGCCAGCCCTTGGGAAAGCAAGATTTCTTCTGTACATGGTGCTGCGAAGAACCGCACGTCAGATTCAGATTGTGGACATCGCCTGCCCGAACCCCTTGTCGGGATCCAAGCCTGCTCGAGAGCTAGACTTGCAGCTATGGATGGCAACTTCTGGTTAGGCCTATTGCTCGGTTTCCCCGTCGGTGTTCTTGCCAGCATTCTCGCGAGCCACTATTGGGAGTATCGCGCCCGCTGGCAGGCCCACGAGGCAGCCAAGAAGCTTGTTGGTTCGTGGACCGCGTACAAATTAGAGGGCAGGAGCTTGTCTCAAACACCGATGGCCGGTGCCGGCCCTACCGTGGTCTCGCTCCGATCTCGTTGGTGGTCGGCCGATGCAGGGGTTCTCGATTGCGAGAGCTACGACGTTGACACAGCGGGAAACCGAAGAGCCCACAGCGGCCGCATAGTGATGGATGCGAGGGTTCCTTGGATGGCGAGACGCATCGACCGCTATGAGGATTCTCACGAGGTTGCTCAGCAGCATCTTGTGATAAGCCGAGACTCCTCAGTTGTATATGTATTTCCCATCCCAAGCGGATCAACCCTGGGCAATGTATACGCAGCGCACGCCTGGCGCAAGTCGGGCGGCTAGGATCACTCCAAGTGGACGAAAAGTCGGCATTCGGACACTTTCGGGGGCTTGACTCGCCAGAGTCAATGAATCTACGCCGAAAAAGCCGTCAGCAAGACGTTTGGAGGTCCGTAACCATCCTCGGTCCGCCTGGACTGTTCTCCAGCTTGCTAACCGTCCCACGCCCGGTTTCGGAACGTCCCGCCTGGGGTTCGACAACCCTCGCGATGCTGTTAACCAATCCCCGGATCCGAATGCCCCGCGTGTTCTTCCGGCGCGTGGTCACCGGGAGTCTGAAACCACCGTAAAAGGCATTACTCCTCTTGAGAAGGAAAGAACAGATCTTCGTCGGCAATATCCGGAATCCCAACAATCAGTACCCGCATCTGCCCCTTCGCTCCGTGTATGACACCAGGAGGGATGTGCACTAGTGAGCCTTTCTTCACCGCATGATTCACCCCATCCAGAACCACTACGCCCTCTCCCTCCAGCACGTAGTACAATTCAGTGCCACGCTTGTGATAGTGCATCCGCGCCTCATCGATATCCACGGCATGTACCCATGCCGCCACTCCAGTGCCTTCGTCCTCCCGGCTGATTAGGCGGTGCCGCCACCCGCATGTGCTCCGCTCGCGAGGCGCCTCCCCTTCGTGCCGAACCAACAGTGGCCCTATGATCATGCTGTCGCTATCCCTTCCCATGTCCCTAGTTTAGTTGAGTCGGCAAGTTGCGCGGTGTTGGTACGGCGTCGCGTTCGCGCATGAGCGGTCTCCATGTGGACCACCCACAGCCATCTCCGCCGCGCGGTCAACGCGCTGTCTGGCAGGTCTCGTTAACTATATACGCCGGGAGTGTGGAAGTTGTCCAATCTGGGGTGGGTCGATCGTGCGCCGCTGTTAACCAACTCAGAGAATCCGGGTAGAGACGGTGAGAACCGGCCTTTGAGGATGTGGAAGAGGCGCACCTTTGGCGGGCCAAGAGGAACTGTGGAAAAAACAGAGAAAAGCCGAAGGCGCGAAGTCCTTGGTGTTTGCGGACTTGCGCGAGGACATCCGAGGTTAACCAACAGCGGGGAAAGAACTTCGAAAAAAAGGTGTGGCTCCTCAGGTCAAACAAAGGGTGTTTTGCGACGTGGAGACACTGGCGAACTGATTGATCCGGGATGGCTTACTCGAGCCGTATTGGCCGCCGTCTCCCTTCGATTCCAGTTGCACATGGCGACCAAGTTCGCAGCCGAAATTCAGAACAACGTTCATGGTCCGAGCTAACCGATTGCGGCAGATGACGATATCGTCCGTAGCCCCAATCGTCCGGTCAGCAGATTCTGGCAAGCAAAGTGGTCTGTTTAGAAACCCGGAGGCGTGGGCAAACCTCGCCCCTGTTCGGCTGTTAACGAACAGAGAGGAGGGACGCCTCACCGCTTCCGCGCAGTCACCATCTGGATTCCGTCGGCGGTGATGATGCTGATGTGGCCGGCCCACGTGGTGTCGGCTTCGCCAAACGCACGTACGAGCGGTGCGAGGTTCTCCGGAGTCGCGGGATGCACTCGGAACAGAACGACCCCGGATTGTTCCAGTGGGCTCCGGCGTTGGACAGCGATCTGCCAGAAGTCCTTGTCAAGCGTCAGGATGATACGCGCTTCCGACTCCGCCCGATCCAACAGCGCGAAGTCGCTTGCTCCAGCGAAATCCGTGCGCGCCCACAGGACGTCGTGGCCCTCGGCACGAAGCGCGTCTACGATCGGCTTGGGAAAGTTCTCATCGGCGAGGAGGCGCATCTACGCTGGAATCGGGAACGCCTTGTATTCGTGGGCCAAGTAGCTTGCGTAGGCCAAGCAGGCAAGGATGTCTTCTCGCGTCAGTCCGGGGTAGTTGGCGAGGATCTCGCTTTCCGACTGGCCAGCCGCCAGAAGTTCCAGGATGAACTCGACGGCGAGACGTGTCCCCCGGATCACCGGCTTGCCGGCCAAGATCGCGGGGTCGATGACAATGCGCTCCGACAGCCGCATAAACATAGTTTACCGTGTCCTTGGCCGGTTCGGTTGCTAAGGCCCACGCGGCAGCCGAGCGAGGTGGTCGTGTTGAACTGCTGCGTGACCGAGACGAACGTTGCGCCGTGCTTCTCCAGGATCTCCATGATCTTGCCGAAGTCTCGGATCGAACGGCTCAGCCGGTCCACCTTGTAGACCACGACGCAATCGACCTTCTTGGCCTGGATGTCGGCCAGCAGGCGGCGCAGCGCCGGGCGGTCCATGTTGGCGCCGGTGTAGCCGCCGTCGTCGTACTGGTCCGGCACGAGCGTCCAGCCCTCGCCAGCCTGGCTGCGGATGTACGCCTCGCCGGCATCGCGCTGCGCGTCGAGCGAGTTGAAGTCCTGGTTCAGTCCCTCGTCCGTCGATTTCCGCGTGTAGATGGCGCAGCGGACCGGCTTCGGCGCGCCGTTGTCGTTATTCCCGTTCGCCATGCTTTGCTCCTGGCCGGTGGCCCAAGTCGTAAAACGCGAACCCGTTCCAGCGCGTGCCCGTCGCCTCCGTCACCGCGCGGCTCAGCGACTTGTAGATCCTGCCGTTGCACTCGAACCCACCGTCCGGCCGAACGTGGACGATGATGTCCTTGCCCTGGTAGCGGCGGATGAGCGGCGTACCGGGCAGCGGCAGGCGAGGATCGAGCGACGGCTTCACGCGCGCTTCGGCCGTGCGGCCGTTGTCGGCAGGCTCGCGCAGGAAGTTCTTGGGCGCGCGGATGCGCAGGTCGGCGTCGTTGGCAATCTCCAGCGCGCGGCGGCGGGCGCGCTCGGTGAGGCCACCCCAGGCGTTGGCCTGGATGCGCCAGGCGATGCGGCGGAACAGGAACTGCTTGTGATTGGATCGGGACTCCTCGCCGAACACCTCGCGGTACTTCTCCTTGAGCTGCGCCGTGGTCAGGTTGCGGAGGGCCTCGATCTCCTCTCGGATTTCGGTCTCGTGCTTCATGGCGTTAACCAGCACTGACATGAGGGCTCTCTGTCTCCGGGAAGTCAACTGGCGTGGGGAAAAGCAGGCGGACGAGTGCATCACCCAGAATGGCGGCGACCTCGCGGATTGCCTGATCGAGCGCGGCGTCGTGATCGCGCATGAGCGGTGTCCTTTCGGAAACCACCCACGACGATCTCCGCTGCGCGGTCGAGCCGCCGTCTGGTGGAGGGGATCAACGCGGAGTGTGCCCGCGTTCGTTAACTATATTCGCCGCCCGGTTTCGGAACGTCCGGCCTGGGGTTGGATAACCCTTGCCGCGCTGCTAACCAATTAATGGTCTGGGCCCAGAGATGCGGAGAAACGGCCTCCGGTAAACGACGCGAGGGCGCGGATCGGCGCCTTTTGGGGCAATCGACTCAACCTGGCTGCACAGGTCGGGCCAGGATCCCGCGACTCCGTGAAACCGGAGGAACCATGGATTAGTAACGATTGACTCCAACCCCTGCGCGCGTTCGCCGCGGCAGTTTCAGCCTTCGCAGCAGGGCTTTGACTCTGGAGTCGTTGCGAACGGAATCCACTAATGGATCCACTGCCAGGATGGGAACCACCCCCTCGTGGGCATCGAACGCCAACGCCAGTTGCTCGATTGCTCGGTCCCGCTCTTCCAAACCCGAGTAAATCGCAAACCTGGGGATCGCCCCTACATATTGGTCGCTGGACAAGCACTCCAACTCATGCAGGATCTCCAACGCCTTGTCCCGCCGGCCCATCTTCGCCCACGCGGCCCCGAGTCCGCCTATCGCCATCGGAAAGCCCGGCGCCGCCTTCTCCAATGGGGCGATGGCTTTCTGGTGCTGTCCCAGCGCCAGGTAGGAGCGCCCCAGGTGGAAGTTGCCCAGCCCGAAGTCAGGGTCCATCTCCAAGGCTCGCAGGCAGCGCTCTATCGCCGCCTCGTGGCGGCGGGCCAAATGCAGGATCGCCGCCACGTTGCATTGCATCACCAGCGATAGCGGATCCAACTGCCACGCCTGCTCGATCTGATCGATGGCCTCCTCAAACCGCGATTGCGAAGCCAACAGAAAAGCATGCCACAGGCGCGTCTGCGCATAGCCGGGGCGCAACTCCTCGGCGCGCAGAAAACTCTCCTCCGCTTTCTCCCAATCCCAGTCAAAAGCCCACAACACCCACCCCAAAGCGCCGTGGGCTTCACCGAGCTGGGGGTCCAGATCCAGCGCCCGTCTGGCCTCGTCTTTCGCCTTCGGGAAGGCCATACCTGGCGGCAGGTACCCGAGAAATCCGCTGGTGCAATAACATTCGCTCACCGCGGCGTGCGCGCAGGCGCTTTTCGGATCAGCCTGCAATGCGTCTTCGAAACAGGCTTTAGCCCTGGCCACCGCCTGCGGCGTCCGCTGGCCCCATAGCCACCTGCCCTTCAGATAGTGTTCAAAGGCAACCACGCTTTCGGTGTGCCGCTTGACGAGCCTCGCCGTCTCACCTTCCAGCAAAGTCATCCGCAAGGCGCCGACGACAGCGTTTGCGGTTTCGTCCTGGATGAGGAAGACGTCGCTGCTGTCCCGGTCAAATCGGCCAGACCACAGATGGGAGGCATCGCCGGCGTCGATCAAGCTCACCGTAACACGTAGCCGGTTGGCCGACCGCTGAACCGCCCCTTCCACCACGACGCTCACGCCCAGGCGGCGCCCGATCTCCCGCACGTCGAACGCCTGTCCCTTGAGTGCCAGCGCCGAAGAGCGGGCGATCACATGAAGACCGGGCAGGTGCGTCAGCGCATAAGTCAGCTCGCCGGCCAATCCTTCGCAGAAATACTCCTCGTCAGGATCGCCGCTCAGGTTATCGAAAGGCAGAACCACCAGCCGGAGCGGTTGCGGCGGGCCGAGTTGGGTCCGGGCCACCTCATGGACGAAGCGGTAGCCACGGCGCGCGACGGTCTCGATGTAGCGCGGCTCGCCGCTTTGGTCTCCGAGCGCCTCCCGAAGCCGGTTCACCGCGCTGTTCAGCCCATTGTCAAAGTCTCCGTACAGCGCCCCCGGCCAGAGCCTCTCTCGCAGTTCCTCGCGCGTGACCAGTTCGCCGGGGTGTTCTGCAAGCGCGGCGAGCACCTCGATGGACTGGGGACGGAGCTTGACTCTGAGCCCGCGGTTTCGGAGTTCGCGGGTCTGCAAGTCGAACTGGAAAGGACCGAATTGAAGGGCCTTTCGCACCACCTGATTGTAGATCCGGGCACCGCAGCGTTCAAGCCCATATGGGACAGCCGGTTGCGCGGTGAGATGGGTTTAAGGCCGCGTCTATTGCCTCCTTCATGCCGAAGATCCAGACTGATCCACGAACAGGAGGTTCAAACCGATGTGCAAATCGATTCTGTTTGGTATTCTGGCCCTGGCCATGGCAAGCGTCTTGGTCAAGGCCCAGCCCGTCATTCCGTTGGATCCTACCTTGGGAGAGTTTCCAGAAGGTGTGGCTGTCGACAAGCCCGGAAACATTTGGGTCACGGTCCAACCGCTTTGCCAAGTCCGCCGCTACGGGCCGGACTTCCGCGAGGACTTGCGCGTGGACCTCGTTCCACGGCCTACTTGCCTGGCTGCCAACGGGCTCGCTGTCGACGCCAATGGCACGGCTTTCGCCGCGGTCTCTGGCGCGGACGAGTCGACCCGCGGCGTTTACCGGATCGAGCCATGGGGTCAGTTCGAGCGGCTGCCCGGAACTGGCGCCATCGCCTATCCCAATGCTTTGGCGTTCGACCGCCACAACGGCAATCTCTATGTGACGGACTTCGTTCGCGGCGCCATCTGGAGAATCCCACACGGGAAACCAGCGGAACTTTGGGTGGAAGGGGGCCCGTTGGTTGGCAATCTGCCGTTGCCTCCGGGGTTTCCGCCCTTTAATTATCCGTTGGGGGCGAACGGCATCGTTTTCGACAGGGACCATCTCGTCGTCGCCGTCACATTCGCGCCGAGGCTTGTCAGCATCCCAGTGAATCGCGACGGTTCTGCCGGGACGCCTGTGGTCCTTGCCGCGCCTCCGGCTTTCCTGGCGAAACAGATCTATTCACTGGACGGCCTAGCCATTGACGTCCACGGCAACTTCTACGTTGCATCGCCCTCCGCTTTGTCCGTGGTTCGCGTGTCATCGGATGGCTCAGAAGTCGCCATTGTTGCCGACTCTGCGGGAGGGGTCACGGCCTGTCCGCTGAGCCTGGCATTCGGTACCGGCAAGGGCAACCGGCAGTCGCTCTTCATCACAATAAACCAGAGTTTGGGCGGGTCCGGCAGTGGCGTGGTTCGGGTGCCGGCCGGTGTTCCCGGCATGCCTTTGCCTTAGCGCGCGGGGAGATACGGGCAGGTCGGTGGCGACAGGGTGGCCACTGTAGGGGTGCAGGCAGAAATTGGGGTTAGGCTTGCGGCTTGATGAGCGGCTGCCATTCGCTAAGCCAGGCCGCTTCCCAGTGAGGTGTCGGCGGTTTCGGAACGTCCGGCCTGGGGTTGGACAACCCTCGCGATGCTGTTAACCAATTCCTGGTTTCTCTCGGAGACGGGGAGAAAACGGCCTCCGGTAAACGTTGCGGGGGCGCAGATCGGCGCGGCAAGCCGGACACGGCGAGCAAAGCAGAGACGCGGAAGTCGCGAAAACACGGCCAGTTGCGGAGTTACGGGCGGAGAGAGGCGTTAACCAGCGGGCGGGCGGGGTGTTGAAAAAAGGTTTGGCTCCTCAGGCAGGACTCGAACCTGCAACCCTCCGGTTAACAGCCGGATGCTCTACCATTGAGCTACTGAGGAATTGCGACCGCGTCCGGGTCACTCTCATTTAAGCAAACAGCCACCGTTTCTGTCAAACTCATCGATCCATCTGGCTTCCAGCAACCCGCCCCGATCCGCCCCCTGCGCCGTTGCTCCCTCCGCGCCTGCGGGAGGAATGCGCCCGCAAACCCTTCCCCGCTGCGAACCCCAAGCCCTCCGCGCACAACCGTTTCAGACTGGATCCAGCCAAAACTCACTTCCGCGTGTTCAGATACGCCAGAATGTCTCCCACCTCTTGCGCCGTCAACTCCTGCCAGGCGGCCTTCCTCTCCACAATGCGCGACAGCATGCCTCTGCCGTGATCCCAAAGTCCAGCCACCATCCAATAAGGCGACACCGCCTCCGTCAGCCGTGTGAATTCCGGCGCGCCGCTGTACTGATCATGGCAACTCGCGCATAGCTTTGCTTCGTACACTTTCCGCCCCCGCGCGGCGTCGCCCGGAGGATCCGGACGCACCTTGCCCGCAATGTAGGCCACCAGATCCGCCGCTTGCTGCTGGCTGATCTTCGGCTGCGCCATCCCGGCCTTCTCCATCGCTTCCCACATCTTCACCGCGTGACTCCACATCGCTGCGGCCACGGCATTCGCGCTATCATGCGTCCCGGGCTTCGCCCCCAACGCCGGCCCCACGCTTCCGCCCGTTCCCCGGACCGCGTGGCAACTCACGCACTTCATCTTCTGAAATAGCTCACCGCCGCGCTTGGCGTCCCCACGGACGGTTTGCGCCGCCAACGCGCTCACGATAAACAGGTAACAAGACGCTGAAATCCCGATTAGGCGCTTCATGTCCACGCATTGTACACCCCGGACTCGCAGCTTGTCTGCTTCGCATCCCCACGCCTCTCCGCTGCGGAACATCTCTGCGCCGGCCAAGGCGCTCAGCGCGCCCCCTTGCCGCTGACCACCGCATGCACCGTCCGCGCCAGTATATATAGGTCCAGCCACACGGACCAGTTCCGGATATAGTACGTGTCCAACATTTCCTGCGCGGCCAGATCCCCGTCGCTCCGGCTTTCCACCTGCCACAGGCCGGTCAACCCCGGCGGCACCCGGCGCCGCAGCGCGCGGAACCCGGCATCGAACTGCTCCAGGTGATAGTACGGAAACGGCCTCGGCCCGACCAAGCTCATCTCACCCTTGACCACGCTCCACAGTTGAGGCAACTCGTCCAAGCTGGATCGCCGGAGAAACTCGCCGATCGCCGGCACCACCCGCGGGTCCTGTCTGAGCTTGAAAAACCGCCGCCACTCTTCCATCGCCTCCGGGTTTTCCCGCAGGTGCCGCCACAGCAGCGACTCCGCCTCCACGTGCATCGTCCGCAGCTTCCGCACGAGGATCCGCGCCCCGCCCATCCCCTCCCTCTCCTGCGAATACAGCGCCGGCCCCGGGCTCACCCGCTTGATCCATGCCGCCGCCACGGCCATCACCGGCCCGGCCAAGACCAGCAAAGCCGTCCCCAGCGCCAGGTCCAACCCCCTCTTCAGCCAGCGGTTCACCGGCATCAAAAGGTTCTGCCGGACTTCCAGCCCCAATACTCCAGACAGATCCTTAGGCGCCACCCAGAGCGTCGGCACGCCCCACAAATCCGGCACCACGATCAACCTTCGGAAAGTGGTTTCCAGCCGCCGAAACACAGTCAGAAGCGGCTGCCGTCCGATGCCCGGCATGGCCAGGATTGCTTGTTGCACGCCGTAACGCCGGGCCAGTTCCACGGCCTCTTCCAGCGCGTCCTCGTCTACCTGGCTTGGTTCGGACCCCCTGCACGCCTCAATACACGCCACTGGTTTCAACCCGCAGGCGGGATTCGCCTCCAAACTCGCCGCCAGCGCCCGCCCGGCATCTCCGGCCCCCAGCACCAGAACCGGCACGCCCCACCACGCCCTTCGTGCAAACCAACGCCGCGCCAGCGCCCGGCCCAGCGGAGCGAGCCACAGCGCCCCCGCCCACGCCGATATCAGCACGCCCCGCGAGTACAACTCCGCGTCCTTGGAGAAGAAGATCGCCGCCGTGGAAATCAGGCACACCGCCGTCGTGCCCATCGTCAACCGCCGCAACTCTTCGGCCGGACTGATTCCCGCCCCGGGGTACAACCCGGCGCACGCGTATGCCGCCAGCGATACCACCAGCCCCGGCCAAAGCTGCAAGAAAAACTCCATTCCGATTTCGTTGTTGACCCGGCTCCAGGCCAAGAATCCCAGCCAGCCCGCCGCCGTCAGCGCCAGCACATCGGTGAACAGCAGCACCGCCGAGGTCGCCCACGGGCGCGCCGTCCGGAGGCCTTCCGCCGCCCGCGCCCGGGACCGGGAACCTGCAATGAGGATCGGTGTAGCCACGAGGAGAAAACGCTGCCCCGAGTCAGGTTCGCGGCCGCAACCCCAAACCTTCGAGCGCGAGCAATGCTAGAAACTTCGGATTTTGGCGTAGGTAGCGAGGGCCTAAACGCCGCGGCTCCGTCACAAGCCGAAACAGCCACTCCAGACCCGCGCGCTGCATCCAGCGCGGCGCCTGCGGCTTGGTTCCCGCCAGAAAATCGAACGCCGCGCCCACGCCGATCATCACCGCCGGGATTCGGCTCCGGTGCGCCGCCATCCAGCGCTCTTGTTTCGGAGCCCCCAACCCGACGAAAAGAAGGCGAGTTCCCGAACTCCGTATCTGTTCGCACACGAGCGCATCTTCCTCGGTCGTGAGGTCGCGGAAAGGCGGCGCATAGGTGTAAGCGATCCAGAGGCCCGGGAAGCGCGCCGTCGCGTTCGCCGCCAGGCGCTCCAGGGTTCCGCAGTCCGAACCATAGAAACCCACGGGCAACCGTTCCTGCGCCGCCGCCGCCAGCAAATGTAAGGTCAGGTCCGGTCCGTAAACGCGCGTCGCCTCCCTATGGCCGGATAACCGCAGCCACCACACCAGCGGCATGCCGTCGGGGGTGACCAGATCGGCTTCGTTCATCACGCGGCGGTACTCCGGCGATTCGCTGGACAGCACGGCACTGCACACCGGCGCGCAGCACACATACCGCGACTCGCCGCTTCGAGCCCAACCCAGGATCTGCGCCACGGCCTCCGGGTAGCTGGTGCGGTCAACCCGCATGCCCAGCAGCTCGCGCCGCCGCGGGGACCGCTCGCCTCCCCGGTTGCTTCTCCGCCAGAACACTCTCGTAAATCTCCATCAAGGCCTGATAATTCTTCTCCGCGGTGTACTTGGCCAGATACTCCGCCCGGGCTTCCTTCCTCATCCGTGCGGCCTCGGCGGGATGACTCAGAAACCAGTCCACCTTGGCGGCCAAATCTTCCGGATCCCCGGCCCGGAACAACAGCCCCGTGCGCCCATGCTCCACTAGCTCCGGCAGCGCCCCCCGGTCCGAAGCGATGACGGGCAGACCCTTGGCGAAAGCCTCTATTACGACCCGGCCGAAGGTCTCATACCACTCGGACGGAACGACCACTACGGCAGCCTGTCCCATAAGTCGCCATACGGAGTCGTTGCTCTGCTCCCCCAATAACTCAATGTCACCCAGAGTCTTAGCTCGCTCCTCTACCTCCTTTTGCAGAGGTCCGCCTCCGGCAATCTTCAAGGGAACGGGCCTGTTCAGACGGTTCCAAGCTTGGAACAGCGTGCCCAATCCTTTCTCAGCGGAGAGCCGCCCCGCGAAAAGCGCAAATCCCCCTCTGCCGTCTCCGATCCCTGGATCCTGCGACAAGAAATTGGGTTTCACTTTGATCTTGTTGGCCGGGAAACCTGCCTCCACGAATTTCTGCCGAGTGAACTCGGAGGGGGCTACATACATGCTCACACGGCGGGCCCAAGTGCCTGCCGCCGCGTGCGCTGCGTTCATTACGGTCACCGCGGCTGTGGCTGGGCGGCTGTCCTTGTAGCAACCATACAGCAAAGCGGGCCAGCCGAAAAATTTCCCCAGGCAGCTTTCACACGGTGCATCTGCTCGATAGAAAGTCGCTGCCGGGCACAGAAGCCGGAAGTTGTGCAGCGCCTGAACAACAGGAACCCCCTCGTGTCCCGCCGCGAAAATGACCGACGGAGACAAAAGCGGGAAAAAATTATGGATCTTGACGACATCCGGGCGGAAAGACTGGATTAGCCCCCGCACCCTCTTGTACGAGCGGCCGTTCCAAACCGCTCGCAAACCCACCTGCCAGAGGTCCGATTGGCCGAAAGAGTGATTATCCTCTACATAGGCGAGCACCTCGTGCCCGCGTTCCCGCAATAAACGGATCTCGCTCTCCGTGGACTCGTCTTCACCGCCCCGCTGCCGGTAACGGTTGTGTAAAGTGAGGATGCGCATTACCAAAGGACTTTCTTATGTTCGGCCCGCTTCAACAAAAAAACGGACACAGGTTACTTTCCCTGAAACGGCAAACAACACTCTTGCCCGCCTGAGGCAACCCGCTCAAGCCTGCGGAGAGCTTGGCGGCGGAGCCGGTAGGAGGCTTGGTTGAATCCCTCGCCGAGACCGCAATAGCCCACGGCGGAGAGCGCGCCCGCGTGCCGGACGTGCAGGTCTTTCCAATAAGTGGAGTACGTGTAAGCGTCCA
>Ga0207433_10013116_pt1 | contig 12269 bp, 4 predicted proteins | sample YelNatPaOPGAMG01_FD_187559 | JGI IMG/M metagenome (GOLD analysis project Ga0207433, IMG submission 187559) | Hot spring thermophilic microbial communities from Obsidian Pool, Yellowstone National Park, USA - OP-RAMG-01 (SPAdes) (version 3) | ecosystem: Environmental > Aquatic > Thermal springs >...
TTGTTATTATTTGCATAACTTACCCAAATACCATAACCCTCACTTCCATTTACCATATTATTCATCAGCATACTGCCATTAGAGAAATATAAATAAATGCCAGCATCCCAATAAGTCCAATTAACTAAATTGCTTATCAACACATTATTGTTTGAGGAGTTCAATATAATTCCATTTCCACCATGATATAAGAAGTTATTTGAAATATTGTTACCACTTCCTAAATAAACAATTATTCCTCGCTTATAATCTAAAATTTTGTTGGTTAAAATGTTGTTAGCAGAATTAAAGTAAAGATAAATACCATAATCAATTTCACTAATCGTGTTGTTGAGTATAGTATTGTTATAGGTTTGTTGATCTAGAGAAATTCCTCGGCTTGCATTAATTATTATGTTATGTGCAACATACTCTCCTGTTGCCATTCCAGTAAGCTCTATACCATATTGATTAACATTTTCTATATAATTGTATGTTATTGTATTATTTTGTGTGCAAGCAACGATGCCATCAAAAGTGCTATTTATTATTCTATTTGATGTTATCGTGTTGCTTATGCTGTCATCAATTGATATGCCGGCTGTGTTGAATATATCATTATTTTCGATTCTGGAAAAGTTAACATTATCAAAGTAAATAGCATAGTCAGAAACATTTTCTATTAGATTGTTTGAAATGTTGCAATTTATTGAATCCTGGACAGAGATACCATCATAAGTAATATTTCTTATCTCATTATTGCCCAAAAGATTGTCAGAAGAAAATTCTAACTCAATTCCATACACATTATTATTCGCTGTGTTGCTGATTATGGTGTTACTTGAGGAAGCAACTAAATAAATTCCCTCATTATTATTATTCACTGTGTTATTAGTTATGGTGTTGTAATTTGAGGAAGAATATAAATAAATTCCATTCCCATTATTATTCACTGTGTTGTTGGTTATGGTGTTGTTTGAGGAAGAATATAAATAAATTCCAGTATCGTCATTATTATTCGCTGTGTTGTTTAAAATTTTACTGTTTGTTGTATTTACAAGTAAAATTCCATAACGGTTTTTAGTTAAATTTAAATTTTTAACTGTGATATTATCACATGAAACTAAAGCAACAAATCCTGCAGTGCTTGATTCATTAATTTCTGCATTTTTACAATTATTTGGAGCGTTCTTTTCATTTGTCCAATAGTATATTGGTTTTCCATTAACCAAATTTGATGTATCAATATCTTGATAGAAATGGGAAATTTCACCCCCATAAATACGAAGGTTGTAATCATTGTCCATAGTGTTGTTTCTTAGAAGGTTGTTTGAAGAATGATCTATGTCGATTCCATAATAATTATTGATTAAAGTGTTATTGTTAATTACAGTGTTACTACCACTTACTATAAGAATTCCAGAGGTGTGATTATTTATGGTGTTGTTAATTAATGTGTTGTTAGAAGAATCATCCAAATAAATTCCTGTGCCAGTATTATTAATTATTACGCTATTTGTTATAGTGTTGTTATTCGATGAGTCACGTAAATAAATTCCATATTGAAATTCAGTAATTGCGCAATTTCTAATTGTATTGTTTGTTTTTCCAATTAAAGAAATACCATAAATCGTGCCAGTTTTATCTCCATCAATCACATGCCCTTGACAATCAAAAATTTTATTTGTGAAATTTTCTGGATCCGCTATACAAGTGCCAGAGTAATCTAAAATATCTGCACCAAGCTTAACTTCATTGTAAGTATTATTATTCAAAGCATCAATACAATCACCACAGTTGTAGCAGGTAAAATAATTTCCATTGTCATCATAGGCTTTAACATCTACAGAAAAAAACAATGCAAATAATGAAATTATCAAAATCAAGACTATAATCAAAATTTCGCGTCTCATTCCCTCTCCTATTTCTTTTGCCTATTTTTCTAGCCTTGTTTATATTATTCATTTTAAGACTTTATAAATCTTTTTCTTGCTGGTTATGTTACCTAATATTCTTAATATCATCAATCCAACTTTTTCCCAAGCAATTTTTGGCTTTTCTTTAGTAGGATGTTCCATTAAATTTTAAGGCAAACAGGATATGAAATTGTTGAATCTGGAAGAGAAATGGTGTTGCAATAATTCAAAGAAATGGAAGATATGCAGAAAGGCAGAACATTAATTTTTATCATAATGATGTTGGATTTTATAGAAGTAGATATGACCCAACTGTTGCGCAAGAACTAAAACTAGACCAAGTAAAGTTATTTCTACATTATATACAACAATAGCTAAAAAAAGCCCAACCCTTTAAATTACAATATCTGTATCTATTATTTTTAAATTATTCGTTTCAATCGATGCCCGAGCATTTTAATAGCGCCCCTCGAAAATTACACCTAATTGCTGTTAGGCATCCTGAACTAAGTGAAAGCCCGCAGGGCGTGGCAAAATTTTGCAGAAATTTTGAGTTGTAGGTGCTTTTGGTAGGTGGCGCGCGCCTTTAAGGGTGGCTGGGTGGAGAAGAAAGCACTACAATTACGTCTAACTACTATTAAAACCACTCATGAATGAATTTTTTTAGAAACTTGGTTCAAATACCTCAAACCAGTTTATGGATATAAATCAATGCTCTATTTCAACCCTATTTACCACATTCAGTTTTCTTAGCTTTTTTCTTTTTTGCTGCCATAATAATATTTTAACTTTTCTGATATAAATTTTTTATGGAAAAAGATGCTATGGAAAAATATATAAAAGCAGGAAGAATTTCGGCCAGGATAAGAAATGAAGTTTCGGAAAGAATAAAACCGGGGATGAAAATTTTGGATCTCGCAGAATTCATTGAGAAAAGGATTTTTGAACTCGGAGGTAAGCCAGCCTTTCCTGTTAACATAAGCATAAATGATATAGCTGCGCATTACACACCGAGCATTGATGATAAAAAAGTTATAAATTCAGGGGATCTTGTAAAAATAGATTTCGGCGTTCATATAGATGGTTATATAGCTGATCTAGCTTTTACATATTGCTCTGAAAAAAATGATTTGATCGAAACAGCCAAAAAGGCTTTAGAAAATGGAATAAATGTTATAAAATCAGGTATAAAAGTTTTTGAAATAAGCAAAGCAATTAATGAAGCTGTTAAAAACTCAGGATTCGGCGTCATAATAAATTTGACAGGTCATGGTTTGAACAGATTTGATCTTCATTCAGAGCCAACAATCCCAAATGTTATTAACAATTCTAATTATAAACTTAGATCAGGCGATGTCATAGCACTTGAACCTTTTATAACAAAAACCAATGGCTATGTTAAAGAATCTGATGTTGTAGAAATCTATAGCTTTTTACAGGATAAGCCTGTCCGTTTACCTGAGGCAAGGAAGATTTTGGATATCGCAAAAAATGAATATGTTGGCTTGCCTTTTGCAAAGAGATGGCTTTTAAAAAATATCTCTCCTTTGAAAATATCTTTGGCATTGAAACAATTGGAATCAATAGGTGCTTTGAGAGCATATCCTGTTTTGAAGGAGAGGGAGAATAAAGTTATAGCGCAGGCAGAGGATACTATAATAGTTGATGAAAAACCAATAATAACAACAAGATTATAGGTTAATTGATTTATTATCCATTTTACAAAATAATTAATTATAAAAGGTGTAGGTTAACCTTTATTTAAAAAATCAGAGCTCTATGCACAAGAAAAAAATAAAAAATATAGTTTATTACTATACGAGCATAAGAGAAAACGGGAAGGTAAAAACAATATACTTAGGAAGAAATGAAAAAGAAGCAAAAAGAAGGGAGAATGAAATTAAAAATATCAAAAATGTAGGATTTCCAAAAATATTTTTTTATCTTATCGTGATCTTTGCAATTTTAGGCTTTGTTCTTCTTTTTAGGTCAGAGCTTACAGGCCTTTTTTTTATAAAAATCCCAGCTGTTTCGGAAAATGTGGAATTAACATTTCAATCACAAGATTTCTTGCCAAATGACACAATTATAGAAATTTCCTTAGATAACCAAACATTAGCATTAACATTGGTAGAGTTTGTTGAAAAAAGCGGTTCCAATCTTACATTGAATTATGGAGAATTTTATTCTGAGGGAACAGATTTGTCCGGATTTGGATATGGTTTTGGGGTCCCTGGCAAAAAAACAACTTATCCTGATGTGAGCTTTGAGTATAATGTTGATGTTTATGAAATAAAAACAAAGGAGATAGAAAATGAAAATGTTACAGAAAGAATTCTATTGGAATCAAACAGATTCGGCGGTGTGTGCAATAATCAAATACCTTATTCGGTTGATGTGAAAACCCTCACAAATTATTCTGGGGAGAATATAGAATATGATGTTTATTTGATAAATGGTAGTGTGATGAGTGGAGAGAAAAATCTTTCTGATTCTGACATAATTTTAGAATTTGAAAATGACATAATTACTGCAAAAACGAATTATTCGGAAATAGAAGAAGGTTATGGAAAAGGATTCGAGACAGATCAAAACCTTACAATTAGTTTGGGTTTAAAAGACCTCGGCATAGAAATTCCTCAAAAACCAGGCATATACGAATTGATAGTAAAAGTGTATTATGAAAATGTGAGCATAAGGGAGGAGAGAAGGCAGATAGTGATAGAAGAAAAGGATTCTGATAATGACAGCATACCTGATATCATAGATAGATGTCCAATGACGCCCGAAAATGAAAAAGATATTATAATTACTGATGAAAAAAGCGATTATTATGGATGCGGGCCTTCTGAAATGGAATGCGTGCCAGGAGAAAAAAGAGAATGCTATCCTGAGAAGCCAGAGACCAAAGATGTTGGTATATGTAGCTCAGGTTACCAGGAATGTGTTGATGGAAAATGGTCTGAATGCAAAGAATGGGTTGGACCGCAAAAAGAGATATGTGGAAACGGGATAGATGAAGATTGTAACGGAAATGATGAAATATGTGGAGAAGTTGTTAGGAAAGGTGTTGCATTTGAGGAGTATAGGAATAGTGACGGTAGCTATTCTCTCATACTTTATTCAAGACCGAAATACGTTTTTGAGGATGGTATTTGGAAGAATATAAAAGAGTCAAGGTCTTTGAAAGGTATTTACAAGGTTGTTTATTTGAAAAAAGATGAGAGATATGAAATAGAGATAACAGATTTTAATTACACATCCATTCAGGGATACTTATCAGTAAAACCAGAATTCTTTAATAAGGAGGTCCCTCTGAAAGTTTTTGAAAATGGTGAAAAAATAAAGGAAAAGAATTTCAGAATGGGTCCTGATAAAGAATTCTTTTTGATTGATTTCTCGCCTGACAAAATTTTGGAATTCGGTGAGAATTCAACAACAATCACACTCCAGCAACCAGATACAGAGAATTTAGCAGATATAGAAACTCAGCAATTTAATCCACCTCCACCATATTATGGTATTCAAATAAAGTGGAACATATCATCCTTGCCAAATGACATAACAATAGAGGATTCAAAATTGTGTTTGTATTGGGCATCAGGAATAGGAGCGGATAATGACACAATGATGTGGAGGATTGATGACCAAGCATGGAATGAAGGAACACCAGCTAATGAAATAAATTCACAGACAAAAACAAATGAAACATATGGAGAATGGGATTCAATACAACCGGATTCATACGGCTGCACAAACACAACAATAATTTTAAGAGAATGTGTGAATAGGAATGAGAAAAATTGCTCAATAAGGCTTGAGGATGCAGATTATCTATTATCACAAATTGATACTGTAGATAATGGTCCACTGATGAGAATCGGCAGCGAGAATGAACATTTATCAGCTCAAAGTAAAGAAAACTCTTATACTCCTTATTTGAACATAACATATTCTCCTTATGTCGATATAACAGAATGCAGAAATCTTGGTACAGAGAACAGAACATATAATCTCATCCAAAACATTTCATCAAACAGCTCCTGCTTTGTTATAAACGCATCTAACATAATATTAAACTGCAACAACTACACAATAAAAGGAATTCCAAATGCAATCCAAGATGAGGGCTTTGAATTAAATTCGAACAATTGGACAGAATTGGAAAATGGAGGTGGAGATGCAAATAAACATTATCCAAAACAAAACCATTCAGGCTCTTATTCAGGTCTAACAAACACATCAAACCCAACAGGACCAAATTCCTATGCAAAACTTGTCCAAAATCTTAGCATAATGGTTTCTGATTTGAACATACCAAACAATCTTAGATGGTGGATAAAAATAGGAAATCAAGCATTAAATAGATATTGGCATGCTGAGCTTGTTTTGGAAAGCTTGGAAGGAAGAAGATTGCATTATTTTTATGAGCTAAACCCACTAGACGACCCAATGCCTAGTAACACCTCAACAGATGTATATATCAGGTTAGAGTATAGTGGTCTAGGTTATTCATTTTGGCAACAATATATTCGTTCATTCTATGATGATTGGATAAGCAATTTCCCGCCAACAGATACAATCAAGAACATAACATTATCATCTTTTGGAACTAATACTGTACTGGGTGATAGATTTGGTCAGGAAGTTTTTTGGGATGATATGGAACTTTATATAGATATTTATGGAATAAAAGTTGAAAATGCAGAAAATATAACAATAAATAATTGCAAAATAAACAATTTCACAACCTCATTATATTTCATAGATTCATCATCAATAGTTCGAGATTCAATTTTGAATTCAATTTTTCAAGATGCCTACTCCAAAGGCCAGTTTTCGAACAATACTTTTTTGAACACAACATTTGTAAAATCAAAAATTAATGTTGAAGATGGTATTTTTTATGCTAAATGGTATCTCGATGTTCATGTAATAAATTCTTCTGGTAGCAATATACAAGAAGCCAATGTAACTGCATGGGATAAAGAAGGTTTTCAAGTGTTTTCTGAATTGACAGATTCCTCTGGTTATATAACAAGGCAGAATCTTACTGAATATTATAAAAACTCAACAAATGAGTATTACTATACGAATTACACAATAAATGTAACAAAATCTGGGTATTCGCCTGGTTCTAAACAGGTAAATCTAACACAAAGTATGGAAATAACATTTGTGCTTTCTTATCCACCAACAGTTTATAAACCTGAAACATACACATCCGCCTTGGTTAAAAAATCCGCATTTATGCAAGGACAAAAAGTTAGAATAAGAGCTAAGGTTACTGATAATGATGGTGCAAATGATATAGATAAGGTTGTTATTGATATTGTAGATCCGAACAATAATTTAGTGATCGATGATGATGAAATGGTTAACATAAGCAGTGTGGAAAATGGCTATATTTATGAGTATAATTATACATTAGCATCAAACGCGCCATATGGTGTATGGAACATTATTGTTACAGCTTATGACAAATCCGTTAGTAAAAACAATAATAGTGTAAATATAGCAGTTCTACCAATAACACTTAGCGTGAAAATTGTTCTGAACAACACTAATGCTAATGTTTATATACCGGGTGTTGGCGAGAAAAATGCCTCAAATCTTGGTGAGGAGGAGTACGACATATCCAACCTTACACACTATTACATAGCATCATATGAAAACAATAAATTATCTGGTTTGGTTTTCTCACATCAACATTTTGTATCCATTTTTACAAATAACACAACATCAGATTATACAATGGGGATTAATCAATGGCTTACAAATTCAAGGGTTTTCTTAGTATTTTCAAGGGGTGATTGGAAGGCGATAGATAACAGAATGGATTTGATTGAAAAGGGTAAATTTCTCACAAATATAGGGCCCAGCTTCTCTTTTGGTCTTGGAACAAAATCAAAGATAAAGGTTGCATTAGAATATGACAACATAGCTATACTTAATGACACTTCCTTAGGCAAGGGCTATTATAAACTTATTTTCGGAAATGAAGGTGCTGTTGGAGATAAAGTAGGGATCTCTGTAAAGAGGATTTAAACAAAGGAGACAAATAAATTTATATGGCCTGGTTTAAGAAAAAAAAGGGAGATGAACGAAAAATAGAGGAATATAAAAAATTTTATATCCCAGAGGGACAATCGAAGATCATCACAACATCAAGGGAATTCAGAATATTCAAAGAAAAGGAAAAAAGAAAGCTCATATGGTATGAAAGGCTATGCAAATTTTCTGGAAAAATATTTAAATTGAGCCCTGACCAAAGAACAAGAAATGAGCTTGAAAGTGCAATAGGTTTCACAGGGCTTGAAATAAAACCTGAAGATGTAATGGCATTGATAGTTCTTACAATTATATCATTTGTTGCTTTGAGTGCTTTTCTTGTGGCTTTTGGTTTAATCCCGCTTATAGGGTCTCTTTTTGTAATAGTTGTTGGTATTGGACTATCTTATTATTTTCTTAAATATCCAACAAATCTTTTGAAGTCATACAGAATAGAAGCAAGTTCGCAGGTTGTTCTCGCAACACTTTACATGGTTATTTCAATGAGGATCAGCCCAAACCTTGAAAATGCTCTTAGATTTGCAGCATCAAATGTAACAGGTCCTCTTGCATGGGATATGAGAAGGCTCATATGGGACATAGAAATGGGAAGATATTATTCTGCTGCTGATGCATTAACAGATTACATTGCAAAATGGAAACCTGAAAATGAGGAATTTGCAGAGGCTTTGAGACTTATAAGGGATTCGAGAAATCAACCAGCTGACAGGGCAGAAAAGGTATTGGACGAGGCTTTAAACATAATCTTAGATGGCACAAAGGTTAGGATGAAGCATTATGCTCAAGAACTTTCCATGCCTGTTATGATAATACATATGATGGGTATTATTTTGCCTGTTTTGGGTTCTATAATGGCTCCACTTGCTGCCATATTCCTATCAGATATTGTAAGACCAGAATATCTTTTCATAACATATGATATTTTACTTCCGATCATAATCATCTGGTTCATAAACAATACTTTGAAAAAAAGGCCTGCAACATTTTCTCATGTTGATATATCAAAGCATCCTGATGTCCCGCCAGAAGGAACATTGATTTTAAAAGCAGGAAAAAAATCCATAATAATGCCTGTTATCCCAATATCACTTCTGATAGCATTCATTTTCATATTACCGGCCATAATATTTTTCTCATCTAATCCCAATTTGCTTTTTTCAACAAAGGAGAATCACACGCTTGAGTCGCTTATAATGTCTTGTTTTATAACACTTGGTATCGGATTAGGAATCGCAAGTTATTTCATACTTTCCAACTATCAGAAAATGAACATACAAAATGATATATACAGCATAGAATCAGAATTCGAGCTTGCACTTTTCCAGCTTGGAAATAGAATGTCTGGAGGCACACCAGCAGAATTAGCTTTAGAAAAATCAGTGGATGATGTCAAGGATCTTAAAATAGCAGGACTTTTCACAACAGCACTTAGAAACATAAAAAATCTTGGCGCTACGTTTGCTGAATCACTTTTCCACCCAAAATGGGGAGCAATAAAATATTACCCGAGCAAACTTGTTGAAAATATAATGTACATGATAGTGGATATATCAAAAAAAGGCTTTAGATACGCTGCAGAAGGTATGCTCACTGTTTCAAGATATCTAAGAAATGTTAGGGAAACACAAGAATATATAAGGGAGCTTCTTGCAGAATCTGTTTCATCAATGACGTTCCAAGCATACATATTAACCCCTATGATCACAGGTCTTATTGTCTCAATGTCACAGGTAATAATAGTTGTTCTTACTGTTCTTAGCTCAAGACTTGCCGCGCTTTCAACAGGAGAAGTACCAATAAATATAGCAGGTGGTTTGTTCGGATTTGGGGGGAGTATAGAAACTGCTGTCACGCCTGAGATATTCCAATTGATAATAGGTGTATATCTTATAGAGGTCATAATCATACTTGCAATATTCCTTACAAAAATAACCCAAGGTGAAAACAAGATTGCTCAATGGTATTTAGCCGGAAAAATGCTTATAGTGGGGTTAATCGCATACTTCCTTGTAGCTATAGGAACCTCTCTTGTATTTGGGGATATTATAAAACAGACACTTGCAAGTGTAATGGGTTAAATTTTAAAAATTATATATATTTATTATGGCCGAGATGGTGTAGCTAAGCTTTTTTCAAGAAAAAGCTTAAGCAAAAAGGCTTCAATTCACCGCGCTAACTTGCTTAAACTTGAAAAAGGCTCTGCAATGGTTAGCACAAGGGACTGTGGATCCCTTAGGTCGGGTTCAAAGCTAACCTTTTCTTAGAAAGAAAAGGTTAACATATCCAAAAGAAATTGGCATTAAAAGTGGGAATCCCGATCTCGGCCCTATTTTTTTAACATTTTATATCCAAAAACAATAGACCATATAGAAATTGAAAAAACAGAAATTGTTTCCGGTATCGCAACATTCTGAACAAAGTGCGTTAAAACATATGTGATCCAAACAACCAAAACAATCATGCCGGCGAGAAATGTGAAAATGCTTTCTTTCGTGTTTGAGCGTAAGGAGGCTGAAATAAAGAACATAGAGATCGGAAAAAGAGCAAAAAATGTAAAACTAGAATAAAAATGCATCGGCTCTATATTTTCTGGGAATATGCCTACAAAAATAAGTGCAAAAATATCTATAATAAAAATTAACGCGCCAATTTTGCCTGTTTTATTTTGAAACATAGAGAAAAGGCCAAAAGCGAATATCAATCCTGATATCCCAGCTATTATAAGACCTGCGTTGAATAAAATTGGATAGCCTTTGACTCCTAGATCACTTAATGCATTATTTGTCCAACTAAAATTTGGAAAATTAAGGATTGCAAGTGATATAAAAATGAATGCAATAATAGGTGAGAGTATGCCAAAAATCCCCGATATTTTTAGATATTTTTTTGTAATCATAATACGGGTCCTGTTTTCCTGTAATGCGCTTAACTTAGTAGATGTATTGTTGAATAAATATTTAAAATTAACTCTATCTAAGAATTAAACAATTATATTGGCTAAAAATAATTATGAAACCTGATACAATTTTAATCTTTGATTTCGGTGGGCAATACTGCCATTTAATTGGAAGAAGAATTAGAGATAACAATGTTTATTCTGAAATAGTACCGCATGATACATCGCTAAAAGAAATTGAAGACCTGAAAGAAAGATTTAATGTCAAGGGCATAATCTTATCTGGTGGTCCATCTAGTGTATATGAAAAGAATTCTCCAAAAATGAGTAGATATGTATTAAAACTAGCGATTCCAATATTGGGTATATGTTATGCTCATCAGCTAATTGCATATTACATGGGTGGTAAAGTAGAACAAGGAAAGAAAAGAGAATATGGAATTTCTTTTGCTACAATTGACAGCGCTGCTGATATTCTCAAAGGATTAAATAAAAAAGAAAAAGTCTGGATGAATCATAGTGATCTGTTTTTAGTCTTCCAAATGATTTTGAAGTCATGGCCCATACCGACAATTGTCCCGTGGCTGCTTTCAGACATAAGCAAAAACCTATCTATGGTATTCAATGGCATCCAGAAGTTACGCATACTGAAAATGGAAATATCGTATTAAGGAATTTTATTTTTGACATATGTAAGTGTGAGTCAAACTGGAATATCGGCAATCTGGTTGATAAATATGTTGCTGAAATAAAAGAGATTGCTAGAAACAATAAAGTTATAGTCGCTTTAAGTGGTGGTATTGATTCGAGTACTGCTACTGTTTTAGCTTCTAGAGCTTTAGGAAAAAATTTGACAGCAGTATTTGTAGATCATGGATTCATGAGAGAAAATGAACCACAGCAAATCAGAAGAATATTCAACAAGTTTAATATAAACTTTATCTCTGTTAATGCGAAGGATAGATTCTTGAAAAAATTAAAAGGTGTAACAGATCCTGAAGAAAAAAGAAAGATAATAGGCAAGGAGTTTATCAGAGTATTTGAAGATGTTGCTAAGAAAATAAAAGCCACATATCTATTACAAGGCACAATATATCCTGATAGAATCGAGTCTGGCTATTCTAAGAAGTCGGATAAAATTAAAACACATCACAATGTTGCAGGTTTGCCTACTAAAATTAAGTTTAAAGGAGTCATTGAACCCCTAAAGGATCTTTACAAGGATGAGGTAAGAAAATTGGCTAAGCAACTAGGGGTGCCTAAAGAAATAATATGCAGACAACCTTTTCCTGGGCCAGGATTAGCAGTTAGAATTATTGGTGAGGTAACAGAGGAAAAATTAAAACTACTTAGAAGAGCTGACGAAATTGTGACAGAAGAAATAGAAAAATCTGGTTTAAGCGATA
>Ga0207433_10013117_pt1 | contig 12267 bp, 10 predicted proteins | sample YelNatPaOPGAMG01_FD_187559 | JGI IMG/M metagenome (GOLD analysis project Ga0207433, IMG submission 187559) | Hot spring thermophilic microbial communities from Obsidian Pool, Yellowstone National Park, USA - OP-RAMG-01 (SPAdes) (version 3) | ecosystem: Environmental > Aquatic > Thermal springs...
TAATAAATAACTTGATTTTCAATGTCGCTAAGCACCTCTAGGTTAATTTACTCTGTTTGAAGTGTTTCAAGTTTAGAGTTGACTTAACGCTTATCTAACAGCTTTTTCGATTTTTAGAAATGTAACAATTACTATTTTAAAAAATATTGTATGGAATTTATTTAATAAGATATGTATATAGATATCTGATATATGATATATAAAAGATAGCTTAAGAAAAAAGGTATAGTTTAGAAAATAAAAATTAGTAGTATGAAAAATAAAACAAGGTGAGTTTTGATACTGTTGAGAGACTAATCAAATAAAAATTCTTCAAAGCAAAAATAGTAAGCCTTAAAGTAAAAAAGAAGCACTTTACTTAAATTTATCTTTCTTCTTACGTTTGTTAAAACAAAAATCGTAGTAATTTTTAAAAGATAATTTTTGCTTAACGTTTGTTGATGCAATAGTTCTAGCTATACAGCAAAAACGCTTAATGCGAACGTTATAACAGGTGATGATCACTTTAAAGGAAGATCCGAAGTGATATGGATTGGAGAATAAAAATTGAATATTACTGAAAGTAAACTAATCTCCTAGAACAAGAAGTAAGTATTAATACTTTGAAGTTTCTGACTAAACCTAACGTTGCTGGAACTTTTATGCATCAAGGGTTTTTAATCTTATGACAACTACCTTACTTCATTCTTGTAAGATAGAAATATAGAGACATCATAGACAATCTTTGAGAGACCTCCAACTATTATAGGTGAGGAAACAAGCCCTATGTTGAGTAAGAACCCACTTATAGGAGATCCAAATATACTACTTATACTCCTAAAGGTGTTTGTAATCGCATTAGCAGCCACTCTATCTTTGTCGTTAAATATTTGCGCCATAAAAGCTTGTCTTGTAGGAACATCCATCTGTGAAACGCTTTGTCTAAGGAACAAAAACAGAACAGAAAGGGGAAAAGATCCAACTAATGGAACAAGTATGAGAAATATATTTGAAAGCAAATGAGAATAAAACATCGTTCGTAAGTTTCCTAGCTTTTCTGCGATAAGAGAAGCTCCAATTATTGAAAGAGCTGTTATTATATTTGCGACTAAGAATATTCCTCCGAGGCTGCTAAGAGAAGCGTGGTACGTATAATAGAACCAATAGGATAAAAGAGATTGCGTTACAAATCCACCTCCAAAGGCATCTACAGAAAACAAAATGGATAATTTAAAGACATCTCTTCTTGCCTTGTCAGACATTTCTTTTAAAGTAAGTCTTCTCCTACTTCTATTAGAGGCTTCTATGTTGTTTAAGTTGTTATAGAGCGCAAAAAGTAGTAAGCCTATAAGACCATAAGTAGCATACAGCAACCGAAACACAGATAAGTCTTCATGAAAGTACGAGGGTATGGAAGCAGCTAAAGCACCTAAAGATGAGGCGCCATAACCTATGAAGTTATAAATACCAAATAACCTACTTATTTTCTTTTCTTCAACCAGCATGGGTAGTATACCAGTTTCAATGGATTGAAATGGCCCTGCTTCTGTTCCTGTTGTGCTAATGTTTCCAATAAAAACAGCAAACAACATAAGTGGGTAGTAAGTTGTAGAAAAAAGTAAAATTCCAGAAAGGAACATGAGGAAGCTGAACAACAGTAATATCTTCTTTCTTCCTATGTAGTCGCCATACCAAGTTAACAAGAGATTCGAGAAGACGTTGCCTGCAATTATAACCATTAGCGTTGCACCTACATAAAGAGGAGAATAACCTAGTAGCGCTATGTAAACGGGAGTCATTATACTAACAAGACCAAAAACGAAGACTCTAAGAGCTTTCGCAACAAGTATATAGAAAACGCTACTCTTGGACAATTTTTTTGTGTCTCTGCCAAAAAACTGTATTTAAGCATTTCTTAAAGCACGCTATAGTAACTCAAACCAGTCTTCGGGTAGCCGCTACTAAAGGAAAAGATACTTTCTTAGAACAAGAATTGAAAATAAAAAGACATGAAATAAAACTTTTAGTATAATGGGTAGTGACAAGCGACAAAATGTCCTTTTCTTACTTCGACTAAAGGTGGTTCACTATTTTTACATGTTTCTTTTGCATACGGACACCTGTTACTAAATCTACATAATCCTTCTTTGTAAACGGGGGTAAGCTCACCTTTAATTTGCAAGTCACTTAGTTTTCTAGATCTTGTCGTTAAGATAGCATCCGTTAAGATCTTAGTATAAGGATGCAACGGATTATCGATTAACTCGTATGTTTCGCCGTACTCAACTATTTTTCCTAAATACATGATGTAAAGCTTATCCGTAAGATAGCTGGCAGCAGCTAAGTCATGTGTAATTAATAATATCGATAGCCCCATATTTACCTTTAAACTCTTCAAGACATTAAGAACTTCTAGTCTAAGAGAAGCATCTAACATTGAAGTTGGCTCATCCGCTACTAAGAACTTTGGATCTAAAGCTAAAGCTCTTGCAATAGATGCTCTTTGCAGTTGGCCTCCAGATAGTTGATGAGGGTACTTAAACAATATTTCTTCAGGTTGGTTAAACCCTACTTTTAGTAAAAGTTCTAACGCAATTTGATGCCTTTCTTCAAACGAACGGGCCATGTTATGAACAATTAGTGGCTCAGTCACATTTTCAAATATATTTAAGCGTGGGTCAAATGAAGTATAGGGATTTTGAAATATCATCTGGACACTTTTTCTGAAGCTTTTTAAGTTTCTTAGTTTTACTTTACCAGAATCATAAACATAACTTCCGTTGAATAAAATCTTACCATAAGTTGGTTCTTCAAGCAACAGTAGTAACTTACCTAAGGTAGTTTTTCCACTGCCACTTTCTCCCGCGAGTCCTACAGCTTCGCCCTTTAGTATCTTTAAGTTTACACCGTCAACTGCTTTAACGTAATGCTTGTCTTTTCCAAGTATGCTTTGTTTGACTAGGTACCACTTCCTTAAATCTACTGTTTCTACTACTCTCTGGTTTACACTCATTTCAGGTCACTTATTGAATAAGAAACAAGAGACATAATGATCGTTATTTACTTTCAATAACGTCGGAGCTTCTGTTTTGCATTTCTCTGTAGCAAAGGGGCACCTTTGAACAAATGGACAACCAGAGTGATGAGCAAAATTCACGCCAACCGATTTGTGGGGCTTGTTGAAATTAGTTCTGCTATGAAGTTCATTTTGAGTTTTCTTACTTATCTCCATTTGAACCTCTAAAAGCATCCGAGTATAGGGATGTAGAGGGCTCTCTACAACTGAGTCAGAGGGGCCAATTTCAACAACTTTCCCACCATACATCACTACCGTTCTATGACTAGTGTTAGAAATTACAGAAATGTCATGACTTATAATCATCATGGAAAAACCTTTCGCACTTTGTAGATTTTTTAGTTCTTTGAGTATTTGATACTGTGTCACAACATCTAATCCTGTCGTTGGTTCATCAGCTATTATTAGCTCAGGATTACACAATAGAGAAGCGGCAATTAGTATGCGCTGCCGCATTCCACCTGAAAGCTGATGAGGAAACTTATCTAAGACATCTTCGCTAATGTTCGCAAGTCTAAGTTTTTCTTCCATAATGTTGATAACCTCTTTTTCATCTAGCTTAGGTTCATGGAGCAGCAGTATATCTCTTAGTTGGTCCCTTATTTTATGCACAGGGCTAAGAGAATTCATTGAGTTTTGAGGAATTATCGATATTTCTTTCCAACGTATCGAATTGAGTTCATCTTCAGATAAGTTAAGGAGGTTCTTTCCATTAAAAATAACTTCCCCGCCTATAATTCTAGCATTCTTCGGAAGCGCTCGCATAATGGTTAATGCCAAAGTAGACTTTCCAGACCCAGATTCTCCAAGAATACCAAGGATTTCTTTAGGATACATAGAGAAAGAAACGTTAGACAAAGCTAAAATATCATTTTTCCCCAATTGATATTCAACAGAAATTTCGTTAAGTTCAAGTAAGTTCAAGCATACGCACCTCTTTCTTCAGTTTTGGGACTAAGAATGGTAACCAAGGCATCACCTATTAAGTTCAATGAAGCAACAGTTACCACTATTGCAATTCCAGGGAAAAATGCAATCCACCAGCTTGTAAATATGTAACTTGTCCCTGAGTATATCATTTTACCCCAGCTTACTACATTTGGGTCACCTAAACCTAAAAAGCTTAATCCTGCCTCCAACAGAATTGCAGAAGCTACCTGTAATATAGAGTTTGCAAAAATTGGCTGAATTGAATTGGGAATTAAATGTACGAATAGTATTCGAAAAGTACTTGAGCCTATTACTTTTTGTGCGTATATAAACTCTCTTTCTTTTAGACTAAGAATTTGAGCTCGCACTATTCTTGCAGTAGAAGGCCAAGTTGTTAACCCAATCACCAGCATTACATAGTAAATACTACTTCCGTAAATCGCTACAATCAAGAGTATCAAGAAGAAAGCAGGTATCATAAGAAAAATATCTATTATTCTGCTTAGTAGCTCATCTAGTTTTCCTCCAACATATCCTGCTAATGAACCAAACAGTACACCAACTATAGACGAAACTAATGCTGCTCCAAATCCAACGCTTAGAGATGTTCTAGAGCCCCAAAGGACCCTACTAAAGATATCTCTGCCCATTTCATCAGTTCCAAACGGGTGAGAGAAGCTAGGAGGCAAAAAGCTTTGAAACTTAATAGAGTATGGATCACAAAGAGGCAAAAATGGAACGAATAAGGCGATAAAGATAACGACAAGAAACAAGTAAAACCCTATAAGACCTCCCTTATAATTCTTAAACCTATTCCACAAAAGTAAATACTTATAGAAAAAGTTATTATCGGACTTTAATTTAGATTTCATTTATACCTCACCCTTGGATCAAGCAAAGTATAGAGTATATCAACAAAGAAGTTCGCTAATGACACTGTAATTGAAGTTACGAGATAGATCCCCATTATTAGAGGGTAATCTCTACTGTAAACTGCACTTAAAAGTAGCCGTCCCATTCCAGGCCATCCAAAAACAACCTCTACTAAGGCTGCTCCTGAAAGAACATAGCCCAAATGAAGAGCAAAAACTGTAACTGGTGGTAGTAAAGAGTTCCTCAAAACATACTTTTTGAATATGCTAGAAGTACTCATGCCAGCCATTAAAAAAGTTGAAACATAATCCTCAGAGCTTTGTTCAACTATCGTATTTCTAGCGATTTTGTAGTAGATAGGAACTTGAATTGTTGCTAATGTTACAATGGGTAAAATGGAATGGTACGCAATATCAAGGATCAGAAAAACTCCGCTTCCAGTAGATCTTACATTAACCATCCCGGAAGTAGGAAAAATTCTTAAAGCTACACCAAATATACCTATTAGCATTAACCCTAACCAAAATGATGGAATTGAGTAAATAGTTAACATCACGTTTGAAACGAATAAGTCTACTTTTGAAAAAGCCTTTTGCGAAGTTTTTACTGCTAAGAGTAGTCCAACGAAGAATGCAATAATTGAGCTAGTTAAAGTTAGTAACAAGGTAACAGGAATTCGTTCAGCAATCAAATTGGACACCGATTGAAGATACGTATAAGAATAACCCAGATTTCCTTGAAGTACGTTCAGTAAGTAACTTACAAGCCGCTCAGGGATAGGCTTGTTAAGGCCCCATCGCTCTCTTACTGCTTCTATGTATTCCTTAGTGGCCAGTTCTCCCGCCATCAACGCAGCAGGATCTCCAGGAGCTAAGTTGATTATTAAAAAGTTAATAATTAATGCAAAAAAGACAGTAAGAAGAAGTTGTGCACTTCTTCTTAAGAGGTAGTCTTTCCACTCCATTTTTTCTTCGTGACCTTGTATGCAACGACAACACCTATGATAATCACTAGGACTATAACTATAGCAAGAGCATTATTCTTTAGGAAGACAATATATTCAGGCTCTATTGACTTTCCTTTTTCCCACCAAGTTAGTGCGTAGCTGTTGTAATTAACTTTACCCGCTGATTCCCAAGGCAAGCCATGAAATTCAGTTTTCCAAATGTAGAATGCAACAAGGTCGACTAATGGTATGTAGGCTAGGTCATGCACAAAAATTTCCTGAGCTTTCCAGTAAAGTTTTTGTCTTGCACTAAAATCTGTTGTAACCGAAGCATTTTGTAAAAGATCATAGTACTCAACGTTAGAGTAATTTGCAAAATTAAGGTATGCTCCTAGAGCAAACCTTGATCTCATGTTATCGGGATCAGGACCTTGAAATCCATCACAAAGTGCGATATCGAAGTCTCTGTTCTTCACCACTTTTTGTTCCCACGCTCCAATTTCTAATCCTTCTAGAGTTACTTCTATTCCAATTTTCTTTAGTTGTTCCTTTAAAACTACCCCTATTGCTTCAGTTTCTGGACCCGTTGTAAAGTAAGTATACTTTATTGAAAGTTTTGTACCATTAGGTGTTTGTCTTATGCCATCAGGACCAAGCTTGTAACCAGCGTCATCAAGTAGCTTATTGGCTAGAGTAACGTTATAATTGGGTAGAGTTGCGTTAGAGTTAAAGGCCCACTTTATTGCAGAAGTATAACCTCCTCTAGCTGGAAAGCCATATCCAGACATAGCTTTTTCGATAACGTAAGAACGATTTATCGCATAAGCTATCGCCAATCTAAGCGTTCTATCGTTGAACGGATACCTTAAAAGGTTAAAGCCAATGTACCACTGGCTTGGAACTGCTCTAGACCTTACTATAACGCCAGAAGTTGAATTAAGCTTTGGAATTTCGGAAAAGGGAGGCCTTACCGCTAACACGTCGCCTTCTCCCGCTAAAAACGAGCTTAGCGCCGTATTTGCATCAGGAATTATCTTAAATACTAATTTATCAAGGTAGGGTTGTCCCTTGAAATAGTTTGGATTCGCCTCTAATGTGACATGGTCTCCTTTTACCCATTCAACAAACTTAAAAGGACCCGACCCAACTGGCTTCTGAAGCACAGGATTTTTTGGATCTAACCAATCGGAATAGTTCGAGTACATGTGTTTTGGCATAACAAAAGTACCATACCATCCTAGAAATGAAAGGAAAGCTGCAAAAGGTTGTTTAAGAATGAACTTAACGGTGTAATTATCGATAACGTCTATGCTTTTTATGTTACTAGCTTTAATCCAAGAGTACGCAATTCCTTTACTCTTATTTATAGTTTCGAAGGTCCATTTAACATCCCAAGCAGTAACCGGAACTCCGTCGTGCCACGTTGCGTTTTTATAAAGGTAGAAAGTATAAGTTAGCCCATCAGAGGAGACATCCCATTTATAAGCTAAGTCGGGAATGATGTTATAGTCAATATCTAACGTAACAAGCTTATTAAATAAGTTTTGAAATATTGGAAAACCCATGTCGTCAACTTGTGCGTCAGGGTTAAAACTTTTTGGGTCTCCAACTTGTATTACTACTAGCGTGCCACCTAACTTTGGAGTTAGCCCTTGACTAACGACCAATGGCGAAGTAAGTGAGATAGTTAGTAGTAGTGCTATAACCGCTCCAACTATAGATGTTCGCATTCTAGCTACTCACCATTTTCTGGGCGTAAAAAGGTGAAATGTTATTTAAGAGTATTGTTACTTATGTAACATAAACGATTAATTAAGTTACAATAAGAACGCGTATTAAAACGAAAGAATGTTTATATATTTTGTCTTCTTGAAAAGGGTTAGATGCTATGTCCAAACAATTGTCATTACAGATCAAAGGCGCAAAAGTGCTTACAATGGATCGTAATAATAGAGTTTTCAAGGGAAACATTATTATAAAAAATGGAAAAATAGAAGACGTAACGACGGCTGAAGTAAAAAACGATAACTTGAGCGATGTAATAGATGCTGAAGGTTTGGTTGCTGTACCTGGATTTATAGATGCACACACTCACATAGGAATTATCCCTCTTGAATGGGATGGAGGCGAACAAGCAGTTGAAAAGTCAGATCCAATTACACCACAACTAAAAGTAACAGATGCTTTAAACATGTTCGATTCAGCATACAAGGAAGCGATCGAAGGAGGAGTAACGACTGTGGCTATCAGTACAGGTGCGTATATGTCTTTTGGTAAAATTGTAGAAGCTATTACAATTGTTCCTGGTCAAGCAATTATAACTAAAACAAACGGCAATATACTTAACGAGGAATTTGGAATAAAAATAGCAGTCGGAGAACATCCTAAAAGATTCCTGGAAACTATGAAGCTTACACCTACAACTAGGATGGGAATGTTAGCGACAATTAGAACTTACTTGGAGAAAACAGAAAAATATCTAGAAAAAAACGAAGACGATAGACAAATAGATTTAAAGCTAGAAGCATTAGCGAAATTAATAAAAGGTGAAAGTTTTGCTTTAGTACACGCACATCTTTCTAGAGATATAGTTTCTATTGTTAGGCTTCTTTCTGAATACAACATTAAGAAGATAATCATAGTACATGGAACAGAGGCCTATGAAGTTGGAGAGTTCCTAAGGGAAGGGAACATACCCGTTATTCTTGGCCCAATCGTTTTCTCAAGGAGAGGTACAGAATTAAGAAAACTAACTTCTAAACTACCCTTACTTCTCTATAAGAACAAAGTAAAGTTTTGCTTGACTACAGACCATCCCACTATACCTGTTAGGTACTTACCATTGCTAGCAGCAGTAGCAGTTTCAGAAGGTCTTCCATATGAAGAAGCATTAAAAGCTATTACCATAAACGCAGCAGAAATACTAGGAATTTCCAATATAGTTGGAAGCATAGAGGTTGGAAAAGATGCAGACATTGTAATTATGGAGGGGGATCCACTAGATCCTGACTCAAAAGTAGTTTATACGATCATTGAAGGAAACATAGTATATAAGAGGTGACTATAATGAAAGCCATTATTGGAAAAGAGATAATAACGATGAACGAAAAAAGAGAAAAAATAAAAAATGGGATTATACTGATAGATGAAAATGGAAAGATTTCTTTTGTTGGCAAAAAAGAAGAAGTACCGATTCCAGATAATGCCGAAATTCTTGAAGCACCGGAAAGCATAATAACACCCGGACTCGTGGATGCGCATAGTCACTTAGGAATAATTCCAGAAGAGTTGGACTGGGAGTATTCTGATGTGAATGATTATTATAGTCCGGTAACAGCTCATTTAAAAGCAATAGATGCAATTGATCCGTTTGACGAGGGTTTTAAGGAGGCCTTAGAGGGTGGAGTAACAACAGTTTATACCGGTCCTGGAAGCGCAAATGTAATAGGAGGCATTGGAACAATAATAAAAACTTACGGAAAAAGTCTAACGGAAATGGTTGTAGACCCAGAAGCTGCACTAAAGATGGCACTGGGTCCAAAAAGACAACAGGAGTATAAAAGTAAGACACCCTATCCAACTTCAAGAATGGGAACTGTAGCACTCCTTAGAACATGGTTGCTTAAAGCAAAAAGATATAGCGAGGGGAAGATGGATGGAGAAAAATTAGATGAAGAAGAAAGGATTATTTTGCAAGTTATAGCCAAAGTTTTAAGTGGAAAGATGATAGCAAAAATCCACCTTTCAACCTCACCTGATGAAATATTATCAATTCTTAGAATAATAGATGAATTTAAATTCTATGCTACTATAGACCATGTATTTGGCGGACAACTGCTGTTGGACGAAATATTAAAACGAAAAGTACCGGTAGTTTATGGGCCACCGATGCTTTCTAAAGTAGCAGCATACTTTAAGTATATGGCAGACGATGCACCTGTAATGATGTACAGGGAAGGAGTATCTGTGTCGCTTATGACGGATCATCCTGTTATTCCAGAGAAGCATCTGCGTTTATTGGCTGCGGTAACAGTAAAAAATGGATTAACGTTAGATGAGGCTTTAGAATTAGTTACCATTAACCCTGCCAAAGCACTAAGAATAGAAAAACAGGTTGGAAGCATAGAGGTTGGAAAAGATGCAGACATTGTAATTGCCTCAGGACATCCGATTAAGCCAAAAACAAGGATAGAGAAGGTACTAGTTATGGGAAAGCTGGCATATTCTAGTGAGTGAAAGGTTGCGGGTTTCGTTAGTGTACTTTATGACTTTATTCTTCACTCAAGCATTCTTTACTTGGACATAAAGAGCTGTGTATAGTCCTGCAGCCAGTTGGATTTTAACCAACTTATCTAAGGGTATAACCGTGTAATTTAATTCTCTCTCAAGCTTTTCAGCTCTTTGCTCCAACTCTTCTTCTATACTTTTTAAAGAAGATTCAATTGTATTATCTCCTCCCGACTCAACTTCGGTCTTTAGCATTCGATATAGCATTCCTAGACTTAGTAATCTGTAAAATTCTGAGACTTGATAGTTATCGAACTTCTCAGCCGCTGTTGCTTCTCTTTCTAGTTCGGGAGCAGTTTTAGCCCAATTTTCTTCGGCAGCTATCGAGTCTGGAAAAGTTTCCAAGTAGTATTCAATGGACTCTCTAAGCCTTGTAAAAAGTTTTAGCTTATCTTTTACTTTATCATATGTGTTTTTTATTAGTTGATAGGACTCTTTCGATTTCTTAATATTATCTAACACAGCCTTTCTTCTATGAACTTCAGACGGTTTTACATCTTCTATTCGTGAATCATAATAGTATGGTACTTCGGTTACAAGTTCAAAAACCTTAGAGTTGAACATTCTAGCGTAATCGAAGCTAGAAGTTCCAGTTTTAATTATTTCAGCAGGGTCTTTACTAATATGTTTCTTTAGGTATTCATAGTTCTCCGGTGTTGAAACCATGTGGTATATTGCAGGAGCAAACATTTGGGCCCATGGAACTTCAGGCTCGCCCAAGGAAAGAGGAACGCCGTAATCTTTTGGAAACTTGTGGTATATTGGAAAAAGGAGATAAGCTTCCTCAGTAATATAGTAATAAACACCTCCAAATCCGGCGTTATGGAGACTATATATGAAGTCTGGTTTGTTTACTTCAATTATGTTCATCAAAGCTTTCGTTTCTGGTAAAGGATTGTTAAATTTTAAGGTTTTGTATTCTATAGGGAACGTCCATTCTACTTGTTTATTTCCAGCAGGCCTATAGTAATTTTTTGCATAGTTAAGTATTGTAAATGGGCCTTTAAGCCAACCGCTGTTTAGCCTTAGGCCTTCCTTATCTGCAACTTTGACTATGTACCATGTGTAGTCAAACACTTCTCTAAGTTTGTCATTTTTAGCTAATTCCCAGCTTAAATACTCCAAGACTAAAGTACCAACTGGCTCATTGGGATGAGGACATCCAAACAGTAAAGCTTTGTTCTTGCCTTCGCCTATTCTCAAAGCATAAATTTTATCACCTTCTCTAGTTACTCCAATGTCTAAAAGTTTTACAACATCTGGATATTTCTCAGCTAATTCTATAGTCGATCTGTCAAGCTCTTCTACTGTCATAAAGGCACTATATTTAGGCACATGCTCGATGACCTCGCTTAAGATATCTAACATTTTTGCGCACCTACAATAAATGTAAGTTGCATATAAGCTTTTCTTTACATAAAGTATGCTCTGTTAACTTAAGGTTTTTCTAGGTCAAGGATCACCTTTTCCTATGATCTTCGAAATAAACTTCAAGCTTGTAGAAGTTTAAATCTTGTTCGTCGAACATATGAATTTGGAAATTGGTTCTTCGAACTAATAGAAAAAGAAGTCCAAGTCTTAAAGGATAGAACTGAAAAATTCGATGACTATTTTTTATAGTAAGAAGGTTTGCAGACTAGATAAGTTTGGCTTAACTTATTTCGCTTGTTTAGTCAAGAGGAAGTAATTAAAATAGTTCAAAGCATAGAGGGATGATGGTATGAAGCTTAAGTTAACAGAGCACATAAAGTATGAGAATAAAAAAGAAATTCTTAAGATTAATGCTCTAAATACACTCTATAAAGGCTCAGAATGCTAAATTAAACAAGTGAAGAAAGGTTTTTATGTTTACTTTTAAGATCCCTATAAACAAAAATGAAGTTGTGTATTAATGGCGCAACTACTATGCCATACACTTTAGAAAGCGATGTAGAATGTGCAGCAAAAATAGGTTTTCAGGAAATTGAAGTTTGGAAAAGTAAGCTAGACCAGTTTCTTCAAAATAAATCCATCGAAAGCTTTAAGAGTCTTCTGATGCAACACAATATTGACGTAGCAGCTATTTGTGCTTTTAGTGGATATGTTTTTTGTTCTGAGGAAGAATTTAAAAAGAAAGTTAAAGAAACTGAAAAATACCTTGAAATTGCAAGTTATATTGGTTGTAAAAACATAGTAG
>Ga0207433_10013121_pt1 | contig 12262 bp, 17 predicted proteins | sample YelNatPaOPGAMG01_FD_187559 | JGI IMG/M metagenome (GOLD analysis project Ga0207433, IMG submission 187559) | Hot spring thermophilic microbial communities from Obsidian Pool, Yellowstone National Park, USA - OP-RAMG-01 (SPAdes) (version 3) | ecosystem: Environmental > Aquatic > Thermal springs...
TCGCCAACCGGAAATGTCCACGCGTGATCACCATAGTAACCCTTATACAAAACGCCGCAATCTATACTAATTATATCACCCTTTGCAAGCCTAACCTTATCAGATGGGATCCCGTGCACCACTTGGGAATTGATAGAGGTACAGAGCGTATGTCTGTAACCCCTATATCCCTTAAATGCAGGGCTGGCGCCCATCTTAACTATCATATCCTCTGCAGTTTGATCCAATTCGAGAGTTGAAATCCCCGGCTCTATCAATTCCTTTATTCTCTCAACTACCAACGCTGTGATACGATTCGCCTCTCTCATTATCTCTATCTCATGCCGAGACTTGAGCACTATCATGACGCGCCCCATCTATCAAAGAGCATATATTCCTAAATATATCTTCTATTCTTCCAATGCCAGAAACAGTCCTCAAAATACCAGCACGCGCATAGTAATCCAAAAGCGGTCTCGTAAGATCCCGATAAACCCTTAATCTTTCCTTTATTGTATCCTCTTTATCATCATCCCGTTGATACAAGGGCCCTCCACACTTGTCACATACACCCTCTTTCAACGGCCTTTTAAAGACTATGTGATATCCTTCTCCGCAATTTCTACATTGCCTTCTCCCTGAGAGTCTCTTTATCACCTCATCATCTTCCACATCTATATTGACAACCATATCAAGCCGTTGACCATTCTTATCAAGCATATCATCAAACGCTTCGGCCTGTTTTTTGTGTGCAGCGTTAAGATTACCGAAGTTAGTGCTATGAATTATCATGGTAAGAGAAAGCGGATGGGCAGGAATATCGGCAAGACAAGCGATTAGAATAAGGCCATAGCATCCCTAGCAGAAGGGATGAGGTAGATTAGTTTGAGGGTGTGTAACATTTGAGGGATTTATGGGACTTGTAAAACATCTTCCAACATCTCCTGGGAGGAGATTTCAGGTAAACCTGGAATACTCTGAATTGACGCGCAAATGTCCAGAAAAGGGTTTAGTAACCATATTGCGCAAGAAGGGAGGCAGGAATAACCAAGGTGTAATTACCCCAGACCACAGAGGCGGCGGCAATAAGCGTTTTTACAGTTCATCGATTTTAGAAAAGACATCAAGAGCCACAGACCAAAAGAAGCAGTATGGGGCGGAGGTAGATTTATAGACCTTGAGGTATCCGAAAACCAGACAAGGAGGGGAATAAAAACAACCATCGCTAAAAAACTCACTTAAGCAATGCCAAATCTAGACCCTGAGATAGCAAGGATTTAGAAAGGCATGCCGTCCCGCACAATGCGAGGCTTAAGTTAGGTAGTGGAATAAGCGCACTTGAAAGAGCGAGCAATCGACTAGCCTCCTTACTAGAAAATGGCGAAAAGATATCTTCACACATGGCGATAATTGCAATTAAGGCTGTCACGCATTACTAAAAAAACAAAAAAACATAAAAACTCTTGCAATTATTTTATTTTTGTGTTACATTTTTTGAGAAAAGTGTTACTGCGATAAATATGACAAAGTCAAAAAAGTGCATAGACGAAAAAGTCGAAGAGAAAAAACTCACAATACAAGACATCGAAGCGCTCATCGACAAAGCGCTGCCAGAAGCAATCAATACGCTTATAGCGGGACTCAAGGCAAAAGATTCACGTGGGCGTCCAGATTGGCAAGTGCGCATCGCATGCGCAAAGTGCTTGCTTAACAAGCGCATCCCCGACCTACAAAAGCAGACACTCACGACAGACAGAGACAATCCACCAGAGATAATAATCAAGACGCACATCCCTAGACCAAAATGAAAGGGGGCAAAAATGGCTAGGCTCACATATCAGCAACGCAAGAAGATGAAGAAATCGAGTTTTGCGTTGCCAGAAAAGAAAGGCAAAGAAAAGGCGGGCGGGGTAGCAGGAAAAGGAGCGTATCCTATCCCCGACCTAGCGCATGCACGGAATGCGCTAGCGAGGGTTGCAGCCTACGGCACTCCCGAAGAAAAGGCTAGAGTGCGGGCAGCGGTGTATAGGAAATTCCCCTCGCTTGCAAAGAGAAAAGCAGAGCGAGAGGGTAGAGCGGCAGCGCTTGCAAGAGGATTGAAAAAATAGCAGGCATTATGGACATTGAAACTTATGTCCCGACAGAGAAGCAGCGGCAGTTCCACAGTGCGCCGCAGCGATACAAACTGTATGGCGGCGCAATGGGTGGCGGAAAATCTGTGGCACTGTGCGCCGAGGTTATCATGCTTGCGATTGAATACCCGAAGAATGTGATTTATCTTGCTAGGAAGAGAAAGAAAGATTTAAAACGAACCACAATGCTTACTTTTTTTGAAATGCTACCTTCGAAGTTGCTTAAAAGTTACAACAAGCAGGACGGGCTCGTAAGACTTGTAAATGGTTCCGAAATCATTCTAGGAGACTTACAGAGCACCGACAAATTGAAGTCATTGAATTTAGGCGCATACGCAATTGACGAAGCAAGCGAAACGACAGAAGACTTTTTTATGATGCTTAACTCAAGGTTAAGACTGCACTTGCCAGGCATTAGGCGATTCGGGCTGCTCGCAAGCAACCCAGAGCCCTGTTGGCTAAAAGACAGATTTGTAATACCGCAACTTGAAGGAAGACCGCTGCCTAATCACATTTTCATCCAATCGCTTACGAAAGAAAATCCCCATCTGCCCCAAGATTATGTTGATAGCGTCTATTCAGACTTCCCCCCAGTCTGGAGAGCAAAGTATCTTGAGGGCAGTTGGGATGTTTTTGATGCGCAGATATTCGAATCCAAATGGTTGTTGCCAAGCGAAGGCAATGTTGAGTATGCGGCGAAGTTTATGGCGGTTGACCCCGCTATCAGCGAAGACGATAGCGCAGACGAGACGGCAATAGTTACGCTTGGCATTGATTACGACAATATCATCCATGAGGTTGAGACACTGCACGGGCGCTGGTCTTTTAATGCAATCCTTGAGAATGTTATCTCTGCGTATACACGCCACAAGCCGTCCCTAGTTGGTGTTGAGTATGTAGCCTTCCAAAAAGCGCTAGGAGATGCACTACGAGACAAGTGTCTTCCAATTGTTGCGCTCAAGGCAGATACAGACAAGATACGCAGAGCGATAGCAGTTAGCAATCTGTTTGAGCAAGGAAGAGTAAGAATAAATACGCAAGCGCTTGTAAGACAATTGCTAGAGTTTCCAAATGGCTCTCATGATGATTTGGTTGATGCGCTTGTGTATTGCTTGCATCTTATTCGCTCTAATAGCGATAAGCACTATCAGAAAAAAGAGGATAAATATGCTGGGTTGGATGCGAGAAGCAAGCAATTTTGGATGGAGCATTTTGGAGAGCATCCGACCATTAGCAAAGATCCGTTTGAGGGTATGTTTTAACAATTTACAAAGGAGGAAAGATGGCACTAGTAGTAAAAAACATGGACAGGATATCGATGGGCAACAAGTGGAAGATTGTTGGACAATTAGCATTTGACTCATCATATCCGACAGGCGGCTATTCACTTTCACCATCTTTGATTGGTCTAGATACTGTAGAGTCAATGATAATACAGCCAGAGAGTGGGTATACTTTCGAATACCTTAATGGCAAAGTGAAGGTATTTGTAGTGGGAGGGTTTACTCCTGCTGGGATAGTTTCGCAACCAACTTTTAGCGCCAGTGGTTCAGAGTTGTATACATTTTCGGTTGGCGATATCGCTGGTTCAGAAAATACAGACTCACCGACTACAGACCAAGCGAGTATGCCAACAAATGGAAACTTCTTGAAGAGCGCTGATACATTTACTAACTACAACGGCACAATTACGCCAACAGCGCAGCCAGATATTGCAAGGAATGTTTGTATAGTGATTACGAATGACTCTGGTTCTTCACTAGACCTTTACGAGGGCACTACTACATATACAATCACTGGGACTTATAAAGGTGCATCGGTATCAGATACGATACAATGGACATGCACATCGGCAAACAAAACTATTGCGAATGGAAAATATAGATACATGTATTCAACAAAGCCATTTGATACTATTACAAGCATTACCTATGATAATTCCCCCGCAGGTGCACTAAAAGCGATGGTTGGAATTGGTTCAAAGATAGGACTTCCTAAAAATCTGCTCACACCATCGGAATCAGATATTACGAAGTTAAGAAAGAATACAACGAGTATGTCTCCGACTGGGCTTGTTGACTTAACTAATCATACAGTGAATTTTGGTTCTTTAGTAGATGATGATGATATCATGGTGGTTTATAAAGTGCTATCTGGTGATGCTGGAATAGTTAGCCAACCAAGTTTTATGGGTTCGCAAGTTTCACCATCGGCTATGACGGAGGTTTCGGCTGGGACTAATTTGTCATCTTTAAATGCTGTAGAATTTGAAGCGATAGGATTATAATATGATTTGTATGCCTGGCAAATGTATTAAGTGTGGAAGGAATATCATCGAGAATGGGCATATTACAGCATTTTACAATGAGGAAGTGTTTGAACTTGAAAATGGCTCTTTGATTACTGTTAGTGTCTGTTCTAAATGTGAGATTGATAGTTCAGAGTGGGGAGAAGTTGTTAAGGCGATTAATGATACTTTTGTGATAAATAAATCTTCAACGATAGACTCAAAGATAGTAAAATCAGTAGAAAGAAAGACAGCGCCGATGGTTTTGTTGGAGTATCAAGGCGGGCTGTGTGCTGTATGTCATAAGCCAATTGGTGATAAATGGATATTTACAAATGGCGAGTTAAGGCACGAAGGAAATTGCTTGGAGGCATAAGATGTTTGAGTGTAAAGTTTGCAAGGCGAAGGATAAAGAGATTGAGTTCTTGAGGAAACAAGTAAGCGACTTACAAGACAGGCTTATGGCTCTTGTTGGTGATGCGCTATATAAGTTCAATGCTAGAGATTTAGCAAAGCAGCAAGTCCCGCCGCCAGTTTATGTTGATATGCTTGGGTATATACAAAGCATGGCAGCAGAAACGGAGGAAGAGAAGAAACAAAAGCAACAGGCTATAGATGAGATAAATGAAATTTTAGGGCATTAAAGGAGCGGATATGGCGAAGATAAAGATAAAAATAGGTAAGCCAAAGGATATAGTTCCAGAGCATGTATGTATAGACAAAATTGAAAACGGTTTTATTATCAGCGTCACAGATAAAGATAAGATAACGAAAGAATTTGTTAAAAATCTAGCAAGCGCACCTAGTATATTAGCGAGGATTTTTAATTTAAAAGGCAAGAAGAGCGGTAGGGAAATTGAAGATATGACAGAAACAGAAGAGGAATAAATGCTAGACTTATCGAAAATAGATAAACTAGATATATCTTCCAGCGCAGATGTGAGCCAACTTGGGAGGATGATAGACGATGTGTATTATGGCTCATACCAAGCATACTTTGAGCGGCTGGGGTTCATATGGGAAGAATGTATCAGATTTTATGAGGGAGACCAGCATATTTACTACAATGAGATTACTAGACGATATGAAGTTATCCCACAGACAAAATATAACAAATATATTCCAAGACCAACAACAAACCTGATACTTCCAATAGTCCAGACGGTTACCGCTATACTTACCAGACACAAACCAACAGCATTTATCAGTCCCAATTCTACAGACTCGAGGGATATAAATGCGGCAAAACTTGCAGAAAGAATATTGGATGCAAAGTGGGAGTTAGACGAAGAGCAAATTAAACTTATCAAAGCGGCAAAGATACTGTTACTTACTGGGACAGTGTTTAGAAAGGATTATTGGGATATAAATAAGGGAGGTGTTAAGCAAGTTGAGTTAGACGGTGAAATTTACAATGTGAATGTTGGAGATAATGCGGTTGAGATTATAGACCCATTTAGGATGATGGTAGACCTCCAAGACCAATCTTGGTATATTGAGACACAGGTAAAGCCGCTGTATTGGATTAAACAACAGTTTGGCAAAGTGGGTGATGGATATACTGGTTTAGCAGAAAAGGTGATGGAGGATAGAAATCTATCCTTAATGATGAGCCTTTGGAATAGGTTAAGAAGTTCTACTAGTCAAGGCTTAACTGCAGAAGCAGTTCCACTGCGTGGCTGTGCGATTGTGAAAGAGTGCTACATAAGACCAACGCCAAAATATCCAAAAGGTTTACTTATTATCTCTGCTGGTGGAAAGGTGCTTTATATCAATGAGTCACCGTATTATGACCCAAAAGTTGAAGACTCTTGGCATCCATACACTGTGTGTAAGTGGGAGGAAGTGCCTTTCAGATATCATGGGCTTTCACTTGTTGAAAATCTTGTTCCATTACAGAAGAGATTAAATTCTATAGACTCTCTTATAATCCTTAACAGGATGCAGATGGTATCTCCACAATGGCTTGTGCCTTCTGGCTGTGGTGTTCCTGAAGGATACCTTAACGGAGCGCCTGGCTTATGCATTCCATATAATCCAGTTGGTGCAAATGGTGCAAGACCAGAGAAATTGCCTGGCATTGGATTACCACCAGATGTATATCGTGAGCGTGAGGATACTATTGTTAGGATGCATAATATCGCTGGCGATAATGAAGTTTTACAAGGTATAAACCCGCCTGGCGTTTCTACTGCTACTGGGCTTTCTATGTTACTTGAGCAGTCTTTTAGCAAATTTGCGCCATTTGTGCAGCAGTGGGAAAAGTTTATAGAGAAGGGGCAGCAAAAGAAATTGTTACTCATTGCTAGAAAATATCGTGAGCCAAGACCTGCCTTTATTGCTTTGTTAAAGTCTATGAATAGAGACAATCTAGATATTGAAATCACAGATTTTGTTGGTGCGGATTTGAGGGACAATATCAATGTTAGGATAGAGGCTGGGTCATCGTTGCCACGCTCAAAGATAATGGAGCAGCAGACTTACCGTGAGATGGCGCAAATGGGTCTCTTTGGACCACTTGACCCAATGTCCAATCCATTTGGTAACCAACAATTCTTGGAGAAGTTTGGTATAGAACCAATTGCTACAAATATAAATGCGGATGTTAAACGTGCAAGGTGGATAATATCAGTGTTGACGTCAATCAATAAAGGAGAAGATGTTGAATGGCCGCCAATTCTGCCATTTGACGATTTGAATATACATTTGCAGGTATTAACAGACGCAATGAAAGCGCCTAATTTTAAAGATGAAAGGGGAGCATTCCAGAGAAGGTATAATGAACTAATGGCGCTAATACAGCAAAGGAATTTAAGCCAACAGTTAATGCAGGGAAATGTAGTAGCACCTGCCTTAATCCCTCAGGGGGCAGGTATGGCTGGTGGCATAGAAGAGACTAACCCTGCTAATATAATTCCTGAGGGGGTCGCCTGACGGGGCGTTAAATACGGTAAGGAGGTTTTATGGTAGACGTTAAACAAGAGGTTGCGCCAACCTCGGCAGACTCGTCGGCTGCTGAAGGCGAAGTAGGTAAGACTAACGCAAGCACTTCTCATCAACCCAATCCGTCTGCAGAGACGTTAAACACTGTAGGGGAAGAGAAGGAATTGCCGAAGTCTATTCCATATGAAAGGTTTAAAGAGGTAAATGATAGATTGCGCACTATAGAAAAGGAGTATGAAGAGTATGCAAAGAATAAAGAACTGTATGAGGTTTATAAACAATTTGATAGCATTCTTGAACAAAATCCGCAGTTGTTAGAGTCGATAAAGAATGCTATCCTTGAGGCGCAGCAACAGCAGCCTACTACGCAACAATTTCAACAGCCTTCTGCTAATCCAATGCTTGCGCAAAATTTAGCGCTGGCAATGTATGTCAATGAATTTCAAAGGCTGGCGAAGGAAGATAATATTCCTAGCGAATTGAATGAAGAGTATCAGGAATTTGTAAGGCAAGAGTTAATTAAACGCAATCCTGACCCTCTTAACAATTTCAATTTGCAGTTATTCCATGAGGCGTATAAGGCTGCTAAAGAGCGGATGAATAAGATAATAAAGTTAGACCGCTCGCTATATTTGAATGAGAAGAAACAAGACCAAGCGCCTCCATCGCCTACAAAAGGCGGTATGCAACCTGTACAGGATGTTAAATTTAAAGACTCCTATGAGCGTGCGCAATATATCGCCTCTGTTTTAAAGGCAACAACATGAATTAATAGGAGGATTATATGGGTGTTGACTCCACGACAATTAGTGGCTTACTAAAAAGAATATATTCTACCGATACAATTGAAAACATGCAAAACATGGTTGCGGAGACCTTCCCGAAGATAAAGAAGTCTCCGAAGAAACCCGCTGGAGAGGGCTTCTTCTTTGCTGTTAACGTTCAAGGAAACCAGAGGGGACAAGGTTCACAGACAGAACGTGAGCCATTAAGGACTCCATCGTCCCAGACACCAGTTCAGGGGCGCGTTGTTCCTAAAATATTTACGCACACAATTAGATATTCGGGACTGTCTCTTGAATTGGCAAAGGGAAATGAAGAGTCGTTCGCTGATAACGTAACATTCCAAGTTGAGGAAGGTATCAAGGATGCTACAAAGGAACTAAATGCACAGTGCTTCCGTTCTGGACTTGGAAGGATTGCGCAGGTTGATGGAGCAGTTAGCAACAGCAAAATTATCGCATTTAAGAATGGAGTTCCTACTCACTTTAGGGTAGGCATGTATATTGATGTGATTAATAGCACAGGAGTAAAACAGATTAGTGGAGTAAAGGTTGTAGATGTTGATGTTGCTAACAATACAATAGAACTTGAGTCTAACCAGACCTGCGATGATGGTGCTTGGATTTATCGTGAGAAAACAGGAGATAATGCACCAGCAGATGGTAAGGAACTAACAGGCTTTATTATGATGGTTGATGATGGGTCACAAGCAGAGGTATATGAAAATATATCTCGTGCAACCTATCCTACTTGGAGGGGTATAACTATAGATGCTGGCGGTTCCTCAATATCTAATGACCTACTGCAACGTGTAGTTGCAAAGATGAAGGTATTGGGTGGACGTAAGCCGAATAAGATTATATCTAATACCTCTCAATTTAGGAAATACCTAAATGTGGTGACCCCACTAAAGCGCTTCACTGATAAAGACCAACTTGACTCTGGTTATGTAGAAGTTCCAACATGGAATGGTATAGAATGGGTAGAGGATACAGATTGTCCATTCGAGGCGGTTATAATGTATGACTCTGAATATGTTGAGAAGTTCGAACTGTATCCGCTTAAACTAGACGATAGCACTGGTGCAACATTGAAGTGGGATAGCGGCTATGATGGATTTGTGTCATACCTGAAATACTATGGAAATCTAGGCACACGCAATCCTCGTGCCATAGCAGCAATGTATAATTTGGCTGTGCCTACTTTCTAACTAATGGTTTAAATCAATAGATGGGGGGAGTTTTATACTCCCCCCTCTATTGAATAATTGGTTGCTTTATGAAGGCACCAAAAAGTTTTATAAGAGATTTGGAATTAATTAGACCTGGCTTATTCCCAGTGTGGAATGAGTATTTACAGCGTTTTCAAATATTTTGGAGAGATAGAAGGACTGGTCTAACAAGGGTAATAATGACTGTGGAAAATGAAGACGGAACATTTAGACCGTTGGATATTAGGACTATTATTTGGCTATCTCAAAATGTCGCATGGGATTTACTAGATAAGTATCCATCTCCTCAGGATATGTATTCATATTTGAAAGAGGCAAAGATAAAGAGAAAACTATCTCAAGAAAAACTCAGAGAGGATTATCGTAAATGGATTAATAAGGAATTAAGGACACTTTGGAGGGCGGCGATAGAAAATGCAAGGCGGAATATTTACTGGCTCCCAGAGAAGAAGGATAAGAAGATATTTATTATTAACTAACACAAAGGAGGAGATATGAAAGTCCTAAATCCAACAGGTTGGGATATAGAAGGGATGGCAGATAGCATTCCTTACTGTATTCCTGCGTTTTCCGAACTTGAGATATGGAATGATAAGCATGCGCTGCATCTATGCAGGTCACAGGCGCATAAAGGATTAGTGCCTCTTGCTTATACACCAGAGATGCAACAAAAGTATCCGACCTATGAGGAATTTGTAAGAGCGCAGCGTATTCAAGGATTAAAAGCGGTAATTGAGTGGAAGACTAATTGTAAGATAAATGAATATCAAGCCTTAAGAGATGTAAGAGAAAATGGCGGGAGTGAAGCAGATAAGGCAACAATGAACCCTGAAAAGTTTGAGAAGCAGATAAGAGAGGCGGAGAAGTGGCTTAAGGAGGCTGAAAGTTTAGGCAAAGAAACAATAAAAGATGATGGTGTCAATTGCAATGGCGATGGCGTTGCTTTCTTACCAGAAGATGAAGCAGTTGAAGCAGTTAAAGCAGTCAAAAGTGATGATATAGAAAAACCTATCTTCCCCAAGAGAAGGGGTAGAAGGAGAAAATATGAACCTATTAGAAATAAGGACGAAAGCACGGCGCAAGTTGGATGAGGTATCACAGTCATTCTGGTCTGATGAAGAACTGAATGACTATATTAATGCAGGTTATTATTACTATTGGCAGTGGATGCTAAATGCCAAGCATCCTGGCACTATTAAGACCACTTATATCTCTATAGTTAGCGGAGTTGCTAGTTACCCGTTACCTAGTGATTTTCATTCCGCAAGGCTTGTAGAAAGAGTATTTAACTCTGAAACAGTGCCAATGCAGTATTACGAGAGGTTTGAAACTGCCAATAGAATATCTGCTACCGTTGTAAGTTATCTGCGTGGCTATCTTCCAAGATATCATTTTGAGGGTGAAAATTTAGTATTAGAACCAACCCCTGCTGATAACATAGAAAATGGCATTAAATTAACTTACAGGTTTATACCTCCGAGATTAAGTAAAGACACAGATAGTCCACATCCTGCTTTTCACGATTTTTATCATGAACTTTTGGTTGGTTATTGCGTTATACAGGCAAAAGAAAAGGAGGAGATGGTAGGTGGCGGAGGTGCAGATATAGTGCCTTTTATCAGGTCTCATGAATTAAGAGAACAAAAGTTTAAAGAGACAATAGAATTGTCATCTGAACAAAGAGTATATGTTGAACCTTTTGGTATAGAAGTTTGTTAAAAGGAGAGTCATATGGCTAGAATGCGTATAAGTGATATAAGACCACAAGAGGCAATGAGGCAGTTTGTCAATGTGTTAGATAATGTGCCTATAACATCGAATTACACGTCTGATATTATCAAATCTGATAATATGACAGGTGTAGTAATATGGGTTAAGGCTGTATCTGCTTCTGGAACACCTGCATATGCTTTGTCTATAGAGACAAGCCCAGATGAGGTTGACTCTAACTTCGTTGAAGTAGATGCAATATCGAAGCCAAGTTTAGATGTTGTTACAGATGAAAATCCACATGTTTACTCAATAAATCTATCCAATATCCACGAGTATTGGAGGTTTAAGATAACCTTAAAGTCGGGGGATGCTGGAGATGACAGATTTTGGTTTAGAATGTGCTTCCTATATGGAAACTTTACGCATGCTTCCGATGTTACATTGGAAACAGGAGATTTAGAAATAGGAGCAGTAGAGATAAAAGATAGTGCTACAGATAATAGAGCAATTGTTAATGCTGCTTCTACTGCTAGAAAATCGTCTGATAATGTTTTATTGGTGCAAGCGTTAGATGAGAATGGATATGTTGTTGGTGGTTCTGTTGGTCCATCTACACCGCAAGCATATGCTATTAGCGCTACTGGTCAAGATACATATACTACCATTATTACTGCGTCTGGATTAAAGACTAATATGTTCGTATCTATTGGTGGTTCTAACCCAGCAATAATATCCATAGATGGCGGAAACACAGACCATTTTTACATCCCTGCAAATTCTGCACATGTCTTTAGTGATATACTTATTACAAATGGGACAGTTATTAAGGCAAAGAATGCTAATGCAGGGCAAAGTTATACAAACTTAAGTATTACTCTTTGGTAAGTAAGGAGGACAAATGTCTACTTCAACATTGCTATCATTATGGTTAGACTATGGAAACTATATACGTCCAATAAATTCAAATAGAGCATTACGAATTGGTAGTGGAAGTTCTACAGCACCTTCATACACATTTATTAATGATAGTTCAACTGGAATGTATCTAGGAGCAATAGGAACTTTGTCTTTTGCAACATCTTCAGGTGTTCGAATGAGTATGTCTTCAACCGCAATTAGTGTCGGATTGCCAATATGGGCATTTGATACAATATCATTATCTCTTGCTGGTCGTGCTGCAGATAGTGCAAGTGC
>Ga0207433_10013124_pt1 | contig 12260 bp, 10 predicted proteins | sample YelNatPaOPGAMG01_FD_187559 | JGI IMG/M metagenome (GOLD analysis project Ga0207433, IMG submission 187559) | Hot spring thermophilic microbial communities from Obsidian Pool, Yellowstone National Park, USA - OP-RAMG-01 (SPAdes) (version 3) | ecosystem: Environmental > Aquatic > Thermal springs...
TATAATGGGCGTCAAGATTCCTGATCTAGAAGTGCAAAGCGGAACACAGAATGAACCCTCATACGAAATAATATCCATACCAGCATCTGTGTTCGATGCGAAGAAGAGCTATGAAAATCTTTTCAAGCTGCTTATAGAAGTTGCTGAGAAGGAGAACGCCTTGCGCCTTCTTCTTTATGAGATAGAAAAGCTCAACAGGAGGAGCAACGCAATAGAAAATGTGGCAATACCTAAGCTAAAGGAAAAAGCCTCGTACATAAAGCAAAGGCTTGACGATATGGAAAGGGATCAGATAGTCTCGATAAAATATATAAAAGGCAAGCTCAATTCAAAAGAGGGCAATTGATATGGCAAAGAATTACGCGCTCGCAAAGATAATGCATGAACCTAATAAAATAAGGTTTAATGCTCAGAGCGAAAAAGCGCTCATGAGGTTTCAAAGGATAATGTATGTTATAATGGCGGTTAACATAATGGCGGCAGTGGCTGCAATCGCTGTGCTTATGTTTTTGGCAGGAGTGGTAAAATGAGCGATGTTTCAACACTTGAAAAGATAAAGGAAAGTGAAGATTTATACTCGAAAGAGATAGCAAAGGCCAAGGCTGAAGCCGAATCAATAATAAAGAAGGCACATGCAGAAGCAGAGATAATAATGCACGATGAGCACGAGAGGGCTTTAGAGCAGGCTGATGTGATGAGAGTCGAAGCAGTAAAAGAGTCAAAAAAGAGATTTGATGAAGTTATAGAAGCCCAGAAAGCAAAGGTTTCATTGTTTAAAAGCGTACCAAATGAGGAAGTTTTGGAAAGCTTTTCAGAAGCAGTATCAGAGTCATTTGAGCTATGATGGATTCAGGTGTAAAAAATGGTACTAAAGCCTGCAAGGATGTCTAGGGAGCGAATAATAATACCAAAATCGTATCGCAGCGAAGCGATAACCGCGCTCCATGATCTAGGCGTTATGCAGATAGAGCAGCTTCCTGAGAAAGTGATAGAGGTACTAAACAATAACGATGATGTAGATTCTAAAATAATAAGTGACTACGACCAGAAGTTCAGGAGCCTCGAATCTATGCTCTACAAATACGAGCCTAAGGAGAAATACTTTTTCCACAACAACAAGGAACTGATAGAAAAAGCAGAGTCTGTAAAGATAACCGAAAGGGTTGTAGAGATCACAAAAGAGATGGCATCGCTAAGCGCTTTGCTTAAGGAATCCAAGGATGCACTGGAGTTGCTAAAGAAATTGCCGCATACAAAACATGATCTTGGAATATTCACTACGGAAAAGATAATCTCTTTTGTAGTAAAAGGTAGAGAGCTTCAAAAGTTCAATTCCGAAGCGCACAAGCATGTAAAAGATTCGGTCCTACTAAAGGGCGAGTACTCCACAATAATAAGCATGGAAAAGGACTCGGAGAAAGATTTCGGCAACTATGTCAAGAGTATGAAGCTTGATATAGAGGTCATACCAAAAATGTCTGGTCAAATATCCGAAAACGAGAAGGTATTGGAGTCAAAGATATCAGAATACGAATCGAAATACAACGCGTTGAAGGCTGAGCTTAATAACATATCAGAGATACACTATGCGCTTGTAAGCGCGATACGCGAGCAGCTTGACCTTGAGATGGATAAGGTAGAGGTTCTTTCAAAGTTCGGCTTCGGGATAAATGTAATAGCTATAGAGGGATGGGTTCCGGAAGAGGACGTGCCTAGGCTCAAAAAGACGCTCAAAAAGATAACAGAAGACAAATTCGTAATGGAGAAAATACCGACTAAAGAGCTTCCACCTACAAAGCTTTCCAATCCTGTTACTGCAAAGCTATTCGAATTCTTCATAAGGTTTTATTCGCTTCCGAAAAGCGACGAGTTTGACCCTACTTTGATATTTGCTATTGTGTTCCCAATATTTTTCGGGTTTATGATAGGCGACGTGGGTTACGGTGCAATAATGTTCTTCGGCGCCATATGGCTATTGCACAGGCTAAAGAACCCGCCTAAAAAAAGCCGCATACCAAAATCGATAAGCAAGTTTGTGCATACGATAATAAGCAATAACGGACTGACTATACTAGCAAAGTCAATAATGCCCGGTGCTGTTATAGCGATGATACTCGGGGTTATATTCAACGAGTATTTCGGATTTCAGTTGCCTTACACGGCAATATTCAGCGTAGAGACCGGCCTTCCAACATTATTGGTTATATCAGGCTGGATAGGCGTAGCCATGGTGTCATTCGGATTTGTGCTAGGGTTCCTTAACAACATGGCAATAGGGCGCAAGAAGCATGCCTTAGGGAGAATAGGCTGGCTTATGGCTGCCTGGGGGATAGTAATATTCGGCCTTGCAGTACTGCATAGGCAACCGCTTTGGATACCGAATTATGAGGTAGTGCTTTCATACTTCCTCCTCATCGGCGGAATCATAATTTTCTTAGTTACTGAAGGCTTCGAATCGCTCATGGAGCTGCCATCGCTTATAAGCCACATATTATCTTACACTAGGCTTATCGGCATACTCCTAGCGTCTGTTATACTCGCCCAGGTAATAGATTTCATATTCATGCATTCGCTTACTCATTCTCTGCCACTGGCCATACTAGGCATAGTTATACTCATAGTGGGCCAGCTTTTCAATATAGCAATAGCGCTGTTTGAGCCTGGCATACAAGGGGCTAGGCTTATATACGTGGAATTCTTTTCCAAATTCTTTACTGGCAACGGCAGGGAATTCAGGCCTTTTGCAAGCAAGAGGGAAAGGACTATAAGCAGCATAGAAGAGCAGCGCCCTCTTATTGAGCACTAAGCAGCAGCACCTTTTGCTTATGTTACAATGCCCCACGCTTGTGCTCATGCTACCTTTTCAAGCACAGTCCCTGATATGGTATGAGGGAAGCCTGTTTGTATATCTGTATAATTTATAAGCACATAACCTTTGAACAACGCCCCTGGCTTCCCGGTAAATGCTGTATTATTGGCCCAGCATTGTAATGGCACAGTAGAGTTGCCGCTTACCGTTACGTTAGACCCTATCTGCAAAATTATGCCATTAGGTTCAAAGGAAACCATGTGGCTTAAAGAAGCATCGGAGTTGCAGCCTATCGCTGTTATATTTATCGGAGCGCTAGTCGACTGCTCCATGTTGATTACAAGGGTCCCATTGGTGTACATTGTGCTGAAGATGCAGCTGAAATCCGCAGGGAATATGCAGCTTGTGCTTACGAAAGAGCTAGGATTGAACAGCCCTAGTTCGAACAAGACTCCGAGCGCTATTGCAATAATAAGTATAGCCCAGCCGTAAGTTATCAAATATTCCATAGCGCTTTGCGCTTTTGATCCTTCTGGACTTATTTTAGATACCTGCATGAACACACACATAATTTAAACTCAAGAAAAAGCTAAATTACTTGGGATGAGCTTGCGTCAATGCTTTAGCTTTTCTTCAAGCCCGGAGAGGTCAATCTCGCAGCCTATTACCGGTTCTTCTATTCCGAAATTATTAAGCACTGCTGGGTGGATTTCGCCAATAATCCCAACTTCTTTATCTTTAATTACTATTGCAGCACACCTTCCTGTTATAAAAGAGCTATCGGAGCTTTGCTCAAAACTTGCTTCTATGCCTATGGAAAATAGCATTGCTATTACTGCAGACTTTGCCTCTGCAAAATCTGCCTTTGAATGTTCCGAGACGAAGGCCATATGCTTGTTTTCCATTACCTTCCCTTTCAATACTTTGAAGACATCGCCTATCTCAAATATCCTGTAAGGCATCTGCTCTGACGCTGAATCTGCGAGGTTGTGCATCAGCGCCGGGAGTATTGAGCAGCGCATTATGCTTATATTCTCGGTTTTGGCATACTTTATGCTTATAACCTCATCTCTATTGTACTCACGACCCATTAGCTCAAATTCGTACTTCTCGTTTGTAAGGTAATTGTTATACGCCTCGGTATAACCTAAACCTATCATGGTTTCGGTAACCTTATTGGCGAACTCTGAGAAATTTTCCGGCATGCCTGGGTTGGAGCTTGAAACCGGCACGGATTCAACATTATCATAACCATATGCGAACAATAAGTCTTCATATACATCTTGCTCATTAAGCACATCGTAGCGATATGGTGGAACATTAACCGTTAACTGTTTGCCTTTTTCAGCTCCTATAACATACCCGCTTCTCAGTGCAAGCGATTTTATATCGAGCCCCTTTGCCTCGTATCCAATTATAGCGTTAAGCCCTTTGGCTGCCACCTTGACAGATTCTGAACCGAGCATTGGGAAAGATCTGACAGTGCCGTTAGCCATTAAAACTTTTACCGAATATACCTTAGCTCCAGAATCTATGAACCTGCATGCTAATATATCGGCTACTTTCGAAACTATGTAAGGATCAGTGCCGGTTATATCTATAAAAAGGCTTTTGGTATGTACACTAGTTTTAGTAGAAGCGGAATTCGTTATCGGTATAAGTGAGATTATTTTCTCTTCATCTTTAAGAAACGGGAAGAGCTGCTTTTCGCTTTTTCTTTCTATTGTTCCTTTATAAGTGATTCCCTTCTGTGTATTTGCAATTACTTCTGAGAAGCTCATCTCCTTGCCTTCAAGCAATGTTACCATTTTTCCCTCGTGAGAAGCGTCATAGACAAGGTTGCCCTTTATGGCTTGCAGGTCATGTATTCCCATAGCAAGTTTTCTTCTGCTTCTGCCGAGTGTTTCTCCTATCTTCTCAGAAAAGTTTATCAGATATCGAAGCGAGTCATCGGTGAAACTTATATCTTTGACGACTATCGCAGTTATATACGGCCTTACCTTTTTGACAGCGCTGCCAACATTTACCGAAATGCCGCTATCCCCGCTTACAGCGTAAGCCCTAGGCTTTCTTACGCCTTCATGGAACGCAAGCTGTCTGGAAAGCCCTACTATATCGAGCATATCAGGCCTGTTCGGCGTTATGTCTATTGTTATCTCATTGCCTTCTTCGCTTTCTACCTCCATGCCCACCTTGGCTACCGTTTCTTCTGGCTTCCGAAGCCCGGACTCTTTTATAAGGTCGCTTTTTAAAAATGTTATAGTTGCCATGTAATCACAGCCTTATTGGACGGCGTCTTCTAAGCCATCCTATGTCGTTCTTGTACATCTCACTCAGGGAGCTTATCCCTATATATCTGAACATGAGCCTGTCTAAGCCTGCACCCCATGCTATGACTCGCATATCAGTTCCAAGCGCCTTTGTAATCTCCTTCCTTATTATCCCTCCGCCGCACAGCTCTATCCAGTCGCCATGCTCCTCGTCGTAATAGCTCGCTTCCAAGCCAGGCTCAACGAAAGGGAAATAAGAGGGCTTGAACTTAACTTTGAAGCCAAGCCTAGCGTAGAACTGCTCCAGTGTGCTCTTGAGGTTCGATACTCCTAAACCTTTTCCTATTATTATCCCATCAAGCTGGTGCAGCTCAGCCAGATGCTTGTAGTCTATGCTTTCGTTCCTGAAAACCTTTCCTATCGAAAACAATTTTATCGGATATTTCTGTGCTCCTTTGCCATAATCTTTTATATTGTGGGCTGATACGCTTGTGGTGTGTGTCCTTAGCACCGGCTGGGATGATGTATTATAGTTCCAGCTCTTCCATCCCTTCTTGTGCATCTTTGCTACCTGCTCCAGCAAATCCTTTTCTGCAACTTCAAGCATTTCCGGGTTAGAAAGGAAAAATGTGTCCTGCATATCCCTAGTGGGATGGTCCTGCGGTGAAAACAACGCGTCGAAATTCCAGAACGAGGATTCAACAACCGGCCCGTGTGTCTCTATAAATCCCTGGCTTATCCATATGCGCCTGACCAACTCTATGAATTCTTTCATCGGGTGCCTCCTTGCTGGGTATATGCTCATTACCTGTTCTTTGACATCATAGCTCCTGAACCGTAGTTCCTTCCATGAGCCGGACTTAATCATTTCCCTGTTAAGCCTGCCTACACTATTGTCGCTTGTCTCTCTTGAAAGCGCTTCTAGCCCAAGCGGCGTTATGCTTATCGAAGCTATCTTAACCCTGGGTTTTTCGGTTATAAGCTTTCTGTGCTCAAGCTCCTTTATTGCTGGGCCTATGCTTGCAATCTCCTTGTCGGTTAAGTAAGCCTTTTTCCTGTCATTAGAAGTGCGCGCCTTAGACAATATTATCTTTAACGCTGTGGATTGTGCGTAAGCGGAATAGTCCAGGGCCTTTCTGCCCTTATCGGTAATGCTTATCATGCCTTTACTTATCTCAACCCATCCATTTCTCTTAGCCCAAGAAAGCGCTATACCATCAATGCTGCCATCAAGCTGCTTGGCTTTATCCTTTAATTCTTTTATAAGTGCCTGTTCGGGAAACTCATTTTCATATCCGAGAGCCTCAACGCTTATCTCCAGCTCTACTCCCCTTTCGATTTCCACATTTACCTCTTCCTTCGCCTTTAGGTTTTCTATTGCCCAGAGCACAGCGTCCTGGCTCAAGCCAGTGCTTTCGCAAACCTGCTCTACCGTTGAGCTTTTAACATTTTTTAGGTAAGAAAGCAGTTTTGTCTCGTATTCGTGCAATGTAAGCACCGTTTCATCTGGTTTTCAAGTAAGCGTAGGCTATGAAGACAGCTATTATTATTCCTATTATTAAGTAGGAAAACAGCCCGAGCGCATTGTATACTCCTATAAAGAAATCTTCAACTTCATGGCTAAGGCTTTGGTGTATTATGAAGACGAATGTGAATTTTGAAAGCGGTTCACCATCGAACCACGAAAATTCGGTTGTGTTGGAATATCCTGTTGTAAAATTTGCAACAGGTGCATCTGGAATCGGATAAACCGCAGATATTTTAGCTCCTTTAGGTATTATTATTGTGAGCGTTGTATTGTTTGGAAGCACCTCGCCGCTAACAGCATGCTCAAAATTGAATACATTTCTGTTGAACGTATAAACGAACTCCCTTGGCGCAGTCTGCTTTACGGTTGTAACGTTGCTCACATAATAGCTCATTATAAGCTTTGCAGTGCCTCCGTTATACTGCGGCACTAATGGCCCAGGCAGAAATTTGAAATTATAAACCCCACTCTTAGGGTTTATTATATGCTGAACAAGAAGCGGGCCTACGAGACCCTGCCATGTGCTCAAAGTGAGGTTTAGCGCTATCCTGTCTGTCTGGTACTGGTTTACTGAGCTGTTGCTTATGTAGAGCGACAGCACCTCTGTGACCTGTGCGCTTGTGTTTGTATTAAGCGTAACAGTGGTGTTGAGGTTTGTTACTGTATATGAAGCATAGCTGTAGCCTTGCATAGCTATCAGCAGCAGCAAAGAAAGAACTACAACCCCGGCGTAGATTTTCATAGTACCACAACAGCATTTATGATTATATTATGAGTGCTTAAATAACTTAGCTAAACGGTTCGTACTATTAGAATTTCTCCTGCGGCATGTGACCGGCATCAATATTCCAGGCAAATAACTCTATACAAAGGTTTAAATATACGATTAACCGCAATTATAGTATATATGTAGTAAGGCAAAGAAATAAACCAATTCTACATATGAGCAAAGATACAGATGGAAGAAGACGAAGGTTTCGGACGTGAAGAAAGAAACGAAGAAGGAATGGAAGGAGAAGAACAAAGAAGGCCAGGGCGCGAAGGAAGAGGCAGGGGAGTACCAATAAAACCCTCGTACTTTTTACAGAAGCCAGTTAAGGTTGGAGATGAAGTCGACGTGACCATAGAAGCTGTTGCATCAAAAGGCGATGGCATAGCTAAGGTAAACGGCTTTGTTGTCTTTGTAAAAGGTGCAAAGCAAGGAGAAAGCATGAAAGTAAGGATAACTGATGTCAAGGCAAGGTTTGCATTGGCGGAAAGACTCTGATTGCTTAAAAGCTTTCAATAAAGTTTTAGTTTAATTTTTAACTATTTTTTACTCTTTCTTTTATGATAAAGAGGTACGGCGTGAGCAGCGCATAGTTTAAACTAAAAACAAAAAAAGGATAATGAATGCCGCCTAAAAGCGGCAATCATATATTTATTCTGAACTTAGTTTCGCATATACCGCTCCTGAAGAAGCGAACAGGAAGCCTATCAGCGCAAGGATCACAAGGCCAAAATTGCCTGCAGTCATTGCTATGAAAGCAAATCCGCCTATGCACGCAGGCGCCATAGCCGCTCTTGCAATCGGGTTATGCTTCATCATGTTTGTGAAGCTAAGCACGAACAACGCAACGGCGCTAAGCAATCCAGCTGCATAAAGCAACGGCAACCATACAGATGTGATTGCTGTAGCGAAAACACCAGATGCAGCACTGCCTGAAGATGTGAAATATATCATTGCAAAATATATCAGGCTTCCTATGAATTCAAGAGCGAACGCTCCCGAGTTTGGTTTGGAGTTTGAAGTTTTAGCCATTCTTCCACCATTTAAAAAGCTCATAAAAAGCTTTTATACTACTTCTATCAAAGCGTATACCTTATTACTATATCTGCAAACGCAAAAGCTTATTTTGTATTCAAGTAAATATTAGAGTATGCCATGATTTTATTGCTTTTTAACCAAAAATCAATGGTGGTTTGAGTGAAGGCGTTGATTTTTGAGAAACAGGGAACAGAAAATCTTAAGGTTGCAGATTTGGAAAAGCCAACACCGAAGGATGGCGAAGTCCTTGTTAAAATAAAAATGGCCGGAGTCAATCCAATAGACAATATGGTGATAAACGCTATACCTGGTTTAAAGCCAATGCCACACATTCCAGGTGCAGAATTTGCCGGGGTTGTAGAAGAGCTTGGGAGCGGTGTATCCTCTTTATCTAAAGGCGATAAAGTCACTATTTTTAACAGGTACTTCGATGGTACATGCGACATGTGTCGCAAAGGCATGGAAATGTTATGTCGCAACGGCTACATCATAAGTGTTCTCAGTAACGGCGGATTCGCTGAGTACATAACAATAAACGCAAGAAATGCAATAAAAATTCCTGACGGTATTAGTTGGGAGTTGGCTGCGTCGCTCCCTGTGTCTGCGCTTACTCCTTATCATGCTATAAAAAGATCAGGGCTTAAAAGTGGAGAAACCGCAGTTATACTCGGAGCGTCGGGCAATACAGGCATGTTTGCACTTCAATTCGCAAAAGAGCTCGGGGCAAAAACCATAGCGGTATCTAGGAAGCAATCCATGTCTGATTTCGGGGCCGACGAAACAGTAAGCTCTGGAAATGCCACAGAAAAAATAGAGCAGCTCACTGGTGGGCACATGGCAGACTTCATTATGAATTCCTTAGGGGAAAAATTCTGGAACGAAAGCTTTTCCATGCTTGGAGCCAATGGTCGCATTGTGTCTTTCGGAACGCTTACAGGTCCGCAAGTAAGCCTTGATCTCTCAGGGCTTTATTCAAAGCATGCTACGCTTATAGGATCTACTGGTGGGCCTCTCGCGGAATTCAAAGAACTTGTTTCAAAGTCGGGAAATTACAAGGTAAAGCTATGGAAAAAATTCAAGCTTGAAGAAGCCCAGGAAGCAATAAAAGCACTTTCATCTACAGAAAGGGATGGGAGAATAATGCTTGAAATAAGCTAACTTAAGCCTCGAGAGGGATTTGAACCCTCGGCCTCCTGTTTTCACGGTTTTTAACTGAAAGATATACGAGACAGGCGCTCTACCATGCTGAGCTACCGAGGCGCGGTAAAAAGCCGCGCTTATAATTCAAACAACAAACTATAAATTCATTTATAAATAAATGTTAGCATAGCATATGGGCTAAGGTAGAGTCAGTGTCAATACTTGGAGATAACGTTAATGGAGGTACTGGTGGCAATCAAAATGGCACAGATGGTGGTTGGCAACAGGTTCCAGATAATCAGAACAACCAGGGCAATAAACCCCAGGATAACCAAAATCAGGGGTATAAAATTAATGTTACTCCAAATAACCCGTTTAAGGCTCCAGAGCCTGTTCCATCACCTCCTCCGATAGCGAAAAAGCAGAAGCAAAAAATACCATTAAAGTATCTTGCAATTGCAATAGCTATTATCTTTATAGCAGTTATAGCAATAGTAAGCCTTCATAAGCCCACTCAGGTACAAACAACGATTACCACGTCAATAAAAGCGCAGGTATATACTATAAGTGCCTGTGGCGCAATAAATTCACCTGGCAACTACTACATCAATTCAAATATAAAATCAAATATAACCTACGGCTCATGCTTATCGATAAATTCGAGCAATGTAAATCTTGTGTGCAATGGAAAGTCAATAACAGGCTCAGGCCCGTACAGCAATAAAACGCCATATACTTACGCTGTATATGCGAGCGGCAGAAACAACGTTTCGATAAGTGGATGTGTTTTATCAGATTTTTCCTACGCCATAGCTGCAGAAAACTCTACAGATATAAAAATCTCTAACGACAAATTATATAATAACACAATGTCTGGAATATATTTTTCTAATACTTCAAGCTCACTAGTTGCAAACAATAAAGTTTCAGGGTCATCAAGCCCCCAAGGTGCTATTTTCATAGGAAACGCCTCCTACAATAATAAAATAATAAACAATTCCTTAATATCTAATGGAAATTCAGGTATAAACCTATACTCATCTGGAGAAAACATATCGTACAATTACATAAACGATACGCCTAATTCGTTTTCTTGCCATGGCTTATCTGGTCTGGTAAACTCAAGCGAGGCCATAGGCAACAAATGCACTGTCAATTACGGATGCAATTTCATATCATGCAACGTTATAAATTACCCGATAAACATATCGCAAATAAAGCTTGGGAGTGTTTTTAACGGCTGCGGTGTGATAAATGCCCCTGGTAATTATTACATGTCTAACAGCATAAACGGCGCGTTATACCTAAAATCCGTAGGTGCGGTTGCTTCAGAGCCTTATTCATCATGCATAAAAATACAAGCGCCAGATGTGCACCTCAGCTGCGAAAGCAACAATATAACTAATGTCTCATTCGGTTATGCCATATCGGCAGCCTCTGAGCCTGGTCTTGAAATAAGCTACTGCAATATACGCTCATCAAATGGCGGCATACTTCTACAAAATATAAACAATGCAAATGTGTCATACATAAACATATCTTCTACTGGAACTGGCATAAAACTTTCCAGTTCTAATAAAAACACGCTTTCAAATATAAAAGCTAAAGGCGGAAAAATAGGGGTGTATGTCGCTTCTTCTACGCTCAATACCTTTAATGGTTTTACTCTTTCCAGAAACAATTACGGTATGTATATAAACAATTCTATCGGCAACGTGTATTCCAACGGTGCAGCATTGAATAACTCTAGAATGGACATATACGCAACAAACAATTCCATAAAGTCCGGCTACTCTTTGATGTCGGATACTGATTGCGGCCTTACAGATGCGCAATGGACAACATGCACAAATATTGTAAAACCCTCTTTAAAATCCTATCCGATAAACGCATGCGGGTTTATAAGTTATTCCGGAAATTACTCCCTCTCAAAGGGCATACTGGCTACATCAACAAATTGCATAGACATAACTGCAAGCAATGTAAGGCTGTCGTGCAATAATAATAAAATATCTGCGCAAAACCAAGGATCAGGCACTGCAATATTTGCTAGTGGTGTAAGCAATGTGACTATAAGCAACTGCAGTATCAGCGGTTCAAAATACGGCTATTACCTCAAGAATGTTAGCAATTCTTCAATAAGCGATAGTTCTTTGTCACAGGACTCTTTCGGAATTTACCTTTATAATTCGATCGGAGTGGTAATACATAACGTATCAGGGTCAGGCGCATCTGTAGCAGGCATTCTTTTCAATTCGTCTAAGAACAACATACTCACATCAAGTACATTCAGTTCCAGCAAATACGGCATAATGCTTTACAATTCAACAGATGATAATATCTTAGGCAACAACGGCACAGGCGACGCAATTGGCTTATATGTAAATACAAACTCAACTAAAAATACTATAGCTCATAACAGCTTCACAGGCTCCTCAAGCTACGACTACGCATGCTCTGGAGGTTCTTCCAGTGTCTCTTCAGAATACGGTGGCATAAACTACGGTGTGAAGGCATCTAATTGCAGGTGGCTTTCAGCAGTTGCACCTAATTCTGGCCCTATATCATGCAATGCATACTTCAGCTCATCGTCATACAACATAGGGACTGACGGCTATTACGGCCTCGGAGCTCTATGCAACGGAGTATATGCAAATTCAACCACTATAAACTGCAATTACAACACAATAACAGCAACTAACGGAG
>Ga0207433_10013127_pt1 | contig 12259 bp, 8 predicted proteins | sample YelNatPaOPGAMG01_FD_187559 | JGI IMG/M metagenome (GOLD analysis project Ga0207433, IMG submission 187559) | Hot spring thermophilic microbial communities from Obsidian Pool, Yellowstone National Park, USA - OP-RAMG-01 (SPAdes) (version 3) | ecosystem: Environmental > Aquatic > Thermal springs >...
TACAAAGGCTATTTCGGTTTCAGGGTTAATCGCCCTAAAGTATTTTTTGAGTATATAGTTCGAGAGCTTTTGGTAAGGATCGATGTTATCGAGAATATCTGAACCAAAATTGTAGGTATCAACATTACTATCAAAAAACTCTTGGAATCCCTTTTCACTGGGTAAAAGAGAGGTTAGATTAATGGCACCGTATTCCCCAATTCGCTTTTGCAAGCTATAGTCACTCAATGTTGAAATTTCGCCTACCTTGTGGGTCATAGTATTTAAAAGCAATGATTGTAGTTTAAAATTACAAATAGTATTTCAATAATCATATCAATTTTGATAGAATACAGGGTTTATTTGATGAAAGGTACTATTGGAACAGTTGGATGAGAATGGGAAGGGTTCGGAATCGAATTCCCGACCCAAGGTGGAAACGGTAAAACGATGCTATGGCCTCAATGAGTGTTTGCCGTTGGCTTTGGTTTAAACTTAAGGTTTCGGGGGCAAACATGGGGGTGTCAATTAATTGGCTTAACACTTTGCTAGTTTGCTTCTCAAGTACAAAACCATGGGCGGGTTCTACACCACAAAAAATGCCATTTTTAATGTCGAAGTAGGGTTCAGTTGGGCTCCATCGGTTCAATGGATAGAAACCCAAATACCGCGACAGCTGCATCATAAAAATTAAATGGAAATTAGCCACACCGGACTCGAGATTATCGAGCATCTGGATTGAGTTCTGAATAAAGGCAAAAAGTTGCGGATTGGTTTCCTCTTCCCTAATGGTCCGGTAAATGAGTTCGCTCAGGAATATGGACATGGTGAGCTTAATGGGGTTCTGGTGCAAACTGGTAATTGCGTATGCAGGTGCAACCTCTTTTACCCTGAACATTTCAGCATTAGGTCGGTAGTAGTAAACCACATCGAGCACCGAGAGGGGTTGGAAATAAACTTTCAATCCTGCTTTTTTCCCTTTAGGGAAAGCATTGTTTACCAGCAGGGTTATTCGTCCATGTTCCTTTGCATAGCAACTTACTATAAGGCTATTTTCCCTATACCGAATTACCCTAAGTATAATTACCCTGTTCTGCTGAAGCATGGGACTACTTTACAAAAAGAAGTTTGGTAACCGTAGCTTGTTCGCCGCGAGAATCGGAACAGAAAATAAGGTAAACACCTGTGGCAACCCTTTGCCCATTCCGGTTTTTACCATCCCAAGTGGCTAAGCCACCATTTGAGCGGGTTTCGTAAACAATATTGCCTGCTATATCGGTTATTTTAACCACACTGTTTTCCATGAGTCCGGCAATGGTTATTAATCCGTTATAGTTTGGGCGGACGGGATTTGGGAATGCGTAAACCTTACCAAACGATTCGGCCGGTTGACTGGCATCGCCTCGGTAAGCTATTAGTCCCTTATCGGTGGCAATAAATACTTCGCCGGTTACAGGATGGGTTTTAACGCTTAATATGGTGTTCGATGGTAATGGGCTGTTTTTGGTGTTAAAGTGTTGTATTTGTTTAGTTCCATCGGCCGAAAACAGGTAAACCCCCGACTTGGCTGTTCCAAACCACTTACGATTCCCTCCATCAACATCAATACATGTAACCTCTTCGGTTTCCAAAAGGTAAACCGCCAATCCTTCAACCACGTCGGGTATTTTTATTTTTTGGAATCGTGTTTCACCCTGTAACACCCGTTGTGGGTTGTAACTCACCAAGACCCCTTGGTTAGTCCCTAACCAAACATAACCATCCCTATCGAATGCAAGTGCGGTTACCTCATTCGGTAAAGTGTTTCCATTAGCATCGCGCGGGCGAAATTTTAGGTAGATATCATCGCTAGCGCTCTCCACATCGTTTCCGGGGTTTAGGACAAACAAGCCGTTATCGCGAGCCAGTGCCAACCAAATAATGCCTGTAGGTGAAACGGTTAGCGAAATAATTCTGGAAGTGCCAATTGCAGTTGAATAAGGGAAAGCCTTCCATGAGCCATTTGCCATTAAAACCGAGATGGGGTTTGGCACTTCGGAATTCGCCACCCAAAGATTTCCTTTCGTGTCCATGTCCATGCCTGCAACTCGGCAGTAGGGCTGTCCGGGAAATACACTTTGCAAGGTGCTATTATCGGGGTTATAGTGCTCGGTAAGGCTGCCATTAGTAATTTTATACAATCCACCACCCCAACTTGCAACGTAAAAAACATCAGGGTTTCGAGGATCTGCCTTAACCCTAATCGCATCGTGATTAAACCAATCGGCAAAGTACGACCATTTGCCTTCGGAATAGGTGTGTGCAATAAATGGATTCCAGAAATTTCCAAAGGCAGCATCGTATGCCCCCGAGGCAGCCACAACCATGTTAGCGCTTGCATCGATATGGAAAAACTTATTGTTGAATGGACCCATGGGTGAATGAACGCTATGGCTACCGGGTGAGAGAATCACTAAACCATTGAATTCATCGGCAATGGCCAAGCGGGAGTTACTAATGGGAATACACTGAGCTACTCTAGGTGAGCCCCCAAAAAGGTAACTGCTAATCAGCTCCTCCTTAATGCCCTGCAAGTTATATACCTGCACTGCATTACTGGTATAGGCATAAAGTCTTCCGTATCCCATGGAAATGCCAACCATATCGTCGAAAGGGCGGTCAAACTCAACCCAACCGCTTCCGGAATTCATCCATATTACATCATTACCAAGAGTTTTTTCCAATGCCATTAAATAGTTCCCTTCAGCAGTCACATTTAAGCATTCATTTGTGGGATCGGTAAAGAATGATTCCCTCTCCCACCGCTCGTAGCTAATGAGAAGGGGATCGTTGGTATTAGCACTGAAAACGCCCTGGCTGGTGGCAGCCCAAAATTTCCCATTCCAGACCACCAGCATATTAACCTTTAATGAGCCTGAACTTTCGACAATGTAGTAAGTATCTCTCACCTCAAGTTTATCGGGGTTAATCACCACTAATCCAAAATCGGTTGAGACGTAAACCAGTGAATTGAAGTAGTAAAAATGGTTGATGCACTTACTGCCCGCCATGGGCTTATCCTTTATGAAAGGCAACTTTACAATCCGTTTTGAATCCTCATAAACCAAATCGATATTCCCCGATTTGTAACCCACCAGGGTTATCCCTTTCTCGGGGATTGGCGCAATGGCTGTAATATCAACCTCACTTAAGCCATTTACGGTAGTGTACCTATTTAGTTCTCCGTTATCGGTATTGTAAGCAAAAAAACCGTTTGTTACCGCACAATATATTACTGAACCATTCACGCCAAGTGCCCGAGCATCGTTAAAAGCAAAGTAATCGCGCCACTGCCCCATGGCGGGCTGAGCTTTGCTTAGGTAAACACCTCCAAATAAAAAAACTAAAAGGATGGTTATCCTCTTTACCATGATTGTTGATTTATGTAAATCGATAATACCTATGGTATAAACGGTAAATGGCCAACGTATATTGTTAAAGCCTACCCTTGAGGAATATTCTCAATTCCTCAACGGCTCTTCCCCTGTGGCTAATTTGATTTTTAAGTTCCAGGGGCATCTCAGCAAAAGTTTGGGTAAAACCATCGGGTACAAAAATGGGATCGTATCCAAATCCATCGCTGCCTCTCTCTTGGTCTATGATTTTCCCCCATACAACACCCTCAAATAGGTATTCCTGCCCATTAAGAATTAATGCTATTACCGTTCTGAATCTCGCCCTTCGGTTTTCAACACCCTTTAAATTATCGAGTAATTTGCGTATATTATCCTTTGGATTTTTAGCATCGCCTGCATAGCGGGCGCTAAATACACCTGGTTCCCAGTTTAACGCTTCAACCTCAAGGCCTGTATCATCGGCAAAACAGTTTAAACCGGTTTTGCTGTAAACGTAGCGAGCCTTTTGCAAAGCATTTTCCTGAAGTGTCTCAAAGTCTTCGGGGATATCTTCGGTTATGCCCACAGCATTTAGGGTAACCAGTTCAACCCTATCGCCCAAGGCATGTTGCACCTCCTTTAGCTTGTGTTGGTTGTTAGTTGCAAACACAAGCGACAATAAATTTTTAGTCATACCGATTTTTATCGGGGGTTGATGCTCATTACAGGAATATGCCCTGCATGAGCCAGTATGTATTGCTCTTCGGGTTCAACTATAAATTTCCCTTCCTTATCGGTGGGAGTGGTCATTATTATGATTAGATCAGCACGAATGTTAACAGCCATCTCAAGAACCTCTTCCTCGTACTTTTTAACCCCGGGTACGGTATATTCCACATACTTGGCACCTCTTTCATCTAAAAACTTTTTGGCGGAAGCCAGGTTAATATCAATTTGAGCCATCAATTTGGGGTCGGATATATTCGGCTTAATTATATGGAAACGGGATAGGTAGTAATCGGAAAAGTACGAAATCCACTCGTGTTTTTCTCTATTTTGAAGGGTGAAGTCGATAGGGAAAACAATATCATCGTAACGCTTGTTAACCGGAGGTTCCTGAATGGTAATAAAGGGAACCCTGCAGCTGGTAATGAGCTTAAGCACCCACGAGACCTTGTTCTCATCCATCTCCTTAACGGTTGATGAACCCATAATTACCATGCTGGCATTTATCTCATCTGCAGTTAACGCTATATCGGTCATATAGTTTCCTACCTTAACTATCGATTTGGGAGTAATAGCATACTTGTTTTTTACCAAATCGATAAGCGAAGCCATTTTACTTTGAGCCTCATCAATTTTATTGAGATCCGAAACGCAGTGTAAAATGTAAATAGGTTCCTTTACCACTTCGGAAACCCTTATGGCATGCTGTAAAGCAAACCATGCAACTTCGGTAAAATCAGTAGGAACCAAAATTGTTTTAGTAGCAGTCATAATAGTTGTTTTATAGCTTTTTCCCCTAAAATAACACGTTCATAAATCACCTTCAAATTTAATCAAAATATTGTTTTTATTGAGCTCAAATGAAGTTTGTTTAAACAAATTGTAAAAAATATTTGATAAAGACTAGCATTCATCCTATCTTAGTAAGTGAAATTTTTGGCTAAAGTACGCAATGATTTTTTCTACTACCCTGATACTGTTTACCCTATTCTTGGTTGCCTCTCTGGCAACAGCTATGCTTTTTGTGCGGTACTACTACACCAAAAAAAACTTTGCATTGCAGGAGAAGCTTTTTATAAGAACGGAAGAACTCCTGAGGGAAAGGCAGAAAACCGAAAACTTACTTTCGCGGGTTTTGCCACGTGAAAAAGCAAAAGAACTAATTGATCAAGGGCGGGTTGAAGCCCAAAAATTCCAAATGGTTACCGTTCTATTTGCGGATATTCAGGGTTTTACCAAAATAACTGATGAAACCAATGCCGATTCGTTAATCGACCAGCTCGATAAGCTTTTCTTTGAATTCGATAGCATTGTCGAAAAATACGGCATTGAGAAAATTAAAACCATAGGCGATGCCTACATGTGCGCAGGCGGTATTCCTCATCCAAACCGCACAAATCCTTTCGAGGTGGTAGCTGCCGCAGTCGAAATGATGGGATGCATGAAAAGGTTGAACCAACAGCTCAACAATGGAAAAGAAATTTGGGAACTCCGTATAGGAATAGATACTGGCCCGGTTATTGCAGGTATTGTTGGGCGCAACAAATTAACCTACGACATTTGGGGAACTACCGTAAATATTGCAAGCAGAATGGAGTCGGCTAGCGAACCCGGAAAAATCAACATTTCAGAAAATACCTATCTGGTTATCCGCAACTTATTCGATTGTAAGTATCGGGGTAAGGTACCTGTTAAGAACAAGGGCGATATCAACATGTACTTTGTAGAAGGCTTTCTTCCCAAGTTCTCCGATTCCAGCATTTACATCCCAAACAATGATTTTAGAATTGAACTACAGCTTATTAAGCTATCCGATTTGGAGGAATTTGTGCTTGATAAATTAGACAAGGGGCTGCCAAAAAATCTTTACTACCACAATTTAAAGCATACCGTTGACGTTTATACTCAGGTTGAGCTAATAGGCAAGGCCGAGAACATAACCCAGGAGGAACTTCTCCTGGTTAGAACAGCCGCCCTATTCCATGACATGGGACACCTGCTTGACTATGCAACACACGAAGAGATGAGCGTTAAGATGGCACACGAGATTTTACCCCGATACGGTTACTCGCCTGAGCAAATTGGCCGTATTGCCGAAATTATCATGGCCACTAAACTGCCTCCTAAACCCAAAAATATACTCGAGGAGATTATTTGCGATGCCGATTTGGATTACCTGGGCCGAACCGATTTTATTCCTGTATCGAATGCCCTTTACAAGGAACTCCATGAACACGGTATGGTGGGTTCACTTCACGATTGGAATATGATTCAGATTAAATTCATTCAGCAGCACCAGTATTTCACCAAAACAGCCCGCCAGTTAAGGAATGTAAATAAGGATGTTCAGCTCCAAAACTTAAAACGATGGATGAACGAATTAGAAAATGATACATCTTTGTAGTGTTTTTTACATTTTTTTGTATTACTTTTACTATTTTGTTAAATATTTGCTATTTTGCATAGATTAAGTTGAAATATTGACCAAAAGTTCCGGTTATGGATAATATTAAAAAACTCATTCTGGTTCCCTGGGATTTTACCGAAGGTTCCGAAATTGCCTTTCAGCATGCCTTACAGCTGGCAAAAGCTGGCGGTAACGAGATCATGTTACTTCACATCATTCCCCGCGCGTGGTTAATTGATTCTATTTACCGAAAGGTTAATTTCAAGAAGATTGAGTTGTTCAATGCAAAAATCGAGAAAGCCGCTTCAGAACTCGAGGTTAAATACGGTTTTAAACCCCAAACCCTTGTCCTGGATGGCTACCCCAGACGCATTATCAGAGAGCTAATACTTACTGCACATGTCAACCTTATAGTTGCCTATTACGCCTATAAGATTGGTAATAAGGTTCATCGAATTTCCGATTACCTCAAAAACCTCTTTTTCAAGGATACTACCCTACCATTTATTGTGGTAAGCAAGCCCCCTATGCATTCACATTACATTGAAATTGTAATTCCTGTGGACTATGACAGGAAATTCAAGGAGGCCGTTCACTGGATTATATACTTAGCCAAATACTACAAGTGTAACGTTAACCTCATTAAGCCCTTCCTGACCGACGATGGTAAAAAGAAGCAACTCGCCAATAACATCTACTTCACCAAAAAAATGCTCGATGGGGTTAACATAGTTTACGGTATCAAAACAGCCAAGAAAAAGGGAACCTTTGAGGAAGAAGTATTCCGGTTTGCCCGCACCATTGAGGCTGATTTGGTTCTTATCATGTCCGATAAATATGATGCCTTCCTCGATAGCAAGCAGGAAGCCAAACTTGACATCCCCGTTATGTGTGTTAATCCTCGTATCAGAAAGTATCAAAGTTTTTATTAATCAGATATTATGAAGATTCATAGGATTAAGCTTTTAACTTCAATTAAAAGTTTGTCGTTAAAAGAGAAAATTATTTTTCTCTTCACCTTAACATCAACCCTAATTCTAGTTTTCATACTTTTTCTTACCAGTACAAGGTTCAACCGCTTATCCGTTGAAACCGCAAAATCGCGCGTCAATCTATTAGCTGACAAAGAGGTTAAAAAAATTGAAGTAAACCTTGAAAAAAATTTATCCGTAGCTCGTACAATAGCCTCTTCGATGTGCATAAGTATTCGAGAAGGGAAAACCATAAATTATCAGGATTACAACAACCTATACTCACACTTACTTGAGCAATACCCCGAAGTCATTTCTGTATGGGATAGCTGGGAACTTAAATTTGTAGAGCCAGGATATGCCTATGAAAACGGCCGAATTAAAAACTACGCCTGGCGCGAGGGGGGAAAAATACTTACCAATACCATCAAAAATGAAAAAATTGAGGCTTCGGCCGATTATCTTGTTTTAAAAGCCAACAAATCGGAAAGCCTCGAAGAACCATACTTTGACAATTACGAGGGTCAAACCGAAAATATTTTAATGACTAGCGTAATTGCTCCATGTCTTATCGATGGGAATTTTGCCGGAGTAGCCGGCCTTGATATACCCCTTTCAAATTACCATGAAATAGTTAAAACAATCAAACCTTACAGGGATAGTTATGCATTTATTGTTTCGCCCAGTTTTAAATTTATTGCCCACCCCGATAAGGATTTAATAGGCGACGACGCATTATTTTCCTATGAATCAGTTTTCACCGCTCATGGCGTTCAGGATAAAATTATTAATGGCGAACCTATTGATTTTGAGGCAACCGATATTAACGGGAAACTATCGTACTTCACCTTTCGGCCTATCTCGGTTGGTAAATGCCCACAGCACTGGTCGTTGGTTTTAGTTACCCCGCGCCAAACCATTCTGGCCGAAGCCAATCATATTTTCTGGAGTACTCTTGTATTTGGGATTATTGCCATAATCTTGCTGTCGGGGTTTATCTACCTAATGACCATGAAATTGATTATCAATCCAATTTCAAGAGTAACAGAGAATTTGGAACGCCTCTCAAAGGGTCATGTTGACAACAGTATGATTGTTGAGATTGACAACGACGATGAAATTGGCAAAATGATAAAATACCTCAACAAAACGGTTGAGGGTCTTTACAAAAAAACTGAATTTGCCCAAGAGGTTGGAAAAGGAAATTACGACAGCACGCTCGAGCTGTTAAGCGACGAGGATATTCTGGGCAAATCGCTTATCGAGATGAACGAAAATCTTCGAAAAGCCAAAGAGGAAGCCTTAATTCAACAACGCGAAGAAGAAAAGCGCAGATGGATTAACGAGGGGTTAGCCAAATTTGGCGACATACTACGCCAAAACAACGATAACTTAGAGGCTCTCAGTGCCAATATTGTAAAAAATCTGGTTAACATTCTAAACGCTAACCAGGGTGGACTATTCATTTACAATGACGATAATACCGATGAACCCTACTTTGAACTTACCGCAGCATACGCTTATAACCGTCAGAAATTCATTAAAAAACAAATTTTACTGGGCGAAGGATTGGTTGGCACATGTGCCCTTGAGAAACAAACCATTTACCTAAAAGAAATTCCTGAAAACTACATCACCATTTCATCGGGACTTGGCGAAGCCAAACCTCGTAACCTGCTGATTGTCCCCCTAAAGGTTGAGGAAAAAATTTACGGTGTGCTCGAACTTGCCTCGTTCAATGAATTTGAGGATTATCAAATTGAGTTTGTTGAAAGGGTTGCCCAAAGCATTGGCCAAACCATTCAATCGGTTCGAACCAATATCCGTACTGCCGAACTGCTGGAGAAGACCCAGCAACAGGCCGAGGAGATGAAGGCTCAGGAAGAAGAGGTTAGGCAGAACCTCGAAGAACTTGAGACCATTAAGGAAGAGCTCGAAAAACGAACGGCTGAAATGGAGGAGAACCAAAAGCAACTGGAATGGGAAAAATCGCTTTTGGATTCATTACTTAATTACCTGCCCGATAAAATCTACTTTAAAGACCTAAAAAGCCGTTTCATTAAGGTAAGCAAATCAACCCTTGAGTTCTTTGGAATGACCAGGCAAGAGGAACTTATTGGCAAATCCGATTTCGATTTCTTTACCGAGGAACACGCCCGCCCCGCTTACGAGGATGAGCAAAGAATTATTAGAACCGATACCCCTATCATCGGCATTGTTGAGAAAGAAGTGATGAACGATGGAAGAGTAACTTGGGCTGAAACCTCAAAACTACCACTTAAGAATTCATTCGGCGAAACCATTGGAACTTTTGGCATCACCCGCGATATTACTGCCTCTAAAATGATGGAGGAGGAAATTACAAAGAAAGCCGAGAAGGAAGCAGCCTTTCAGCGCGATCTTCAGAAAAAAGTTGTTGAACTGGAAAACCTTTACAAGGCTATAAACGATTCTGCTTACGTTATTGAGTATAGCCCCGAAGGTAACGTTACTTTCATCAACGATGCTTACCTACAACTACTTAATCTAAATGCTGAGGATGTTATTGGCAAACATCACTCATACCAGATGGAGTTTACCGATGAACAACGAAAGAACTACAAGCAGTTTTGGGAGGATTTAAATAACGGTATTGTTCGTAAGGAAACCTCCAGGTTTACCGTTAACGACAAAACCTACCTGTTCTACGAAACCTACACTCCTATCAAAGATGCCGACGGTAATGTTTTTAAAATAATGAAAATAGCCTTTAACGTTAGCCATTTGCTCACCGATAACCAAATATTATAACACCGGGGAAACCCGGTTTTTTTTATCGAAAAGATATGTTAAGCTGGCAAAAACTTTTAAGTCCCATACGAACAGGCGAATCGCTACCCAAACAAACTGCCGATTATACCCGAACTAACTTTCAACGCGATTACGATAGGCTAATATTTTCATCGCCTTTCCGCAGGTTGCAAAATAAAACTCAGGTCTTTCCTTTACCCGGTAGTGTTTTTGTTCACAATAGGTTAACCCATAGCCTTGAGGTTTCAAGCGTTGGTCGATCGCTTGGCCGCAGCATACTGAACCTAATACCACCTCAAAATTTCGATTGCCCGCCACAACTTATAAGCGATATACCAACCATAGTTTCGGCGGCTTGCCTTGCACATGATATGGGTAATCCACCCTTTGGCCATAGCGGTGAGGATGCCTTCCGGCATTTCTTTTCCGATAAATTAAAACTTCCCGAACGTGTTTCTCAACTCGATAATTGGGAGTTGAACGATCTATTGCGATTTGAGGGAAATGCTAACGCCCTTCGCCTGCTTACCCATCAGTTTAACGGTCGAAGGTCAGGAGGTTTTCGACTCAGTTACGCTACCCTTGCATCCATCGTTAAGTATCCCTACCCGTCAACCCTGAACGAAAAGAAGTACGGTTACTTCAAATCCGAAGCAGAGGTATTTACCGAAATCGCCAACCAAACTGGACTTACTCGTTTAGGCGAAGGGAAATACTGCCGCCATCCGTTGGTTTACCTTGTTGAGGCGGCCGACGACATTTGCTACCAAGTTATGGATATTGAGGATGCACATAAACTTGGCATTCTCTCAACCGAGAGGGTAACGCAGCTTTACATGGCATTCTTTGAAGATGAAAGCGACGATAGGAAGAATGAAATTCACGAAACACTCCATTCAGTTAACGATACAAACGAGCGTATTGCATTCCTGCGTGCCATAACCATTAGTAAACTAATTGAGCAATGCGCCGCCAACTTTTCAAGAAACTACGAGGAGATTATAAACGGAAAGCCCGTCAAGCCTTTAATCGATCAGCTGGAAGGAGCATCGGCTTTGGCAATGGACCAAATACGGAAAATATCAGTAGCTCAAGTTTACAATCACTCCAAGGTGGTTGAAATTGAAATTGCCGGGTTTACCATCATAGGTGAGCTACTCGAGATATTCACCAGTGCAGTACTTGAACCCACTAAACCCATTTCCAAAAAAGCCCTTAGGTTGATACCCGAACAGTACCTTCCGGATAGCAACGATACTTACTCAAAAATCATGGCCGTAGTTGATTACGTTTCCGGAATGACCGACATCTATGCACTTGAAACCTACCAACTTTTCAAAGGAATAAAACTCCCTTCGCTTTAGAGCCCCTACTTCTCGCGGTTAACAATGTAATCGGCAAGCAGAAGTAGCGAGTTTTTATATTCCGAATCGGGAAAGTTTTCGAGTGTTTGTTTAGCCTTATCGCGATATTCCAACATTTTTTGGGTCGTGTAATCAATGCCCCCTTTGCTTTTGGCAAAGTCAATCACATCGGAAATACTCGATTTTTTTCCACTATTTATTAGCCTAACTATCCTCTTCCTCTCGGCGGCATCCGATTGCGATAGGGCGTAAATCAATGGAAGGGTTAGCTTATGCTCCTTGATATCGTTACCCGTTGGTTTACCAATTAAACCCGATGGTTGATAATCGAAAAGGTCATCGCGAATCTGGAAAGCCATACCTAAATATTGCCCAAACTGATACATGCTATTCACATTCTCAGCCGAAGCATTTGCCGATATTGCGCCATTTGCGCAGCAGGAGGCTATTAGCGAGGCTGTCTTTTTTCTGATTATTTCGTAGTAGGTTTCCTCATCAATATTCATCTTTCTGGAGCGTTCAATCTGAAGTAGTTCGCCCTCGCTCATCTCCTTAACTGCACTACTTATCACTCTAAGCATCTCAAACTGATTGTTCTCAATGGCCACCAGTAATCCCCTGGATAGGATGAAATCGCCCACAAGCACA